>Ga0208191_1001216_pt1 | contig 13579 bp, 10 predicted proteins | sample June2015DPH_13_5_FD_184709 | JGI IMG/M metagenome (GOLD analysis project Ga0208191, IMG submission 184709) | Peatland microbial communities from SPRUCE experiment site at the Marcell Experimental Forest, Minnesota, USA - June2015DPH_13_40... | ecosystem: Environmental > Terrestrial > Soil >... | reverse complement strand
TTGCGGGGCTCGGGCTTCCGCCTCTGGTCGTGAGCTCTTCGCTGAATCCGCCGAACCGCCGGATGCGGACCCGCATGTCCGGTGGTGTGGCAGGGGAGGCGGGGTGACCCGCTCCCCTATGCCGATTAGCAGCCTCGCGCGTTTTGGAGGGTTAAGCCCCGATAAATACGGCATCTACTGGCCAGCTCGAATGCAGAACGGGAGGTAGGCTCCATCTTGAAAGAAGATCCTATAGCGACCGCGGCTCACGCGTCTGCGGAGCACTCCACAATGACTTCCCTCGATAATACCTCTTAGCCTTCGAGCACCGGGAGGTCCGCTCATGACATCAGCTCTCCGGTCCGCAGCAGAAAAAGAATTCTCAGATCGATCACAGCGTGCAGTGCCATGGGCAGCCACAGAGTTCCCGTGACGATAAAGATCACGGCCATGATTGTTCCCAGCAGTGCGGTGCCGATGATCCCATAGAGGCCCTGGTATCCGTGCGCCATCCCAAAGGCAATACTCGAAACGCACAACGCGATCCATAGCCCGATGTGCCACGGGAAATCGGAGAGATAACGGATCAGAAATCCACGGTACAACACTTCCTCACAAATACCTGCTGTGACGGCAACGACCACGAACCAAGCGCGCTCTTCTCGAGTGATCGGGAGGATGAAAGCCAGACCTTTGAAGGCCTTCATCGTTTTGTCACGCAGCTTCAGGTTGCGGCGCGTGAAATAGGCCTGCAGCACGGAACCAACTGCGAACGCGAGCACGAAGCCCAATACAAACGAAAGGTTGATTTTCTGCAGGGCGGACCGATGGACTGCGGACCAGACTAAAAAAACCTGAGATCGCAGGCCGATCCAGGCGACAAGCGCGGCGATCCACTCGACGATAATTCTTTGGTAGCACAAGATTTTTCTGCGTGGATTCGTGCCGGTCTTTAGGGCGCGGGTCTCCAGTACATCCCAGATAGGAACGCCAACGAACAGGAAGAGAGCCAGCAAGTGCTCGCATGTAATCATGGGGACAATTTACAATATCGACCGGGCTCGGCAGAACGATTCTTGCCGGTCGCGGCGCTAGCGAACCACAATGCCTGCGTAGCCCACGACGGCGTCGCGTTCGCCGGAAATATCGCCGGAGGTGGCGTACTTGACCAGGTCGGCGGTAGTTGCGCCGAGCTTTTTTGCTGCCGTCAGCATAGCCACGGCTGGACCGAAGCCGCACATGCTGATGTGATGCAGGGTGACTGCGTCGTACAGGGCGCCAGCATCGAGGCGGAGAATGGGCTCGATTGCCAGGTGGTCCTTCACGCGCGTTATGGTGTCGGACTCGTAATGATTCATGTCGCTGGAGGCGACGATGAGGACGGACTGAGTCTGTCTGGCGATGACATCTGCGAGGGCGAGGCCGAGTTGTTCAAGCGGTTCGAACTCTCCGCTGCCGAGAGCGATGGGAACGAACTTGAGTTTGGGCTGGCGCATTTGCAGAAAGGGTAACTCGACTTCTGCGGCGTGTTCGGAACGGTGGGCGGCTGAATCTTCTTGAAGAAGCGGGCATTGCCGCTTGAGAGCGGCAGCGAAATCGGTGTCGAGGGGGACATCACCGAGTGGCGTCTCCCAAGCGCCTTCGCTTACGATCGCGAGGGGGCGGCCCATCCCGGTGTGGTTGGGACACATCACGATGCAGAGCTCCGGAATCTCCAATCCAGCGAACACAGCGCCTGCAACATGGCCGGAGTAGACGTAGCCGGCGTGGGGGACGATGCAGCCGAGGGCGCGAACTGGTTTCTGTGCGGGAGTCGGGGAGAGGTAGGTGCGAACTTCTTCGCGTAAAGTTTCTGGATCGCGAGGATAGAATCGTCCAGCCACGGCAGGATGACGAATGAGAGTCGCGGTCATGGATATTCCTCCGCGAACATAGTCCAACGATCAGTGTCCAGCGACCAGTGTTCCACCGAACCAGCGCCGACTCCCTATATGCTACGAGCCGTCGTGGTTCTGGCGCAAGGCACGAAACAGGGCGGCACTTTCTTGCAGGCTTAAGGTTTCGGCGCGGGCGGCAGGTTTCACTCGAGCTTGCGACAGAGCGGACCGCAGATGAGGCTCGGGATAAGTGGACTTGAGATTGTTCCACAGAGTTTTGCGTTTCTGGCCAAACGAGAGTTTGAGGAAGTCGATGAAGCCGTCTGCGATTTGGCGGTCCCCGTCAAGGCCGAGTTCGTGCTGTCTTGGCGCCATGGTAAGCCGCAGGGCGGTGGAATGCACTTTGGGCGGCGGGGCAAAGGCGCCGGGCGGGAGGGTGAAGAGTTTTTCGACGCGAGCGTGGAGCTGGGCGGTGGCGGAGAGCAGACCGTAGTCGCGGCTGCCGGGTTTGGCGGCGATGCGATCGGCAACCTCGCGCTGTACCAGGATGACGAGGGTTTCAAAATATTTGGAGTAATCGAAGAGGCGCAGCAGAATATCGGAAGTGATGTAGTAGGGAAGATTCCCGATCACTCGTGTCGGCGTAGGCTTGAATTCGATGCCGGGACGGCTCAGGCCGGGCTTGGGGCCGAACAGGGAATCGAAATCGATGGAAAGAATGTCGGCCTCGATGACCTCGACGTTCGGGAACATGCCGAAGCGAAGGCGAAGCTGTGCGGCCAACACGCGGTCAAGTTCTACGGCAATCAGGCGGCGTGCGCGATTGGCCAGAAGGGAAGTGAGGGCGCCGCGTCCGGGACCGATTTCGAGGACGGTGTTTTGCGAGACGTCGCCGAGGGCGTCGACAATCTGCAAGGCAAAGCTGTCGCTGGCGAGGAAATGCTGTCCCAACTTGGGCTTGAGTTTTGGGCGGCGCGTGGAAACAGCCTTCGACACGTTGACCCTCTTTTCCTCGGGCATATAGACTGGCAATTCAGCCCGCGTGCATTGCGCGCGGGAGGTAGGTCCCGCAGCTTATATTCCATCATAACGTGCGCCCGCGAAAAACGGGTCCAGTCCGGGAGGGGTTCATGCATATCGCATTCGTAGCTTCGGAAGGTGTCCCGTTTTCAAAAACCGGCGGGTTGGCGGACGTGGTTGGCGCACTGCCGCGCGCCCTGGCCGCACTGGGACATCAGGTGAGCGTGTACCTGCCTCGTTACAAGCAGACAAAATTGGCGGATCCGGCGACTGTGGTGCGTAGTATTACGGTTCCGTTCGACGATAAATACCGTTTTTCGGCGGTTGTGACAGGCGGCAGCCAGGCTGGAGTGCGGTTTTATTTTGTCGATTATCCCGAGTTCTTCGAGCGTGACGCGCTTTACGGCACGCCCGCCGGCGACTATCCGGATAACGCGGAACGTTTCGCGCTGTTCTCGCGAACCGTGCTGGAAGCATCGAAAATTCTGGGCGTGCCGCACGTGTTTCACTGCCACGACTGGCAGTCGGCGCTGGTGCCGGTGCTGCTGCGCACGGTTTATACGGAGGATCCAGCCTTCCGCGATGTGGGCACGGTTTTCACCATCCACAACATCGGCTACCAAGGACTTTTCCCGCCTGAGACATTGCCGCTACTCATGCTGCCTTGGGATTTGTTTACCATGTCGAAAATGGAATTTTTCGGCCAGGTGAATTTTCTGAAGGGCGCGCTCACCTATTCTGACTTCGTCACAACGGTGAGCCGAAAATACAGCCAGGAGATTCAGAGTGCGGAATATGGATTTGGGCTGGAAGGCGTGCTGCGCGACCGAGCTGCCACCGTCACTGGAATTCTGAATGGTGTGGATTACGACGAGTGGAGTCCGCAGGCCGACAGGTTTATTGCCGCCAAATATTCGCCTCAGGATTTGACGGGCAAGGCTAAGTGCAAGCAGGATCTTCTGGCGGCGTTCGGGGTGAATAATGCGGATCCGAAGCTGCCGGTAATCGGAATTGTGTCGCGGTTTGCCGCGCAAAAAGGGTTTGACCTGATCGCGCAGATCATGGACCGCCTGGCGCGGGAAGAGATGATTGTGATCGCTCTGGGTGCGGGCGACAAGCCGTATGAGGAAATGTTCGTTCGTCTCAACAAGCAGTTCCCCAACAAGATTGCGGTGAAGGTGGCTTACGACAACGCCATCGCGCACAAGATTGAGGCGGGGTCCGACATGTTCCTGATGCCCTCGAAGTACGAACCCTGCGGGTTAAACCAGATCTACAGCCTGAAGTACGGGACGGTGCCGATTGTTCGCGCCACTGGTGGCCTCGACGACACGATTGAGCCCTGGGATGCACGCTCGGGCAAAGGCACAGGCTTCAAGTTTACGGAGTACAACGGCGAATCGCTGCTGCTGACCATTCGGCATGCGTTGCAGGCGTATCGCGACCAGACCTCGTGGCAGGTGCTGATGCGCAACGGCATGAACAAGGATTTCTCGTGGAATGCTTCGGCGCGGGAGTATGGGAAGATTTATGAGCGGGTGCGGCAGATGCGGGGCGCCACGCCTGTGCAGGAGAAGGTGCTGGTGTAATTTGATCGTTCGAAGGTTGGAAGCGCCGCCGCTCATTTGAGCTGAGTGCGGCGTTTTTCTTTTGGCTGCTACAATTTGTCCATGGCCGTCACCTCCCAACTGCCGGCTCTCTCCCGAACCATCTTCCACGTCGACATGGACGCATTCTTCGTCTCGGTGGAGGAGTTGTACGATCCGTCGCTGAAAGGGAAGGCTGTTGTGGTGGGCGGACAGCGGCATGAGCGGGGCGTGCTTTCGGCTGCATCTTATGAGGCGCGGAAGTTCGGGGTGCATTCGGCGCTGCCGCTGCGAACCGCGGCGAAACTTTGTCCGCAGGCGATTTTTGTCGAGGGTCATCCGCAGCGCTACCGCGAGTATTCAGAAAAAGTCTATAAGGTGCTGACGGCATTCTCACCGCAGGTGGAGATGGCGTCCATTGACGAAGCCTACCTGGACATGACGGGCACGGCGCGGTTACACGGCCCGCCGCTGCGGGCGGCTCACAAATTGCACAGGCGGATGAAGGAAGAAACGCAGCTGAACTGTTCGATCGGCATCGGCTCATCGCGTTTGATCGCGAAGGTTTCATCCGCGCAGTCGAAGCCTAACGGCGTGCTGTGGATTGTGCCGGGAGAGGAATCGAAGTTCCTTGCGCCTCTGGATGTGCGGGCAATTCCCGGGGTAGGCAAGGTGATGGAGAGCCATCTGCGTTCGTTGGGTATCAAGAAAGTGGGAGACTTGGCGCGGCTGGAAGAATTTGAGCTTGAGGAGCGATTCGGTAAGTGGGGGTTAGCGCTGGCGGGCAAGGCGCGCGGAGAAGATGCGGGGGGATGGTTCGACGCTGAAGTGGGCGCCGACACGGCAGCGAGATCCATCAGCCACGAGCATACGTACAACGAAGACACGGCGGATACGAACCAGCTGGAAGCTACGCTGATGCGGCTTTCCGAGATGGTGGGACGGCGCTTGCGCGAAGCCAAGCTCTACGCGCGCACGATTCAACTCAAGCTGCGCTACAAAGACTTCACGACCATCACGCGCGCACATACCTTGCCGGCGCCTACTCAACTTGATGGCGAAATCTTTGAGCAAGTGCGCGCCTTGTTTCGCAAGAACTGGAAGCAGCGTAGAGAGGTCCGGCTGCTGGGAGTGCAGGCGTCTTCATTCGAGGCACAGCCAGAGCAGATCAGTCTGCTTGAAAGTGGTCCACAACAGCGTTGGAAAAATGTACTGGCGGCGGCGGATCGTTTGCGCGACAAGTTTGGCGAGTCGAGCGTTTCGTTTGCTTCAGGCCTGCGGGGAACTTTCCGCGAGCGGACCCACGAGAATCCGACAGGGCTGCCGGGGAAAAATAAGGAAAAGTGGAGCCGGTTCAATTACCACACTGCCTCGCCCACCGGGCTGCGCCCGGTCGGACACTCGCGGGCGGCAGTCCCCACATTTGGAAAAACGAAGGCCGGGCATCCCGGAAGGTGATTCCGGATCCCGGCCTGCGTCTTATTGCAACTTGGAGTAGAGCTTGCTTAGTTGCCCGAGTTTGAGTTGGCAGCGGTAGTGGGCGCGGCGCTCGGAGCGTTCGCGGTGCCGTAGCGAGCCAGCCGCGGGTAAAACGGCGTGACTTCAAACGGCATCTTGTCGCGCGCCGAGGTGATGGCGACCGGAGCCGCCTTTACCATTTCTGCCTTGTCGTCCCAGGGATTGATTTTGACGCGTCCGCCCAAGGGCAGAGCCGCGACCTGATCCAGTTTCGTGTTGTCGAGCGCCGGGCCTTGCGTGGAAAGGGCAGACAGGCGAGTGATGGTGCCATTGTCGGCCAGAGAATTGCCCAGGTGCGTGGTCAATAGCGCGTTGAGCTGAGGAGCGCGGGCTTGCAGCGCCTTCAGGAATAAGCCGACATTGTCGAGTTTCTGCGCGTAGGGCGAGTTTTTCAACAGTTCTACGGCCTTCTTGTCGGCTGAGGCTTCTTCTTCCGGAATATGTTTGAATCCAAAGTTGCTGTAGGTGGAGTCATCAGAGAACAACATGCGGTCGTTAAAGGCGTACTTGCTGCCCAAATTGTGGCCGAGCACGATGTGCGCGAGCTCATGCGAGAGCACAGCTGCCAGGCTGGCCTCGTCGGGAAGCACGTCGATTAATCCCCGGCTGATGACGATGGTGTTCCCCACGCTGAAGGTTTCGAGTGGCGCGGTGAGCAACACGCGAGTCCGCACCGGCCGCGGCAGATCGATGTTGTTAGTGACCTCAAGGTTGTTGACCACGGTCTGGAGAATGTGGTCCACGTCGCCCTCGGGCGCAAGCAAGCCTGCGCGTGTGAGACGCTCGATGACGTTATCTTCCGCCTGCTGCTGCCATTCCCGCTCGGCCTGTAGCGGAGAAGCATCCTGGGTGGTCGCGCTTTCGTCCTTCACGCTGTCTACACGAATCTGCGTGAGTTCGTCGTCCTTGCCTTCCTTCTTCAGATCGTAGCCCCAGATGCGGGTCTGCGCCTTGAAGGCCATCTTGTTCTTCACGCCAGCGCTGAAGTCGCCTTCTTCGCTGTAGATGTAAGCGGGTACCCAGTAGCCAGGAATCAGGTTGAGGCGCCAACTATCCATGTGGAAGAAATAGGAATTACGCGGTGCCGGAGCGTAGGTACCGTTTAAGCGGACGATGTTGAACTCCTGATCCTCGACCCAAACGCGGCCGAGGAAGCGTCCCCTGCCGGAGCCCTTCTTGGGCATGACGTCGAAGACTAGGCAGCGGACGTCGCCGAGAAATTCGCGGCGAATATAGTGAAACTCGTAGTGCTCGCGGTCAAAATCCGTACGGTCAGCGTAAACCATCCAGGAAAAGCCCAGGGGCTGGTACTGCACCTTGAAGAGCTTGTTGAAGCCGCCCATCAGCCGCGTCTCCATGCCCTTGTCTTGCTCCTTCAGATAATCTTTGCGGTCAACCGTCTCGCCCATATCCATGCGACCCAGGAAATAATGGTCTGCGCTGGGGACGGGGCCGAGTTGCGGATCGGCGCTCAGATTTTGTAGATAAGTCTCAACCACCGGTGTGCGGGTGGAGAGAGCCTTCATGAGTCCGTGCTCGCGTTCGATGAAGCGATCCACTACCTGATCCATGGTGGTGGGCTGAGGCAGAGCCGAGGGTGTTGGCGCCGGCGCGGTGCTCTGAGCCGTTGCCGGTTGTGCGGCAGCGGACGGGGCGGACGGTTGCACCGTCGGCGCGGGAGTATTCGGCTGGGCGGATCTTTGCGAGTCAGACGACTGCTGGCTAGCTGCGCTCACCGAGACTAGCAGTGCGGCTGTGAACATCCATTTCGAAGTGCGCATGACTTTCTCTCCAAATTCTTAAAACCAGTTTCTTCAAAGCAATATTTCTCTGGACCGACATCCCCGATTTGCCTCGCAGATTCAGGCCCGCGAAACTAACCTTCTGGACGAATCCTTCCGTGTATCCAAACTCTTAGTACGCCAACTGAAACAGCACGTGTACGACTGCCGTGGAATCCGTGGGCTGTCCCATGCGCAGCGCGGGCTTGAACCGCATCTTGTTAGCAGCCGCGACGGCTGCTTCGTCCAATCCGTGACCCAGGCCGCGAACCACGCGATTGACATGCAGCGTTCCATTGGCGCTGAACATCACTTCCAGCAAAACTTCACCTTCCAACTTCAGACTGCGGGCATCGTCTGTGTAGAGCGGCTGCGGCTTGTATGTAATCTCCACTGGTACAGTGGCGGGCCCCGAGTCAGCCTGGGCGAGCTTCGGTCCGCCGTGAACCACCTGCTCAGCGCCGAATCCGCCGGTCGACACCGCACTGCTGCGGCCGTCGCCCTTGCTTCCGGTTGCGATGCTGCTGCCGAAATCGGCACTGGCAACTGTGCCTTTAATGCCTTTCGCTCCGCCCGATCCATTGCCTTGCCCCGATCCTGCGGGCATATCAAATGATCCGGCCTGGGCGGCATATAGCTTGGCGCCCTGCTTGCCCGTGCCCTGCAAGCCATTGGGATCGCCAAAGCCTCCGGTCTGCACCTTCTGCACGGCGACATTCACCGTGGGCGCCACGGAGCTTCCCGAGAAATCTCCTGTGTGCAAAAGTTGTGGACGCGCCGCTCCTGAAGTCATCTTGATCTGGGGAGCAGCGAACTGATTGATTACGACCTTCGGTGCTTCTACCCGCTCAGGAGTGGGCGCACGATGAACCTCATGCGGCACGACTAGCTTTGGTTGCTCGAAAACGGGCGCGGGGGGAAGCAGCTTCATCTTCAATGGCTTCACCTTGACCGGCGCAGGCTCTGGCCTTAGCGCTGGTAGGGGAATCAATTCCGTCACCCGATACGCCTGCAACTGAAGCCGATCCGGAAACACGATCCCAAGATTCACCAGGAGAAAAGTGACCAGAACGATAAAGACGTAGCTGGTTGCCAGTGCGCGCTTGTCGATCTTGCGCTCCGGCAAAATCCCGAGCTGAAAACTGTATTGAGGCGTAGCCATGTATTTACTCCAAGGATCCCCAGGCCGAGGGAGCAGACCGGGATTGGAGCTTTCACAGTACGGGAAAAAGGACAGGGCGGAAACGTGTCCACGGCTCTTGACCTAAGGTAACCAGGGGTGAACTCTTACGGGAATTGAGCCCGAAATGGGCCAGGAGCGCTGCTCATGACGCCACGTCTGCCTGACGGCGCCAGCGAAACCAGGAGAAAACCGGTACGCCAGCCAGAATTACCAGGAGTCCATACAAGGAATTCGGCCAGTTTTCGCGAAAGGTGTAGTAGAGAAGGACGGCGGCAACGGTAATGAACAATGCGGGAACGAAAGGGTAGCCTAGGACGCGGTACGGCCGAACTGCTTGCCGATCGCGCCAGCGGAAGATGAAGATGGTGCTACCGGCGATCATGTAGAAGAGCCATTCTGCAAAGATGGCGAGGGAAAAGAGTTGGCGGAAGTTTCCTCCCAGCAGCAGAAGGATGATCGACAGCATTGCCTGCACTACGATCGCAGCCGAGGGCGTGTGAAAGCGCGGATGAACCTCCGCAAGAGCGCGGAAGAAGTATCCGTCTCGTGCCATGGCGAAGGGCACGCGGGCGCCGCTCATGACGGTGCCGTTCAGCGTGACCAGCATGGAGATAGCCATGCCCGCCGACACGATGGCTGCGCCCATGTGTCCCATGACCAGAGCGACTGCATCCGAGGCGGGCCGGGGCGATGCCGCGATCACACTCGCCGGCAGCACGTATTGCACGCCCGCATTCACCAGGACATAGAGAACGCCGACCGTGGCTACGCCGGCGATTAGAGCAATCGGAATGTTGCGCTCCGGCTTCTTCACCTCGCCGGCCACCATGTTCAGATCGTTCCAGCCGTCGTAAGCCCACAAAGCCGCGACCAGTGCGGCCATGAAGCCGGCGATCCCGCCCTTGGCTCCGGTAAACGTTCCGGCAAAATTGCTCCAGCCGCGTCCGGTCGCGCCGCCGGCGCCGCTGAAGCACACCGCGACGATGCCGAGAATGATTGCCACTTTCAGCACCGTAAATACAAGCTGGAATTCTCCGGCCTTCTTCACTCCCAGGTAGTTCAGAACGGAAATAAGAATGGCTGCGGCAATTGCGACAAGCTGTCCCCATGTGACCGGGAAAGAGTGAAAGGAGATGTTCGCGGGGAAAATGTTCCCAGAAAAAAATGAAAAGATGGAGAACGTACCCAGGATGCGCACCAGTCCGGTCGCGACCGTGGCCACCGAGGCCGGTTTCGCGATTACGAACCATGTCCAACCGTAAAGAAAACCGCCAAGGGGACCGTAAGCGTCGCGGACGTAAACATACTCGCCGCCCGTCTGCGGCTTCATGGCGCCCAGTTCGGCGTAGGTAAGCGCACCAAAAAAAGACAGCAGGCCACCCACGAGCCATGCCAGATAAACCAGTTTGGCCGAGCCCACTGCCTGCATCATCTCGGCGGGAACCAGAAAGATTCCGCTGCCGATGATCGTTCCCACCACTACCGCCGAGGCATGGCTTACGCCTAAGTCACGAGAAAGCTCAGGACGGGTGGTAGTTTGCTGTAGTAGTTCTGGCATGGTTGAAGGGTGCAAGTATACGTCAGAGGACGCATCGGTCTTCTTTACGAGTGTTCCCGCACAAGCAGGCTAGTGACGTATCCCACTCCAAACGTTACAACCGTCCCAATCATTACCCACCACGTCCACGGGACATGCGTGCAACGCCACAGATATAAATCGACGCTGAATCCAAACAGCATGCCCACCATCGCTCCGCGCTGATTGGCCTCCCGCGTCAACACGCCGAGCAGGAAGACTCCCAGCAGCGCGCCGTAGGCCACCGATGCAATTTGCAGCCCGACTTCGACTACGCGTCCAGCTTTGTGAAGCGACAAAACTGCCAGGCCAAACAGCACCATCGCAAAAAAGAACGTGGCCAGCCGCGAAAGGCGCATCCGTCTCTGTTCGTCCGCTTGCGGCCAAAGGCGCAGGTAGAAGTCCATAATCGCGCTGGATGACAGGGAGTTCAGCGCCGCGCTCAGGTTCGACATGGCTGCCGCTAGAATCGCGGCGATCAGCAGGCCGGAGATCCCGTGCGGCATCTGTCTGACGATGAACGTAGGGTAAATTCGATCAGGTCTCCCGAAGGTCGCCGAGGGCACGCGGTAGTAGGCCCACAGCATTACACCCACAATCAGGAATAACGCAAACTGAAACAGAATTGCGACGCCACTCGAAAGCAGCGCCGTCACGGATTGCTTTCGGCTGCGAGCCGCGAGCAGGCGCTGCACGATTAGTTGATCGGTGCCGTGGCTGGCCGTAATAAAAAAAGTTCCGCCGATCACGCCGGCCCAGAACGTATAAGGAATCCACAAGCTCGGCGTGAAGTCGAACACCTGCAGCTTGCCCGCGCTTGCGGCGGCGGCATGGATGGCGCTCCACCCACCCGGAACCAGATGCAGGATCGTCCACAATCCGACCAGCGTTCCGCCAACGTAGATCACGGTCTGCACCACGTCGGTCCAGATCACCGCCGCCAGTCCGCCCTCAAATGTATAGATGAGCGTCAATGCAGTGATGATGGCGATCGAGGCGACTTCGCCCGTGCCCAGTGCGATTGCAACCACGATCGATACGGCATAGACGCGCACGCCTTCCGCAGCAGTACGCGTCAGCAGAAAAAGTCCGGCAGTCAGCGAGCGCAAACCGCGCCCGAAGCGGCGTTCAATCAATTCATACGCCGTGTAGAGATCCCCGCGAAAGTAATGCGGCAACAGGACGAAGCTAATCACGACGCGTCCGACAACATACCCCAACACCACTTGCAGGAAAGTGAGATTGGTGTCATAGGCCAGGCCGGGAATGCTGATGATGGTGAGCGTGCTGGTTTCGGCGGCAACGATGGAAAGCGCGATGGCCCACCAGGGAATATCGCGTCCCGCCAGGAAGTAGTCGCGCAGAGTACGATGCCGCTTGCGGAAACGCAGTCCGAACAGGGTGATGCCGACCAGATACAACGCGATAATCGCCAGATCGAGTTGGTCGAGGCCCATGCGCTCTGCCGCGTTTGATTGAGCCATTATGGCCGTACTTCAGCTTTCCCGCGAGTGAGAGTCTATGAACCTCTAAGCAAAAGTGTTCGAAAAAACTGAGAACCGAGAGCTGAGAACTTCCTGTGATAAAAATAACCCGTGGATTACTTTTTGGGCGTTGATGGTGGCGGCAGCAAGACAGCATGCGTGGTGGGCAGTGAATCTTCAGTCCTAGCATCCGCCCAGTCAGGCCCCAGCAACATCACTCGGGTTGGAGAAGTTCGCGCTCGCGAATCGCTGCACGAGGCAATACGGCGGGCGTGCGCCGCCGCGAAAATAGATCCACGGCAATTGAGGTATGCCTGCATCGGCGCCGCCGGAGCAGGACGGGCAGAGATTGCCAGCGTCGTTCGTAATATGGCTGCAGAAGTGATTCCTGGAGAAATCGAGGTTGTGGGCGATATGCAGATTGCACTGCAAGCCGCTTTGGGCGAGGGGCCGGGTGTAATCGTAATCGCGGGTACGGGTTCGATCGCCTTCGGTCGCGATGCGCAGGGAAAAACTGCTCGTGCCGGAGGTTGGGGTTTTGCCATTTCTGATGAAGGCTCGGCTCACTGGATCGGCCGCACCGCGGTCGCCGCCGTGCTTCGCTCAGCCGATCAATCTGATCTAAGCGCTCAGCAAACCTCGCCGTTATTCCGCGAGATGAAATCTATCTGGAAGCTGGAATCATTGGAGGAATTGGCGGGCACTGCCAACTCCAATCCGGACTTTGCTACGCTCTTGCCCACAATCTTGGCCGCTGCCGATTCCGGAGACGAACTGGCACAACAAGTCCTCGCGCAAGCGGGAAGAGAACTCGCACGACTCGCCAGCATCGTTATGCGGCGGCTTTTCTCTGAGCAGCATGCGACTGTCCCACTGGCCATGGCGGGCGGCGTCTTTCGTCATGCACCGATGATCCGCGAGCTTTTCTACAATGAAGTTCGCACGGCGCATCCACACGTCGTTTTGAATCCTGAAGTGGTCGAACCGGTTCAAGGTGCATTGCAATTGGCACGGAGAGCCGCTTCGTGAGCGCCGCAATTGATCATGGATTCGGAAGGAATCCAACCTGAATGCACGCAGCCTCCCCCGGTCGCTGAGCCCGCGGCAGTGCGGCTGCGCACTGCCGCGGACGCAAACACTCCCGACCCCATCCCGCCGCTAACCGAAGATGTCGTCCTAGCCCTACTCGAGCGCCGCGACGTGCCTCCGGAGACCCTGGAGGAATTCAGCCAGAACCCAGCCGCGCTGAAGTCGCGAAAAGTATGCGTCATTCTCGCCGCTCATCCCCACACGCCGCGGCATCTTGCGCTCCGGCTAATTCGCCAGTTCTACACGTTCGATCTGATGCGGTTTACGCATCATCCGGCGGTCGCCGCCGATTTAAAACGTGTGGCCGACGAGCAACTCATCGCGCGCCTGACCTCCGTCACGCTGGGGGAACGCCTCACGCTAGCCCGGCGCGGATCGCAAGCCGTCGCTGCCGCGCTGTTGCTCGACACAGAATCCCGCGTCTCGCACACCGCCCTGGAAAATTCCCGGCTGACGGAAGCCGCTGTCATCAAAGCACTCCTGCGG
>Ga0208191_1001212_pt1 | contig 13652 bp, 14 predicted proteins | sample June2015DPH_13_5_FD_184709 | JGI IMG/M metagenome (GOLD analysis project Ga0208191, IMG submission 184709) | Peatland microbial communities from SPRUCE experiment site at the Marcell Experimental Forest, Minnesota, USA - June2015DPH_13_40... | ecosystem: Environmental > Terrestrial > Soil >... | reverse complement strand
GCTGGACGAGGCGCAGCGCGACGCGGCGGCTGAAGGTGAAGATGTCCTCCTCGACACCTGATGCCTCGATACTTGCTGCCTCCCAACTTAATGCCACGCGGGCGGCGGTCTTGACAGTTAGCGATTCCTGTTCGCGCGGCGAAAAGCGCGGTGGGAAGAAAGATCTCTCCGGTCCGGCCGTGGCGGAAGCGCTTGAGCGACGCAATTTTCAGGTGGTGGCGCGCAGCGTGGTCGCCGACGAGCGCGCCGCGATCCAGGAAAAACTGATTGAGTTGTGCCGGTCGGCTCGACTGGTCGTGACCACGGGCGGAACGGGAATCGCTCCGCGCGACGTGACGCCGGAAGCTACAAGCGCGGTGTGCGATCGACTGGTGGCAGGCATCGCGGAGCAGATGCGATTCCAGGGAGTGCGCAAGACGCGTTTCGCTGCGCTAAGCCGCGCGGTATGCGGTGTCCGGGGAACAAGCCTGATCCTGAATCTGCCGGGCAGTCCGGCGGGAGCGGTCGAGTCGCTGGAGTCGGTGATCGATTTGCTGCCGCATGCGCTGGAGTTGATTGCAGGAAAGACGGGACACTGATTCGGTGGAGCGACGGGCGTCTCGCCCGTCCAACTGTGAACTGGCCGGGCGAGGACGCCCGGCTCTCCACCTTCTCGCGTAAACTTACCTAGTTGCACAAGATCAAACATTTCGTCCACGCCTACGGCGAGTGGATCAAGCACATTCTTGCGCCTCTGGGGCCGTGGGGGATGCTTGCGTTTGCGGCGGTGGATGGTTCCTTCATGGGCTTGCCGCTGGATCCGATTTTCGTGGGCTACGTTTACCACGATCGCTCGCGCTTCCTGCTGTATGTGCTTCTGGCCTCGGCTGGCTCGGCGCTCGGAAGCATCGTTCTCTACGTCATCGGGTTTACGGGCGGCGAGGTGCTGTTGCGCAAGCGGCTTTCGCCGGAGCGCTTCGCGAAGATCCACGCGTCCTTCGAGCACCATAAATTCTGGGAGCTGATGTTTCCGGCGATGTTGCCGCCGCCCGCGCCTTTCAAGATTGTGGTGCTGGCGGCGGCGGCGTTTGAAATGAACTTCGCGCATTTTCTGCTGGCGATTTTTGCGGGACGGTTCGTGCGCTTTTTGATTGAGGCGCTGCTCACGCTCTGGTTTGGCCCGCAGATGGTGACGCTGACAGGGAACCTTTTCGCGCACCACTTCGTCGGGATTCTGGTGGGGGTGGGAGCGCTGGTGGTGGCGTGGCTCGCCTGGCGGCGGGTGAAGCGTCAGCGTGCGAAAAATAAAAAAGCAGCGGGGAAGGATTCCGCGCTGCCCTCGGAAGAGACTCGATTGATCGGCTAGGCGGCTGCGGCTCCGTGGGGCTTGTGCGTGGCGCGAGCTACCACGGCGGCAATTGCGGGCAATCCAAACATAACTGCGGTGAAGAGCATGTCGCCGGCGATTCCACGGCGGAAGAACGGCAGGCCGGCGGCGCAACAGGTCATCAGTCCGGACAGAGTCATGGGATACATGTTCCAGCATGCCCAGACGGCGAAATTACTGACCACGAAGAAAGAGACGGAACTGGCCAGCGCGGCTCCGCCGACCCGCAGCCAGTTCGTGTTTTCGCGCAGTTGGCTGCCGAGCCACAAAATCGCCGCATACCACGCCCAGGTCACAAAATGGTCCCACGAGAATTGATACGAGTACACGAATTTGGTGAGGATGACGTCGGAGGCGGCCAGCAGCGCCAAGGGCACCCATAGCTGTCGCCGCGAACCGCGCGCGCCAAAATAGAGCAGCGCCGCCGCTACCGGAGTAAAAGCCAGAGGATGCGGCATGAACCGCACCGCGACTGCGAAGAGTACAAATACGTAAGCCAGCATAATCACCTCGTCAGGAGCCCATTAGGATTGTTGCGCGAGTAGATGCCGCCGGTCAAGCGACGCCGCTAGCTCGCTCCCAGGGTCTGGCGTGTTCATACCAGTTCTTCGACTATCGACGGGCTTTTCCTTTCGCCGTCCCGCCGGGCTCTTGCTCGCAACGCGATTCGACAAACTGAGCCAGCAACTGCATAGCCCGTCCGACGCGAGTCCGATCTCCGGTGGCGCAGAGGTCGAGGAGCAAGCCTCGGGTGGCTCCGAGGAGCAGCGTTGCCTTGGCCTCGTCGGCTTTCGATTGCCGGGACGTCTTCTTTGTGAGTCCTTTCCAATAGAGGAGCGGATCTTCGAGGACGCCGGGATAGTCCTTCGGGTGGCGGAGGGCGAGGGCGTACAACTCGAAGAGCAGGCGCAGTTGAGGCTGCTGGGATGGCGCGTACATCCGCTGCCAGAGCCAGCGCAGGAACTCGGATAGCGTGCGTGGTTTTTTCCCGGCCTGGAACCAGGCCTGGATGCGCGCATCCTCACGTTCGCGCACGCGGGCAAGGATCTCGCGCATCAATCCTTCCCGCGACCCAAAGTGATAGACAAGCATGCGGGCGTTCGTCTTCAGGGCCTGGGCAAGGGGCCTCAGGGCCAGGTCGCGGAATCCGTGCGAGAGCACATAATCAACAGCCTGGTCACGAAGCCGGGCGCGGATGTGGGGTTCGGGCGGTCTGGCCATTTAGGATGTTTTCCTCTTCCTAATTAATGTAACATATGTTACATTAATTGCCAGGGATTTTTCCCGCGGAGTACGGATATGCGAAGAGGTTTGATTTCGATCTTATTCCTCGCCCTCACTCTTCCCGGCTTTGCGCGATCAGCCAGCGAGCAGGAAAGAAACAAGAACGTCGCCCGGAACTTTTTCGAGGAAGTGCTCAGCCAGGGGCAACTCGACAAGTACGGGGAGTTTCATTCTAAGGATTTTGTGGGCCATAGCGGCGACCGCACTTTCACCCTTGCGGAGGATATGGCCTATGCCCGGGGAGAACGCAAGGCTCTGCCGGACATGAGCTTCAGGGTTAACAGGATGGTCGCAGAGCGGGATCTGGTAGTCGTGCATTTTACTTTGAGTGGTACGAACACCCAGGCAGGGATGGGATTTCCGGCAACGGGCAAGAAGATCGCGGCTGACGGGGTGACGATCTTCCGCTTCAAAGACGGCAAGATTTGTGAAGAGTGGAACGTGTTCGACATGTTGGAAGTGATGCGACAGACGGGTCTGTTGCCTCCCGAGACGGGTGTGTTGTCTCCCGAGAAGTGACGTTTGACTCATTCCCTATTTCTGCCCTGATGGCGGCTCCCCATGCCGAAGTGTTCCTCGACCACCTGGAGATCGCGGGTCAGGAAGACCGCCGCCCCGAGCATGGCACGGGCATTGCGCCCAGGATAGTCGTAGCGGAGATCGCGGAAGCGGACTACATAGGCGGCGCGGGCGCTCTCGACGGGATTGTCCACCGGATCGTTCTGTAGCTGTTCGGTTTCGACCACCGGATACTCGGCCCAGCTCAGGTACACGCGTCCGAGGTAGGTTTTCTTGGCAGCCAGAGTGACGGGCGTTTCTTCGGGCTTATAGAGAATCTGCATTTGGCCTTCGGGATCGACTTCGGGAGACATCGAATCGAAGTTCGGCGAATCGACGTCCATCGTGGCGAAGAAGTTGGGGGTTTCGGCGACTCCATACCAGCGGAACGGATTCGTCATGTAGGGATAGGCGGAAACGCGGAGTGGGTCGGCTGCCTGATAATTGCGCGACTCGAGCGCGGCTACGGCGCGGCGATGCTCGTAGTCGCATAGTCCCCAGTATGCGAGCACAGCGAGCAGAGCGAGAGTCGCGGCTAGTCTCCCAGTTGGCTTGGCGCGCCGGCCTTTGTCACGCGCGCCGATCTCTTCGTTGATGAGCGAAAACAATGCGGGGAGAATCAGGCCTAGCGTGAGAACGACCAAGAGTACGGGCTCGACGATGAAGACGATGTCCCAGGAATACCAGCGTTCGGAGAACGGCCAGAACGGACGCAGTCCGTAATTGTTGGTGAAGTCGAGGAGAAGGTGGCTGAGGCCGGCCAGGCAGGCGTAGGCGAAGAGCAGTCCCCAGCGCGGGGGAAGGTCGGGATTGCGGGTCTTGCGGCCGCGCAGGCGCCAGAGGAGATAGATGAATGCCACGACCACGGCGGCCACCAGCGGAACGCCCAGGAACGAATGAGTGAAGCCGCGGTGATGGTTCAAGCCGAACGCCGAGCCGCCGAAACGGCTGAGGACGTCGAGATCGGCGGCCTCGGCGCCCAGGGTTAACGTAGCCGTGGCGAGCGCCGTCTTGCGGTTGAGTCCGGCGCGGCCCATGGCGGCGCCAAATAGAAAATGGGTGACGGGTTCCAAGGGTTCTCCAGGTCAAGAGTGTAGTGCACTGCCGAGACGGCCAAGCCCCGTCTCTACGACTCGGTCAAGCGGGTACCACCAGGGACAGGGCGTCGGGCTGCATCGTCATGCGGGCGGGCAAGCGGCCGAGTAGTTCGCCGTCGGCCTCGACGTAGACACGCTCTTCTTCATGCCCGTCGCTTTTCTCTGGCAACCGACACACGACCTCCGAGCAGCTGACCAGATCGATGCCGTTGATATTCCATTGGCGGCCGAGCAGCGCTCCGGCTACATATTGCAGATAAGCGTTGCGGCTGGCGGTGCGGCACATGACGGCTCGCAGATCGCCGCAGTCGAGTGAAGCTCCGGGAACCAGTTCGCGCAGTATGTTTCCGAAAAAGCGGATTCTTACCGCCAAAAGTTCCGTCAGCAAGGCGCGCTGGCGCAGCCCGCTTCCATTCGCATATTCGACCTCGAAGCGGCGCATGCGATGAGTCGCCCACAACTGCCAGGCTTTGAGGTAGTAGGCGGTCATGCCCGAGCGATTCTTGAGTTCCGCCGTCAGTTTGTAGAAGAGGTGCGCGTCCACGCCAATTCCGGCGGCGACGGTGAAGTAGCGCGCGGCAGCTTTACCGTCGAAATCCTCGTACTCAATCCGGCCGAGAGGAATACGGCGGACCCTGCCGTCAACAGCGGCTTGGGCCGCGACAATGGGACGGAGCGGGATTCCGAGGTCGTGGGCGAGAGCATTGGCGGTGCCGAATGGCAGAATGGCGAGCGCGATGGGCGTGCCGGCTAATCCCTGAATCACATCGTGGATCGTGCCGTCGCCTCCGCAGGCAAAGACAGTGTCACTGCCGCCCGCCACCGCGCAGCGGGCATTGTCGGTCGCTTCCGGGCTGGAGCGGCAGACCGTTAGCTCGGTGCGAACCCCGGCTGACTGGAGAACGCCGATAGCATGGTCCAGTTCCCGGTCGCGCTTTCTTCCACGGCGGCCAGAGTTAGGGTTGAACAGAATGGTGGCTTTGCGCATGCTTCGGCTAGCTCTGATTTGAGTTTACCGCACGCCCCACTCCCACAGGCCGCTGGCGTTCGCTTGAACCGCGATTGATGTGCGGCTGCTTCTCGAGGGCATAGACGTAGTGGGGCAGACCTCGTCAGTTCACTTCTTTCCAGACGGTCATGCCGGTGCGCTCGGCGACGCGGCGTGAGCGAGTGTTCCCGTGGCGAATCAGGGAAATCAGGCGGTCAGTTTCCAGGTGCGCGAATGCCCAGTCGCGGCACGCGATGGCGGCTTCGGTCGCGAGACCCTGCCCCCAGAAGTCGCGGTTAGACAGCAGGTTAGCCCCGGTAAATGAGTAAAAATTGTTGCACACTTTAAACTCGTATTTCGTGGTTCAACCGGAAATCGCCCACTATCATGGGCGATAAACCGCGTATTTGCAATATTTCCCAGACTCTCGGTATGTTGCTAATGTTGGCTTCCTAATTGCTGAATGTAGCTTGCGCTCCGTGCTGGAATGCGTCAGCAGGTGAAGCGGAAAGTTAGAAAGGGAGATTTTATGGGTAGGGTATGTGTCTATGTGCTGGCGATTGCTGCTGGTTGCTTTCTCCTGCTTTCTCCGGGCAACGCCCGCGCCGACAGCTTGACCGGATCCGTCGGTATCACCTGGCTCTACCCCGATACCTCCACGACGTACGCAACTGATACCATCGGAGTCGGCTCCTCTCTGACCTGTCCAGGCGTTTCCCCCATCTGCGTAGGGTATTCCGGGTCTGGTGGAAATCAGACATTCAGCGTGGGGCCTTCCGCCATTTCTTACACATCTTCCGAGTCGTCGTCCAGCGGCTACGCCCCTGGTTCATTTAATGGCTTCGATTTCACCGGGCTGACGTTCACCGGTGGATCCTTGACCGCCTACAGCCTGTCGACAAACATTGCAGGATTGATCGGTTCCGACGTGACATTCGGCTCGTCGTTCATCGAAGTTAATTTGCAAGGGCTTCCTGTGAATGGCTATTTCACGCTCGATTTGAATCCGAGCTCCGGAACTACCACAGTACCGGAACCGTCATCCCTGGTGCTGATGGGTACCGGCTTACTTTCCTTGGTTGGTTTCATGCGCAGGAAGTTTCTGGGTCTCTAGCGTTCATCTCAGCCGCATCGCCCCCCGAGCAGTTCTGACGGGGGGTTTGCTTTTTAGGGGAGTGACAACCTTCCTGCCAGGAAACATCGTTCTCAGTTGTCGTAAACAGCAATCTCGCTAATGATTCGGTTGTTGGCGAAATGGCGTTTTGACAGCCTTGCCTTGCGCAGCCGCGCGCAGACAAAATGCGATCGCCTACGCGGCCTGCGCCAACGCTTTGTACTCGTCATCGGATTGCGTGGGCAGCAGCACCCAGAGCGTGTAGATGCCGAGTGCAGTACCTAGCGGGACGTTTAACAGTGCCACGAAGCCCACGACCAGGGCAAAAATTCGCGCCCACTTCTGCCGCTGCAGCAAGCCCCAACCGGCGATGAAGTCGGCTGCGGCTTTCATCAGGATTAACCATCCGACGAAGCTAAGAAGAGGCCGCAGCCAGACCGTGACCTCGGGAGGTGGGCCGTTGGGAATATGGATCACGTGGCCGAAGATCGTGTGCGCGACAATGATCACGACTACTCCAGCAACCACGTGCAGCGCCGAGTATGCCATCCAGAGAATGCCCACCAGACGGACATGTTCGCGAACCCGGCTATGCCGAAGCTCGATGAGCCCAAGCACGGTTTTGCCGCAGCGTCCGCAGCGTGGCTCCCCCGATTGCAACGGCGCACCACATTGATCGCAAAACATTTGCTTTTCCTCTTCCCCGAGCTCACGCTTCGATACACAGTGGTGTACGGATGCAAGCACTCAACAGTTCCGATCAGTTCTCAGTCGCCCAACACGGAACTGAGAACTTACTCTCAAAACGAAAAGGCCACCCGGCAACTTGGGCGGCCTTTTCTTTCAAGGGAGAATAGTTCCAACGGAGGTTTAGCCCATCAGAACTTTCTGCGGGAATCTTATGAGTCTCAAAAGCGCAGTGTCAAGTAAAATTTATTGTTTAAATAGTCTTATTTTCAATAACTTACACAATACGTCCACAAGTCAGCAAACGGGATCAAAATCAGCCAAAATTCTCTCTTTTCGACGCTAACAACATTCGATTGAGTGACTTACCGCTCCCGAGGCACTCGCCGGGCGTCCTCTTCCAGGTGCAGAGAGATGATTTCCATCGCCTCCCGGCGATCGAACACGGAGTCGGGAAAAAATCGCTTCACGACGATCCGCAAGCCGCCAAATGCGATCCCCGCAACCAGCGCCAGGCCGACCACAATTCCACAGAGAACTATCGCGTTGAACAGAAAGTTTGCCAGATTGTCTTTCTTGCTCACATAAGTATTTTCGTTCCACGTCACATCGGCGTCGTAGCTGATGGACGACATCAAGGATCTCGCTTCGCTTTTTGAAAGCGGCCCCGCCGCGATCACGATGATGGGGCCGGTGCGTGTGTGGAAAAACGGGCCCACATCAAGAATGGCCGTAACCCCCGGCTGCTGCTGCGTGACCCGGTGCGAGACATCGACCGAGGCGTCAATCTGCCGCAACCGTTCCGCGGCAATCTGCGGCGTTGGATATTCGATGAGCATCAGGGTGGCATCGCCCACGGCCGCCGCATACTTGCCCATCACTACTTCCGCGCCCGACTTGAAATCCACCAACGAACCCGGCACTGGCGATCCGACGCGATCGAGCGTGACCGGACCCAGAATGTACTTCGTCGTGTTCTTTTCGAAATTCTTCTGGAAGGCTCTCTTCGGAAGATACGTGGGCAGCGAAGGCGGGTTGCCCCTGTTGCCCTCCGCTTGCGGCAGCAGTCCGGCTAGTTCGCGAAGTTGCGCCGCCGACATCACGCTCATTCTGTCGAATACGGCATCCACCAATACGTTTCCCTGATAGAACAGCACGCGGTTATTCAGAAACGCCGCCTGCCCGCCAATTGTTTCCTCTCCCATCTCGTCAGAATAGTAATAAGTGAAGGCGCCGTAAGCGCCGCTGGCATCTTCAAACACGGCGGCTCTGATCACCAGATTGCGGCCATCATCGCGAGTGTAGGCCGCCTTCTCCAAACGCACGAAGCCGTACTCTTTCAGGACGGGCGCATTCACCGCATCAGCGGCGGCGGGATCGTCACTCCTGGCAACAGCGCCTTTCACCTGCCAGCCAGCAAACTCGGTGGGAAGGACCGGGGTCGAAGAGACAGCGGTCGGAGAGACCGGCACCGGCGCAGACGGTTCAGCGGCAAAGCCAGCGCCACAAAGAAATATGCAGACAACGGAGAGTAATCGCGAGAATTTCATTCGAAAAAAGCACACTTCTGCTACCAGTTTAGACTACCGGCAGGCCGAGAAAGTTTCCACCCGGGCGGTTTAGCTCGTGGAGCGACGGGCGTCCTCGGCCGTCCAAGCCGACAGCAGCCCGCCCCACGCCGCGAACCCCAAGCGGAACATGCTACAGGGCAATTGCGTACCCTTGAATAGATGGCAAACAAGTTGTTCCAAAGACTCACCGTCATCGGCCTTCTGGGGTTTCTGACCCTCTCAGCAATTGCGGGTGCGTTCCTGGCCGAGGTGACGTTGCATCCCGGCCGTCACCTCCAGTCTTCCGGAGATGAAGTACGAGCCCGCGAAATGGCGCGTCGCCATGACTCCGAGTTGGCTGATGTTGAGATCCACGCACGCGATGGAGCGACGCTGCACGGCTGGAGCATTCGCCCAGCCAAGAGTAACGGGAACGCGGTGATTCTGCTGCACGGTCTCGCCGACAATCGCGTCGGGATGACCGGCTATGCGGAGTTGCTCCTGAGTCGCGGCTTCAGCGTCCTTATGCCGGACGCGCGGGCGCACGGAACCAGTGGCGGCAACCTGGCCACTTTTGGGCTGCTGGAATCGGATGACATCCATCGGTGGTTGGATTGGCTGGAACAGAACGACCATCCCGAGTGCATTTTCGGCCTGGGAGAATCCATGGGCGCAGCGCTATTGTTGCAGTCGTTGCGATCTGAAACTCGATTCTGCGCCGTTGCCGCCGAATCATCCTTCGCGAGCTTTCGCGAAATCGCCTACGACCGCGTTGCCCAGTTCTTTCGCACCGGCCCATGGCTCGGCCGCACGGTGCTGCGCCCGATTATCGGTTTTGCATTTGTTTACGCTAGATGGAAATATAAACTGGACTTCGAACAGGTCTCGCCTGAAGACGCAGTGGCTGCGACCAGCATTCCCGTGTTTCTGATTCACGGGCAAAGCGACAGTAATATCCCCGTGCGTCATTCCCGGCTGATCGCCGCGCGCAATTCGGCCGCCGTTCTGTGGGAGGTGCCTAACACAGATCACTGCGGAGCAATCGGTACCAGTCCTGACGAGTTTACCGATAGGTTGATTCGCTGGTTTGATATCCGTGGGAGTACGCTTGGCCGACCTGCGGTCCAATTGGCTCGCTAGGTCAGTAGGAGCGTGCAGTGAAGACAATCTTCAAACGTCATGTCAAGCGCCACATGCGAATGTTTATGAATATCTGGCCGCCGTTTCTGGGCGCGGGAATCCGCGTAAGGCGACTCAGTTCCGACTGGACAGAGATTGATGTAGAGATGAAGCTTCATGGGTGGAACCGAAATTACGTTGGCACTCACTACGGAGGTTCGCTGTACTCCATGGCGGATCCGTTCTTTATGGTCATGCTGATTCAGAATTTGGGGAAGGATTACATTGTATGGGACAAGTCGGCGAGCATCCGCTTCAAAAAGCCGGGACGCGGAACAGTTTCCGCCAGTTTCCGGCTGTCCCAAGAGCAGATCCGCGAAATCAAGCAAGCCCTGAATACCCATGAAAATGAGAAGATCGAGCGGGTGTTCACCGTCGAGGTCAAGGACGAATCCGGGAGTGTCGTCGCCCAGATCGAGAAGTTGCTGCACATCCGAAGAAAAGACCAGTCGTCAAGCTGACCTGCAACACCAGCCCTGGTTTCCACCAATCTCGGGGATAGTTGCTGTAAGCAGCCAATGCCGCTCAGAGCCCAGTCAATGAGCGCTATCGCGATTTATCAACAACTATGGCAGCAATCCACGGCTGCGCCCCTTGCGCCAGAACGCAAAGCGCGGAGGGACAATCCATTGCCCGAGTTCCTTCCGGCAATGGAGAAACGGGAGTACCAGAGTTATCAAAATCAAGGCATAACCACTGCCATTAGCGGTGGAAAAGAAAAACGTATAAGGCGGAAAAACCATGACCAACAGGACAAATCCATACATGGCGGCGGGCCATGTATCATGGGGACCCGGTTGTAGCTTCGACGCTAGGACCATGAACCAAGGCGCGAGCACCCAGATTCCGAGCAATTCGAGCAAGGCTGAAGATGGTCCAGAGGGGATTCCCCTTGCTCTCCTTCGCAATATCCATGCATAAAATCCTAGGCCAGCGATAGGGCACAGCCCAGTCATCCAAACAAATCCATACTGACTTTTACATAGGTTAAAAACGATTACATCAGGAATCCAGAAACTTGCCGCTCCGCCAAAGAAGCTCAGTAATGCTGCACGTCTGTGAGTCATCTTTCCCCCGTCACGACGCTGTAGCTATTCTCTGCGCGGATAGAGCGTCAGGTCAACGCGGTGCGGTGTTGGATAAGTGCGGCTAGGCAGTCCCTCACGGGGTTGAGCAGTCATAGTTGGCGTTAGGCAGCGATTTCACCAACTGAGAATTGTTATTGCCCTTCGGGCTTGTCGATCTTGCTCGCCACTTTCACGCCGCTTAAGCCGCTGACGTACTTCGAGACGCCTCGATAGAGCGACTCGGCAATGCGCTGCCGGTGCTCGGAGGTTTCGAGTTTGCGCTCGTCGGTCGGATTCGACACAAACGAAATCTCGGCCAGAATCGAAGGCATATTCGCGCCGATCAGCACAATGAACGGTGCCTTCTTGATCCCGCGATTGCGGACACCAGCGTTGTTCAGGGCCAGCCCTCCGTAGAGCGATTCCTGCACGTCGCCGGCGAACTCGCGCGATTCGTCGATTTTGTCTTTCAGCGCAATCTTCTTCACCAGATCCTGCAGTTCGTGGATCGACTTCTCCGACACCGCGTTTTCGCGCGCGGCAACTTCCAGCGCTTCCGGCGACGAGGTGAAATTCAGGTAGTAGGTTTCGACACCGCGCGCATCGGAATCGCGGCTCGAGTTGGCGTGGATCGAGATGAACAAATCCGCCCGCTCCCGGTTCGCAATCGCCGTGCGGGTTTCCAGTGGAATGAAGGTGTCGTCCTGGCGTGTATAAACAACTTCGGCGCCGAGCCGGGTGTCGAGCAAACGGCCGAGGCGCTTGGCCACGTCGAGCACCAGGTCCTTCTCGCACAGGCCATCGGGACCGATGGTGCCGGTGTCATGGCCCCCGTGGCCCGCGTCAATGACGATCTTGCCAATCTTCAGGCCGAGAGCGCGAGTCAAAGAGCGGTCGCCAGCGGCGGTGGGACGCGCTTCGCGGGTCTCAGGACGGGTCTCAGGACGAAGATCCGCGGTGTCGGGAGCAGCCGCCGCTGCGGATGAACGAGACTTTTTTCGGCGCAGAGACGAAGAAGATGAAGATGAAGAAGAAGATGGTGATGATGATGATAATCGCGAAGGCGAATCCGATTTCGCCCGCTTCGCCTCGTCTGTGCCGTGCTCAAGCGCGGCGACCGTCGACGGCGCTCTGTCGTCCGCCTCCACGCCGTCCGGTTGAACGATCGTCTTCGGGATCCTGCGGTTCGACCCTTTGACGGCAACCGTGGTCTTGGTCACTCGATTGCCGCTCGATGGTTTCGCCGAGCCGGACGATGTGGAATCCGCGCTGCCATCCTCGTCGGGTAAATCGGTTTCCACCGGCCCCCGTTTCGTAGAACCAGCCGCATCTTTATCGGAGTCCTGCTGCCCTCTGTGCCCGTCAGATTTCGCGTCTCCGCGCGACGACGCTGCCGCCTCGCTGGAATCATCGTCCGATTCCTGGGAAGCCGTCGTGGCCGTCTCCGCCTTAGCAATCACCGTCGCCCGGTTCTGTTTCCCGTGGGTGTCCTTTCCGTGGATATCAATGATGAGCCGGTACGGATCCGGCAGCAGGAAAGCGTCATAGCTTGCGAGGTCATCCACTTCCAGCACAATCCGCGTGCGCCCCGGCTGAAATTCGGCAACGCGAATTTTCTTCAGGAAGCCATCGTCGACGTCGAAGGTCTTGCCCACCAGGGTCGAAGCCAGTTTGGTATCGTGCAGGTCGAAGAAAATGCGGTCTGGATGCGAGATCCGCTGCGAACCGAACTTCACTTCCTGCTCGACGTCAATGGCGACGCGCGTGTAGTCGGGCGTGGACCAGTGGCGAACCCCGGTAACGCGAGGCAACGCGCTGCGACGGGCGCTATCGTCACTTGCGGATGCGGCAGAGTCGTCGGCGTTGGCGCTGGCGGCATTGCCGGCACTGACGGTGTACGAGGAAGACCGCCGCTTGCGCGCCGCCTTTTCGGCCGAGTGTTCCATTTCGTCGGCCGCACCATCGATTTCCTTCACCGCCGCGCGGGCATCATCGGCCAGGCGGTTGCGCGGGTAGCGATGAAGAAAGTCTTCGAACGTCGTGCGCGCCTCTTCCGGATCGTTGAGATCGTCCTTGTAGATCTCGCCGATCGTGAAAAGGGCATCGAAGCGGTATTTGCTGCCGGGATATTCCTTGCGCAGAAAGCGGTACTGTTCGACGGCGCCGCGCAGAATCTTGTTGTCGTCAAAGCGCCGGCCCATCTCGACCATAAGTTCGGCCGTCGCCACCACGCTCGGGTCCGCCTTCGATGAGGCAGGAGAGCCGAAGTAGACGCGGCGGTAGGAGTCGATCGCACGCTGGTATTCGCGCCGAGTGCGCTCTCCAGCGGGACGGCCATTGAGAGCCTCCCGCATGCGCTCCGCTTTGCTGAATTGCTGACGGGCCCAGGCGTCGTTGTGGTGGACGCGCGCCGATGCGGAACCGAGCGACAGCAGCACGAGCAACAACGCTGCGCCGAGGCGAAAGGCGCGGCCGCCTCGAATTAGGGTCGTAGAAACCTGGGTCTTCATGCTATTGAATTATTAAATCATTGAGTCATTTGAATGATTGGGTCAGAGGTAAATGATTCAATGCCTCAATGACGCAATGATTCAATGCTCTTATTCCGTATTGCTCATGTACAGCACGCCCCGAGCATCCCGCTGCACGTGCACTGGGTCGTGCACCGGGTTGCCAAAAATGGGTTCGCTGCCGCCGTTGTACAAGTTCGTGATCCGGCGAACGTAGTTCTGCGTTTCCCTGAAATGCGGAATGCCCGCACT
>Ga0208191_1001208_pt1 | contig 13689 bp, 14 predicted proteins | sample June2015DPH_13_5_FD_184709 | JGI IMG/M metagenome (GOLD analysis project Ga0208191, IMG submission 184709) | Peatland microbial communities from SPRUCE experiment site at the Marcell Experimental Forest, Minnesota, USA - June2015DPH_13_40... | ecosystem: Environmental > Terrestrial > Soil >... | reverse complement strand
CGAAGATGTGCCGGGTCAATTTCAACATGTTATAACTGCAACAACATTCCTCCGTATTCTGGCCGAGTTCGCTCGCCAGCTTGCCGGGCTCGGTGCGCCAGAACTCTTCAAAGCTCGTGCCGCCCGTGCAATAGGCGCGCGCGCCGGTAACTTCCTGCCAGAAGAAAGAGGCGATTTCACGGAAGCGAGGTTCCTCGGTGAGTTCATAACGGCGGGCTGCCCCTGTCATCTTGGGGATGTTCGTGTTCGCGTGCAGCCCTTTCAGCTCATCCCGGTGTGCCGCCAGGGGATCAAACACTTTCTTATGGTAGAAACGGTCGCCCAGCTCGAGGTAGTGCGGGTTGCCCGTCAAGGCGTAGAGGTTATAGAGCACCTCGGCGGTGCCGCCGAACTCCGTTTCCATCACCCCCTGCATCTGCTCGTCGCTGAGCGGTTGGGCCCAGCGCCCGACCCAGTTGGCCATTCCTTCGGCGACTTCGAGGGCTTGTTCATTTCCACAATGGACGTGTACATCCAAAAGGCCTGCCATGATTTTGTGCAGGGTGTAAAAGGGTGCCCACACCTTCTTGCCGTCGCGTAGCCGCGCGAAAAACTCTTCCGGAAACGCACTCAGGTAACCATCTCCATGCGCTCGCTGGCACTTGGCGAGTTCTGCCACCATGCCGTTTGCTTTGGCTTTCAATTCATCGTCGCCGCTGCTGGCGTACATCAGCGCGCACGCTGAAAGGTAATGGCCACCCGCGAAGTGTCCCCGAACTTCGCAATCGGGTTTTTCCCATCCGCCCAGAGGCTCTGCCGAAGAGGGCAGGCCGGCATTGAGGCGGAAGGTGTGAAGAAGCCTGTCAGGGGGCAGTGACAGCAGGTAGTGACGATTGGCTTCCATGGCTTCTTTGAATGGCCCATTTTTCAGCCGAACTTGCGTCATCGGGAAAGGCCTAACCTTCCATGCGCTCTTCTCTAAGCTCAGCAGGCGCTCTTCCCGGTGGGCGTTGTCAGCCATGGCGGCACGAGGAGCGCTGCTGAATACCGAGTTCGGAAGGAGCACTCCACCCGCCACAGTTGCGGCCGTCGATACAAACTGCCTTCGTGTTATTCCCTCGTTAGATCTCATAAGGAACGCCTCCTATGACAAATCCTGCCGAAAGCGATGCACAGACTTTCAGAACCGATGAGCTCGATGGAGGGAAGCCCCCCCCACTGATACGCAATGTCCGTCATTCGTAGAGGATAACCCCATTGTCTGTCATTCTGAGCCCATTCGCTGTCATGCTGAGCGAAGCGAAGCATCTCGCTCTGCCGCTCAGGGTAAACTCCGCGAAGAATCTCGGCATTTTTTCGCACTGATTGAGCTTTCAAATGCGGGGATTCTTCGCTTCGCTCAGAATGACAGGCGGTGGCCTTTTCTTCTATGAACGACGAACAACCCGTATGAGCTCTTCCGAACCCTGGGAAAACCGGTATGACGCGGCGCCACTGTTACCTCTGCGGCTCGTCGCCCCTGAGCGGGTGCCCCTTGTAATTGCCGTATGCATGGAGCGCCGCCCGCTTTGGCTCCGGCACGAATTTGTCCCACTCTGTTACCGGCTTGATCTCTTCCACAGGAGACGCGGCATGAAAATGGATGGTCACGATCTCCAGTGGCCGCACCGGGAAACGATAAGTAGGCCCACTGCCCACCAGGGGCTTGGGATTCCTGCCCCGCAGGTCGGTCAGGGCCGCCCCTCGATGCGGCAAGCTCATCGTCACTTCGGCAGTTCCAGGCAAGCCCAGGCACTCGGTGAGGCGCATCTCAATATCCTTACCTTCCCGACGCACCACCTTGACGATGACGTTGCTTGACGTGTGAACGAATGACTTCGCCGCCATCGCTTTTCTGCCCGGCACAAGCACCGGAGGACAATTGTATTCCCAGGCCATCTGGGGAATCCTGGCCTGACCCCAGGGGCCTTCGTGCACAACCAGAGCGTATTCCAGATGGTGTCTGCCTTTGCCACTCAGCCAAGCGTTGGGATATCCATAATACTTATCCGTGGCGTTCAGCAGGTAAATGATGGGTGTCCTTCCGTTGAGCTCCCGGCCTGTGAGTCCCCGGTCGAGGATCGCCACTCCTCCTCCGCCGGCCAGGCTGTAATGACTCCAGCGCACCGCCGGCACGATGCCCTTTGTCCAGCCCACCAAATTCGGGTTCGGCTTGGCCCAAGCCCCATGCGAGAAACCGCAAGGAATGCCTCGCCGAACTTCCTCGATATCTTCAGCCAACGGGAATTCAGAAACCACCACCGTGATATTCGGAATATCCTGGACCTCCGTTTCAAAGTCGATGCGCGGGAAGTCCTTGTAGAATCGCATCACTCGCCGGCTTGGTGCAGCGCCGTAAAACTCGCTCGCAACCTCCACAATAGTGGCTAGAGGTCCGCTGCTGACGGTTACTGTGGGCTTGAAATCGCTCGAGGAAGCCAGCCGAGTGCGGTCCGGGCGCCAACTCATAAAGTCGCCGTAGTCTTCCTTTTGCGGCTTGGGCTTTTCGGCCACGAGGACATTGGCAGGGCCGCCCAGAATTTCCCGCCCGGAGGGCTTGAGCTTCAAGCTCACCAAGGCCCCGGTTTTCCAGTCGATCCGCGCCGTGTAGTGGCGTGTTTCTATGTTTTCGGGGGGTTCGAACATCATCGAGCTCTGTGGGCCCTTGGATTCGAGCCCTACTCCTACCACTCCGACAGAGGGCAGGCGGAGACTGCACAGCGTCTTGCCATCGGGGGTCGTCTGGCAAATCATCCCCTCAAGACCCTTCCCATCCGGCAATTCTACCACCACGGGATCGTTCCGCTCCCAGTTGAGCGGGTTGAACAGCGCCGCCGCCTCTCCTTCCGGACTGATCGAGCTCAACGCCGCCGCATGAACTTTCTTGTTGCTCGTTCCCACGTATTCCATTCGGTCGTGGACATCCCATGAATTCTCGCTCTCAAAAACCATGCCGCCGGCAGAACCCCAAAGTGTGTTGCGGTCCATATTCAGCAACATCAGGATCCAAGACTCGTAGAGGGTTTGGATTGGGTACGTGAACCCGGAAAGGAGGCTGGCGATGGTGGAAATGGTCTCCGCCGCCTGTAACCCATGCTCATTCCGTCGATAGGAGGTCTTGACCTGGGGACATTCGATCCAGAATGCGTCGAACGTGTATCCCGTTCCGCCCTTCATGGTTGGGATCTTGATTTGGCCTGACTTGATTCCAGGCAGAATCGCATCCAGGTACTCACTGACGATGGCAATGTGGATTTTGGTCTGCGGAAAGAGCTGTTTCCACTGCTCGAGGAATTCTCTCGGGTATTCTTTCCTTAAGGGGGCCTGGCTGTAATCTCCACTCCCAGCCAGAACTAATACGGGAGCGCCGTCCGGTGTTTTCTTCGCCCATTCCCCCAGCTCGTCCTCGAGTTTCTGGAGGTCGTCAGTGCTCAGCGCATCTTTCGTGCTGAAGAGCGAGCTGAAAGAAGCATAGCCGTCCGGGCACAGAGCCAGAATGCGAGACCCATCCGGCGACTCGGCCCAGTGAATGGTGCTGCCCGTCTTGTTCATGCGCTCGTAAACCATGGCCTCCAGACCCAGACCCGTCGAGATCTGGCCCATCTGGTCGTGGAGTCCGCAAGTGTCGATCACCCACATAAGGCGCGGGTGAATTCCCATTATCTCCTCCTGCCAGCGCAGTCCCTCCACCCCCTCCTTAAGGAGGGCTTCACCGCCGGCGAGATTGACCGTCATCTCCAGGAAATTGGCGTTGACCAGCTCCACCCGGCCTTCCTTCGCTCTCTGCTTGATCTCCTCAATCCGCGGCGGCTGGAAGTTCATAATGGCAATCATATTATTGACTTCGGAAAGTGCGAACTTGTAATTGGGATCGTCGCGCACTCGATCCAGATGGTCCAGATAGGTGTTGGCGCAATAAACACGTTCCTTGGAAAAAGTAGTCAACCACCCGCAACTGGCTGGATGGAAGTTGGGCACAATAAACGCTTCCATGGCTGTATTTTCGCCCAGCGCGGGCTTCCGGCCTCTGCAACCCAGCCCCATGCTGGCCACGGCGCTTCCCGCCAGCCCTCCCAAAAACTCCCGCCTGCTAACGGAATTCCGAAATGATTCCTTACTCATAAGGCTCGTCCCTTTTTGCTAAGACCTGAATGAAGACATACACCGATCTGTAGGGGCAGGCCATGGCGTGCCCCCACGCCCCTTTTGCTAAGACGTGAATGAGGACATACACCGAGGGTCAAAGACTGTCATGAAATAACTGTTACATCGTCTGCTGCGTGATCCCCCCGCCCGGTCCCGTCCTCCCGCACGCCGGGACGGGAGGACCACGCTCCCCCCCAAGCGGGCGTGACGAGGAAACTGGAATCAGCTCTCTCCTCTCCCCCAAGCGGGCGGGACGAGGAAATTCGAACCAGCTCTCCCCTCTCCCCCAAGCGGGCGGGACGAGGAAATTGGAACCAGCTCTCCCCTCTTCCCCAAGCGGGCGGGACGAGGAAACTGGAATCAGCTCTCCCCTCTCCCCCAAGCGGGCGGGACGAGGAAATTCGAATCAGCTCTCCCCTCTCCCCCAAGCGGGCGGGACGAGGAAATTCGAATCAGCTCTCCCCTCTCCCCCTTGGGGGAGAGGGGACGGGGTGAGGGGGTCCTTAAACCGGTGTCAAACCATATCAAGTCCTCCCAACACTTGTCAACGACCTCCGAGGTTCGGTACTGGTGTCATTTGCGAGACATGGGCGCTCGAAGTCGCAGTCATTCCCGCGAAAGCGGGAATCCACTCCGCAAGTTTTCGTAAATAGGCTGTCTACAGACTGGATTCCCGCTTTCGCGGGAATGACAGGCGTTTCGAATCGACGCCGACGGGGTTAGTCGGCGCCGTTGCTCTGCGGCTTTTCCTCGATCGATTCCATTACGTGCGAGATGGTGACCGGGAAACGGGGGAATATGGTCGCAGGTCCCGCCGCGGCTGGATCGGGCAGGAAAACCCAGGCGGTGAGCCGAGAGCGCAAAGCACGAAACACAGAGCAGAAAGCACGGACCACGTGCTCTTCATTCTGACTTCTGACTTCTGACTCCTGACTCCTGACTCCTGACTCCTGACTCCTGACTCCTGACTCCTGTCAGCGGTGCTCATCGCGTTCGTGCTCGCCCTTGGGCGCTTTGCTGTGTTCTTCCTTTGTGGCATGGCCTACTTTGGCATCTTTCCGTTCGGCGTCCGACCGTTTTACCAGTTCATGCCGTTCCGGCGGGCGAGGCGCCGATGCCGCGAAGCGCCGGACGGTGTACGGATGCACATAGGTAGCGCGATTCGCCCAAGTCCTGCCCCACGGCACGTTATTGACGATGACAGCGTGACCGCCCCAGTTGAAGCGGGTCAGGCCCCATCCCCAAGGACGAAACGCGACACCAATATTGATGCCAAAACCGAAGCGGATCCCAAGGCCCACGGCGAAGCCGATCCGGGGAGCTGCAAACACGATGGCGGGATTGTAAAAGGGCACCACGATGAACGCAGGATTCGCCGGCATGATAGTAATGTACGGCCCCATCCCCACGACGATCGATGGATTCGTTCTCAGATAGCCATATTCCGCGGCTTCCCTGCGCAATCTCTGTACCGCGTCCATCACATCGGGGCGCTGCGCCAGGACGGCATCACCCAATTCCTGCGTCCAGGGCACGTCGGAAGCCATCATATCGAGGACCGAAGGAAAGGGTAGGAGCGCTTGCACGCTGGGGTCCCAGGGTACTTGGTCGGCCGCGATGGCTTGGGCCAAGGCGTCACCGGTAAGGTAATGGTGCTCGTCCGCCCACTGCGCGGCGGCGGGAATGTCGTTAGGAAAGGTCGACGCGGTGAGAATCTGCGCGAGCAAGGGATCAGGATACAGGGCAATGGGGGACAGCAACCTCTGTAACTCCTGCGGCGGATAGTATGGGGGCGCTTGCGCCTGCTCCGGCGGCGCCTGCTCCGGCGGCGCTTGCGGCAGCGGCGCTTGCGCAAACGACGCAGCAGTGAATAGCTCCGCCGCAATAAAGAGTGCGAAAGAGGCGGCAATCCATCGAATCGTGAATTTTGTTTTTCTCATCCTTCCGTTCAGCATTTTTCAGTTCCTCCTTTTTGAGTTCGTTCAGCTCGCAGCTAGCCTCCATTTCCCCGCCCGCCGCCCGACCCCGGAGTCCCAGGTGCAGGCCTGGGCGGAATTGCCACGAAATCTTGCGTGATGTAGAGGCTACCATCCGGCCCTTGCACGATCCCAATTCCCACGTCAGTGTAATTCGCGTTCAAGATGTTGGCTCGATGATTGTGTTGGAAACGGGGTTCGTTCATAAATGCGCCTTCCGCGCCCAGAACGGTTGTGTATATGGCAATATTCTCTCCCGCAGCCCGCCAGGGAATTCCGGCCGCGTTTATTCGCGTCGAAAGGGTCCTGCCGTCCGGGTCAACATGGTCAAAGAATCCTTGCCCGAGCATGTCCCGGGAATGCGCTCGCGCCACCGCAGCCAGGTTTTCGTTCCACCTGAGGGGCTGCGCTCGGCCACCAGTCTCGGCGGAGGTCTCGGGAGCCAAACGCTCGTGGTTGACGAGCGCCCACATCTGCCTTTCCAAATCAGCCATGCGGTTCGCGCCGAAGTTTTGCCGGGGAGCCGTTTCACCGGGACCAACCTTCGGCGTGCCATAGTTCGGACCGAAGGGATGCCAGACGCCCGGTTGACTTTGCCCCGCCACGGAGGCGTTATCGCTCTCCCCGAAGTGATGCCACGCGGCCGATTTGGCGAGCTTCTTCCTCGGCGTGTTTTGCGCTGCCTGGCCTTCAGTCTGCGGGGGCGTGGCAGCGTCCGGCGTAGTGAAAGTTTGAGCCTGGCCTGGACCCGCGCAGGCTATAGTTGCAGCCCACAAGACGCCAGCGAAAACAACGGGCTGGCAGTGAGGAATGGCTTTCAACAGGCATCGTCTGTTCATGGCACACGTCCGTACTTCGAGCACCACCAGTAATTCCAACTTGGTGGAAGGCAAGCGCGTTGCCAATCAAAGCTCCCAGCCAGAAATCTATCACCTGTTTTTTGTGCGGGTTAGCGCTGATGCACGTTGCCTGCCGGAGGACGGGAACGGACTGTGGCCAATCTCAGCCAGCCATTGGCCGATTTCGGGCGGTTTGGTGCCAGTCTTGCCATTGCCGAGAACACTAGATTCCGCGTTCAGAGAGCCGTCCTTACGGCCCTCCGAGAGCCAGGGGGCGCGGGTGGCGCATACATCGTTTTGTGATGTATGCGACCTCTCGGCAATCGGTCTAGAATGCACTGGTACCCTGGGGACGGGACTGCAGGGTACCATGATCGCATACATGCCAAAGGGCGGCATGTATGCGCCACCCGCCGAGATTAGTCATAGCCCGCTACTCTTGCCGGAAAATCGCAAGGGGGCGCATACATCGGTGTTGATGTATGCTATATACCGGACTAGGAGCAAGCGCCGGCCGTCGTGGTTGAGGACGCATGGACTTTGAGATTATCGGCGAAATCACCGCGATCGAGCCCATCGCCGTGGGACGCGGGATTCGCGATCGCAGGCGATTGCAAAGGATATATGGCAAGGGGCGGTGGAGGAAATTACGGGGCATTGCCGAAGTACGCCTCCGGCATGGTACGATTCACACAGCAGAGGTCCATTGGTACGAGGCGCACAGGATCGGAAGGAAGGAATTCAAGCTGAAATTCCCTTTGCTGGATTGAGGCATGAGAAGCAAACCAAGGCGACGAACAAAATTCGGAGTCTGCATTGACAACACCGGGTATGCGGCCTCGCTCGAGGCCGGGAAGTTGTATCCGGTGATAGCTGACGAGGAAGCCGCAAGACACGGGTACCTTCGTGTGATCGACGAGAGCGGCGAAGACTACGCGTATTCGGCAGAGCGTTTCTTCATGTTGGACGTACCCGAGGCTCTGGCGAAGGCTTTGCAGCCCCCCTCGGACACGAGAGTGCCTCGTGCTCACAACGGGTTGCAGCCGACCGCCGACCGCGCATGAATGGGCGGCCGTAGCTGAAAATCCGTCAGCCAAACCCGCCCTAGTCAGAAAGCGTGTAGCCGTGCCCACCGCCCTCGCGACTACGGGCTTTTCCTTCAATGACGAACCCATAGTCAAATCCCAACACGAATTGGCCTTGGCGACCTCTGGGTCACACAACCTCAGGCGCCGTTCGAACTGTAATCTCTGCGCTTGTAGCTTCCCACCTTGCGCAACTCGATCACCAGGTAGGGGTAGGGCTTGCCCTACCCTTCCTGGTTCGGCGGCAATGTACACGGAGGGGACGGCAAGCCGTCCCCCTACTGCGCAAGGCCTTGCGGACATCGGGGTCCAAGAGAACGAGATTTGTACCCGGGTGGTAGCGCAGGGCCCGCGGTCCGGTCCGTCGGCTGACGGACTGGAAGGCGAGCCTTGCGCTAAATCTCTACTGTACAAGAGTCTTGCCAATTGGCTAAACTACACGCATGGAAGTTACCATTCACATCCCGGATGACTTGGCGCGCTCACTCGGGCAGGTCGGCGGCGATTTGTCACGCCGGACCCTGGAAGCGCTCGCTATTGATGGCTACCGGCGAGGTTCTCTAACCCAGCTTCAGGTCGGACAGCTCCTCGGCCTGTCGCGGATCGAGACGGAAGACCTCTTAGCGCGACACGTTGCTCTATATGATTACGACCCAGCCGAGCTAGACCGTGAAGCGCGAGCATTTGAAAAACTCTCTGACCGAACTCGATAGCTCTAACAAATGACGATGACGGTTGTCTCCAACACCTCCCCCTGCGCTATCTTGTTGCAGCCGGTCAAGCCGATCTCCTTGCCAAGCTATTCGGCACGATTCTCATCCCGGCTGCCGTCGAGCGAGAAATTCTCGACCCTCATGCGCCGCCTTCCCTGCAGCACTGGATGGCACAACGACCGCCTTGGCTGCAAGTTCGTGAGGTTCAAACCGCACCCGATGCCGAACTGACCGGGCAACTCGACCCCGGTGAGGCGGAAGCCATACGATTGGCGCAAGAGCTTCGCGCTGACGCACTCATTATGGACGAACGGCGGGGCCGTCGGGTGGCCGCCGGGCGGGGCATAACCGTCATCGGAGTGCTTGGAATGTTACGTGAATCCTATCGCCGAGGATTTATCGACAACCCTATTGCTCTTGCTGCCCACCTGCGCTCTCTTGGATTTCGTACATCTCGTGCGCTCACACGGCGCTTTGAAGAACAGATCCGTGAAATGGAGAGCGGGTAGCCACGTTCAGTGCTCCCAAGGCCGTGTGCTTTTCCTTCGATGGCGAACCCACGGTCAAATCCAAAGATGAATTGACCGTGGCTACCTCCGGGTCACAGGATCTCAGGTGCCGTTCGAACTGAAATCTCTGCGCTTGTAGCTCCCCACCATGCGCAACGCGATCACCAAGCGTAAGGCGTTGTTAACGGATCTTTCACTGCGAAAGGCCTTGCGGACATCGGGGTCCAAGAGAACGAGATTTGTACCCGCGTGGTAGCGCAGGGCCCGCTCTCCGGCCCTGCGGCTTTTCCAGCGGTGCGGGTTCTTGCCGGCGGGTGGCGCATACATCGTTTTGTGATGTATGCGATCTCTTGGCAAAGGGTCTAGAATGCACTGGTGCCCTGGGGACGGGACTGCAGGGTACCATGATCGCATACATGCCAAAGGGCGGCATGTATGCGCCACCCGCCGAGATTAGTCATAGCCCGCTACTCTTGCCGGAAAATCGCAAGGGGGCGCATACATCGGTGTTGATGTATGCTATATACCGGACTAGGAGCAAGCGCCGGCCGTCGTGGTTGAGGACGCATGGACTTTGAGATTATCGGCGAAATCACCGCGATCGAGCCCATCGCCGTGGGACGCGGGATTCGCGATCGCAGGCGATTGCAAAGGATATATGGCAAGGGGCGGTGGAGGAAATTACGGGGCATTGCCGAAGTACGCCTCCGGCATGGTACGATTCACACAGCAGAGGTCCATTGGTACGAGGCGCACAGGATCGGAAGGAAGGAATTCAAGCTGAAATTCCCTTTGCTGGATTGAGGCATGAGAAGCAAACCAAGGCGACGAACAAAATTCGGAGTCTGCATTGACAACACCGGGTATGCGGCCTCGCTCGAGGCCGGGAAGTTGTATCCGGTGATAGCTGACGAGGAAGCCGCAAGACACGGGTACCTTCGTGTGATCGACGAGAGCGGCGAAGACTACGCGTATTCGGCAGAGCGTTTCTTCATGTTGGACGTACCCGAGGCTCTGGCGAAGGCTTTGCAGCCCCCCTCGGACACGAGAGTGCCTCGTGCTCACAACGGGTTGCAGCCGACCGCCGACCGCGCATGAATGGGCGGCCGTAGCTGAAAATCCGTCAGCCAAACCCGCCCTAGTCAGAAAGCGTGTAGCCGTGCCCACCGCCCTCGCGACTACGGGCTTTTCCTTCAATGACGAACCCATAGTCAAATCCCAACACGAATTGGCCTTGGCGACCTCTGGGTCACACAACCTCAGGCGCCGTTCGAACTGTAATCTCTGCGCTTGTAGCTTCCCACCTTGCGCAACTCGATCACCAGGTAGGGGTAGGGCTTGCCCTACCCTTCCTGGTTCGGCGGCAATGTACACGGAGGGGACGGCAAGCCGTCCCCCTACTGCGAAAGGCCTTGCGGACATCGGGGTCCAGCCTGGTAGCGCAGGGCCCGCTGTCCGGCCCTGCGGCTTTTCCAGCGACGGGGGTTCTTGTCGCCCTGCCAACAAGGTAATCCGAATCCTTACGGGCAGCACGGCAAACATGGTAAATTGAATCCCACCCGGCCGCGCCGTCAAAACTACGGCCCGGTGGAGAAGCCGTCCGTCGGCTGACGGACTGGAGAGCGAGCCTTGCGCTACATTTTTCCGGCGGCGCGGGTTTATTCGGTGGGCAGGTCCCACCGCCCACCTTTTCGACCCCGACGTGACCGAACCAGGATGGATTTTCTGACTCCCTGTACCTTGTCCGCGGGTGGCGCATCCCGATTAAGGAAGGTCGGGACACGTACATCGCAACTGTCGAGATGTCTGCGCTTACGGCTGAGAGCCTGATTGTTAGGAAGCACGCACTAGGAGGTCGCACATGACCGAAGAAATCGATCGTCGATCCATCATTGATGAAGAACAGCTTAGGCTTCTGTCTCTGGGTTACATGGTTTCGGGTGGTTTCGCGGCTTGCTTGTCATTGTTAGGTCTCATGTATATGCTCATGGGCGTAATCATGGGCACGGCTTTTTCCCACCTGCCTGAAACCCCTAGCAGGGCAGGCCAGCAGCCTCCAGCGTTTATTGGTTGGATTTTCGCCTGCATCGGGCTAGCGATGTTCGTCGGCCTGATTGCCATAGCTGCCGCCAAGTTTCGGGTTGCCTGGTGCATCAAGCACCGAAAGTCACGAACATTCTGTATGGTGATCGCTGCCATCGGTTGCCTTGAAATTCCCTATGGCACTCTTCTTGGTGTCTTCTCGTTCCTCGTGCTTGGGCGCGATTCGGTCGCCCACTTGTTCAGCTCAAACGGGTAGCGGGTAGCCCCGGTCAGTGCGGTTCTGACCGTGGGTTCGTCGGTCGTGCGGCCGAGGTAGCGCAGGGCCCGCGGTCTGGCCCTGCGGCTCTTCCAGCGGCGCGGGTTCTTGCCGCGCCGCAAACGGGACAATCCGCTTTAGGCTTGGCCCCGGGCCGAATACGGTTTCTGAGAACACCCAGGCCGCGCCGTCAAAACCACGGCGCGGTGGAAAAGCCGCAAGGCTGGAAAGCGAGCCTTGCGCTACATTCCTCCAACGGTGCGGGTTCTTGCCGCGTTGCGGTACAATAGTGCGTACGGGTCACAGGAGATGAGCATGTCAGAAATGATCATCCGTCCGACGATGAAATTCATATACCTGGGATACGTGGTGGTTGTGATCGTGGTGGCTTCGGTCGTGGCGATGGAGCGCATCCAATTGCCGCCCGGGATTCCGTCGCCTTGGCAACCTTGGATTCCCTGGTTGCCCGTCCTCCTGCTGCTCTGGCCGCTGATACGCCATTTCCGCAACCGCTTTACCAAGACGACGATCCTCGATGACCGGCTGCGGTACGAAACGGGCCTTCTGAGCAGGACCACGCGCACCGTCCAGCTCTCGAAAGTGCAGGACGTGACCGTGCATCAGCGGATCGGCCAAAGAATTTTCGGAGTGGGCGATCTTTCGATTGAGACCGCGGGCAAGTCGAGCTGGGAGGCCATTGTCAATATCGACCGGCCGCAGGAAATCGCGGACCACATCAACGAACACTCCCAGAGGGGACATTCAAAAGACCAACTCACCTGACAGCGCGTAGCCACGGCACGGTTGTCGTGCCGTGGGCTTTTCCGGTTCCCACCCCTGCAAACCCCCGGCAAATCTCGAATGATGCCTTTCCCGTGGCGACCGACGTGGATCCCCGCGTGCGCGGGGATGACTTCAACTCTTCAAGCCCTCGACTTTCCGACTTCCGTGGATCCCCGCGTGCGCGGGGATGACCGTCTTATGGATTCGCACTTCTCACGACATGTCATTCCCGTCCCGCCGTGGCGGGAGGAATTCAGCGCCCACCTGCTCCGCGCTTTTGTTGTTGACACGAGGCTAGAGATGTGATATGCTATAAGGGATGACATATGAAGAAGGCTGCAACAGAGCGCGCGAAGGGGGTTCGAAATCAGAGCGCCGGTAGCAGGAAACGTGGAGAAAGTGCAAAAAAGATGTTATTGGGAGCGAACAAAGCTGCGAACCCATTAAACACACAGCACTTAACTTTTTCAGGTTATCAAAACGGGCTGCTTTTTGAGCTCAGGCCCCCATCAAACCCAAGAATACGGCCAAAGATCAGGTTTCAGGTGTCAGGGGCGCAATCAGGATTCAGGAGCCAGGATTCAGGGCTGAAGAGACAGACTTTGGGGACCTGCCCGCAGCGCAACAATGGCAACGAACTCCTTGGTTTACTGTGGACAATATGTCACCTCAAACAGGCAAAGAGAAAACTCAGTAACTCGAAAAAGGCGGAACGACGCGGGAATGTCTATGAAAACAAAGGAGCGTTGTGGAAAATAGAGGAACGACGCGGGAATTCCATGAAAATAAAGGTAGTTATCCGCCTAAAGCCGGAATTGCATTGAGCACAAAGGACTTAGCCGTCGGCCCGCTTCAAATGGACAATATGCCGCTTCCAGGAGGGAAGGAGAAAACTTAGTACTCGAAAAAGACCGAACGATGCGGGAATCTCTATGAAAACAAAGGAGCGTTGTGGAAAACACAGGAACGACGCGGGAATGTCTGTGAAAATAAAGGTAGTTATCCGCCTAAAGCCGGAATTGCATTGAGCACAAAGGACTTAGCCTTCAGCCCGCTTCCAATGGACAATATGTTGCTTTCGACAGGGAAAGAGAAACTTAGTACTCGAAAAAGATGGAGCGATGCGGGAATGTCTATGAAAACAAAGGACCGGAAAGCGCCGGGATAAACCGGCAGGAAGCAGAGAATGAAAGATTCTCACGAGGAAGGAGTAGCGATCCACTCGGCCCCGAGTTTTGCGCTGGGCGTCGTGAGGCGCACAGTGAAGCGTAAACAGGGGAATAGGTGGGCTGGGTATTGAGCTTCGAAAATGTGCAATCGG
>Ga0208191_1001199_pt1 | contig 13812 bp, 17 predicted proteins | sample June2015DPH_13_5_FD_184709 | JGI IMG/M metagenome (GOLD analysis project Ga0208191, IMG submission 184709) | Peatland microbial communities from SPRUCE experiment site at the Marcell Experimental Forest, Minnesota, USA - June2015DPH_13_40... | ecosystem: Environmental > Terrestrial > Soil >... | reverse complement strand
CCAACCGCAAGGGAGATAACGCCCAAGGTATGACCCATGATTGGGGTGAAGTCGTAACAAGGTAGCTGTAGGAGAACCTGTGGCTGGATCACCTCCTTTCTAAGAGAGAACCCGCTCCGAGTCCGCCCATCTTCAGGGCGGAAGGCTCAGGGCACATTGCTCAGCACTTTGAGATTTCAAATTTGAGATTTGAGATTTCAGAGGGGCGTGGCTGCTCAACTCAGTCGTCAAAGAGAAGTTAACAGTCGAGAGTCAACAGTTCACAGTTTAGAACCCTAAGGCCGCGAGCAATCGCGGCCTTTTTGCTTTTTTAGTCCTCGCTCGCGCAACGTCACTGCCGTACCTTTTTGCTTTAGGGGAGTATAATATCGGCGAGAGGTAGGCCATGAAGGCTTCGAAGGCAGCACAGAACCCAATTCCTGAGATTGAAGTTTACAGGGACTTCATGCGTCTCGACCCTGCGCGCCGGCGATGGGTCGCAGTGCGCATCTTGCGTAATCAAAAAATACTGGCGGACCTGTACGACCACCTCTTAATCCAACGCTCTTTGGATCAGCGGGGAGCAAGTGTCACTTGGGAGTCCTACAAGCGAGCGAACGGCTCTAAGCCCTGATGGCCTATTCGATTTTAATTCGTCCGGCGGCGATTCGTGACCTCAAAGTTCTGCCGTCCGACGCACGACGTCGGTCGTTTAGCGGCTACCCACTTCCGCGGTATATGGCCATCGATCCCATCTTCGAACGGGTATTTGGAGAGCTTTACGGAAAGCCGTGCTGGGGCGTCACGAACTGGTTCGGCTCTGGCATTCACCTTGAATTTGGCGAGCCACACTTAGAGGTTACGGAGCCAAGAGCAGCAAGTCCGGAGGCTCCCCGCCGGGTTCGCGAAGCGTTAGCGAGGCGATTGGCAGTCGTTCACGGAGATTGGCATCTCTGTATCGATGTATGCGATTGGGAGATTTTTCAACAAGGCAAACGAGTCGGCAGTAGTCGATCGAGGTTGGAATTGCAACGCATTGTGGGCTCACTCAACGGCCAGAAACTAATTCGCTTTTCGTTCCGATCGCGAGGAAACGACTGCGTTTTTGAGTTTGACCTGGGAGGCGTCCTCGTTTCGCACCGTTTAGATTCCGAGTATGAGCAATGGAGTCTCTTTGAGCCAAGTGGCTACGTGTTAGCCCTCCGCGGGGACAAGAGATACTCTTACGTCCGATCAAATCAGCCGAGTGACGCTGGACCGTGGAAGCCGATCTTCTTACGAACGCAACCGTGAGGCCGCGAGTGATCGCGGCCTTTTTGCTCTGCGGCGTGAATTCTTCCTGATCAAGCCATTGCTGCATCCCCAAAGAAAGCTGTAGTATTTGGTGCCCAAATGAAAACCTTGTACGTCGAGGATCGAAACAAGTGGCGCTGTTGGCTGGAAGCGAATTCCGCGCGGGCGACGGAAGTATGGCTGGTGTATTACAAGAAGGACGCGGGGCGACTGCGAATCGCCTATGCGGACGCAGTGGAGGAGGCGATTTGTTTCGGGTGGATAGACAATAAAGTCAGAAAGCTTGACGAAGCCCGCTTCGCCCAACTGTTCACGCCGCGCAAGCCAAAGAGCAAGTGGTCTTCGATCAACATCGAGCGGGCGAAGCGAATGATCCGGGAAGGGAAGATGACTGCGGCCGGATTGAAGGTATTCGACCCTGGCAACCGGACGCCCGCACTCCCTACCAAGCTTCCTGGCCCTCTGGAGGAGCAGTTCAGGAAGCAGGCAACCGCCTGGGAAAATTTCCAGCGCTTCACTCCCTCCTATCAGCGGATAACCATCGGCTGGGTGGCGAGCGCCAAGCGGCAAGAAACTCAATTTCGACGCTTGCGCCAACTGATCGCCGACTCAGCAGCAAACAAGCGAATCAAATTCATGTGAATCGCCATATGAAGAATTCTGTCCCGGAACCGAGCGACGATCCACGAGCGGAGTATGTTCGGCGGCTCGAAGCCTTGCGAACCAAGCAAGCCCATTATGAAAGTCAGCATCGCCGCCTCGGGATGGCCAAGCTCTCGTTGGGCGGTGTAACCCTGCTGGTGATCGGTCTGGCTTTAGTGGCCAAGGTGGTCTCAGTTCTCTGGGTCCCAGCTCCACTGTTCGCCATTGTCGTTCTAGCCGTCATTCATGAGCGTGTCCTCAAAAAGCGCGAGCGATGTTCCCGCACCGTGGCTTACTACGAGCGAGCGCTGGCCCGAATTGACAATCGCTGGATGGGAACCGGGGAAACGGGCGAGAGGTTCCAGAACGCATCGCACCCTTATTCTCGTGATCTCGACTTGTTTGGTGAGGGATCCTTATTCCAACTGCTCTGCACGGCGCGCACCCGCGCAGGTCAAGAGACACTCGCCAATTGGCTGCTTGCGCCCAGCTCGCCCGGGCTGGTCCGCAGTCGTCAAGCCGCCGTCGCGGAGTTGCGACACCGACTAGACCTTCGAGAGGACCTCGCGGTCCTGGCTGAGGAAGCTCGCTCGCTTGCGCCGGCGGAACTCCTGGCTGCCTGGGGCGAAGGTGAACCGCTGCTGGCCTCGAGGCTCTTGCGAGTTGGGAGCGCGATGCTCGCGGGTTTGTGGCTGGTGAGTTTGGCTGCCTGGATGGTATGGGGGCTGGGGTATCCGGCTTTGGTGGTCAGCGCGATCAACGTGAGCTTGAACCTCAGTTATCGCCGGCGTATGGGAAAAGCCGTCAGCGCCGTCGAAAGCGCTGCGCGCGACCTGGGGCTGCTGGCCGGCGTACTGGCTCGGCTGGAGGGTCAACAGATCGTGGCGCCCAGGCTCGTTGAGCTCCGGGCGGCTCTCCAGTCGCAGGGGTGGCCGCCTTCACGCTGGATCAGGCGATTGAACCGGCTGATGGAGTTCCTGGATTCCCGACGGAACATGATTGTCATATCGATCGACCTCTTCGTGCTTTGGACGTTGCAGTGCGCCTGCGCGGTTGAAGCATGGCGAAGGCTGACCGGCCCGGCTGTCCGCCGTTGGCTCGCCACCGTGGGCGAGTTCGAGGCCCTCTCGTCGCTGGCCGGCTATGCTTACGAGCATCCCGCGGATGTCTTCCCGGAATTCGCCGAGACTTCACCATGTTTTGAAGCCCAAGGCCTTGCCCATCCCCTGCTGTCAGACCGCCACGCCGTGCGGAACGACTTGTGCTTGGGAGGTGACTTGCGGGTACTCATCATCAGCGGGCCGAACATGGCGGGGAAAAGCACCTTGGTGCGGTCGGTCGGAATTAATGCGGTTCTTGCTCAATGTGGCGCTCCCGTGCGCGCCCGGCGGCTGCGCCTCTCACCACTCGCGGTGGGCGCATCCATCTGCGTGCTCGATTCGCTCCAGGGCGGTGTCTCGCGGTTTTATGCTGAAATCAGGCGTCTGAAACAAATCACCGACCTCACCCGGGGGCCGTTGGCGGTGCTTTTTCTGCTCGACGAGTTCCTGCAAGGAACGAACTCCCACGACCGGCGTCTTGGCGCGGAGGCGATGGTGCGCAACCTGGTTGAACGCGGGGCGATTGGACTGGTGACGACACACGACCTGGCGCTGGCGCAGATCGCGGAGGGGCTCGGCCCGCGCGCCGCCAACGCCCATTTTGAGGATCGCCTCGAGGATGGAAAACTGCTATTTGATTACCGGCTGCAACCGGGAGTCGTCGAGACCAGCAACGCCCTCAATCTGATGCGGTCAATCGGCCTGGACGTGTGACGGACCTTTGTGAGCGGGTGGCGCAAAGTCCGGGCCCCGCTGTAGCTCGTAGCCACGGCATGATCTCCGTGCTGTAAGCATGTTTAGGGCATAGATCGCAACCTTGAACTTGCACCGGGGACATTGAACAGTATTCTGAAGCAGGCAGGTTTGAGGCGATGAAAAGATACCTCGTGGTCATCGAAGAAACGAGCACCGGATTTTCGGCTTTCTCTCCCGACCTGGCAGGTTGCATCTCCGCCGGCCGGACGCGCGTGGAAGTCGAGAAGAACATGCAAGAGGCGATCGAGTTCCACCTGGAAGGAATGCGCCTCGAAGGTCTTCACGTGCCCAAACCCCACTCCTACTCCACCTACGTGGAAGTCCCGGCATAAGAGGAATCCAATTTGAGCGCCAACAGCGCCGCCCAGTTCGGCGGAGTCTTGTCCGCTCCTCGAGTCCTTTAAGTGTTAGACTGGTATTTACGAATACTTGGCTCGGGAAAGAAGGATATGCATGGCTGAGATGCCCTCTACAATGCTTACACTCGGCACGAAGGCCCCGCCCTTTCGCCTCCCTGACCCCCATGGCAAATGGGTTTCGCTGGACGACTTCAACGATGCGCCAGCCTTTCTGGTAGTGTTCATGTGCAACCACTGCCCTTATGTAAAGCACATCCGGTCCCGCTTCGCCGAACTCGCCAAGGAGTACCAGGCGCAAGGGGTAGGTGTCGTCGGGATCAACTCCAACGACATCGAGAGCTACCCGGACGACGGGCCGGAGAAAATGGCCGAAGAGATCAAACAGGTCGGCTATACCTTCCCGTATCTGTCCGATGAGAGTCAGGAAGTGGCCAAAGCGTATCGAGCCGCCTGCACGCCTGACTTCTACCTCTTCGATCGGGATCGCTGCCTCGTCTATCGGGGGCAGTTTGATGACAGTCGGCCCGGCAACGGGCGCCCAGTCACCGGTGCTGACCTCCGCGCGGCCCTCGACGCGGTCTTAGCGGGACGCCCGGTGCCCAGTAATCAGACGCCAAGCTTAGGTTGCAATATCAAGTGGAAGCGCGGAAACGCCCCGGAATACTTCTCGAGCTGGTAGCACTGCGAGTTCGGAGGATGCTTAGGTCAACCAAACGGTATCCTCGAAAAGGTTTTCTATCCCGCAACGCACTTTTAGGACGTTACCACAACACCTTTCGCCGCGGCTTTCCAAGCCGGCCCGGCTTCACGAAGAGCTAAGCACGAGCCCGCCCGCCACCTCCGGCCTAAGACTCCGGTTCGGGTTTTTGCCCGAGCAAATAAAAAGTGCAGATTTCTCTTGACAAACGGGCCGCGTGCTACTACATATTGTGGTGTCGGCCTGGTTGGCCACAATTCTTGGCCGTCCACGGCAAATCTAAACGACACCCACACAGGAGGGGGAAGACATGCCAGCAAAGAAAAAGGCTAAGAAGAAGAGGTAACAACCGATCATCTCCAGGTTTCTTCCTTTCCCAGGCCCGCTTCCCCAAGCGGGCCTTGTTTTCTTCTAACACGACTTCAGCGAGCACTGCCAATGGCCAGCACACTTTCATCCTGCGCCCCAGGCCCCGAAGTATCTCGTTCCCTCTGTCACTCGAAGCGAAGAGTCTTGGCGTTTTCCCTCAGCACCTCGAGAATCCGCCCTCTTCGGGCCCCGCCGCGCAGCGGTGTCTGAAAGAAATACTGCCAGAAGCCGTGGTAGCATTTTCCCAGGACCCCGATAGGCCAGTTGGGCGCGGCTGGGACAATCCTGGCGCGAAACAGGAAATCAACGGGTTCGCTGGGACACGATTGGGTGTATACTCGGAGCCGCTGGAAGGCCAAAACGGAGATTTGTGTTAACGTGTCATCAGCAGCCATATTCTAACGCAGAAGGAGGTTCAAAAAACAATATGGTGCAATATATGATGTGGGTGATTGGTTGCCTGTTTGTCATCGCAGCGATAGCAGTGTATTTTCCGACGATTTACATTCGCAGGACCGACAAAATCTTGAAGATTCTCCAGCAGATTGAGGCCAATTCTCGCAAACCGTAAGGCCTAAGATAGAGTCCAAAGTGGTTGCGGTTCCTTCTTGTTCCACTTGGGCGAAGAGTTGTCGGCAAGCACAGGACGGCGCAAGCCCTCAGGTCTGCGGCCCGAGTGGCTGGTTTGTTCCCGCCAGGGGAGGGGCGCGGGGGCAATGGACTTATCCTGGCTCACAGGAAAGCCCGCCCGTAACGAACTTTACATCAATTCAAGTTTATTTCCCGCCGACCGCCTGCCGTTTTCCTCCTGACTCCCGAGTCCTGAGTTCTACACTTAAAATGACATGCCAGTACTTTTCTTCGGCAACCTGCTAACCCTTCGCACTCATTTCCCTAAACAATCGCCGAAACTCTTCTGAGGCCTTGCGTAGCTCCAACCAGTCGAAAAACAGATCCGGCGTTTCCAGCCAAATGCGGAACCATGTCGCGATCTCCTGTTTTTCCGCTCGCTTGTCCGAACTCACTCGCGGGTTCGCCGCCAAACTCCCGGCGCGCAACTTTCCCTTCTGAAGCAGAGAGCGGACCAGGCCCGTCCCGATCCGGTCCGAGGCCTCGCGGTATTCCCGGTAGACCTCGTCAAGTTTTCTGAGCGAAGCCTCCGCGCTTTCGAAGTCGTGGAATTGAAGTAGGTTGCGAAGACGGCTCGCATAAGGCTCCTCCATAGATGGAGCGGTGAAGCGGTCGTGGTACTCAACGATTTTCCCCGCCTCGCGTAGAACGCTGGCAATGTAAGACGGCGAAGTTCTGAGGTTTGATCCCAGCCGGCCGCGCAACTCATTCTCGAGGGCGCGGATTTCCTCGGCCCCGATTCGTTCGAGTGCCTTCGCCCGACAGTATTCAAGGATGATTTGCTTCTTGCTGGGTGTTCCTGGCACGTTTCTGCGCCTGGGCGGCGCGCGTGCTTGCTTCGCGGGCGGGTGACTTCGAATCTCCGCTGACCGTCTTCGGCTGGTTGCGAAGCAGCGCCGCCTTTTCCCTGCGATATCGTGACACGTTGCGTTGATGTTCGGCAAGAGTCCGGGCGAAGACGTGCCCGCCATGATTGTTGGCGACGAAATAGAGCGCGTCCCCGTCTGCCGGCTGAAATACCGCCCGGATTGAGGCTTCCCCCGGGTTCGCAATGGGCCCGGGTGGAAGTCCGGAGTGGCGGTAGGTGTTGTAGGGTGAATCGAATCCGAGGTCGCTTTGGGTAATAGGGCCTATCGGGCGATAGTCCAGTCGCGCCGCATAGGCCACCGTGGGATCGGACTGCAAGGGCATACCCCTTTCAAGCCTCCTCTCGAAGACCCCAGCGATGAGGGGACGTTCCGACGCCTCAGGTGTCTCCTTTTCGACGAGCGAGGCCAGGGTCATAACCTCATGCCAGCCGGCCGACGAAGGCCGCTCATTCGCTAACCTCGTGCCCACGATGCGGCGGAAGCGCGCCAGCATCGTGACGACAACGGTCGCGGCACTGACGCCGCGAGGGAACCGGTACGTGTCAGGAAAGAGATAACCCTCCAGCGAGGGCGCCCTGGGATCGAGATCGCGTATCGCCACCGTTTGCTGAGTGACTTCGAAGAACTGCACGGGATCGATGCCAAGCCGCAGATTGAGAATCCGCGCGATGTCAAAGCGGTCCGAGCCCTCGGGGATGACTACGGGATGAAGGAAAACATCACCCTGGACCAGTCTTCGGTAAACATCGAGGGGACGAAGCGGGCGGTCAAAGAGGTATTCACCGGCTCGCAATACGTGACGGGGACGACCAGCCCAGTAACGGGCCAAAAACGGCAGGCGATGCCTCAGCACTCCACGAGCAATCAGCAAATCCGCGACTTGGGAGGCCCGCGACCCGGGTTCAATGACGAGCAACATGTTCCCGGAGTATCCACGATAAGGCGAAAGCAAATCGGAAGCTAACCAAAGCAGCCCCGCCGCCGCTGCCCCAAAGACCAGGAGGAGAAGCCGCCATCTCATGGCGCCGCCCCGGCGTTACGGCTTCGCTCGTTGGAAAGGAAGTCCAGGTAGCTTTGCAGGAGAAGAGTCGCCGCCACGCGATCCACCGCTCGTTGGCGTTTGCCAAGGCTCAAACCCGTTTCGCGAAGAGCGCGGTTAGCTTCGACACTGGTCAATCGTTCGTCCCAGAGATCGACGGGGCAGTTCACTCGCCGGCGCAGCTTTTCCGCGAACTCCGCGGCGTGTCGAGACATCGTGGTCTCGCCTCCGCCGTGCCCGAGGGGATTTCCCACGATTACTCGCTCGGTTGAATATTCTTCCGTCAGTTCCTGGATCTTTTGCAGGTCATCCTCCAGGCGTGTGCGCTGAAGAGTCGTAAGCCCCTGGGCGGTGATGCCCAAAGCATCCGAAACCGCCATACCCATCCGCCTCATGCCAAAGTCGATTGCCAGTACTCGCACTGACGTGTCCCATCGCCTCAGGGCGACTGCGGCTCAGACCCAGATTTGGCCCCGGCCCGCGCGCCCTTGCTGATAATACACCTTATGGGCGGGAGTAGAGGTCGATGATTTCCTCGATGGCGTGTTGGCAAACGGCGCAGAACCCCGTTCCGGAAAGCATGATGCAGCGCTGCTGAGGCCTATAGTAGCCTTTAGTTTCATACATCGCGCCTTCGAACGCGCCCACCTTATTCGCGTAGGGCCCATCGGACAGGCAGTGCTCTTGTGTTTCGCGCGCTTGGCGCCGGAATTCGTCGATCTCGGCAACGGGGCGGCCTTCTGAGCGCATCTGCTGGATCCGGCTTTGCGAATCTCGAATACTGCTCTCGTAACAATCCTTCGGCCAGGGAGTGGGAATCGGCGTGTCGGGAGCCACGAGAGCCTTCCACTTCAGATGCTGGGGGTCGAGGAGGGCGGTAATGTTGGGCTGCCACGGCTCGAGGCGGGTGCTGGCAGGCGCATAAGCGACGTTCGCGTTGAAGTAGTACTCATCCCCAAGGTCCGCGAAGTGGTGTCCGAATTCATGAACGAACACGCGAATGGCGGACGGATAATCAATGCTGACCGTGGCGTAGAGCCCAAAGATGCCTCCGTTCCCATACTCCTTTGAGTTCATCACAATCCCCATCACGTCATAGGGGGCAAACGATGCCACGCTGCGAATAGCGCGATTATCGAACGACAGGGCGTAACGCTCGGTGCCGAAAACATCAAACTGCGAACCGAAAAGGGTGTTGCGGTGGACGCCCGCCGACGGATGCGATACACCCGAGTCAGGAGAAGGCGAGCAGATCGCCCAGACGTTGAAATCCTTGCGGCGCTCTTTGAAGGGCGAGAAGGTGAAGACACCTTCGGCGAGCCGGCGCACATCTTTCTCACATTTATCCAGCTCGGCCGCCGTATAGCCCTCACCCAGAAACAGCAAATCCAGCTTCAGCGCGGGATCGCCGTTTCTTTCTATGGCCAGCACGCGCCCCGGGGAGGCAGGCTTTGACGTGTCGATGTACTTATCATGGGGATCGATGTTTGTTGACCAGACCTCACGGAAAGTATTCTGCGCGTCGCGCTTTTTGACGACGATTTGAACCGGACCTTCCGGGGCGGGGAAGCGAAGGGACTCATGGAAAGTGCGGTTCGCCCTTTTCGCTTCTTCCGTAGTTACCCATTCGCCGTAGATGGATGAGAAACCGCGTGAGTACAACACGCGCTGGCTGCTGGGGTCCTTCACTTCGAAGTAGTACACGCCGCGGTTCGTGGTGTCGATGGGTTTCGAGGGATTCCCCGGCCAAGGTAGAGGTTCGATAACCACGCGGTCGACGCTGAACAACTCCTGGGTGGCGTTGCCGGTGTGGAAATAATCCAGGCGCATGGTCGGCGGGCTCCCGGCCAGTACGTCCAGCGCGCAAACAATGACGAGCGCTATTGCGATTGCAAGGTTCTTCAAACGCATACACACCTCATTAACTTCGTCGCCTGGGACTGAAGCTTGTACAATCTGTACGAAGGAGGTTGCCTATATGGCTCGACGGCTTAATGCCGGCCAGGTACTGGCGGCGTTCGCAGAGGCGGTTAACCGGGCAAACTTTGCGGGCGAACGCACCGTCATCCACCGTCACGGCAAGGATGTTGCCGCCGTCGTCTCGGTGGAAGATTTGAAGACGCTCGAGGCTCTTGAAGACCGGCTGGATTTAGAAGAGGCTCGGCGGATCATGAAGAAGCCAGGCCGCCTCATTCCCTGGGAAAAAGTAAAGTCGGAGCTGGGCCTTTAAGGCGTCTCCCTGATGCTCTTTTCCATTCAGTTTAGCCCGCGTGCGCAGCGGGATTTTTCCGCTCTTGACAGACCCGTCCAACAACGACTGCGGCGGCACACCGATCAACTGGCGGAAAATCCCTTCCCAGTCGGCGTCAAGAAGCTGCATGCCGAGGCGCCAGTCTATCGAATCCGTGTGAGCGATTATCGCGTCAGCTCACTGCGTCGATAGCTTCTAAGGGGACCTCAACCTCTTCCGTGCGCCGCCAGGCCAATTCGTAGCTTACCGCAACCTCATCACAACATGAATATTTGGGACAGCCCAGGCAGTCCTCAAAGACCTTAACCGGAAATCTCTCGCGCGGCACCATTTGGAAGCCCAGCTTTTCAAAGAAGGCCGGGACGACGGTCAGGGCGAATACCGTTTTCAGCCCGTAGCGTTCGGCTTCATCCAACAGCGCCTCCGTGAGCTTCCTCCCCACGCCCTTTGAGTTGAGCCGCTCATCAACGCACAGCGAACGCATCTCAGCGAGCTCCTGGTTGTAGAACTTGAGTGCGCCACACCCGAGAAGCTTTCCCTTCTCTTCTGCGACGGTGAATTCCCAAACGTCTTCGTAGAGATTCGTTAGAGGCCGCGGAAGCAAGATCCGTTTCAGCACGTAACGGCTAATCAGTTTGAAGAGTGCAGGCACATCCTGCAACTCAGCTTTTCGGATGTTCAAAGTTCCATTCCCTCCACTCCGGTAGGGGCGGACGGCGTCCGCCCTGGGGGCCGAGCGCCGCTCGGCCCTACCTCTGCAAAAGCAGAATCAACAGGGCCTTTTGGACATGCAGCCGGTTTTCCGCTTGATCGAAAACCACCGACCGTGCGGAATCAATGACCTCGTTGTTAACCTCATGACCTCGATGCGCCGGCAGGCAATGCATAAACACCGCCGCAGGGTCGGCCACCGCCATCAACTCTTCCGTGACGCGATAAGGCGCAAACACCTGCTCGCGCAGGTGCACGGCGTGCTCCTGGCCCATACTCGCCCAGACATCGGTGTATATCGCCCGAGCGCCTGCCACGGCCTCGAGCGGGTTGTTGAAAAGGTCCACTGTCGCCCCCATCGCTGCCGCCAGCGCCTTCGCCTCGGCGACGATTTCAGGTTTGGGCTCATAGCCCGGAGGTGTCGCCACGCGCACCGAGACGCCAAGTTTCGCGCCGGTGATCATCAAGGAATGGCACACATTGTTTCCGTCACCCACGAAGGCCAGTTTCAGCCCTGCAAGCGTGCCAAACTTCTCCCTCAGCGTGTAAAGATCGGCCAGCGCCTGGCAGGGATGAAAGAGGTCGGTGAGCGCGTTCACGACCGGAATCGAAGCGTTGTTCGCCAACTCCAACACCGACTCGTGCAAGAAGGTGCGCGCCACAATCCCATCGACCCAGCGCTCGAGATTGCGGGCAATGTCCTTGACGGCTTCGCGTTCACCCAGCCGCGGTTTAGCGTGATCCAGGTAAACACCAAAACCTCCCATGCTCGTCATCCCAACTTCAAAAGTGACGCGGGTGCGCAGGGATGGCTTCTCAAAGATGAGCGCCAGTTGCTTGCCCAAGAGCGCCTGCGCATAGGCCCCGGGCGAAGCCTTGACGCGTTCCGCCAGCTCGAAGATCAGGCGCAGGTCGCGGGGCGAAAGGTCACGATCGGCAAGCAGATCGCTCACACTCAGCTTCTCTTGTTTTTCGACGACACTCAGGCCCGGCGTCATGCGCTCACCCCCTTGCTAGCCGCCGCTGGCGTAAGGGCTGCCAGAATCGGCCTTAAGACCTTAATAAATTCATCCACGTGGCGTCGCTCGACGATCAGCGGCGGAAGGAAGCGCAGCACTTTCTCCTGAGTGCAGTTCAAAATCGCTCCCGCCTCGAGCGCCTGCCGGACCACACCCCTACCTGGAACGAGGAGTTCGGCCGCCAGCATCAAGCCGTCGCCGCGGACTTCCTGAATCACCGCGAATTCGTCGCGGAGTTCCTCGAGTTGGGCCCGGAAGTAAGCGCCGACTGCGCGAACGTGCTCGAGAAACCCGGGGCGTTCGAGAATCTCGAGAACTTTCAGGGCCAGGCGGCATTGGAGTGGCCCGCCGCCAAACGTTGTGCCATGCATGCCGGGAGAGAAAGCCTGCGCCACTTCTTCACGAGCCAGGATGGCTGCCAGGGGCAGACCCGCCGCCAAGGGCTTGGCAACCACCACAATATCCGGCTGTAGTCCAAACTTCGTGAATGCAAAGAATCGCCCGGTGCGTCCCAGCCCGCACTGGATTTCGTCACAAATCAACAGGGCATGGTGCGTTCGGCAGAGTTCTTCAGCAGCCTTGAGGAATTCCTCGCTGAGCTCCACGACGCCGCCCTCACCCTGGATCACCTCCAGCAGCAGCGCCGCCACTCGCGGTGTGAAGCTTTCCCGTAAGTGGCCGGCGTCATTCAGCCGGACGAACCGGACGCCCGGAACCAGGGGCCCAAACGGCTTGCGGTACTTTTCAGGCCAGGTCGCGGAGAGCGCCCCAAACGTTCTTCCATGGAAAGAGTTTTCAAGCGCCAGGATTTCGTCCCGCAGGAAGGGTTCCTGATGCTGGCGAGCGTAGGCGCGGACCAGCTTAAGCGCCCCTTCAATGGCTTCCGTGCCGGAGTTGGCGAAGAAGGCCCGATCAAGCCCGGCCAGGGAAGTGAGTTTCTTCGCGAGTGGCGCTTGATAAGGGTGGTAAAGCAAATTGGAAACGTGCAGGAGCGTCTCGGCTTCGTCCCGTAGAACGGCGAGGACTTCCGGGTGCGCGTAGCCGAGAGAATTCACGGCCAGCCCGCCCAGGAAATCGAGGTACTTCCTGCCTCGATCGTCGTAGAGATAGCAGCCCTCGCCCCGCACCGCCAAGATCGGCAAACGGTCGTACGTGGGGATCAAGAATTGTTTCTCAAGCTGTGCAATCTCGTCGAAGTTCATGCGTTTTTCACAATCCTGGTCCCACCATGCTGCCCATTCTCAATGGCTCGGAGCAGCGCATGTGGCCCGTCCGCGGAGAGGATGTCAACTTCTCCAACCTGCTTGCGGAGCAGGCGTGAGCACGCAAGGAGTTTTGGAATCATCCCGTCACGCACGATGCCTTTCCTGATCAGGCTGGATATCTCACCCAACTTCACCAGCGGCAGCAAGCGCCGCTCGGCGTCCCAGACTCCACCCGATTCGGTGAGGTAGAGGAGCCGGTCCGCCTGGAGAGCCACGGCGAGGGCCGCCGCCAAGTCATCGGCGTTGATGTTCAGGAATTCTCCCCGCGACCCGAGCCCCAGGCTGGCCACCACGGGGACAAGGCCTTCCCGCAAGGCCATCTCGAGGACGCTGGTCCGGATCTTGTGGGGCCGCCCGACGTAACCCAGGTCTTTCTTCTGGCCGTTGGACCCCAAAGATATTTTCTTTGCGTAGACCAGCCCCGCGTCGCCGCCACAGATGCCCAGCGCCGGCTGGCCGAGCGCTGCGAACTCTGCCACCCACTGCTTATTCACGATGCCCGCGAGAACCATCAGAGCAACATCGCGCGTGGCAGCGTCCGTCACGCGCATTCCCTGGTGGAATTCCGTGGCGATGCCCAGACGGTCCAGAGTCCGGGTGAGCGTTTTCCCACCGCCGTGGACCACCACCACGGCGTGGCCGGCGCGCCGCAGTTCCACAATTTGCCGGGCCAGCCTCCTCCGTCCCTTTGGATCCTCCGCCACCTGTCCACCGATTTTTACCACCAGCTTCATACCAGCCCCAGTTCCTGCGGGAATCCGAACATGAGATTCATATTCTGGACCGCCTGGCCCGCCGCGCCCTTGCCGAGGTTGTCCAAGGCGGAGACAACA
>Ga0208191_1001198_pt1 | contig 13812 bp, 9 predicted proteins | sample June2015DPH_13_5_FD_184709 | JGI IMG/M metagenome (GOLD analysis project Ga0208191, IMG submission 184709) | Peatland microbial communities from SPRUCE experiment site at the Marcell Experimental Forest, Minnesota, USA - June2015DPH_13_40... | ecosystem: Environmental > Terrestrial > Soil >... | reverse complement strand
CGGGTCAAGCTCCACCACTTCGTCGCCTGTCGAAAGCACCGCTACGCGCGGCTTCCGGAAAACCTGCACCCGGCTCTTGCCTACCGACGCCGCAATCGCAATCCCGGCGTGGTCCAGCCGCCGTCCTTGATCCAGCAGCAATTGCCCCGCGCGCGCTTCCGCCCCACGCGGAACAAAGTTTTCGCCCCGGGTCACGCTGCACCGCACGTCCACCGATTTTGCAATCAACGAAGTGTGTTCCACCATCACCACCGCGTCCGCCCCGGCCGGCAGCGGAGCCCCCGTCATGATCCCCACCGCCTGCCCGCGTTCGACCGAGCACACTCCCGGCTCCGGCCACTCCCCGGCCTTCACCTCGCCAACCACTTCGAGTCGCGCGGGAACCTCGGCTAGATCCGCCGCCCGCACTGCGTATCCGTCGCGAGTAGCCCGAGCAAAAGGAGGAAAGTCGCGGTCCGCCACAATCCCCTCCGCCAGCACGTGCCCCAAACCCGCCAGCAGATCCACCGTCTCCACCTCTCCCGAACACACGCCAACTGCATGCTGCTCAACCAGGTGTCGAGCCACTTCGAAACTCACCACGCGAGCCGAAGTCACTGAAGATGAAGCTGACATGGCAAGAATCATACGCCGTCCGATTTTGCTCTGGCGTTTGCAAGTATGGAGCGAAGGGCGTCTCGCGAAGCCTGCGGGGAGTGAAGTCGAAGGGTCCAGTGGTTTGACGGCCGGGCGGGGACGCCCGGCGCTCCATCGGCGAAGAGTGTAAGAAATGTATTTTCTGGGAACTGACAGCTGACTGCCGACTTACCTCGCAAGTTCCTGCCCCAGCACCGTCGCATTGCTGGCGAAGCAGAGGCCGGTTTCCAGATCCACCAGGCCCGAGCGGACAAGTTTCGCGATCTCGCCATCGAAGTGCTGCATGCCTTCATTTTCGCTGCCCTTGATCACGTCCAGCAGTGTGCGGCCCGGCCGCTCGCCTTGTTCGACGCAATCGCGAGTGCGCGAGTTGGATTTCAAGATTTCAACTACAGGGACGCGGTCACCGCCATCGCTGCGCGGGATCAGCCTCTGCGCAATGATGTAGCGGAAGGTTTTGGCGAGACGTTCTCGAACCGATTGCTGTTCGCTGGCAGGGAACGTAGTGACGATGCGCTCCACCGTCTTCGAGGTATCGACGGTATGCATGCTGGAAAGAACGAGGTGTCCGTTTTCGGCGGCATCGAGAAGAATCTCGAGCGTCTCCCGGTCGCGGATTTCGCCGACCATAATGACGCGCGGCGCCTGGCGCAGCGCCGCCCGCAACGCCATCGTGAAATTCGGCGCATCGCTGTGCAACTCGCGCTGGTGCACCGTCGATTTCTTGTGCTTGTGCAGAAACTCAATCGGATCTTCAACCGTCAGAACGTGATAGCAATATTGGCTGTTGATGCGGTCAATCAAAGCGGCCAGCGTCGAAGACTTGCCCGATCCAGTTCCGCCCGTCACCAGGATGATGCCGTTGCGGACCTTGGCAGCCTCTTCCAATTGCGCCGGCAGATGAAGCGAACTGAAAGTCGGAATGACGGTGGGGATGACACGCATTACAATCGCACAACTTCCGCGCTGGATGAAGACATTGACGCGGAAGCGCGCCATTCCCGGTAGTCCGTAGGAAACGTCGCAGGAACCTTGCTCGCGAAGCGTATTGATGGCCTGCTTATTGGCGCCGATCAGGTCGGCCGCGATGCGGCGCGTGTCATCCGCCGAAAGCGTGCCGCTGCCGGAGATTTCGACCGCCGTGAGTTGTCCGTGAATCTCGACCTGGGGCGGCCGCCCCGGCGAAAAAATCAGATCGCTAACCTTGTCAGACGCGCGCAGCATGCCGGCGAGCAGAACCGGCGTCGGGATCGAACCCGTTCCGCTGATGCCCTCGAAGGCAATTGCAATCGGGGAATTCCCCGGAGCAGCCATTCCATACACTCCTAGTTATCAGCATTGACGCCACAGGGGAGAAACATTGGGGAGGAACCTATGTAATGAATGTATCGCGGATGTGCGGAAGAGCGAAGGACAAGTAGGTCATAGACCTCGGTAACTGAAGACAAATAAGAAGGAGAGCGGCTTCTAAGGACCGCTCTCCATGCCCTTTCCGTGTAGACCGGAGACCAAATTTGGCGCCGTTTAAGTTACTACTTCGCCGGTTTCTTCTTGGTTCCGAAGCCGGTTTCGATGGTCGCGCCGATGCTAGCCAGCATGTCTTTCGCCGGCTGAGCGAGCGGACCATTGGGTTGGAGCTCAAGATATTTTCGGAAGGCCTCGGCTGTACCTTCGGGCGCAACCATCTTGTTGTCCTTCAGCGTAGCTTTGCCGATCAAGTTCACGCCCTTCCAGTAGTAAGCCTCGGCTTTGTTCGGGTCGGCGGCAATCACTTTGTCGAATGCTGCAATGGCGTCATCCACCCTGCCCGCATTGGTCAAGACAGCACCCTCGTTGAACAGGTAGGTAGCGGCGCGCGTCGGATCCAGTTGCGCCGCCTTGGTGTAGTTGGTCATGGCATCATCGACCTTATTGGACTTCGAATAAACTTCGGCAAGGTTGTTGTAGTAGGCGGCCATTTTCACATTGTTGTCGGGATCTTTCTGTGCCACTTCGGAGGCGCTGCGCAGGTCAATTGCCTTCTGGTAATTGGCTGCGGCCATCTCGTAGCGCTTCTGTTTTTCGGCGGGATCGGTTTGTTTGGGTGCCGACATGCGATAGGCGTCGCCGAGTTTGAACCAGATCAGATCGCGGGTGCTGTCGATCTGGTTGGCTTCAGTCAGGGTGGCGATTGCAGTCTCGAAGTCGCCGGCATCGGACGCCGCCTTGGCGGCATTGAGTTTTTCGTTGAGCGTGCCGACAGTTTTCTTTTCGTTCTCGGCTTTAGCGACCTGCTCCGCCCTCGCCTTGGCTTGTTCAGGGGTCAATCCCTGGCCCTGGGCTGCGCTCATCTGTTCCTTCTTCAGGTCGAAGTCCAGAGGCGTTTCGTCCAGAGTCACCGAAACGCCGTTGACGTGAAAGAGTTCCTTGCCGTCCTTGCTGAGCGTGACGTTGTACTTGCCGGGGACGATGCCAAGCGAGAAGTACTCACCCTTGTTGTTGGTTTTGATGACGTACTTGTGGCCGGATTCGGTTCCAGTCCACTGCACTTCGGCCTGAGCGATTGGTTTCCCTTCAAAGTCTTTGCAAATTCCCTTCACGCTGCCCGTGGTTTGCGCGAACGCAAGTGGAGCGGACAGCCCCACGACGAGCACGAGCAGCAGGGGAAGGATGAAATATTTCCGCATGATTGGCCTCCCGGCATTGAATCTGAATTTACTGAACTGGGGCGGCGGCTTCCGCGTATGGAATCGGATCGTCCGCGCCCGCTTCGTGAAACGCGCGCCGGCGGAGCACACAGCTGTCGCAGACACCGCAGGCGCGATCTTCGCGCTGATAGCATGACCACGTTAAATCGAACGGGGCACCTAGTTCAAGGCCAAGCGTCACAATCTCGTGTTTACGCATCGCAATCAGCGGTGTCATTACCCGGATGGTCCCCTGTTTAGTGCCCACTTTCACGACTTCATTGAATGCCCGATAATACTCCGGCCGGCAATCGGGATAACCGGAACTGTCAGGCTCAACCGCTCCGATGTAAACTTTTTCGGCTCCCAGCACTTCCGCCCAACTGACGGCGACGGCGAGGAAATGCGCGTTGCGGAAAGGGACATAGGTAACCGGAACGCCAACGGGCACGCCGACGCCGTGCGCTTCGGGAACCGCTATGCTCGGATCGGTGAGGGCGGATCCACCGATGGCGCGCAGAGCCTCATTACGTACGAGCAGCCGGTCGCGAATTTCGAGCCGGTCGCAGATGTTTTCAAAGGAGCGCCGCTCGCGGTGTTCGGTGCGCTGCCCATAGCTGACGTGGACGGCAGCGGCCTGGTGGTCGCGTGCCGCGAGCGCCGCACACACGCAGGAATCCATGCCGCCGCTTAGCAGGACCACGGCGCGGCTCCGGTTGCTGATTGCGTTCGATACCATGACCCGCTCGCGAAGCTCTGCAATCGCTTCCTTCTGATTTTATGCCAGTTGACGACGTTTGACGGCTCGGAAGCGTCTGTGTGCGGACCTGGGCCGTCCTCCAGTGCCTTTCTTTCCCACTTGTTACTGATTTGATTCTTAACCAAGCAGGGTCAGTCGCTCTTCGGCTGTGCCACCGTGGTTCCCAGCCCGCTATTCGTAGCGCAGGCTTTCGACGGGATCGAGTTGGGCGGCGCGAATCGCGGGAAGCGTGCCGAACAGAATGCCGACCAGCGAGCAGACGACGATGGCGATGATGGCGGAGAGACCGGAAATGGGGATGCGATAGGCGGTTAGGAAGCGGACGGAGTAGGGGATGGCGAGTCCGATGATGATGCCGAGGATGCCGCCGCTGAGGGAGATAAGGATGGCCTCGGAGAGAAACTGGAGACGAATCTCGCGTTTGGTGGCGCCGACCGCTTTGCGGATGCCGATCTCGCGAGTGCGGGCGCTGACCGTGGCCAGCATGATGTTCATGATGCCGATGCCGCTGACCAGTAACACCACCGCCGCAATCAACGACAGCACCGTCGTCAGAATGTTCGCCGTTTTGTTCGCCAAGTTCACCAGTTGCGTCAGGTTCTCCACGTTATAGACCGACTCCGGCCGGTGCCGCGACTGCAGGACCCGCTTGATTTGAGCCGTCGCTGTCGTCACTTCGTCCGAACTCGCCACCGTAAAATAAATCTGCCGCACAGCATTGGATGGCAGAAAAAAACGGCTCACCGAATATGGGATCGCCATCGTGTTCTCCTCCACTTCAGACTGCCCAAACGTCTCCACCCGCTCCTTGAACACCCCGATCACCGTAAAGGGCAGACCGTTCAGCTTGATCACCTGGCTCACCGCGCTCTCTGGAGTCAGGAACAGCTTTACCGCCAACTTCTCCGTGATCACGCCGACCTTGTTGCGCCTCTGCGAGTCCTCCGTGTCAAAGAATCGGCCCGCCAGCAACACCAGGTTCCGCACCTGACGGTATTCCGGGAATACGCCAAGGACCAGGATGTCCTGCTCTTTACCGTTGCCCAGGCTGATGCGGTCATTGAGCGACACAAACGGCGATGCGGCCACCACCGAGGGCACCTGCTCGCGCACCGCGGTAAGGTCATCCACGGTCAATTCATCGAGCGCCACGGCCGTGATGCGCTGTCCTGCGCCGGAATAACTGGCATAAATCAGGTTGGCGCCAATGCCCTGAATCTGGCCCAGGATGTATTGTTTCCCGGTAAGCCCAATCGTGACCACCAGAACCAGCGAGGCTGTCCCAATCATCATGCCCAGCGCGGTCAGCAGAAACCGCACCTTGTTGGTGAGGAAGGTGTCGTAGGCGAAGCGCAGACTCTCGCTAATCAGCAGCTCAGGCTTGTGCGGCCCGTTATCCAGCGCGGAGTTGGTCACATCTACAGGTGTAGAGTCCAGAACCTTCACCAATTCTTATTCTTAAGATGCTAAAACGCCCGCTCCAGCTGCGGGCTGCCTACGCCCTCCGAATCGCTCGGTCACGAAATACGCTGCCAGCACCACAATCAGCGGATCTACCGGCCTGAAGTAGTAAGTCTCCGGATGCGAAAAATAATAAGCCAGCGGAAAGAACACAAACACGATGGCAAATCGCACCCCGAGCCCCGCATCCGCCCGCAGCGTGTTTGCCCGATACACGTTTGCCCGATACAGCCGGTGCAGCCCCGCCAGCGCCAGCACCGTCATCGTCGTACTCAGAAAAATATTGGGCACGTCCAGCGGCTCTTCCGCAAGGTAGGCGCGATCAAAACTCCAGAACCCCGTCCAGATGTATATTATCCGCCGCACCACCCGGTAGACGTACTGAGCCGGATGACTTCGGATGTACTGCTTCGCTTGCTGCGCCTTGCGCGCCATATACGCGGGTTCGCCCAGCCGCGCATATTCCGCCAGTTCCGCGTCGCTGTGGTTTGGATGCAGGCTGCGGTTCACCCAATGCAGCGAGTCGGCGCTGTTGCCAATGTACAGCTCCAACCCAAATCCGCTGCGTATGGGAATGAACTGGTGGAAGGTCCGGTAGTTGCGCACGAACCACGGCGCCATCACAGCTACTGCCGCGAGCCCTGCCACCGTCATCGGCAGCACCCAGTTCTGCCGCTTCCGCAAGCGCCGCCAGCACGTCCACAAACCAAGCAGCGGAACGACGGAAAGCACCACCGGCTCCGTCAACGCCGCCACGCCGCCCACCGCGCCAAAGCCCAGCCAATCCCACGCCCTACCGGAATCCTCCAGCGCCAGCGCCCACAGCAAGAGCACGGCCAGCAGCAGCGTCACCAGACTCGTCGACCAAGCCCAGTCCGCGCCGTAGTAAATCCCATACGGAGAAAAAGCCCAGCCCCATCCCGCCCACTTCGCTGCACGTAAGTTAAAGCACCGGCGCGCCAGGAGAAACACAGGAATGCACGTAAGCGCCGAAAACAGGCTGTTCAGCGCCAGCGCCGCTACGATGGATGCCGGCGTGTACGTCCCGAACAGCCGGAACACTCCTGCCAGCACATACGCATACACAGGGGACACCACCGCCGTCGGCCCGGTGTCCGCAAACACATTTCCGAACCCGTGCCCCGCGACCAGCGAACGCGCGACCCGACCGAACGCCCAATGCTCCAGCACAAACGGATCCAGCCAGTCGCGATAGAGAAACGGAATGACCGCCAGCCGCACCGCCAGCGCCGCAGCCACCATCGGGCCTATTCTCATCGACCCATACGCGCGCACATCGCCTTTTTCCGCTTCCCGCGTTTCGCTCACTCCCCTCCCAGAATTCCACCCACCCGTTACTCCACCCGGCAAACCACCACCTGCGAGTTCCGGTAGGGACACGACAATCCGTCCACCCCCGGCACTTGCAGAACGACCCAGTCCACTCCGAACTCCCTTTGCAAACGCAAGAAGTCCCGGCGTTGAAAATCGTGCCACCCACGTTGTGCTTCCACTTCCCGCTGCCAGCGCGGCGCGAGCCTCGGCACTCGCGCTGCCATGCCCGCGTCCTTCACCGCGTCCGCCAACACGCTGCGCTCCGCCAGGGCGCGAAAACCATGGTAGTCCTCGCCCGGCAATTCCATGTAGTGCGGATCAAGCGCGAACTGGCTATCCACGGGCGTGTTTCGGCTGATCCAGCGGAACGCCCCCACCCAGCTATTGTGCGACGCTTCATTGCGCGACAGCAGGCCCGGCAACTCCAGATGCGCGGTTTCCGGATACATCTGCCGCTGCGCATAAAACATTCCGACGCTGAGCGGGACAAACAGCAGCAGCCAGCGCAGCGCATGTTTCTTCAGCACGTACTGCCCCAGCAATCCCCCCGATAGCAGCACAAACAACAGATACACGAGATGTAGAAAACGCATCGGCTCCAGCGGCCGAAGACGCTCCAGCCGGGCAGGCAGCAACATAACCAGCGCCACCGCTAACTGGAACACGCCAAAGTACACCAGTCGCTCGGCCACGAGCGCCAGAACAGCCTGGCTCCGGCGCTGCGCCAGCACCCGAAACCACCACAGCAGCGCCAGCGGCGCGACCACCCCCAGCCATTCATACCAATGCCAGCGCAGCACAAAGTAAAACGGACGCGTAGCCGCCGCCTGCCGCCACGCATCCGAGGCGGGCTCGAAAATCCATCCCAGTGGCAACAGCAGCGCTGCCAACGGCGCCGTGCGCCGCTGGTCTACTTTTGTTTTGGTGCGCTCCGTCTTCGTGCGCCCCGCCGGCTTCCACATCAGAAACAAGCAATACGACGCGCCGAACGCGGCCATGATGGCATGCACGGAAAATGCCGCCGCCAGCAGCGCGCCGGCCAACAACCACCGCTGGTCGAGCACAGCCACGATCGCAGCCAAAATCAGCGCCGTGGCCAACGCCCGCGGGTGCAGGTACTGGTCCGTCAAACTCAGCCCTGTGCCCGAGACCGGGAGGGACAGCAGGACCGCGACCAGCGTCACCGCCGCCCACTGCGCGTGTGCTTCCGCGAAACACCGCCGGCTGATTCGCCAGCACCCCCATAAAATCAGAAAAGTTACGCCCCACTGCCAAAACAAAATTCCCCATTCCAGGGGCACGTGAGTCGATCGCAGGGAAAACGCAATCAGCTTATCGAATACTGTCGCGTGAAACTGCACGCGGAAAAAGTCTGCGTCATGGGGGAACAAGGACGGGTTCAGGTTGTGCTTTATCGCGGCCAGGTAGAAGGCATCATCCTCCAGCCCCGGATGATATCCCTGCACCAGCATGGCAAACGCTGCCAGCAGCAGTAAGGCAAACCAGCGCGAACTTTGCCATGAGCTCTGCCACGAAGTCCCCGTGTGCGATGCGAGTTGGTTTGGCAAGGTTAGCCGCCGGACCGGCCGTCGGTAATTGTTCCGTCGGTGATCGTTCCATCGGTAATCTTTGGACTGTAATACCTGGCGTCGAGACCCGGCTCCAGGCAGCGGCCTTTGCGATTGAAAATCCGGAATTGTCCCAACCCGATTTTCTGCAAGCGAAACTGCAACGACGTCAGCAGCACGCCCAGCCCATACTTCACGCTGCGCCGGAAATTAATCGAGGAAGCTTCCGGAAAATATTTCGTCGGGCAGGAAATTTCGCCCATCCGGAACCCGAACATCACGCACTGCGCCAGCATCTGATTGTCAAAGACAAAATCGTCCGAGTTCTCGAGCAGCGGAAGATCCTTGAGCACGGTGCGGCTGAACGCCCGGTATCCGGTGTGATATTCCGACAACTTCGCGCCCAAACAGATGTTTTCGAAAAGCGTCAGGAAGCGGTTGGCAATGTACTTCCACCCCGGCATGCCACCCTGGCGCGCCTGCCCTCCCAGAATTCGCGAGCCCAGCACCACGTCATAAACATCGTAGGCAATCATGCTCGCCATGGCGGTTACGAGCAGCGGCGTGTACTGATAATCGGGATGGACCATGATGACGACGTCGGCGCCGGCGGCCAGAGCTTCGCGGTAGCAGGTCTGCTGATTGCGGCCATAGCCGTAATTGCGGTTGTGCACGAAGGACTGCAGGCCGAGCTGGTGAGCGATCTCGACGGTGCGATCGGAACTATGATCGTCAACCAGAATGCGGATATCGACCATGTCGGGCAATTCCCGCACCGTCGCTTCCAGCGTCTTTTCCGCATTGTAAGCGGGAAGCACGACGGCAATGCGCTTGCCGTTGATCATGCAGTGTTTTCCTCGACGGACTAGCCTGAATCATAACCGGAAATGCGGACTTCTGCAGGAGTAGCCAGCTTGTGTGGGGACGGGCGCCCTCGCCCGTCCAAGCCGAGCGCAGCTCGGCAGCTGTCTGGGGCAACAACAGCTCTTGAAGTATCGGCGGACTATGGGCGAAACTGGAAATATGCCTCCTCGTACTCTGTTTGAGAAAGTCTGGGATTCACACGTGGTCGCTGCTCCCGAAGGCCAGTCGGCGCTGCTCTATATCGATCTGCACCTGGTGCACGAAGTGACGTCGCCGCAAGCGTTCGACGGGCTGCGCGCCAATGGACGCCGTCTGCGCCAACCTCTCCGCACGGTGGCAACCGTCGACCACAACATCCCGACCACTCCGCGGGGCTTGCCGATCACCGACCCGATTGCGGCGAAACAGATTGAGGCCCTGCAGAAAAATTGCCGCGAGTTTGGGGTCCCGTTGTTCGATATGGACTCGGCCGAGCAAGGCATTGTGCACATTATCGGCCCGGAACTCGGCGTCACGTTGCCAGCGATGACGATTGTCTGCGGCGACAGCCACACCTCGACCCACGGCGCCTTCGGATCGCTGGCGTTCGGCATAGGCACTTCAGAAGTGGAGCACGTGCTGGCAACACAATGTCTGCCGCAGAAAAAGCCGAAGACCATGCAGATCCAAGTCAGCGGAAAGCTGGCCGAAGGCGTGACGGCGAAAGATCTGGCGCTCGGAATCATTGGACGAATCGGCACTGACGGCGCCACCGGACATGTGATCGAGTACGCCGGGGATGCAGTGCGTTGGTTGTCGATGGAAGCCCGCATGACGCTGTGCAACATGAGCATCGAGGCGGGAGCAAGAGCCGGGCTGATCGCACCAGATGAGACGACGTTCGCGTATGTCAGCGGCCGCCGCTTTGCGCCGAAAGGAAAAGATTGGGAAGACGCGGTGGCGGATTGGCGCACGCTGGCCAGCGATCCGGGAGCGCAATTCGATCGGGTGATTGAGATCGACGCCGCATCGCTCGCGCCCTTCGTGACCTGGGGAACGAATCCAGGAATGGTGGTCGCTGTGAACGCGCGAGTCCCCGAGCTGAAGAGCTTTGCGCAAGAGGCCGACCGGCGCGCCGCCGAACAAGCGCTCGCCTACATGGGCCTCAGTCCCGGAACGCCGATCGAAGCCATTGCCGTGGATCGCGTGTTCATCGGATCGTGCACCAATTCGCGCATCGAAGACCTGCGCGCGGCGGCGCGAGTGGCGAAGGGGCAGCACGTGAATCCGAAGGTTCGGGCAATGGTGGTGCCGGGCTCGCAGGCGATCAAGCGCGCGGCGGAACAGGAAGGATTGCACCGTATTTTTCTGGATGCCGGATTTGAATGGCGCGAGTCGGGATGCTCCATGTGTCTCGGCATGAATCCCGACATCCTGCAGCCGGGAGAGCGCTGCGCTTCGACCAGCAACCGGAATTTCGAAGGACGCCAAGGGCGCGGTGGACGTACGCATTTGGTCAGTCCCATGATGGCGGCAGCGGCGGCAATTGCCGGACATTTCACCGACATAAGGAATTGGCGATTTCAGTGATCTTCGCGGTGGAGCGACGGGTCTCGCCCGTCTGCTTGCGCCCTCAGCGGCATCGAGGCCGGGCGGGGACGCCCGGCGCTCCATTGGCTCGGCTGGCAGAAAGGTTTAAATCATGCAACCGTTTCGCAAGCACACCGGCGTCGTTGTCCCGCTCGACAAGGTCAATGTGGACACCGATCAGATCATCCCCAAACAGTTTCTAAAGCGCATCGAGCGCACGGGATTCGGCGAATTCCTGTTCTATGACTGGCGCTTCTCGGGAGACGGAAAAGAGCCCGGAAAAAAGACCGGCGATTTTGTGCTCGACGCGCCGCGCTATGCGAAGGCCTCGATCCTGGTCGCGGGGAAAAACTTCGGCTGCGGTTCCTCACGCGAACATGCCGTCTGGGCGCTGGCGGATTTCGGCTTCCAGGTGGTGATCGCGTCGTCATTTGCCGACATCTTTGCCAACAACAGCCTGAAGAACGGCCTGTTGACGGTGCGACTCAACGAAGAGCAGGTGGCGGAGATCATGCGCCGTTCGGAAGAGATCGAAAACTACCAACTGAAGGTCGATCTCGAAACCTTGCGCGTGGAAGACGGACGGGGATTCGCGGCGACGTTCGCGATGGACGGATTCTCGCGTCATTGTCTGCTGAACGGATTGGACGATATCGGGCTGACGCTGCAACATGAAGCGGAGATCGCAGCCTATGAAGCAAAGCATCCGGTGCGCGCGGAGATGAAGGCGATTCTGACATTGGAGTGACGGGCGCCCAGCCCGTCCCCCATTCAGCCGGGCAACAAACCCTCCTGACGCAAACTCCTTCCAGGTTGTACACTTTTGAGTTTCACTGCCAGCGCGGCGTTGGGTCACGCCTCGTGCTGAATCGGAGTAGGTTCGTGAGAAAACTTCTTTTTGCCCTCGTCATCAACCTGTTGGTTCTGCTTTCCGCGGGGCGGGCTCAGACTGCCGCGCCTCAGACCGCTGCGCCGAAACAACTCACGATTGAACAGATCTTCGCGGAGGGAGGAGTCACAGGACGCGCGCCGGAGACGATCCAGTGGAGTCCGGATGGCGCCAAGGTGTCTTTCGTGCAGCGCGATGACGCTGGCGAGCACGGCGAACTCTGGTATGTGGACGCGGTGACGGGCGAGAAAAAAATACTAGCCAGCGAAACCAAGTTATCCCAGCTTGCCCCTCCCACGAGCAAGATCAAGGACGAGCGCGAGAAAGAACGCGTGACGCGGTATCACATCGCCGCCTACACGTGGTCGCCCGATTCCAAACACCTGCTCTTTGATTCGCAGGGACAGCTCTGGTATTACAGCCTGGATACGGGAACGGCGGTGCAACTTACGTCGTCTCCGGACGCGAGCGAAGACCCAAAGTTTTCGCCGGACGGCAAGCGGCTCGCTTACGTGCGCAAGCACAATCTTTATCTGCATCCGGTCTCGGGTCAGGAAGGCGAACGTCCGCTCACGCGCGAGGAAAAAGAGAAAAAGAAGGATAAGGATAAGGATAAGGATGGGGACAAAGAAAAAGACGACAACATCCTGAACGGCGAAGTGGACTGGGTTTACGCCGAAGAACTGGAGGTGCGCAGCAACTATTTCTGGTCGCCGGAGGGGCACGAAATCATTTTTCTGCAGATGGATGAGACCCGCGTACCAACCTATCCCATCACCGACTGGTTGCCCACGCATCCCCGGGTCGAGCAGGAAAAATATCCGAAGGCGGGTGATCCGAATCCCCGCGTGCGCCTCGGAGTGGTGGGCAGCAACGGCGGCAAAGTGCGCTGGATCAAACTTACCGATGACGATGACACCTATGTGCCGCGTTTCGGCTGGATTCGCGAAGGCTGGGCTTGGGCCGAGGTCCTGAATCGCAAGCAGGATGTGATGGACCTTTATTTTATCGAGACGAAGTCCGGGAAGTCGCGCAAAGTGCTGACCGAATTGGCTCCGGATGCGTGGGTAAATGTCAACGACGACTTTCGCATACTGAGATCTGGCGACCGCTTTCTGTGGACCAGTTGGCGCGACGGCCACACCCACATTTATCTCTACAGTTTCAATGCGCAGGATCCGCTGGGGGCCGATGCCAAACTCGAACGCCAGCTTGAGAGCGGAGACTACGAAGTGATCGCGATCAGCGGGGTGGACGAGGCATCGAGCGATAAATCGGGCACGGTTTTCTTCACCGCCAATAAAGGAGATCCGCGACAAGAGAAGATTTTTTCTGTGAAGCTCGATGGCTCGGAGATGCAAAGCATTTCATCGGAAGCGGGCAGCTATGCGGCGACTTTCGCCGATGACGGCAAGCATTTCGTGGAAACGCATTCTGCGACGCTGACGCCGCCGCGGATTTCGGTGTGCGCGGCGTCGGGCCCATGCCAGAAAATCTGGGAAAGCCGCAGCGTGGCAGATTACGATCTCATCGCGCCGAAGTCTTTGGAGTTCAAAGCCGACGACGGCACGCTGTTATATGGCAATTTGATTCTGCCGCGCAATGCAGACGCGAGCCAGACAATTCCAGTTCCGCTGATCGTGTACATCTATGGCGGTCCGCCGGAGCAGACTGTGCAGAATTCATGGGGCGGAACTACTACGCTGTTCCACCAGATTCTGGCGAACGAAGGATTCGCGATTTTTTCAATCGATAATCGTGGAACTCCCAATCGCGGCAAGAAATTTTTGGCTGCGACTCGTCTGCAGTTTGGCGGAGTTGAACTGAAAGACCAGCTCACGGCGCTCGACCAGTTGTACGCGCAGTTTCCGCAGCTCGACCGCACTCGCGCGGGGATCTGGGGATGGTCGAATGGCGGTTCGATGACGCTCTATGCGCTGACTCACTCCGACCGCTTCAAGGCGGGAATTTCGGTGGCGCCGGTGACCAACTGGCGCGACTACGATTCGATTTACACCGAGCGCTACATGGGTTTGCTCAAGGACAACGCCCGCGGCTACGACG
>Ga0208191_1001193_pt1 | contig 13850 bp, 8 predicted proteins | sample June2015DPH_13_5_FD_184709 | JGI IMG/M metagenome (GOLD analysis project Ga0208191, IMG submission 184709) | Peatland microbial communities from SPRUCE experiment site at the Marcell Experimental Forest, Minnesota, USA - June2015DPH_13_40... | ecosystem: Environmental > Terrestrial > Soil >... | reverse complement strand
TGTCTCGCAGTTCGGGATATTGAGGAAAGACGACTTTCTCGAAGTCGTTTTCAATCCCGGTACGGACAAGGTCGGAAAGCACGTTCCCGGCCCGGCTCCCGCCTTTTGCGGAAGCACCGGTGTTGGGGTAACTATTCAGCCACGCCGACAGAGCGCAGCCAACCTCAAACAGTCTATCGGACGCCCCCGGCCGCGTCAATTGCTCTGCGCCTGTGGAGGGACGGGCGTCCTCGCCCGTCCAAGCCGAGCGCAGCTCGGCTGCCTTCTCCCGCTGCACCAGCGCATCCCAATCGGCAAACGCCCGAGCGGTCGAGACCCCAACCTCAGGCGTCACAACGACCATCGCCATCGCAGGTAGATCAGGCAGAGGATAAACCTCCTCGCCGTGACCCACTCCGAGCGTCGTTCCGCCCACCAGAAACAGCGGCAGGTCCGACCCAACTTCAGCGGCAATTCGCAGGCGCGCCGCGGCGGGCAATGTTTTTTTGAGCGCCCGCGTCTTTTTCAGTGCAAGCTCAAGCGCGAGCATGGTTGCCACCGCATTCGAAGACGCCGCGCCCAGCCCTCCCTGCACCGGCAGACGCTTCTCGATTTCGATGCAGACTCTGCGCTGGGCGCCGAGTTCGGCCGTTACTCGCTCGGCGATGCGATAGCAGGTGTTCGACGAATCCAGCGGAACTCGCGGGTCTTTATTTCTGCACAGGATTTCAATTCCGCTGCCGCGCCCAGAGTTTCGTTCAATGCTTACCCGGATCACGTCATGCAGCGCGATCGTCTGGTACACCGTGCGCAGATCGTGATATCCGTCCGCGCGCGCGGCGCCGATGTAGAGCCCGAGATTGATCTTGGCAAAAGAACGAACCACGATGGTCATAATTAGGAAATCGCAGGAAGGGGAATTGTAAGCGATTTGGCGGGTGGCCCAGCCTTTGATCTTGCCGAAATAGGCAACACCGGGGGTGCCCCATCCTTCGCGCACGTTGCGAAGGGTGGGCGTGGAAATGTCCGCACAACGGAACGAACGCGACCCGCTTTTTTCATCACATTTTTCTCGTACGGTCATCACAGACTCCCAACCGCAACCCTGCGAAAATTCTTCGAGAGTGCAACCTCGAGAAGTGTGCCCGTCTCCCAAGACGAGCCTCGAAGCCGTCAGGCGGCAAGCGCTAGTAGCTCTTTGATAACTGAAGACAACTGAATTTGAGGCAGTGAGCGGGTGTCAGCAGGACGCCAAAACTCTGAATTTTGGTAGATTTAAGCTCCAAATCGAGCTAACTCCTTATTCTGGAAGATTTTGAAAATAAGTCCTTTGCGCCCTAGATTTTGGCGGGACAACTCCCCCTAACCCTATGATTCCAGAGATCGGGGGAGGGGGGGTAGTGGTAAACACGGGTTAATACCTTAAGAGTAAACAGGCCGCGTACTGCCTTCTCTTCCCACACGCACCGCCCACAAGGGCCTGGCACAAAACCAGCAACCGGGAGGGAGGAGCGATGCGGTGGGTCCCGGCCGGCCTCTCTATCAATTACCACGACCGCACAACGTAGACGTTGAAGGTTCGCAGATCTCCATTCAAGTTCGGACTCCAGTAGTCCCGATAGCTGCCGTAATAGAAAAGTAAGCCTCCTTCAAATTTATGCGGAAAGATGTAGTACGCCTTCGATTGGCCGATCCATTGTGGAACGATGACCTGTGAGATTTGAGTTGCGCTGAAGTTGAGGTTGCCGAGGGCAGCGGCAAACATACTTGGATTAAAGCAAGGCGGTGCCACCGTGTCGCAATTACCCTGCGAAATCAAATACTGATTGCCGAGCAGGGCCGCATCGTTCGGATTCAGATCGGGCCGGAAGCCGCTACGCGCGGAGTTATATGTAAGCCTGAAATTCAGTCCGAAACGCTGCCTGAAGGTGTAGTTCGACTCGCCCCAATACGCCTGGGTGATCTGCTTGTAGGGCATGGCAGGCTCCTCCACGACGTACCCTACGCTGCTATCGTTTTGAAAGGCCATGTAGGTCGTCAGATTGTTCTGCTGATAGGAGTATCCCAGTCCTAAATTCCAAGCTGGCGAAACGCGCATGGTGGCGCTGGCGGTGTTGATATAGAAACGATTACGTCGCTGAAAGTCGGCCGGAAGACCAGCGATGTCCGTGCCGAATCCTGGCCCCGCCGCAGAGCCGGGGGTATTCGGAAGCGCACGCGCCGGAAAATCGTTTTGAACGATGATGTTAGTATCGTTCGAAAATGTCAGCCATGCCGCCGGCGTGAGAGTGAAATTATTGAAAATCCGATTATTGCTCTGCGGCACGATCAGGTATCCGGGATCGTGCGTCCCGGTCCACTCGTATCCAGCACGCTCGCTCCAAAGACCGCGATCGTGATAACGCAAACCTAGCCCAGCAGTGTTGCTGAAAGAAGAGGGCACGACGGTCTGCAAGTCTGTATTGTCCGCGGAGTAGATTTGCGGCCACAGAGAAGAATTGGAACGCGTGATTCCGTTGCGCTGGTAATGAACGTCCACATCGAAATCGTGCGGTAGTTCGTACTCCAACCGCACGCCTTCCGAATGATTGTGATAGGACACATCGCCGTACATGCTGTAGTAGGGCGTGAAATTATTGAGTAGGTTCTGCTGATGGTAGTCAGCCGTTACGCGCAGATGGCTGATTGGAAGCCAGTTCACTGTCTCATCCGAGCCGAAGATGTTTTGCGGGTAATTAGTAAAGACGTCGCGTAAGCGCGAGTAGCTTACGTTTCCGCTGAAGCTGAATGTAGGGGAAGCCGTCCAATTCAGGTTCAGGCTGTCCGTCGAGGACTGGCTGGGCGAGGGAATATTAATGGGGTAGTTTCCGACAGGGACATCGGTCGGGTAGGGTCCGAAAGGAGGCGGATTATTGATCGATATCCCCTCGTTCTCCGGAGTGAATGGCCCAGTAAAAGTCGCGGTATTAGAGTTAATAAGCCGGTCATTGAAGCTGCTGTACTTGTGTTCATAGGTAAGCCGCACAGGACCGAGGTCGACGTGCGCACCGCCGCCAATATTTCGCGTCGTGTAGTTGACAGACTGAAACTGAGATTGGAAGTGGCATTGCGCGCCGCAGGTCGTGTTCACGCCGCCCACGTAGACGGCAGGAGTGGTGTTCTCATCGAGATACGCGAGCTGGCTCACGCCCGCCCTCGCCTGCCAGTCCCCGTTTACGAACAGTTGAATGGGTAGTTTTGGCAGCTTGACTTGAGCATTGGCTTTGCCGAGCCTTCGCACGACTGCAAATGGAGTGTGCGAAGGGATGAGGTCGGTAGTGCTGTCTGGAGGTGTCGTGGCGCCAGGGGGCACGTCCAAGACAGGAAAGGCATAAAAAGAATAATGGTCCTGCTGCTGGACGAAACTGCGCATGTCAAAGCTAACCCGGGCCCATTTCCCAGCGGTGAGCTGTGAGGCAGCTTGATAATCTTGACTGCTCAGCACATTGCCTCGGGAGACGACGGTCAAGTGATTCAGTTCTGACACATACGACGTTGCGACGTCGGCTCCCGCCGATTGGTGCAGCGTGTCGTATTCGCCTACGCGACCGCCAAAACCAGTTTGGTCAACGAAGCGGTAAGCGCCTGGTACGATGGAGTACGCCGCGTCGGTATTCTCTGCACCTACTTCGGTAGGATCCGTTCCGCCCCCGGACATGTTCGCACCCGACATCGGAGCCAGCCGAGACAACATTCCTAATGCACCGCCAGCAGCGCCAATTGTGTAACTCGGCGTGTGAGATGGAAGCAGACGGACCGCAGAAGGAGCCGTGGCTTGTGAATGCGGGGATGCCAGAGCTGCTCCGGAGCGTGCCGCCGCAACCAGCTGCGGATCGGAAGGTCCCTTGTCTATAAATCTGCTGCCCCCGCTTGGTGTGGGAGTATCGGTGCCGTGGATCGATCCATGACAGTTGGTACAGCGATCGGCCAGAGGCAAACCAGCCCCATTGTGGTGCCCAGCATGACATTGCAAACACAACGCCGGCTCGCTCACGGTCAGTAGATTTGTATTCGGTGAACCGTGAGCCGTGTGGCAATTCATGCAGTTTTCCGTGACCGGAGGGTGCTGGTAGGCAAACGGGCCGCGATACTGTGCATGGCAGCTGAGGCAGAGTTGGTTCGTATTCGCCATGCGCAGATTGTTGCCAGCGGCGCCACCGTGTGGATCGTGGCAGTCTGCACAACTCATCTTTCCTTCTCGAAGCGGATGGTGGTAAGGCAGGCTCATCTGGCCGCGTTCGGTCTGGTGACACCTCAGGCAAGCATCATTTGCCTGCCATCGAGGTTGCATCATCGCTTTGGCTTCCGGAACCAAGTTCTCCACGTTGGTCACGCGGCCCGCAGTCATCACATCCGTGGTCACAAGGAGATTGGCTTCGGTTTTGGAATCTCCCTTTGCCTTGTAGCTGTGAGTCTGATGGCAATCTATGCAGCGAACTTTGTTGGAAGCATGCGGCCCTGCCATCCAGTTGCGAATTTTCTCATCTCGCGCGTGACAGCTCAGGCATACGCCGTTGGAGTCGGTGGCAGAACGCTGGCGGAACGAAATAATTTTAGAAACATCTCCACCACCTTGAACGTGCAAGCTGCCAGGACCGTGGCACTGCTCGCATTCCACGCCTTGCTGGGCATGAAACGCATGCCGAAAATCCTTTGCGATGTCGGCGTGACACGTAGCGCATGCATCGGCTCCCATTGGGGTCGCCCCTAGAATCTGCACGTACTTCGCATAAGAAGAGATCGCGTATTCGGATTTGTTGGCTGCTATGGATGTAAGGCAGAGAACTACAACGGAAGCAAGAACTATGGGAGTAAGGACTCTGGAATGCCGCATTGGCTTACCCTCGCCACTGGCTTCTTCGGAGAAACCAAGTGCTCTGCAGGGTTCTGGCTAACAAACCCTCTCGTACAGATGCTGTCCCGGCATAATAATTAGCGACGTTACTCTGACTGACAGGCCCAGGTCTGTGATTCGAGACACATGGCGCAGTGACGGCTCTCAGTATCGATATACGATATCGAAGACGGATACGTGTTAGCCACAGCGTCAATGGCCATAAACCTGTCGAGGGATTTGATTTTCAGCCACCCCTTCTCTTGTTACACTTTCAATTCATGCCCGTCGTCACCTATCTCGAAGCCATCCGCCAGGGAATCTGGGAGGAGATGGAGCGTGACCCTACCGTCTTTTGCCTGGGCGAGGACATCGGCATCTACGGCGGCGCTTTCAAAGTTACTGACGGCCTCATCGACCGCTTCGGCCCCGAGCGCGTGATTGATACGCCGATTGCGGAGTCGGCCATCATCGGCGCCGCCTTCGGCGCCGCTCTTACCGGACTGCGCCCCGTCGCCGAGTTCCAGTTCATGGACTTCATCGGCTGCGCCTTCAATCAGATCGTCAACATGGCCGCGAAGTCGCACTACCGTTGGGGAGCGCCGGCTCCGCTGGTGCTGCGCGGTCCGAGCGGCGGGAATGTGCATGGCGGGCCATTCCACTCGCAGAATCCGGAGATGTGGTTCGTGCATGCGCCCGGGCTGAAAGTTGTTTGCCCAGCGACAGCCTACGACGCCAAGGGACTCATCAAGGCGGCGATCCGTGACCACAACCCGGTGATTTTTTTCGAGCACAAGTATCTGTACAGAAGAATCAAAGAAGAAATTCCAGGCTCCGAAGTTGACTACATCGTTCCGCTCGGAAAGGCGCGGGTCGCGCGCGAAGGCCGTCATCTCAGCGTGATCACCTACGCCGCTATGCTGTATGTTGCGCTCGAAGCCGCGGAAATTCTGGGCAAAGAAGGAATCGAAATCGAAATCCTCGATCTCCGGACAGTCGCGCCGCTCGATCGCGCGGCGATTGCGGCCACGGTGAAGAAGACGAACAAAGTCATCATTCTGCACGAACACGCCCGCACCGGAGGGCTGGCCGGAGAAATTTCCGCGATCATCAACGAAGAAGCGTTCGACGATCTCGATGGTCCGATTGTCCGGCTGACGTCTCTCGACACGCCGGTTCCGTTTTCTCCGCCGCAGGAGGGGTTTTTCCTGCCGAAAGTGTCCGATCTGGTGCGTGAGGCTCGCCGGCTGCACGCTTACTAGCTCTGCAAGGGAGTATGGGAATGACGATTGGCCGCAAGCTTTTCTGCTACGTCACCATAATCGCCGCTTTGGCTTGTTCCATTTTTGTCTTCGCAAAACCTAAGGACAAAGACAAAGAGAACAACTCTGAAGTCAAGTTCACCGCGCGCGTTGAATTGGTGCTGATCCCAACCCTGGTGACCGACAAGTCCGGCAACCACATCACGGGACTCAAGAAGGAAGATTTCACGGTGCTGGAAAACGGAGCCGAACAAAAGATTGCCACATTCGAGGAAATCACCAGCGACGCGCACCGTTTGTCTCGTCCCCAGAATCCGAACGAGTTCAGCAATTTCCTGGCGGGCGGGGCGTCCACCAGGCGCATTACGCTAATCGTGCTCGACCTCATCAATACGCCCTTTGTGGCTCAGGCGGCGGCGCGCCATGACTTGCTCAAATATCTGACGCAATCGGTGGATCAACGCGAGCCGACCGCCCTCTATACCGTCACCCGCAGCGGCATTCACGTCGTCCATGACTTCACCACCGATCCTCGCGTCCTGGTAGCCGCACTGCATAAGGTGAAAGGCGACGCGTCCCAGATGGTCGATAGCGAGGAAGATGTGGAAGCCGTGACCGGAACCGCCAGCCCCGATGGCAGCGCGGGCGTCGATCCCGGCGCCGTGCAGACCGAAGCACAAAAGCTGCAGACCATGATGGAAGATGCGGAACTGAATTTTCAGTCGTTCCAGCAACGCCTGGCCATCACCTACACCTTGCAGGCGATGCAACAGGTAGCGCAGGCGCTGGCGGGGTTCCCGGGGCGCAAGTCGCTGATCTGGGCGGGCGGCGGATTCCCGTTCAGCGTGAGCGACAACACCATGCAACTCGCGCCCGCCGGCCGCGATTCTCTCAGCGATGTGCTGCCCATGTACGAACACACCTGGCAACTGCTGAACGACGCGCAGATCTCACTTTATCCGGTAGACGTCAAAGGACTGCAAGTGGTGACTATGCCCAGCGCCTCCGTGCGCAACCCAGGGAAAAACTATGGGCGCAACATGAGCTGGCGAAATTTGGATACCCAGGCTACTCTCCAGACCTTTGCCTCCATGACCGGAGGCCGCGCCTATTACAACTCCAACGACCTGGCGAAGGGCTTTCGCGATGCGGTAAACGATTCCGCCGAATATTACATGCTGGGCTACTATCTCGATCGCTCGAAGACCAAGTCTGGCTGGCGCAAGCTGGCGGTGAAAGTAAAGCGCGATCATACGGAAGTCCGCGCGCGCAGTGGCTTCTTTGTGACCAATACCACCGTCGATCCCGAGAACAGCCGCAACAACGATATTTCGTCGGCGTTGCAGTCGCCGTTGGATTACACATCGCTTGCGCTGGTGGCGCGCTGGGACAAGATCGAACCTGGCAAGGAGCCGGGCAAAAAACATGTGAATTATATGATGCGCCTGGCGCCAGATGCTGCGCTGGTCAACGATGCGGACAACAATCATGTTGTGCTGGAGTTCATGGCGATGGCGAAGTCTCCCGAAGGCAAAGCGATCGATCGGCCCATGGGCCAGAAAGTGGACGCTCATCTGACCGCGGAGAAGTTGGCGGCGGTTCGCCAGATCGGCCTCACCTACAGAGGCGCCCTGGATCTTGCCCCCGGCGAATACACAGTTCGTTTCGTTGTCCGTGACAACCTTAGCGGACGCGTCGGCTCGGTTAACGCGCCCTTGAAGGTAGAATGAAAAAGAGTGGCTGCGTGGCTGCAGTTCGCCCGTGAACTCTACTGTGAACTGAGGCTCTCTGACATGCGCAACTTCATTCTGGGGATTGTCATCGCCATTCTGGTTCTGTTGATTGGCAGCCTGGGCCTTGCCTTGCTCGGCTTTTTGCCGACTCGGGCCAACAGCGCTCCCCTGGAGATGGAAAGCCACATCGCCATGAGCGCGCTCGACAATTCGGTGGAGCGCCATGCTCCGCGCGTGAACAACCCCGTGCCGCCCAGCGACGAGAATCTGATCGAGGGCTTGAAGATCTACACCATGAATTGCGCACTCTGCCATGGCGGTATCGACCGCCAGCCTTCAGCCCTTGGGAAGTCGTTCTACCCACCGCCTCCGAGCCTCATCCTCCACCCACCCGATGACGCGGAATGGCACGTCTTCTATGTGATTCGCACCGGCGTCCGCTACACCGGCATGCCCGCCTGGGACAAGACGCTCACTGAGCCTGATATCTGGAAGGTCACGGCGTTCCTCGCCCGCATAGACAAACTGCCGCCCGCCGTGCAGGACTATTGGAAGAAAGCGAGCGGTGTGAGCCCTCCAACCGGCGGGCAGGAAGGACACGCCGACCACAGGTAGTGGAGGGACGGGCGTCTCGCCCGTCCGCCGGGCGGGGACGCCCGGCTCTCCACCGGCAAACTTTTCGAGTCGCGCCGGCTTCGCTACCTCGGCGGATAGCTGAAATTGATGGTGATCACGGTTTGAGTTGCGGCAGCGTGGCCGTTGAGACTGTAGGGTTGAAACTGCCACTGCTTGACTGCGGCAATCGCCGCCCGGCCCAGAACAAAATATCCGCGAACAATTTTCAGGTCCTCAACGCTGCCATCGCGCCCAATCACCGCCTGCAGCACCACCGCTCCATGAAGTTTCTGGGCTAACGCTTCGGGTGGATACACCGGATCCACGGTGTGAACCAGCAAGGCCCGCGCTGCTTCTTCGCTCACCGTGACGGGTTCGCCGGATTGCTGAATTGCAGGCTGCGGCTGCGGCGCGGAGACCGGCATCATCTGCGCCGGATTCACCGTCACCACAATCGGCCGCACAATCGGTGGCGAGTTTCTCACGCTTTCGGGAATCGCCCCTCGTTGCACGCGGATTGGCGCCGCGTCTTGATGCTCAAGCACCGGCACTGGCAGCGGAAAGTCGGGAGCCTTTGGTAAGGGGATGCGCGCATCGGTCAGTGTGGACGCGGTTGCAACCACTCCCAGCGCCGGTGTCTGCCCATCGGAACTGGCGGAATCTCTGCTCAAGTACGCATCCTGTTGCGCGTCGTTTCCGGTGGAACCGGCGGGCAGCGCCCCCGTTTGGTTCCTATGAAAAAGCGACGCCACCGATTCCCGCAAAACATTTAACCTTTTCTCCGGCGTTCGCGACAAGAACTCGATGGCCCCGCGCGATCTCCACAGGCAAAACACCGCCATAAGAACAAGCACTGCGGCGCAAGCTCCGCGGAATCCTATCGCATGGCTACGCCCTCGAGGTTTTTCTTCGTCTTTGTCACTGGCAGTCGCAATTTCGCCGTGGCCGTTGCCCTCCGCGGCAGTCGATTGCGGGAAACCGGTTGGCTGATCCGGCTGACGGTGCTCCGGTACGTTGGCGCCCACAGAAACTGCGCTCGGGCCTTGGCCGCTCGCATCGTCATCTTCCCCGGACGACTCCGCGGTGTCCTCTGCGCTCGACGGTTGCATCTGCTCACACGCTTTCGCCAGTACCGCCGCGGCTTCCTCGTCAAAAATTGGACGATAGACCAGAAAATCGAGCCGGTTGTCGCGCATTCCCGCGGGCGTGGGTTCGTGATCGACGATGGCAATGGCTACCGTGTCTCGGTTCGGGGCGGACTCGCGAGCACGCTTCAACAGGAAGCTCGACTCCGGCTGGTCAGCCCAGTCCGCGATCACGCAGGAAAAGGCCCGCGTCTTCCCTTTTTCGATGGCCGTAAAGATGTCCGAACAGACTTCGGCGTCGATCCCTGTGCTCTTGCAGGCCGCCGTCATCGCAGCATTCGTCTCGGAGCTTTTTGAAAACAGCAGGGCGCGGAAAGCCATCGCGGCAACAGCTTATCGTTATTTTCGTCACCGCGACAGGTAACCAGTGGGTAGTCCACCGGTGGAATCTGGCCATCCCTCAGCTAAACCCGCGATTCCCATTCCCGCGCCGGTGACCTTCGTAACCTGTCGCTCGTACCACCCTGACTTGTCAGATCTCGGCCCACTCTCCGGATAACTGATGGCGCAGCTTCTGCTGCCGTTCCTGCATCTGCCGCTGCAGACACTGCAGCCTCCTATCAATATCTTTCAAGTCCAGGTCTCTCAAGCCCAGGTCTCTCAAGTCCAGGTCTCTCGAGCGCAATGTCTGCTGCGCTTTCTCCATGATGGCCGAACCCATGCGGGCGAATTCATCTCCGGCTCGGCTGATGGCCTGCTCTGTCTCTGCCGTGAAATCGGAAAGGTCAAAGCTGTCTTCCAGCAGGCTGCCGGAATCCTTCTTCTCGGGAAGAGTCAGAGTCAGAGTCTGCTCCCTCTTCTCGCGCATCACCGTCACGGCCGCCACGCCGCCCGACGATGACCGCAGAGCATGCGTGAAATCAGACGTATCGTGCACCGGCTGGTTGTTGACCTTGACGACCACATCCCCGGCCCGGAATCCGGCCTTTTCCCCGCGACTGCCTTTTTCGACCGATCGCACCAGCACGCCGTTGCCGTCCTTGACCCCAAAAAAATCTCCCAGTTGCGGGGTCAGGTTTTCCACCATCAGCCCGCTCTGCAACGACGAGTGGACGACGACCACCGAGACGGGCACATCGAAGTCCGGCATCGCGGGCATCTCGATCTTCGGTATGTCGGCCCTGACCTTCGGCTCCCATGCCATCGACTTGTGCCGGTCGGCAAGTTGTACCTTGATCGTCAGCGGTTGACCGTCGCGGCTGATGCCGAGATTCACCACGCGGCCTGCCGGCGTTTCCTTAATCATCCGGCGCAATTGGGCAGCGCTCTCTATCGCCGTGCCGTTCAGGCTTACGATGACGTCATGCTCGTGCAGCCCGGCTTTTCCGGCAGGAGCGTCCTGGTCGACCATGGTGACCTCCGCCCCGTGCTCTTCCTTGAGCTTCAATTCGCCCAGCCGCTCGGCGGAAACGTCAGCGATGTCCACTCCGAGATACGAAGATCCGCCGCCCTCTTCTGCGCCATAATTCCAGTCCAAACTTTCGCCGGTGCGGTCGTAGTTCAGTTGTTCCGGTTGCGCGCTGGCGACCAGCGAAAACAGAAACATGCAAAGCAGGAAGCGATGAATCATAGGCCCTCCTGAATACAAACAACTGCGTTCAAACCTGTTGGTGGAGCGCCGGGCGTCCCGCCCGGCCACGCCTGACTTTGACGGGCGAGACGCCCGTCGCTCCACCATGTAACCTAGCGGCTGACGCGGCGGAAGTTGACATTCCCAGAATTCGTTCGCACCTTCAGCACCGGTCCGCCACCATTGAGTTGACCTTCTGCCGTCACCGTTTTCTCCCACGGTCCGCCTTCGCTGGAGACGTGAATATCGGAGAAGTCGCTGCGGATGGTGTGGCCATTGGCGACTTCGATCTCCGCCCGAATGGAGATCGCCAGATCATTCGCAAGATAGACGGTGATATCGCCGCCCGAGGTTTCCAGCGTGGAATTACTGCGGTCGCCCGCCCCAGCCGATGACAATAATTTCACAACGATTCCGCCAGCTGAAGTCTCCGCCTGCACCGACGTCGCGCCGTCCAATTGGATACTGCCGCCGACGGTCTGAGCCCGCACACGTCCTTTCGCGGAAGCCAGCCGAATTCTGCCCGCGCCGGTCTCGATTTCCGCCGGCCCTCCGATCTCGCCGAGGTCTACGCTTCCGCCACCGGTCGTGGCTTTCACACGCCCGCTGCACTTATCCACCCGAATACTACCCGCGCCCGTCTTCAGCACCGCGTCTTGCAGACCGGAAAGAACGACTACGCTTCCCCCTACACTTGCCACCTTGATCTCGCCCTTGGCGGATGCGACCTTGATGTTTCCTCCGCCCGTCTGCAGACTCACGTTGCCTTCCACGCTGCCGACTTCAATTGTGCCGCCGCCGGTTTCCGCCGACACCTCGCCGCCGATATCGTCCACGTGAATATTTCCACCACCACTCTCGAGGTCGACACGTCCGGCAATCCCGGTCGCGTTCACGCTGCCGCCACCGGTCTCGATCTTGGCGGACTCCAGGTTCCCCGGCACATTGATGACAAATTCATCGGCGCACTTACGATCCCGCCCGCCCGACTCCGCCACGATCCACGCGGTGTCTCCCTTCACAGACGTGTTGACTCTGTAAGACTCAAATTCGCGACGCGCCTGCCGTTCTGAAGCTGTATAGGCCCGCCGATGAATGACGTATGTGATCCCCGTCTGCGATCCACCCTGAACCCGTACCGAACCGGCGGCCAGCTTCACCCGCAGATTCTTGGCCGCACCCAGGTCTCCAGCTGTTTCCTGGACCCAGTTGCTGCCTTCGCGATACACCCGAGCTTCCTGGCACAGAGCCAGAGAGGCCAGCGCTGCCACCAACACTCCAACGCCGACAAGTTTTATAGCGTGCTTCAATGAATGTCCTCCTTACTTAGTACTTAATGGAGAGCCGGGCGTCCCCGCCCGGCCGCCAAACTGCTGGACGGGCGAAACGCCCGTCGCTCCACTAATCCATCTCCGGCATCTGCGCCAGCATCGTACGAGCCTGCGAACGAATCGAGACGTTCTGATCCGTCTGCGCCAGCCTGATCAGCACCGATCGCACATTGCTGTCGGTTTTCATCGGCTCGACCAGTCGCAGGGCCTGCATCCGAACGCCGGAGTTCGTGTCGCCGATCAGCGCCCGCAAAACTTCATTCTTTACTCGCTCATCCTGCCGCACGAAGCCGCTCAACCCATCCAGCGCCTTCAAACGTACACCCGGATTGGTATCGTTCTGCAACGCATACATCAGCGCTTCGCGCACGCGCGAATCGGCGGGCGCCTGCGTCAGCAGATCCACCGAGTCCATCCGCACTCCCGAGTTGTAATTGTTGCGCGCCGCTAACAACAGCAACTGCTGGATGCGCTGGTCATTCAGCGAGCCTTGCGCTTCCTGGGTCAATACCGTGTCGTACTTGATGCTCACCTGATTCGATCCCGGCTCCTGCGTGACCGAGCGGATGCCCGCAATCGCAGACGATTCCAGCGGTTGATTGAGTGCCTGATTGCCGCCGCCCGATTCGAGCGAGCCCGTCACCACGCCATCCCCGCCACGCGCGGAAAGAAAGTTGTAAGTCGCGCCAATGCCTCCGCCAAATCCCACAATGAAAATCGCCGCAGCCAGTGCCGGCGCCATCCGAATCTGCCGCAGCCACATTGCCGGCTCAAGAATCAGCCGCCGCCAGAACCCTCCCGGCTGCGTCGTTTCCAGCGCTTCCTGCAGCCGCATCCGCGATGCCGCCAGCAGGTTCGGAGTCGGCTCCGCCACCGGCATTTCCGAAAGTGTCGCGTGGAACTTACGCGTCGCTTTCAATTCGGTGGCGCATTCCGGACACCGCGCCAGGTGCTGCTCGACCTCATACCGGGCATCGTCTTCCAGCTCGTTGTACACATAGAACAAAACATTTTGCCGCACCCAATCACATTTCATTTTCGTATCCCTTCGCGGGGACTAATTCCAAAGTCATCGCATCTCCGCCAGTGCGCTACGCAGTTTTTGCGTCGCGCGAAACAACGTATTCTTCGCCGTCTCTTCCGTCGTATTCAGCATCTCGCCCACGGTGCGCAACTTCAGCCCGTGATAGTGCTTCAATTCAAAAACCATCCGCTCGCGAGGCGTCAGAGCCGACAATGCCGCGCCGATCTTTCGTCCCAGTTCCCGCCGCATCAAATCGCGTTCCGGGTTGGCTCCCGAGCGCGCGTCCGCGAACTGCTCTAGCCGGCTGTATTCTTCTCC
>Ga0208191_1001191_pt1 | contig 13852 bp, 16 predicted proteins | sample June2015DPH_13_5_FD_184709 | JGI IMG/M metagenome (GOLD analysis project Ga0208191, IMG submission 184709) | Peatland microbial communities from SPRUCE experiment site at the Marcell Experimental Forest, Minnesota, USA - June2015DPH_13_40... | ecosystem: Environmental > Terrestrial > Soil >... | reverse complement strand
GACCGAGCCTCCTGCTTCACTCTGCGCTTCTACGGCCAGCGCGGAGTTACGCTGCGCGCCGGCTTGGACGCGGCTGGCGAGGATTGAGCGCTGGCCTTGGCAGCCATCGCATTGGAATTTTCGTCGTCCACTTCCGCCAGCACTGCGCTATCCTCCTCGTTGTCATTTTCGGCAAGCAAGGGCGCGACTTCGCGCAATTTCTCGGCAGCCTGCTGCAGCATCTCGATCTGCTTACCCAGCTGCGTGTACTGCGCCTGTTTGCGGCGCAAAACTTCATGGATATCCTTCATACAACCCCCTGCGCCTGACTGTAAGTTTGGACCAAGATAAGGTCAACGGCAAAGCCATCCCGGGCCGTTACCGCGGTAACCGAGGGTAAGGATATGGGGCGGGCTTCAAAGCACGGGCTCAAAGCGATGTTCGAGTCAGGCTGGGCTTAGGAATACCAGCAAACGCCCTGCGGTTTTGGCCGATTCGATGGCCTAATCAAACTGAGGAGATGCCAAATGAAGAAAATCAGGCTCATCCTACTGGCCTTGGTGATCTGCATAGGCTTTCCCGCAACTGGGTGGGCAGGCAGCATAGCCGGCGACACCGTCACTTGGCACTTTGCTTGTCAGACATTTCGAGGTTAGGTTCGCAGGGGCAAGAGGCAGCGACTGCACTACCAACGGCATTCCGCATCAGATATCATGCAGAACATGATTGCTCGTCGGCGGCTATGTGCCGGAATTGTGTTGGTAGTCGTGCTGTTGGGCGTTGCCGGCATTGCTATATCCGCCATCCGACGACCGATTCTGCGGGCCGCTGGATGGGCACTCGTTGTCAATGACCGCGTCGACCCCGCCGACGTCATCGTCGTGACGGTCGATACCGAGGGCGCCGGGGTGCTCGAAGCCGCCGACCTTGTTCACAGCGGTGTGGCCACGCGAGTCGCAGTTTTCGGCGAACCTTCGGACACCATGGTGGAACGTGAGTTCATCCGGCGCGGGATCCCTTACGAAGACGCGGCCGCACGATCCGTTCATTACCTCAGGGCGCTTGGCGTCGACACCATCGACCTCATCCCGACATATGTAGCCGGAAGCGGGGACGAAGGTCCAGTGCTTGCCGACTGGTGCGACCAACACGGGTTCCGCTCAGTCATGGTGGTGAGCACTTCGGATCACTCACGACGTCTCCGCCGAGTGCTTCATCGTTCCATGAAGGGCCACCAGACGAGAGTCACGACTCATTCCGCACGCTACTCGGTGTTCGATCCCGACCGGTGGTGGCGATCGCACCGCGGGATCCGAACTGAAGTTATAGAACTTGAGAAGTTATTGCTCGACGTCGTGCGTCATCCGATTTCGTGAACGGACCGCAGCCAGTAGCCGATTCGCTGATTGAAAGCGGGAAACAATAAAGAGAAGCGATGAACTCGCTCATCGAAAATGCCCCTTGGGCCTAGCGCCTCCCGTGCGTGTCCCCGTCTCCAGCGCGTCTAGCTGCTATGTAATTAGACACCACTCCACTCCTCCATCAGCGATTGATTCTCTCCCGTTGAAGATTTGTAGCTGTGGTAGTTGATGCCAGAAAACAACGAAAACCGCAAGCGCGTTCCCATTGGAAACGTTACGATATTCGAGAACTCATACGCAAGCATCCGGAGCCAAGTGACAGATCACTTTTCACTGGGCCATCGCGGAGCTGATCTGCCACAAACGGAACGGTCTAAAACCGCTCTAAGAATGGCTTGCGGTCTGCTCAATTACTGCTAGCGATTCCCGAAACGGTAGACGATGCTGGTGACGATGCGGAGATTGTTTTGGGGCTGCATCGCCGCGTGGGAGTTGGCAAACGTGGTACGCAGATAGTCGCCGCCGACCCGGATAGAAAACGGCCCGGAGAGGTCGCGTTCGACTCCGCCACCAAGTGCATAGGAGAATCGGGTCACATATCCACCCAGGTAATAGGTTCCTGTGACGGGAACCGCGCTGTCCACCAAACTGACGCCGGCCAAAGTGTGAACGAAGATCCGGGCATTTCTGTACTCCGCCGGATAGAACACGGGGCCGGTCAGACAGCTCAGCACATTGCCGCTATGTCCAGTGCCAAGCACGTTGCCCGTGCGGGCATAGCTCAAATCCACCACCATTCCCCAGCGCGCGTTGAAGTCGACAAAGCCGCTGGCATCCACTCCGCTAAGGCCGACGCGTTGTCGTGATGGATTATCCAAATCAAGATAGACGTAGCCAGCGCTCGCTTGAAAAACCGGGCTTGTAGCCGCAGCTGGCGGTGCGCCAAAGCGGTCTTGCGCGAGAAGCGGCGCAACCAGGAAGAAAATGCAAACCGCGACTCTTCCCATAACTCTCATTCCTGCGCTATTTGATCGAACCCATTACCGTTAAGCATTCTTGTGGCCAAGCGTCTCGCCTTCCCTCCCGTCGGAATTTCCAATCAATCCGAACCACTACTGTCCGGTTATCGAATCCTGAAAGCCGTGCATGCAATTGTTGCAGAAAGGGTTAAGTGGCATTCAGACTTTTTCGATTTGAAGACGAAAACGACATTTTGGCCTCTGTCTGACCAGATTTCGGCATTGCGTGTGCACATTGGCCGAACCGTTTTTTCGCAGCTGATGGATTATCTACCCGAACGCCCGAGGATCGCGTCCACGTGTCGGTTTGGCCGAGCTGGTATTGCCCGGTTGGGGTCACCGTGCCGGGAGGACGCACCCACAGCCTTTGCAACGTGGTTGCAACGATCTTTCTCAGCCCGCCTCATCCGGACCGCCGTCGCGCTCGCCTTCTGGGTGACGCCATTCACAACGCCACGGCTTGTCTGAATCTTTATTTTCATAACCACGCGGCGGTCACCAACACGTTGCCGATTGTCAGTCGGTTACGGGGTGAAGATCGCCGCCATCGCGTTTTGGACAGCCGTTCTAGCGGTCGCCGCCTGGTCTGTTCCTCGGATCTGCCAGACCAACGCCGCGCTGCCTTCTCGTTACCTGAACCAGGTGGTTGTCCAAGTTGGTCGAAGCAAAGCGAGGCCGCGCGACTCGAATGCGGAGGCGCGGCCAACTTTCGGTGTTCATCGGCTGCCCGCCACGTGTATCCTTCCGCTCATGCCCACAGCGACGTTTCATAATTCCCGTCGAAGTACTCGTGTCCCTCTAAAGGTGTTTATCACGTTTGAGGGTGGCGCTGAGCGTCGGACGTGCGAGGGCGAGACCATCATCGTCAACTTTCACGGAGCATTGATCGCAAGCGCAATTGGGTTGAGTAGTGGAATGAGAATCTCGATTCATGTCTACTTGACGGATAAGCGTGCTGTGGCTCGGGTTGTCTATATCGATCCTAAGAACCCGCTGCACTGTGGGATCGAACTGGATGAACCCCGGAACATTTGGGGAGTTTCTTTGCCACCTGACGAGTGGGACGAGACAGCGGCCTTGGAGACCGAGCATTAGAGATGTGCCCCATTTTAAGTAGGACCTTCCGGGCCGTACGTGCGCGTCTAGAGCATCAGCGATCTCGATTCCGAGCGACAACAGGATTTCAATTTGCAGCGGACGCCCCGCGTTTCGATCATGTCTGCGACTTCCCCAATTGCGTTGATCCGCCGCCCGTCCGAAGTTCAGACATTTGCTAGGAAGTTCCTACGCGTCGATCAATAGAGAAAGGCCCACTTCCGACTAGGAGGAGAAATACCAAGCCAAGAAGCATGCAGTAGTCTGTCCGCGCTTCATGCACCATGCTCCAAAAGCCTGCCGTAGAAAACATGGGAATCTTGGTCGTGATTATGGCAACGCTGATATCGATGATTATCGGAATTGTGGAGAAACTTTTGAATGCCCTCTGACAGCAAAACGGCACCTACCAGCAAACGGATGAGAATAGTGGCGCGTGGAGCCTTCGTGCTGAACAAAAGGTTTCGCATGACTACCCTCAGGCATACTTCATCAGAGCCACAAAACCAAAGTCCATGTGTAGCTGCTGATGGCAATGGCCAGTCGCGTGAGTAAACCGATGATCAAAAGCGTTCCACAGACTATCTCAACAATACCCACTTCCCTGCGACCCTAGGCGTAGGCCGCTTCATAAAAATCGGCATTCCGGCTCCACAGTTCTTCGCGCCCTTTGTGCTCGTCTGGATGGCGTTCTGTGGGTTGGTATGGCTTTTTTGTGCCCTCTTCTGCTGGTGATCAAGAGCGCGATCTAGTCTTGGCGACTGACGGCCGGCAGTTCTTCTCGCAGTTGGCAGCCGCTCTTGTGAGTTTTCATCATCGAGGCTGCCAGATTTAGAATCCGCTGGGCGGCTTGCTCTGTGCTCACACCGCGGGCGTGAATGTTCGAGATGAGGTTCCGATGGGCGTCGCTGTCCGACGCTTTCGGTCGGTACGCCATGTACGCTGACAGGCTTTCGGCCGTTGCCAGCCCCGGTCGTTCGCCGATCAGGAGGACGGCAACTCGGGGACTCAGCAACTCGCCAATTTCGTTCAGAATACCTACCCGGCAGTGACGAACCACAAAAGTCTGGCCGACACTCCAGCCTCGAGTCTTTGCTCCTTCCGACAAAAGCGGCAATAGTCGAGGAGCTTGCAGGGCAACGGCGGTTACCGAGAGCCCGTCGCCGATCACGACTTGCAAATCGTGTCCCGTGGTGCAACGCCGGTTCACCTCCGCGCGGGACGCGTCATTCAGGTGACGGCCCAAGTCAGGGCGCAAAAGATACTCATCTTTGCTCGCCGCCCGGGAGCAGACTTCAAACAGATTCCACTTCCGCATGAAGTCGTGGAGGGGATCCGTGAAGGGATTCAACTCCGCGCGCACGGCATCGCGGGCGGCGGCATGCGCCTCGCGCAGCTCCATTTGCGTATTCGTTCGATACGCTGCCCCGCTGCGGCCTGCCAGCAGGCGCGCCGGAGTTTGTGCACGTACCAACTTCACGATCTCGGGCAAGTCATGCTCAGGCAAATCGTGGGGCGGGGCGAGTTTGTCTTCTCGTTTATCTTTTCCTCGAGCCATTCAGACAGTCCTCTCCAGAGACAATTCCAAACCCTGCATCAGTTGCCGCCGGGCGGACGAGTCGAGGGACGCCGGTTCGGAGCCACGGTAGATCCCCATACTCTGCAGCCACGCGAGGAACTCTGGTGCCGGACGCAACTGGAAGAGGCGCCGTGCGGCCAATGCGTCGTGATAGCTGGTGGATTGGTAATTCAGCATCACGTCGTCTGAACAGGGAACGCCCATGAAGTAGTTGCAGCCCGCAGCCGACAAAAGAAGCAGCAGGTTGTCGGCCGAGTTTTGGTCGGCGGCAGCGTGATTGGTGTAGCAGACGTCGCAACCCATCGGTAAGCCGAGCAACTTACCCATGAAATGATCCTCCAGCCCGGCGCGGATGATCTGCCTCTCGTCGTACAAATACTCAGGGCCGATGAAACCTACGACACTGTTGACCAGAAAAGGCTGGAAAGTCCGTGCGACTCCGTACGCTCGCGCTTCGAGCGTCAGTTGATCGACTCCGTGATGTGCCTCGGCGGAAAGCGCGCTGCCCTGACCAGTTTCGAAATACATCACATGATCGCCTGCCCACCGGACATCCCGTTGGCGATGATCGAGAACCTGTTCGCGGCCCTCGCGCAGCATGTTCAGCGTGATTCCGAAGCTGCGGTTGGCCGCTTCCGTGCCCGCGACGGACTGGAAAAGAAGGTCTACTGGCGCCCCGCGATTTAACGCGGCCAGTTGAGTAGTGATATGCGCCAGGCAACAGATCTGGGTTGGGATCTCATATGCATCCACCAGGCGACTCAAAGCCCCAAGAATCGAACGGACTGTCTCCACCGAGTCCGTGGCCGGATTCACGCCAATGACTGCGTCTCCGCAACCGTAAAGCAGTCCTTCGAATGCAGCCAGAAGGATTCCGCCGATGTCGTCAGCAGGGTGATTGGGCTGCACGCGGATGCCCAACACTCCACGCTCTCCCATCGTATTGCGGCAGCGTGTGACGTTGCGGATCTTGGCGGCCGCGAGCACCAGATCCTTGTTGCTCATCAGCTTGGTGACCGCGGCGGCGACTTCAGGAATGATGGCCTTCTGCAGCGGCTGTAGCACGGCGCCGGCAGTACCGTCGTCCAGGAGGAACTCGCGAAACTCCCCGACGGTCATGCTTCCGACGCTTCCGACGGCGCGGAAAGCCTCCTCGTCGAATGTGTCCAGAATGAGTCGGGAGACATCGTCCTCGGAAGGGTCAATCAGCGGCCGACGGACAATTTCCTCCAGCGTCAAGTCTGCAAGTTTGCGTTTCGCCGCCACTCGCTCCCGTTCCGATCGTGCTGCGATGCCGGCCAACTGGTCGCCAGACTTTTCCTCGTTGGCCTTGGCGAAAAGTTCGCGGAGATCGGAAAAGTCGAATCGCTCGATCATGGCGTGGTGCCGGTTCGGAGACACCATGTTACCGGAAAAAGTCGCGAGCAACGGGCTGCCAGTTTATCGGAAAATTCGGTCCGCCTTATAGACCGCGCGGTTCTTTTGCTCCGAGATGTTTTGCCCAAGACGTGTTCCGTTCCGTCGTCCGCGTTCGAAGCAGGAGAACTGGGTTGGCGGAATTCCCGTTTAACAGGGAACAATACAGGGAATTTGCACGTCTCCGAGCCGAATTTATGGCCAGCATCGCGTTTCACGCAGGTTTATTCCACTAGTCCCGACGATTCCGTCAGATCCGATCAGGGATTTATCAGGGAAGCGTTCCTGGATCGACATGAAGATGGGATGCGTAAAAGCCCGGTCAACCGGGACTGCTGATCCCGATCCACCGAACCAAGAGGGAGGAGATGGCACTTTTACTCCTTTATTCTTTCTCCGGGCGCTTGCCATAATTACGATGCAGCTACATTGGGGGTTCCTTTGCGGAAACAGTCCAGTCAGCGGGATCGGGAGAAGGGCCCGAAACTGCCAACCCTAGGTCAGTTGAAGTCCGTGTGGAACGGGGTCCTAAAGGATCCGCAAGCGCAGGATGCGCTTGATCGCTTGGAGCAGGCCGGGTTCAAGATTAAACACCTGAGCCCCAACCGTCTGACCTTCCGTCATCCATGCTGGGCAGATTACATAGCGGCCATACCATTTCTCGAAAACCTACCCGCTCGGAGGCGTTTTCATCGCGGAAGCACGATGCGAAAGTACCGGCCTCTCGTGAAGGTGTTGCGCGATTTTGGGCGGCAGCTCGACGACCGCTTTAGCAGCGTAAGTCTGATCACCACCAAGGATACAGACATTGAACTTGGCGAAGATTTGCGTGGTCTTGCCGCCGGGGCTGCGAGTTTTATCGAGAAGTTCATCTCGTGGGATTGGTGTGTAATAGAACGCAATCCCAGAAATAGCCTGATTGCCGAGCTGCGTTGGACCATCCGGGCCCGCACCGGCAAGCCGCACGATAGAGAGCTTTCCGCGGTTATTGACGCTGCATGTCGTGCGGCTGGCCGTAAGGAACTCTACCTGGATAATACGACCTTGGACAGAATTGAAAAAAGGGACGGGGAAACCCGAGTCAAGTCCTTCCGACGCTTGAAATTCAACGCCGGGTTGAGCCCAACACCGAAGAGCATGTCCACGCGAAATCCCAAAAAGAGGCGCTAATGCGTTGAATGGGTTTAGCCCCGCAGGAAATATTCTTACTGCGGAGTAATCCTATGGAACGCACAGTCCGTGACAAGCCCGTACCCGCGTCAAACAGCCACGTTGGCTATCGCTCGCCACCCGAGGCGACCCGCTTCAAGAAGGGCGCTTCGGGAAATCCACGCGGGCGTCCCAAGGGCAGTTTGAATGTGGCGACGGTACTCATGCGGACGCTTCGTGAGAAGGTCACCGTCCACGAGAACGGCCGGCGAAGAACCGTAACGAAGCTGGAAGCGGCGCTCGAACAACTGGTCAACCAGGCCGCTGCCGGCGATCTCAGAGCGCTGCGTCATTTGACTGCCCTGGCCCTCGATGCCGAGGCGCAGCAGAACGTGCGCAATAGCCAGCTGCAAGATCTCGGCGAATTGGATCGCGACGTGATGCAGGGGATTGTGCGGCGATTTCAGGTAACCGAAGAACAACGAAATTCATTCGAAGGAGATGACCGCCATGACGTTGAGCGCTAATGAGTATCATGTGATGTGCCGCCAGGATTTCTACACTTTCATGCATCGGGCTTTCTGCGAGCTGAATCAAGACTCCGTTTTCTCCCACAACTGGCACAATGAGCTGATCGCATCAAAGCTGCAAGCGTGCCTCGATGGGCAGATCACGCGACTTATCATCAACGTGCCCCCGAGATCCTTAAAGTCTCACGCTGCTTCAATCTGTTTTCCAGCGTTTGTGCTCGGACACGTGCCGAGCGCGCAGGTTATTTGCGCCAGCTACGGCCAGGACCTTGCCAATAAACTCGCGCTGGACTGCCGAACGTTGATGGGCAGCGAATGGTATCGCGGGCTGTTCCCGGTTCAGCTTTCCCCCCGGAAGCAGTCGGTACAGGAATTTCTGACCACCACGAATGGGTTTCGGCTTGCGACGTCGGTGGGCGGCGTGCTCACAGGCCGAGGGGCGGATTTCATCATCATCGATGACCCGCTGAAGCCGGACGAGGCCGTTTCGCAAACCCAGCGCCAAGCGGTCAACGACTGGTATGACCACACGCTCTACAGCCGGCTGAATAACAAGCGCACGGGCTGCATCATCATTATTATGCAACGCCTGCACGAGGACGATCTGGTCGGACACGTACTGGAGCAGGAGAGCTGGGAGCATGTCCGACTGCCGGCCATCGCCGAAGAGGAGGAGACTCACATCATAGAATCTCCATTCTGCACTCGCACGGTTCATCGGCATATTGGGGAACCACTTCACCCCGACCGCGAACCCTTGGAGATCCTCGAGCACCTCCGCCGCACCATCGGCGAGTACAATTTTGCCGGACAATATCAGCAAGAGCCAGCGCCACTCGGAGGCGGCATGGTGAAGGGCGAATGGTTTCAAAGCTATGTCCCGGGCGAAGAGCCGGCGTGTTTCGATCGAATTGTCCAGAGTTGGGACACCGCGAACAAAAGCACGGAACTGAACGACTACAGCGTTTGCACTACCTGGGGGCAGAAAAACAAAAAGATCTACCTGCTGCATGTGCGGCGAAGACGCCTGGACTATCCCGATTTGAAGCGGGCAGTGCGGGAGCAGTACGAGCGCTTTCGGCCGACCACTATCCTGATCGAAGACAAAGCGTCAGGCACACAACTCATACAGGAACTGATCCGGGAGGGCGTCTACGCTGTCAAGCGCTATGAGCCCACCCCAGATAAGGTAATGCGGCTGCACTCGATCACCAGCACCATCGAAAATGGATTCGTATATTTGCCAACCGAAGCGGATTGGCTCGCAGAGTATGTGCACGAGTTGACGACGTTTCCGAGCGGCAAGCATGATGATCAGGCGGACTCCACGTCGCAGGCTCTCGATTGGCTCAAACAGGAAACTCACGTGTATGGAGTGTTGGATTACTACCGACAAAAAGAGCTGGCCAAAAAGTTGGGGTTGCCTGAGGGGTACGAATTCACGCAGTGCGAGGAGGGCGAAGAGATCCTCGCTGTAAATAAGGCCACCGGACAAAAGATCCGGTGGACGGACCACGGTTGGGTTGACGCACGCTCGAACGCCGCGGCAGCGCAGGCAGAAGGCTGTCCCAGCTGCGGCGCTAGTCTGGTAGTGACGGTGTTCGGTAAGCAAAAGCGATGTCAACAATGTGGCCACCAATGGCCGCCTTTGCCCCGTGTTCAACAAATGCTGACCAGAAGAGATGTCCTCAACCAGAGGGAACACTGGGTGGTACGAAGAGACAGGTTTTGGAGATGATGGCCGTGGTGGTGAAGGCTTGTGCGCGCAGGCCGCAAAACGGCTCGCTGCTGGACCGCCTGGCCGCGCGGATGTCCATTAACCATGTGTATCGTGTATTGGTACACTGTACATACGCTTAAGAGCTATCGGCACAAAGGCGTCAAGCAGTTTGCCGAAACCGGCTCGAAGGCTGGCATTCAGCCAGAACACACAAACCGACTGAGAAGACTTCTCTCCGCTCTGGATGCGGCCACCTGCCCGGCCAACATGAATGCGCCAGGGTACGCCCTGCACCCACTCAAGGGCGACCTGCAAGGGCACTGGGCAGTGCGGGTGAGCGGGAACTGGCGGTTTGGCGACTCGGCGCTGCATGAACTTTTGGGCCCTTCCTTCTTGCTTGTAGGCCTCGGCACCGTCGTGCAGCAGCATCTCGCCTACTTGGATTCGGTACCCTTTTTCCCAGTTGTTCAGTCTGCCGTTGCGGCCTGTTCTTCCCTCCGCACCGCAGTTCACCCGGGAATGGGGATTTGGCCCCGCGCACCTTGGCCAGATGCCGCACTCGTGCTGAGTCTTTTGCAATCTATGACTCGCGGCAGCCAGGAGCGAAACTGGTCTTGTCGGAGCTCGGACCTTGGGGCTCCGGTGATCCGAAATCCCCCGCCGTGGTATGCGGACACGGCACATCGAGGTCGCATTGAGCGGTCATCGGTTGCATCGCCGCTTGGCTATTTCCCTGGTTATTGCTGGCGGCCTGTTGCTGCTCACTGGGTGCCAGGGACTCGCCGGAGGTTCGACCGGCACAGGCAGTGTCGGGCTCGGAAGCGGTAGCCTGAACTTCGGAACGGTGCCGATCGGCACCAGCAAGACGCTGTCCGACACGATTACGAACAGCACCTCATCTTCCGTTACCATCAGTTCGATTCAAGGATTGGGCTCCGGCTTCCAGGTCAAGGGCATCACCACTCCACTGCTGTTGGCCGCGGGACAAACCGCTTCCTTCAGTGTCCAATACCAACCTGCAGCTACCGGCGGTCCGACCGCCACGATTTCCTTTGATGGGCCGAATGCGCAGCCTTATGCTTCCCTGTCGGCCACTGCCACCAGCGTCACGCTGGGAACGCTTTCCCCGAATCCCTCGTCGGTCGCCTTTGGAAACATCGTGGTTGGGGCCAACCAGACCAGCACTGTGACCCTTCAGAACAGCGGTCAAACCAGTCTCACCATCAACACGGCGACGATGAGCGGCGCTGGATTTTCGATGAGCAACCTCGGCCTGCCACTCACATTACTCGCCGGAACGTCGACTTCGACGACGATCACGTTCGCGCCTACCGGAGTCGGAAATTTCAGCGGCAGCGTCACGTTTGCTACCACCGCGGACTCGGTAAACAGCAATGTTGTGCTTAGCCTCTCGGGCGCAGGAGTTACTTCGGGCGCAGGAGTTACTATGGGAGTACTAACTCCCAATGCTTCCAGCTTGGCATTCGGAAGTGTCCAGGTGGGGAGCAACAGCAGTCTGTCCGAAACCTTGACCAACACGGGCGGGGCCACCGTCAAAATCTCACAGGCGACGCCGAGTGGAGCCGGTTTCTCCATCAGCGGGCTGACTCTGCCAGTGACCCTCGCCGCCAATCAGAGCGTCACTTTCAACGCGATCTTTGCTCCCGCCAGCGCAGGCGCTGCGAGTGGAACGTTGAGCATCGTCTCCAACGCGTCCAACTCGCCGCTCAGCATTCCGCTCTCGGGCACAGGTCTCGCGGCGGGCGCGCTGACCGCAAATCCAACCAGTGCGAATTTTGGAAATGTGACGCTAGGAAGCAATCAGACCATACCCGTGACGATTACGAATACGGGCGGGGAAGGCGTTACGTTGTCGAGCGCGGCGGCGACCGGCCCTGGGTTTAGCTCCACGGGTCCGAACCTGCCGATCACGCTCAACGCCGGACAGGGTACCACATTCAATGTGGTCTTCGCTCCCTCGGCTATGGGCGCGGCGAGCGGCGCGCTGACGATCAATTCCAATGCGAGCAACGCGACGCTCTCCGTACCACTTTCGGGGACGGGCGTTGCACAAGGTCAGTTGGGATCAAATCCGACCAGCTTTAGCTTTGGAAACATCCAGGATGGCACTTCGAAATCACTGTCCGGTACCCTGACCAACAATGGCGGGACGACTCTCCAGATCTCGGCCGCGACTGCGAGTGGCACCGGATTCAGTTTGAGCGGGCTGACCTTACCGGTGACGCTGACTGCCGGCCAGAGCACATCCTTCACTGTACTTTTTTCTCCGACCGCGAGCGGCGCTGCCAGCGGCAGCGTAAGCATCACTTCCAACGGCGCGAATCCCAACTTGAGTATTCCACTCTCTGGAACCGGCATGACGCAGGGAACGCTGACTGCGAATCCCACGAGTCTTGCGTTCGGTAGCGTGCAGGTCGGCAGCAGCACGAGCTTGCCGGAGAAGCTGACAAACACTGGCGGAACAAGCCTCACGATCTCTGCCGCCACCGCGAGTGGCACCGGATTCAGTTTGAGCGGGCTGACCTTACCGGTGACGCTGACTGCTGGCCAGAGCACATCCTTCACTGTACTTTTATCTCCGACCGCGAGCGGCGCTGCCAGCGGCAGCGTGAGCATCACTTCCAACGGCGCGAATCCCAACTTGAGTATTCCACTCTCTGGAACTGGCGTGGCGCAGGGGGTGCTGGCTGCGAATCCCACGAGCCTTGCGTTTGGCAGCGTTCAAGTTGGCACCAGCACGAGCTCGTCTGAAACGCTGACCAACACCGGCGGATCGTCGGTCACCATCACGCAAGCGAGTTCCAGCGCCGCGGCTTTCTCGATCAGCGGACTGAACTTGCCGCTGACCCTGACGGCCAATCAAAGCGTGACGTTTGCTGCCACCTTTACGCCGACCAGTGCCGGTGCGGCGAGCGGAAGCCTGGCCGTGGCGTCGAACGCATCGAACTCGTCGCTCAACATCGCGCTCTCTGGGACCGGAACGGCCGCGGGCCAGTTGGCCGTGTCTCCGACAAGTCTCAGCTTTGGCAACGTGGTTGTCGGGTCGAACTCGTCGCTCAACGGCAGCATGAACGCCAGCGGCGCATCGGTCACGATTACATCGGCAAGTCTTAACAACAGTGAGTTTGTGCTCTCCGGAATTTCGCTGCCGGCAACACTCACCGCCGGTCAATCCACTCCTTTCACCGTCACGTTCACACCGCAGACGAGTGGAGCCACTTCGGCTTCTTTGTCGTTCTCGAGCAACGCCTCGAACTCGCCCGCTGTGCAGACAATGACTGGCACGGGAACGGCGGCGACTCAGCACACCGTGGATCTCACCTGGAACGCCTCGACGAGCGCCGTCGGCTACAACATCTACCGCAGCACCGTGTCGGGGGGCCCGTACACGATGATCAACACTTCGCTCGACAGTACCACCGCATACACCGACAGCACGGTCGTCTCCGGCCAGACTTACTACTACGTAGCGACGGCCGTGAATGCCAGCTCGGAGGAGAGCGGCTACTCGAACCAAGCTACGGCGGTCATTCCGAATCAGTAACGTCGCTCCTCAGCATGGCCGATTGACCGGCTAACTACTCCCCCGCACTCAGGGAACCGATGATAGATTGCGAGAAATTTCGCGGCAAGAGTCTTTGCCGAATCGTCGAAAAAAAGCAATCTGCCCAAACTATTTTTTCCGCCGTGTACCTCTTCTAAGTACCTGATCTCGCGCCGGATAGCTTGGGCGCTTGCCCTCAGTTCATGCCGAATTACCTTCGGAACCTCGCTGACCCAATTCGAATTGAATACACTGCAAGTACCGAAGCCGCGTCATTACCGACTCCGAGTCTCGTGGCAGCCAGGAGCGAAGCTGGTCTTGTCGGAGCTCGGACCTTGGGGCTCCGGTGATCCGAAATCCCCCGCCGTGGTATGCGGACACGGCACATCGAGGTCGCATTGAGCGGTCATCGGTTGCATCGCCGCTTGGCTATTTCCCT
>Ga0208191_1001190_pt1 | contig 13860 bp, 10 predicted proteins | sample June2015DPH_13_5_FD_184709 | JGI IMG/M metagenome (GOLD analysis project Ga0208191, IMG submission 184709) | Peatland microbial communities from SPRUCE experiment site at the Marcell Experimental Forest, Minnesota, USA - June2015DPH_13_40... | ecosystem: Environmental > Terrestrial > Soil >... | reverse complement strand
GCGAAGGCGCGCACAAAAGAAGCCCTTGATCAGGCCATCACCGAACTGCTGCCCCAGATCACCGCAGAGAACGCTCAAGCTTGGTTCCGGCTCCCCTTCAAAACTCTACAGTGATACAAAAAATGCTTTAGTGACCTTCTCCCAGGAGCGATGCCCGGAATGATCGGTCAGACCGTCTCGCACTACCGTGTCCTCTCGCAGTTGGGCGGGGGAGGGATGGGCGTTGTGTACGAAGCCGAGGACATCAACCTGGGCCGGCATGTCGCGCTCAAGTTCCTGCCTCCCGAAACGGAAAAAGATCCTCTGGCGCTCGACCGTTTTCAGCGGGAGGCGCGCACGGCCTCCGCTCTAAACCACCCCAATATCTGCACGATCTACGAAGTTGGCGAGGACGGCGGACGCCATTTCATCGCCATGGAGTTGCTGGAAGGCGAAACGCTCAAGAACCGCATCCACGGTCAGCCCATGGAGCTTGGGCAATTGCTTGATTTCGGAGCGCAGATCGCCGACGCGCTCGACGCCGCCCATACCAAGGGAATCATTCACCGCGACATCAAACCGGCCAACATTTTCGTGACCAGCCGCAACCGGGCGAAGATTCTCGATTTCGGGTTGGCCAAGCGCACCGCCAAGCCTTCCCTCTATCTGCCGACACCATCGGTTCCACCGCGACCGTGGACGACCCGTTCCTGACCAGCCCAGGATCGACCGTCGGGACCATCGCGTACATGTCTCCGGAGCAGGCACGCGGCAAGGATCTCGATGCCCGCACGGACCTCTTCTCTTTCGGCGCTGTGCTCTATGAGATGGCCACGGGTGCGGCTCCCTTCCGCGGAGACACTTCCGCCATTATTTTCGACGCCATTCTGAATCGTCCCCCGGCGCCACCGCTTCGCCTGAATCCCGACCTGCCACCGCAGTTTGAAGGGATATTAAACAAGCTGCTCGAAAAAGATCGCGACCTGCGCTACCAGAGCGCGGCTGAGGTGCGCTCGGACTTGAAGCGGCTCAAACGCGACTCCCAATCGGGCACGACGCTTGCCGCGACTTCCTCCAGCTCTTCCGTTCACGGTCCTTCCAATCGCAGACGCCTGACGCCAGGTCGCAAGCTGTCCCTCTGGCTGATCCCGGCTCTGATCGTCGCGCTGGTCGCCGCCCTGTGGCCCGCGAATTCCGCCAAAGGCGCCCCGGCAAAAGCCATTGACTTCCTTAACACCGCGGCCCTGTACGCTCGCGCCAACGCCGGCGTTTCTTACGCGCGAGGCATGGCCTACGAGCAGGCTGGACGCTACGCCGAAGCGCAGCAGGATCTTCAGAGGGTCCTGGACTTCAAGTCTCGCAGCGGCGCCGATATAGCGTTCGTTGCCGCTCAACTGGAGTTGGGCCGGGTATTTCAGAAAGAGGGCGACAAACCCAAGGCTCGCATCGCCTATCAAAACTTTCTTGCCGCCTGGAAAGACGCCGATCCCGACGTCCCGCTCCTGCACGAAGCCAAAGCCGAATACGCGAAACTGCAGTAGGTCTTAGTGTGGGGCGGGCGCCCTCGCCCACCTGTCTGCACCTAGAGCAATTCCCGATTTGCTGTATTGGAGAGGCAGGAACGGGTAGGGCACGGCTTCACAGGCTGCGGAAAAACTCACGAATGCGTGCATCACCGTGGAAGAGCGGCCCTTCAGGGCCGCGTAAGGCCCGCGAAATGAACGCGGGCTTTAGCCCCGGTGGTCGCTTTTCCTCTGCCGATTGCATTTTTCCGCAGCCTCTTCAACCGTGCCGCCCGGGCTGCAACGGGTGCCGGCTTTAGCCGCTGAGGGTGCGCACTCTACACCATCACGAGAAACGCTCCAAAACATTGACGAGTGTCACCGGCATACAGAGGTTTCGCCGTAGGATAGTTCGCGCGGGCGAGGGCGCCCGCGCTACACCCTTAGAAGTGGAACCCGATCTGAGCCGTCAGCGCTCGCGGAGTTACATAGTGCGTCCCGCTGAAAGTCGAAAGGAAGTTATAGAGAGCCAGTTTGTTGGTTATGTTGATGGCGGTAAGCGTGAGACTCCACTTATAACGATCGCCCTTGAACAGATTGTCGTCGCCCACGACAACATCGAACAGGCTGCGCGGCGCGATGCGCTGCGGATTGTGATCGTCGTTTTCCGTCCCTGGGGCTGGTACTTTGATAAGCGTAGACCCGAACTCTGACGCGGGGCACATCGTCGGAAGAGCACGAGTCGGGGTTGCGCCCACCCCGTTGCAAGTGAACCCTGCCTGAAACTCCTGGTCGGCGGTCAAAGGCAAGTTCGTTGGAGTAATCATGGCCACAGATCCGCTTGGAATGAAGGCGTCCGATCCTCCATCCGCCGTCGAAGTTGAAAACGTGCAGGTAGCAGTCGTTGCAAGACATGGCGTTGAGCCGGCTACCAGTCCGCTGTCGTACCGCCAGTTGAAGCCGAACCATGGGCCGCGCTTCCAGGGCTGATATTGCAAGTGGGTTGTCTCGTTGAACTTTTCGTCGTGGTCAATGCGGAACGGGAGTCCGGCACCGGGCGTCACCGTCGCACCGGCTCCGCCGATCTGGGGAGTGAAGAACCGGGCCGCCACGCTGGAAAAGACCATCTGCGCCGAAAAGCCATGCAGGTTCGGCACGCTCACGCGACCGGCATATCCGGGAATCTTGGCGTTGTGCCATTCAATGGGGAAAGTGATCGGGGTGTTGCCGAGAATACTGAAATCGTAACCATTGTGCGTGTACTTCGTGATCCACTCGCCAGAAAAGACCAGGTACCGCCCGAAAGCCTGCTCGATCCCAGCGTGGAATTCGTTGCGAAAGCCGGGACTCAGCGCGCCGCTCGACAAACCGGTACAGCCAAGCAGCGGATGTAAGACCTGGTTGCCGCATCCGGTACTGGAAAGTATCAGATTTTCATTGAACGGAGATTCCAGGGTGCGCGCGTAGGAAACGCGGAGAATCGTGTTGGTCTTCTTGACGTTGTAAGCGATCCCGACACGAGGCTCGGCCTGGCGCGCAACGGTGAGACCGTTGTAGAGATCGCCGCGCAATCCAAGATTCAAAGACCAGTGCCCCGCTGTGATCACGTCCCGAACATAGAGCGCAAATTCCTTCACGTCGGTGTGGCCGTTGAAGGTGTACGAGCTTCCGCCGCGGGTCAAGTCGTAAGGGGCCAGGGTCGGATTGAAATAAGGATAAAGAGCGGAACCGGTCGCGTTCGAGGGAACAGTCGCAGTGCCCGGCTGGTTTGCCTGGTAAGTGCCGGTTTTGCTGGGGCAGTCCGAGGAAGCGAGTCCAGGCGCCGCAACCCATTGGCCACCGTAAGATTCTATGCAGGGCGCGTTGAAGGCCGGATCGACGATACCGAGAGTGTCGTTTTCATTGAGAAAAGTCTGCTCATAGGTGACCCCAGCCTTGATTTGGTTGATCCCTTTGACATAGGAGAGATCGGATCGAATCCCCGCGTTGGTGAGCGTCCGGTTCTGACCCACCGACTGTCTCTGAAGACTCGGCGGCCCCAGGTCCGCGAAAGGATCGCTGCTGGGGTAGTAGTTGTAATCGTCGCGGCGCACGAACGCACCCAAAGTGAATACGGAGTTCGTACTCGCCAAATGCGTCCACGAAGGGGCGATGTTAAAGGTCCCAATCTTGGAGCGTTGGTCGGTCGGTCCGACGGTATCGCCGTTGGGAGCCACACCGTTATAGAAGGTTCCCAGCTGTGGCTCAACCGTGTCCAGGGTTGCACTCCACGGCGTCGCGTTTTGCGCGTCGAATGAATTCGGTGTCTGGAACCAGCTCCGGCTGTAACCGAAGTTCAGGTGAATCGAGTCGGCGGATGAGAGTTGGAAGTCAACGCGGTCGAACAGGTTCTGTTCGTTGCCCTTGTCGTGCAGCACCGTGAATTCCGGCGGATCCAGGAATCGGCCGGTGTTCAAACCGCCGACGGAGATGAAGTTCCCCCAGTTCTTACCCCCATAAGCGAGATCGGCTGCCACTTCGGATGTTCCAAACGACCCATAGGAAGTGGTCACGCTGCCATGGGGCGTGGTTACACCCTGGCCCGAGCGTGTGGCCGCCACAATCACCACGCTGGTCTTGCCTCCGTATTCGGCGGGCGGCGCGCCGGATATGACTTCCATGGATTGGATCGAATCGAGTGGGATCTGGTTGGAAAAGACTTTGCTATGCTGGTCGGTATCGGGCTGGCCGTCGACGTTGAACGAGTTCTCCGCGTGGTCGCCGAGTCCATGGAAGAGCCCATTGGAATCGGCAGCGATTCCCGGCGTGGAGAGAGTAACCAGTGAACTCAGGGACGACGACGCGCTTTCCAAGGGAATCTTGTCGAACAAATCCTTGTCGATGTCGGAGTGGAAAGTTGGATCGTTCTCCACCAAGTCTCCCGCAGCCTCGACCGTCACCGTGTCGGAACTGCCGGCCACCGTCAAACTGACTTTCACAGTCACGGGCACTACCGACCGAACTTCCACATCCTGCGCGGTCTGAGCGAATCCCACGGCCGTCACCGTCATGTGATACGGATTAAACGGTACGTTCGTGAAACTGAACTTCCCGCTGTTGTCTGTGGTGGCCGTTCGGTCATAGCCGCTGATCGGGTTATGAATTTCAACGCTTGCATTCACCACCACCGCGCCCGAAGGGTCCAGGACGGTACCGCTAATCGATCCCGAACTTCCGCCCGACTGCGCACTCGCAGTCCCAACGCTCAACACAAAAGCAACGGCCACCATAGCCGCGGGCAGCCAGCTCTTATAAAGCAAACGCATGATTCCTCCACTAATGGTTCTGAGGCGAGTCCGATCACAGCTCAAGATCACAGATCAAAGACCGCGGTCTCTTGGGAATACTTACCGATTGCGCGCGGGATCAGAGCGCAGGTGGAGGACGAATAAATTGGGTGGTAAGGGGACGGAAGATCGGGGAAACTTCTGCAACCACAATCGCTAGGGCTGACGTAAGCAAAACCGGCGCGGACGGAATCGGCGCGGTACTGAGTCCGGCGTGAGCGGTCGCGCAAATCGAGCAGTTGTGGTGGGATGTGGTCGAGTTCTCGGGATGCGAGTGGGTCGCCTGCACCGTCCCCATCACGCACACCAAGGCGACCGAGAGCACGCACACGGCTCTGACGAATCCACTCCGATTTGCCAATACTTTCAGCATGCCACCCCGATGTCGATTATCTGGCGTCGCTCTTTAGACGATTCTATCGTTAGATGGTCGCTTGCCGATACACGATGCCAAAAAATGATCGTGTCCACGCGCCCACGGGAACATGGCCTTCAGGCGCATGGACGCCTCCAGGCCGGTTGGCCGCTTGCATCAAATTCCTCTCGCAAGCTGCTGTCTTATATGAACTTATGGATACGTGTGCCATCGCCGGCCTGAGGGTAACGAACCTGTGCTTGAGATCCTCCGGCTGACGCGGCGCGGGGCCCGAATTAGAATGTCTGCTATGCCAATCGCTGAACACACTTCTTCTTCGTCCACCGCGCTCGACCTCACCTGGGTTCGCGCGCAGTTCCCTGCGCTCGCGCAAACTGCTAACGGACATCCGGCGGTTTTTCTGGACGGCCCGGGTGGCACGCAGGTGCCGCAGCGGGTGATTGACGCCATCGCGGATTATCTGGCGCGCAACAACGCCAACACGGGCGGCGCTTACCACACCAGCCGCAACACCGACCGCATGATCGCGGAAGCGCGGTCGGCGATGGGCGATTTTCTGAATTGCGATGCGGATGAAATCGTTTTCGGCGCGAACATGACGTCGCTGACTTTCGCCATGAGCCGCGCGCTCGGGCGCGAACTCGGGTCCGGCGATGAGATCGTGCTCACGCTGCTCGACCACGACGCGAATTTCTCGCCCTGGAAAGCGCTGGAAGAAAAAGGTGTGACCATCCGCGCGGTCAAGTTCAACGAAGACGATTGCACGCTCGACATGCAAGACCTGGCAGCGCAAATTGGCAAGCGCACGCGGCTGGTGGCTGTCGGTTATGCGTCGAATGCGGTGGGCACGATTAACAACGTCGCCGAAGTGGTGCGACTGGCGTGGCAAGCGGGAGCGCTGAGCTACATCGATGCCGTCCACTACGCTCCGCATGGAGCGATTGACGCGCGCGCCCTCGGCTGCGATTTTCTGGTCTGCTCGACGTACAAGTTTTTCGGTCCGCACATGGGCGTTCTCTACGGCAAGCGCGAGCACCTGGAGAAATTGCGTCCGTACAAAGTCCGGCCCAGCAGCGATAACATTCCTAACCGTTGGGAATCGGGGACGCTGAACCACGAATGCATCGCGGGAATCAAGGCTTGCGTCGATTACTGGGAGGAGTTGGGACACCGTGTGGAGGCGGGGCTCCGCCCCGCCGGGGCGGGGCAGAGCCCCGTCCCCACACTGACCCGGCGCGACGCGATCGTCGCGGCGCATGCGGCGATCCATCCGCATGAGCGGGCGATGATGGAGAAGACGATCGCAGGCTTGCTTGCGATTCCCGGATTGAAGTTCTACGGCATCAGCGACCCGCATCGATTCGAAGAAAGATGCGCGACGTTCGCCGTCCGCATCGAAGGGCACACGCCGCTGGAGCTATCGACGAAGCTAGGCGAGCGCGGCTTTTTCACGTGGGACGGAAACTACTATGCCTTGAACCTCACCGAACAGTTGGAGGTCGAGCGCCTGGGAGGATTTCTGCGCATCGGCCTGGCGCACTACAACACGATGGAGGAAGTAGAGCGTCTGCTCGGGGCGTTGCGGGAGATTGTGGGTTGAGCTGACGAAAACACCCGCATATCTCACGTAGGGACAGCCGCCCTCGGCTGTCCAGTCGGGCGAAGCCCGACAGCGCTAGGGACGCAGTTCTTCGACGCGGTCTCCGTGTCCTACCAGTGCTATGCTCGCCAACCCAATGAACAGGCCGTGTTCGACGATGCCGGGGGTATCGCTCAAGATAAGCGCCAGCGCCGCCGGATCTGTGATCTTTCCAAAGCTGCAATCGAGAATCTGATTGCTGTTGTCGGTAATGAAAGGACTGCCGTCGGGTTTCGCGCGCAATTTGGGCGACGCGCCGAGCGACACGATCTTCTTCTCCACCACCGTTCGCGCGAACGAAATTACCTCGACCGGCAAAGGAAATTTTCCGAGCACGGGAACAACCTTGCTGGAGTCCGCGACCACGACCATCTTCTTCGATGCCGCAGCGATAACCTTTTCGCGCAGCAGCGCGCCGCCTCCGCCTTTGATCAAGCGCAGCTGCGGATCGACCTCGTCGGCGCCATCGATGGTGATATCGATTTCCGGATGTTCGTCGAGCGTGGTCAGCGGAATGCCGAGTTGGCGCGCCAGGCCGGCGGTCTGGACGGAAGTTGGGATTCCGACGATTTTCAGTCCCGCCTTCACGCGCTCGCCCAGCGCGACGACCGCGAAGTAAGCGGTTGAGCCGCTGCCCAACCCGACAATGTCGCCGTCACGCACTAGCTTGGCGGCAGCGCGGCCGACGGCTTCTTTTTCCTGCTCTTTTTCCGGTACATTGGCCATGAATCACCTGCATCATCCGTTATTCTATATAGACCTTCTATGGCGACTTCAACTCGGAATACTAGCAGGGACGCGGCTCCTCGAAGCATTGAAAACTACGAACGGGAACGCGTGTTTGGGCTGTTCCGGCAATTTGGATATCTGGAGGCCGAACTGGACCCGCTCGGCCTGTTGCCTCCGCAACCGCATCCGGACCTCGAGATCGACAACGAGTGGGCGCGGGAAGCGCGGCGCATTTATTGCGGCAGCGTGGGCGTGGAGTTCATGCACATCGCCGACCCGGAGCGGCGGCGCTGGATCCAACAGCAGATCGAGGATCGGATAGAAGATCAGATCGAGGCGGAGCCGGCGGCGGGCGAGGACGATCGGGAACGCGCACTGGACTTATTGTTGCGCGCCGAGTTGTTTGAACAGACGCTGCAAGCGCGCTATCTGGGCAACAAGCGATTCTCGCTTGAAGGCAACACGTCTTTGTTGCCGTTTGTGGATCAGGTCCTGGACGTGGCCGGCGAGCGCGGCGCGGTGGAACTGGTGATGGGCATGAGCCATCGCGGACGGCTCAACGTCATTGTTAATGTGGCAAGGCGTCCGCCGGAGCAGGTGTTTGCGGAATTTGAAGATGTGGATCCACGCAGCGTGTTGGGATCGGGCGACGTGAAGTACCACATGGGCGCCACCGGCGAGTACATCACGAAGAGCGGAAAGAAAATTCATATCCACCTGGCGTCGAATCCCAGCCACCTGGAAGCGGTCGATCCGGTGACGGTGGGCCGCACTCGCGCCAAGCAGGACCGCGCCGGTGAAGGTGGCAAGGCAAAGTATCTGCCGGTGCTGGTGCACGGCGACGCCGCGTTTGCGGGGCAAGGCATCACGGCGGAGACGCTGAATTATGCCGACCTCGCGGGCTACACGGTGGGCGGGACGATCCACGTGATCGTCAACAACCTGATCGGGTTCACGACGAATGCGCGCCAAGAGCATTCTTCGCGCTTTTCGGCGCAACTGTCGCGGCGGCAAGCGATTCCGATCTTTCATGTGAACGGCGAAGACGTGGATGCCGTGATGCGGATCGCGCGCATCGCAACCGAGTATCGCTACAAATTCGGCACGGACGTGGTCGTCGACCTGATCGGCTACCGGCGCCATGGGCACAGCGAAGTGGACGATCCCACGGTGACGCAACCGCTGATGTATAAGGCAATCAAAGAGCATCCGCCGCTGTACCAGATTTACGCCAAGCAAATCGGCATGGATGATGACAATATCGCGGAACGAGTGGCAACGGTCAAGAGCGAGTACGAAACCGCGCAGAAGAGCGCGACGCAAGTCACCAAGAAACCGCTCATGCGCGATCTGCCAAAGTACTGGGACGACTATTTCGGAGGCCGGTATAAAGCGGAATACGAACAGCCCACCGGCATTGCGCGCGAGGAGTTGCTGGAACTCACCGAGCGTTTGACCGCGTATCCGGAGGGGTTCCACATTCATCCCAAGGTGAAAAAATTACTGGAGCAGCGGCAGGAGATGGGCACGGGCAAGAAGCCAGTGGACTACGGCATGGCGGAGGCGCTGGCGTTTGCGAGCCTGGTGAAGCAAGGGATTCCGGTGCGCTTGAGCGGGCAGGACACGCGGCGCGCGACGTTCAATCAGCGGCACTCGGTGCTGCTGGATATTGAGGATGAGACGGAATACATTCCGCTGCGCCACATTGCGCCGGGACAAGCCGCGTGCGACATCTACAACTCCACGCTTTCGGAAGCGGGCGTGATGGGATTTGAATACGGCTACAGCCGCGATTATCCCGAGGCGCTGGTTCTGTGGGAAGCGCAGTTTGGCGATTTTGCGAACGTGGCGCAGGCGGTGATCGATCAGTTTGTGTGCGCGGGCGAAGACAAGTGGAACCTGCTGTCGGGACTGGTGCTGCTGCTGCCCCACGGCTACGAAGGACAGGGTCCGGAGCATTCGAGCGCGCGCGTCGAGCGATTTCTGCAGTTGGCGGCGCGCGACAACATCCAGATTTGTCAGCCCTCGAATGCTGGACAGTATTTCCACCTGCTGCGGCGGCAGGCGTTACGCAAGTGGAGGAAGCCGCTGGTGGTGTTCACGCCGAAAAGCATGCTGCGGCATCCGGATGCGCTGTCTCCGCTGGAAGATCTGACACATCGGAAGTTTCTGCCGGTGATCCCCGACACAGAAACGCAAGACGCCAAGCGGATTCTGCTCTGCACCGGAAAAATCGGGCACGAACTTCGCGCCGAGCGGCAGAAGCGCAGGGACAAGGACAATGACAATGACAAAGCCTTGAGGACTGCCATTATTTTTCTGGAGCAGATGTATCCATTCCCGGAGGCGGAACTGACGGCGGAACTCGAGGGCCATAGTGCGGCGCGAGACATTGTGTGGGTGCAGGAAGAGCCGTCCAACATGGGCGCGCTTTTCTATATGCTGCCGCGCCTAAGGTACATCGCAAACGAGCGGCCCGTGATTTCTGTGAAACGTTCGGGGAGCGCGAGTCCGGCTACGGGATCGGCAAAGGCGCACGAGGTCGAGCAGAGGACGCTCTTGGCGCTGGCGTTCACGCAGGACTGAAAACTCGTCGCAGCGAGAGAAAACTAATAGCCCAGGAGCAACTTCCCTGGGCCATTTCAGTAATCCTGGACTTTTTCAATCACGGGCAGACGGGGGCCACCCCGTCTCTATAGCGACGAACCATTGGCTTGCGGCTGGCTTACGGCCAGCGCTTGGCCGCATCTTCCCAGCCGGCGACGCGTGCCGGGGCGGGTGCAGCCTGAGTGGCAACCACCGGCGGAATTCGGACCGGCTGCGGCGGCGCGGTGGCCGTTAAGCTCGGTTTCGGCACTTCAACCAGCGGCTCTTTTTCATCCGAAAGCAGCGGGGCGGCGACGCGCAAGGCCTCAACTTCTTTTTCCAGCCGAGTTAGTTCAAGTTCCTTCTGCCGCAAAACTTCATACACATTTTTCATGCCTGGGCACCTGTGGGTCGGAACAAGGGATCAACCGCAGAGTATGGGTTCGACCGGCGATTTGTCAAGGAAAACGGCGCCTGCGAGTGCAAGAGTGGTTACCGAAACACGCTATCGGAACACGACGACGACAATCAGGATGCCCAGGATCAAGACGACGATCGCCAACAGACTGACGTGGTTCGCCAGCCACGATTCTTGCGGGGGCGTTGAGTTTGCGAGGAAGGCTGGGACGAATTCCTCCGGCATCGGCGTCGCGGAGACGGCTGATGAGTCGGACGATGCGTCCTGCTCCTGCTCGCCGTGCTTGATCTCTTGTTGCTCGATCTGGTGCTGCTCGATCTGGCCCTGCTCCATCTCACGCTGCTTCTTCTCGGCATCCTTCTTCTCGCTATCCTTCTTCTCACAATCGAGGCAGAGCGTTCTCCCCTCGGACACGGGGAATCCGCAGGAAGCGCATTTCCGCACGCGGAGCATGGCCTCGGGAACGGGCGCGGGCTCTGTTACTGGCGTTGCCACTGGCGTCGTTACCGGCGTCATTACTGATGACGAAACTGCCGGCGGCTCGGCGGGAAGGATTGTGGGCTCGGCGAACTCCGGGTTAAGCGGAGCTTTCGGGGGAATTGCGGAAGCCTGTGGCGCGCTGCTTGTCGTGGGAGATTCGACGGGCTTTCCCGGTTCTCCCCTGGGCGTTGGCGCGGGTGCGGACTTCTGGCGCCGCTCGGCCAGGTCGAGGGCCGTCAATGTAAGGTCGGCCATGCGCTCCAGCGCGATCAGATCGCGCTCTTCGAAAGCGTAGGGGTGATCGGAAAATAGTTCGAACAGGCCGCGAACCTCTCCGTTACGCCGCAGCAATGGCAAAACGACGATGGATGCAATGCCCAGCGCCCGGCAAGCTTCCAGATTCACGCGCGGATCGGTTTCCGCGTTGTCACAACGAAGCAACTGCCGGCGGGCAATGCTTTCGCCGGTCAGTCCGGAACGGACCTGCAGGCGCGCCCCGACGGCTGGCGCTGAAGAACCAGCGCTGGCGCGGCAAACCATCTCCTCACCTTGGGGCAGAGCGAGGGCAGTTCCGGTCGCGCCGGTGATGTACTGCGCGCGATCCACTAACAACTGGAGTGCGGAGTCCAGTTCCGTTCCTTCAAGCGCGCGGCTCCCATGGGATGGATCGCCAACTGCGCCGGCCGCTCCGACTGCAGAGGGTTGATCCGTCCCCGCGATCGTGTCCTCCGTACTCGCCGGCGGGAATCCATCTTCGGGTTGGGCGGATCCGTGCATGAAATTGCTGTCCAAGCCACCTCTCGGCAAACCAATTCTCGTCAATCAAAAGCAGCCCAAGCTGACAGCGAAAGGGCTGAACCGAGTCTCGCCTTGGAGATTGCGGCTGTCAAGGGCTGGAGGGAAGTGCACGGTTTGTTTGTGGAGAGCCGGGTGTTTCGTCCGGCTGGACCCTTCGACTTCGCTCAGGGCAGGCTCGCGAGACGCCCGTCCCTCCATTTTGGACTTATGCGGGAGTTACTTTGATTTTTCGTCTTTGTGCCGCAGCCATTCGATAAACATCTGTTCTTTCGGCTTGTCGTAGGCCATGAGCAGGTGGCGGATGCTGCGCCCGCTGACAAAGTGGCAAACTTCTTCCGCCAGGTTTTTGGCATGGTCGCCAGCGCGTTCGAGAGACTGGGTCATGAAGATGACCTGCAAGCTGGAGTGGCGCGCGATGTTCTCCGGATTCTCGATGTGGCGCAGAAAAATGATGTTGCGCAGGCGGTCCATCTCCGCATCGGCGCGGAGCACGTCAATGGCTTTCTTGACGTCTCGCTGGGAAAAAGAATGGCCGACATCGGCCAGCATTTTTTCCAGGACCGTGGCCATCTGGGTCAAGTCACGCGCGTCCTGCGAGTCGAGATGTCCTCCCGCGGCTTGCGCGCTGGTGGCGAAACTCAAGAGCAGATCCCCGATGCGCTCGAGTCCGATCATGACTTTCATGCACGCCAGCAGTTGCCGGGTCTCTTCCTCCGGAACGCCGCTGATGGCCATGGTCACGCCGTTGTCCACTTCCACGTCAATCGCATCGAGTTCTTTTTCGCATTGCCGGATCGCGTCCAGGCGGGACATGGATCCAGTGGCGATTCCCTCGGCCGCGATGGCCGCAGCCTCGCGGGCCAGTTCGCAGGCTTCCACGGTGCGCTGCACCAAGTGAGAGTGCGCGGGCTCAGGCGAAGGTGTTTTCACGCTGGCTGTACTCATTGGCAAAACCGCCTGCTTCATTGGATACCGAATCCGTTCTGGTGGACGCGAGCGGAAGCAACCTAAGTGTGACACACAATCCCAGCAAAAGCATAATTCCCGGCGTCACAAGGCAGGTTACAACCCGGTGAATTTCCGGCTGTCGCCGAATGAAAAAGTCGAGTAACAGATCAACTTCCGAGCAGAAGACGACACGCCCGGAACCAGTTCGATGCGGAGCCTTCGGCCTGCTGGCGACGTCCTCTTCTTTTCGGGCATGCCTCAGATAGGCAACAAGCCGGTTGTTTCATCGCAAACTTACCGAATCGCAGCGCTGACCATGCGCTGCCAGTCCCGCATCTTCTGCGCGTAGGACTCTTCGGTCACACTCGCTACAAAGTGCAGACCCTTTTCCGAAGTCGCCGTGTGCACGTAGCGCACCCGCACCCGGCAGCGCTTTCCGTCGAGAGGCTGGATCTGTACCCGCACCCGCGACAACCGCTCGCCTTCGACCACGTATATATACTCCGCGATGTGTTCCTGCAAATTGGCCTCAACAATGGTCCATAGGGAGCGTTCTCCGTCCTGGTCGACGCGAAAAACGGCATTCGCCTTGAATGCCACGCCCGCTTGCGGCGGGTAAATAGGCTTCGGATCCCAGCCCTCCGCCCAGGCCCGTTCCCCTTCTGGCGTGAAGAAAGGCAGCGCTCTGTCGGCGCTGGTATCAAGTTCAAACGATCCTTCGCGAACCACCTGTTCAGTTGCCTTCTTTTCCCGCGACAATTCGAATTGGGGTCCGCGGACGATCGCTAGCGCCCCTACTGCAAACAGTATCGTCATCCAGTTCATCTCTCCTCCAAAAGGAAAACCGCCTGGCTCCATGGAGAGCCAGGCGGCCGTTGTGCAAAAAATCGCCGGACAGTCTCAGGTCCGGCTCGAGTATGCATATTCGCTATTACGGAGCCGGTCAAGTGCCAGTCTTGTCCAATACAAGATGAGCCTGAAGGGGAGGTGGGATTCCAACACAAGATGAGCCTGGAGCGGATGGCATGCTGAGGATTGACCATCAACATGCACGAAGCCGAGCAACTGAGCCTGGAGCA
>Ga0208191_1001179_pt1 | contig 13971 bp, 11 predicted proteins | sample June2015DPH_13_5_FD_184709 | JGI IMG/M metagenome (GOLD analysis project Ga0208191, IMG submission 184709) | Peatland microbial communities from SPRUCE experiment site at the Marcell Experimental Forest, Minnesota, USA - June2015DPH_13_40... | ecosystem: Environmental > Terrestrial > Soil >... | reverse complement strand
CGAGATCGAGTTGACCTCCTATTCTGAGGTCGTGTTGGCACCTTCGAGCGATGATGCGGCGCATCCGGCATTTTCAAAGCTTTTTGTACAAACCGAATTCGTTCCTGAGCTCGGTGCGCTTCTGGCTACCCGCCGAAGGCGGGCACCGGAGGAACCAGAGGTATGGGCCGCACATCTGGCCGTATTGGAAGGTGCGGCCACCGACGAACTGCAATACGAGACCGACCGGGCACGCTTCCTGGGACGTGGGAACGGCGTGCGCTCGCCGATATCTATCAGCAGCGGTCGGCCTCTCTCGAACACCGTCGGGACGGTTCTCGATCCGATCTTCAGCATCCGCCGGCGCGTCCACATCCCGCCCGGCGCGACCGTTCGCCTCTCTTTTTGGACACTGCTCGCTCGGTCGCGCGATGAGGTTATCAGCCTGGCGGACAAGCACCACGATGTCGCTGCATACGAACGTGCAGCTACCTTGGCCTGGACCCAGGCGCAGGTTCAGCTCCATCATCTCGGAATAACACCGGATGAGGCGCACCTCTTCCAGCGTCTCGCCAATCGCGTCATGTACTCGGACCCGACGCTGCGGCCGTCATCGGAAATATTGAAACGAAACGATCTCGGACCGTCGGCGCTTTGGGCGCACGGCATCTCGGGCGACCTGCCGATTGTGCTGTGCCGAATAGACGAGGCCGAGCACCTGGAGACTGTACGCCAATTGATCCGCGCCCATCGGTACTGGCGGATGAAGCAGCTCGCAGTGGATCTGGTAATCGTCAATGAGAGAAGCACCTCTTACCTCGAGGATCTGCAATCCGCGTTGGCATCGGTCGTCCGGGTGGGCCTTTCGCGATCACCATCTGAGAAAGATGGGGCGCCCGGGGCCGTGTTTTTGCTGCGCGCCGACTTGTTGTCGGCCGAGGTGCGAAACCTACTGCAGACGGTGGCGCGCGTGGTGATCGTGAGCCGGCGTGGCGGACTGGCCGAGCAAGTTAGACGTCTGAAAGAAATTGCACCGGCGGCCGAACCGCCACGTATGCCGCCACGGAGCGTCAGTCCGCCTGAGTTCGTCGCGCCCCCCCAGCTTGAGTTCTTTAACGGCATCGGCGGATTCGATCGGGATGGACGCGAATACGTCACCATCCTCGACGGGGATCAAGCGACGCCTGCGCCTTGGGTGAATGTCATCGCCAATCCTTCATTCGGCTTCCAGGTCTCCGCTGAGGGCAGCGGGTATACATGGTCGGTTAATAGCCGGGAGAACCAGATCACTCCCCGGTCGAACGACCCAGTCAGCGACAGCACCGGTGAAGCCTTCTACGTACGCGACGAGAAAAATGGAGAGGTCTGGACGGCGACCGCTCTTCCCATCCGCGACCACGCTTCCCGATATATTGTCAGACACGGCCAAGGGTACAGCCGTTTCGAGCATGTGTCGCATGGGATTGCGCTCGATCTCCTGCAGTTCGTGCCGCTCGACGATCCCATCAAGATTTCCAGGCTGAAGATCAAGAACGTCTCGGGCCGGCGGCGGCGGCTATCGATAACGGCCTATGTGGAGTGGGTGCTCGGACCTTCGCGCGCTGCTTGCGCGCCCTATGTCGTCACGGAGATCGATCCCAAAACCGGTGTGTTGCTTGCGCGAAATCCGTGGCGCATGGAATTCGGTTCCCGTGTGGCCTTTGCCGATTTGGCTGGCGGCCAACGTTCATGCACCGGCGACCGCACGGAGTTCATCGGCCGCAACGGCACATTTGCTTTGCCCGCCGCGCTTGCCAGCCCAAATCCGCTGTCCAACCGCGTCGGTGCTGGCCTCGATCCTTGCGGCGTTCTGCAAACCGCAGTTGAGATTCCGCCGAATCGTGAGGTCGAAATTACATTTTTGTTGGGCGAGGCGGGGACGAGAGCGGAAGCCCTGTTGCTCGTCGAACGATTTCGTGCAGCCGACCTCGATGAAGTATTTCGCGACGTGGTGAGCTATTGGGACCAAACGCTGGGCGCGGTCCAAGTGCGCACGCCCGATCGTGCGATGGACATCCTGTTGAACCGCTGGCTTCTATATCAAACGATCGTTTGTCGATTGTGGGCTCGATCGGGATTTTATCAGGCAAGCGGGGCTTATGGCTTTCGCGACCAACTGCAAGATGGGATGGCCCTCTGCTTGTCGCAGCCGGGGCTGACACGGGAGCATCTGCTGCGAGCAGCCGCACGGCAGTTTACCGAGGGTGACGTTCAGCACTGGTGGCTGCCATCCTCGGGCAAGGGTATTCGCACGCGCGTTTCCGACGACCTTCTCTGGTTGCCCTACGCGGCAGCGCAATATGTAACGGCGACTGGCGATCACACAGTCCTCGACGAGCAAACGGCGTTTCTCGATGGAATGGTTCTCGCGCCTAACGAGCACGATGCTTTTTTTCAGGCCATGCCCTCAGATGAAAGAGCCACTCTTTTCGAACACTGCGCGCGGGCTCTCGATCGGAGCCTTGCGGTCGGACGGCATGGCCTACCGCTGATCGGCGAGGGCGACTGGAACGATGGATTAAACCGGGTCGGCGCGGGCGGCCAGGGCGAAAGCATATGGCTGGGTTGGTTTCTTTACGCCACCATTGCGAATTTCGTTGCGTTCGCCGAGCAACGGGGTCTGCACGATCGCGCGGCATCCTGGCGGCGGCACGCGACGTCGCTGCGCGACGCCCTTGAGCGCGAAGGTTGGGATGGTGACTGGTATCGCCGTGGCTATTTTGATGATGGAACTCCGCTTGGATCTGCATTGAGCAGCGAGTGCCGCATCGACTCCATTGTTCAATCCTGGGGCCTGATCTCCGGCGCGGCGGAACCGGCACGCGTCGCGCGCGCCATGGCGGCGGTCGACGAAAATCTCATCTTGCGTGATGATGGATTGGCTCTGCTCTTCACGCCGCCCTTCGATCAAACCACGCTGGACCCCGGTTACATCAAGGGTTATCCGCCAGGAATCCGCGAGAATGGCGGGCAATATACTCATGCCGCCATCTGGTCGGTTCAAGCATTCGCCAAGCTTGGCGATGGGGACAAGGCAGCCGAACTGCTATCGCTGCTCAATCCCATCAACCACGCCCGCACGTGGGCCGCCGCTCAACGCTACAAGGTGGAACCGTATGTGGTGTGTGCGGATGTCTACTCCGTTCCGCCACACGTGGGGCGAGGCGGCTGGACCTGGTACACGGGCTCGGCCGGCTGGATGTATCGGGCAGGTCTGGAGTCAATTTTGGGTTTCTGCGTCGAGGGCGCCACGTTGCGGCTTGATCCCTGCGTGCCCCGAGCGTGGCGAGATTTCGAAATAGCGTTTCGCCACCAGACGACTTGGTACGAAGTGTCCGTTGAAAATCATGCCGGGGTTTGCCGCGGCATTGTCCGCTTGGAACTGGACGGCCAAGTGCTCCCTCGCGGTTCGACACACATCACGCTGGTAGACGACGGCGGACCCCATCATGTCCGAGTGATACTCGGATGATCAGCCTGCAACGCAGGCGCACCGAAAGTAACGCCAATAGACGGTCGGGACGCGGAAAACGGTTTCGTTTGCCTAGGCCGCCTTGGGGTCCGGCATATGGCGCACGTTTTGGTTATGGCTCACGGTACACGACTGCTCACGGAGGCACTTTACGCAGACGAATATCTCGTTGTCCAAATCAAGGGCGCGGTTGGCTGACTCAATCTGCTTGAGTCGCAACTCGCCACCACAGACGCCGCAGTGCGACGAGGGCGGCGGCTCGACAAGGGTGCGCATGGGATTTCCTTTCGCCCGATATGCTTCGGAACGAGGAAACGGGGCGTTCGAAAAGGTCCCGATTGAAAAGTTGGGTTGAAAGCCCGAACGTCTTGCGTTGACGTCTCGAATAATATGTAACTGCACGTTTTGAGAGGAGAATGTCCAGTCAAATTTCCGGAGGCACACGAGGGGGATGTTCGACTCCTCCACCAAGCGGCCAAATTGCCAAAATTTCACAAACCGATGAGGCTAACGGGCGTCGTTTCCCGGGGTCCTTCCCGAGGATCATATCCGCGCTAGCGATGATGCAATCCAGCTGAGATTGATGACGCGCGCCGCTATCTCTTTAAGCGAAAACGTCTTTCGAGAGCGCGAGCTCGCTTTCGGGTGCGACCCGTTCGTGCTTTTCGGCGACACTCTTGATGCGGTAGCATGGATCATCGGGGTCTCGGTCCGAGGCTGGAATGAGATGGCGAATCTCATAGGGACCAGGGGCTGATGACCGAAGCCATCCCGGCTCAAGCTCGACTATTTGACCGATATTGAACTTATGAGCCATTAGGCTTTCCTTTCGCTATATTGGGCTTAGAAATCCAATCTGCCGGTTTCTGTTCGTCCTTGTTGTCATGCAAGAAGCGAGCAATCTGGCCTCTCAGCGTAACCGTTTGTAGTACGTCCCCCAGCGAGCCTGCGGTATCGAAAAGCTCGCGTTGCAGCTTCGCCGGGATCGTGTTCCACTGCATGATGACGGCCGCCCCGAGACACCGCAGAATATGCTCCTCGATCTCTGCGACGGCCTTGCTGTCCAGCCGCTTTCCGACGACCGCGCATTGAGGAAGTACGTCTTGCGAACGGATCATTTTGTCGTAATTGTCCGCCAGCCAGTCTTCGTTTTGAGCCAACTGACTGAAGCTTTCCATTGATCGCTGAAATTTACGGATTTCGCTCGGAACGTCAGTATTTCTTATCGATTCAGCGCTTTCTGTCGCTTTCGCGCGAAATTGCTCTGCCGTGAACATGGGAATCTCCCTCCGTGACACGGGCCAAACGGTCTCCCGCTCGACGGTGCCGTAATGTCTGGTTATTGGCTGTTGCGACCGTATATGGGAACGATCGCGTCGAATTGCGACGACGACGATTACATCAGGGGTGATATTTGTGTTTAAAGCCTGTTATTGGCTCTCATTTGCTGTAGATGGGGGGGCGTTTGAGGATTATTGTTCAGGATCGATTTGAAACAGTTTCTGGAGCAGGCCGTGCACGCAAAGACGGAACAACGCCCTAACACGAAGCATGCTCTCGGTACTCTCATCACCGAGGGCAAGACGAAGAAGATCTATCAGGTCACCGGTGATTCCGATTTGGTGACCGTCATGTCCAAGGACGATATCACTGCGGGTGATGGCGCAAAACATGACATCATCTCCGACAAGGGAAGGCTTGCCAACAGGACCACATGCAACGTTTTCCGCTTGCTGAAGGCATGCGGTCTACCTGTCGCCTTCGAGGAGCAAGACAGCACGAGTTCCTTCATCGCACCAAAATGCTTCATGCTTCCTTACGAAGTGGTAGTACGGCGCGAAGCACATGGCTCCTACCTCAAGCGTAACCCACATTTCTCGAAAGGACAGCTATTTCCGCAACTTATCGTTGAATTCTTCCTCAAGACCAAGAACAAAAACTGGAAAGGAAAGTCACTCATCTGTGACGACCCGCTGTTAATTTACCAGAAAGAGGCTTCGCAGATTCAGCTCTTCAATCCGGCGAAGCCGATACACGGACAGGAGCCGTTTCTCGTCCTTTCGGAGGCGGAGGTTTTTGGTTACGACGAGGAGTGGAAAATCTTCCCCGAGATGCGGCGCATCGCACGTCGTGCGTTTCTGGTGCTCGAGAAGGCATGGCAACTTGAAGGTGGAACCCTCGTCGACTTCAAGGTTGAGTTCGGCTTTGACTCCAAAGGGCACCTGCTGCTTGCAGATGTTATCGACAACGACTCTTGGCGGGTCATCCAGAGCGGGTCGTACATTGACAAGCAAGTCTATCGTGATGGTGGATCGCTCGACGATGTGGCCGCGAAGTACCGGTTTGTCGCGAACGTCACGAACCGTTTCCAGTTGCCACGTCAGCGGATCATTCTCTGGAAGGGATCGGAAAAGGACAAGACGGATGCGTTTTCGGAAGCGCTTGGTGACCTGAAGAGCTTGATGACCATAGTGACCTGCTCTTTGCACAAAGAGCCAATGATGGGGGCCAGCATTCTCCATCGGATGGCGCAGGAGGTGCCGGACTCAGTGGTCATCGCATACATCGGACGGTCAAATGGCGCAGGTCCATCACTTTCAGCAATGTCAAACATTCCAGTCATCACGGTGCCCGCCAGCGTCAAGGAGTTTCCTGACGATGTTTGGTCGTCTTTGCGAGCACCGAGCAACGTGCCAGTTATGACTGTTCTGGAACCTTCCAACGCCGTCCTGGCCGCGCTGCAAATCCTCTCCGCCCGCAATCCTCGTCTTTACGCACATGTGCGCGAGGAGATCGAGAACCGAACGATCAATATCATCCAAATCTAAACTAGGACGATGTAGCGCTGGCAGACAATACCCAGGCCCAAAGCGCGGGATCATCAACGGCATCTTCTATGTCATGCGGGCCGGTTGCCTGTTGCGGCTGGTGCCGAACGACTTGCCGCCGTGGGGGGACGATTTACCGCTGGCGTCTTCACGCTGAGATGATGACCCGCACGATATCCGGCAGCTGATGCACGTCTCGCGGACAGCGGCTTTGGACGCGCCGGGTTCCCATTTCGGCGGCGGGGATTATTGACGACAAAGCAAGGGCCGCAGCGGAGGCTCTGGCGGTCCGCTTTGGCTGCGGATTCTCATACCTGACGGACCGGCGAGAGGGCGTGTTTCATAAAGTTCTGCGAATCAAGGTTCGGTCTGGCTCCTAAGTTTCAAAAGGGACCACCATCAAATTCAAAAGGGACCACCCATCAACGGGATAGGTCGAAATGGGCCAGCACCCCCGAAGCCCATAGGAACGGAGCCGCAACCGCGAACGGTGAGTGAACATTCTATTGTCTTACCTGTGGGCAAGGTAAGACAATTAGAGGAAAAAGACGGGCAATCTCAATAGCTTATTTTTGCGGTGGTGGGCCCGGGAGGACTCGAACCTCCAACCAAGCGGTTATGAGCCGCTGGCTCTGACCATTGAGCTACGGGCCCGCACCGATCGCGAAGCGCGATCGGACGTCAGGCATGGCTATTCTACCCGCGGCGGCTGAGCAAAAACACCGCCTGCTCGCCGAACAGATTCCAGAACCACCACGGCATTTTCAGCCGCATGCGTCGGCCCCAGGCGTTGAGCGCCACCGCCTCCTCGATCTTGGCGCCGGATACGCGACAGAGCTGGCGGAAATCCTTGATGCTGCAGAAGTGGATGTTGGGCGTCTCGTACCAGGCATAGGGTAGATTGTCGGTGTGCGGCATGTGGCCGCCGAGCGCGATCTGCCGCCGGATCCGCCAGTGGCCGAAATTGGGGAACGAGACGATGGCGTGGCGGCCGATGCGCAACATGTGCTCGAGCACGACGCGCGGCTGTCGCGTCGCCTGCAGCGTCTGCGACAGGATGACGAAATCGAAGCCGTCGTCGGGATAATCTTCGAGATCGGTGTCGGCGTCGCCCTGCACCACGGCGAGGCCCTTGGCGACACATTCGTTGACGCCCTCGCGGGACAGCTCGATGCCGCGGCCGTCGACGCCGCGTGTTTCCAGGAGCCGCAGCAGTTCGCCGTCGCCGCAGCCGACGTCGAGCACGCGCGCGCCGGGCTCCACCATGGCGGCGACAACGAGCAAGTCGACGCGCGAGCCGCCCGGGCCGCGCGCGGCGTCGGCCATGGTGAGGTCGCGCTTGAGCCGGGTCAGCATCTTATCTCCGCGCCAGCGGCAGGCCGCGCGCTTTGGCCGCGCCCTCGAGGAAGCCGCGTACGATGGTGAACAATTCCGGTTCGTCCAGCAAGAAGGCGTCGTGGCCCTTGTCGGTGGTGATCTCGGCGAACGAGACGCGCGCGCCGGCGGCATTGAGCGCATGCACGATGGCGCGCGATTCCGGCGTCGGGAACAGCCAATCGCTGGTGAACGAAATGACGCAGAACCGCGTCGGCGCGCCGCGGAAGGCGTTGGCGACGACGCCGTCGTAGTCGGCGGCGAGATCGAAATAGTCCATGGCGCGGGTCAGATACAGATAGGAATTGGCGTCGAACCGCTCGACGAAGGTGATGCCCTGGTGCCGCAGGTAGGACTCGACCTGGAAATCGGCGTCGAACGAGAACGTCGGGTTGTCGCGGTCCTGGAAACGGCGGCCGAATTTCCGGTGCAGCGCGGCGTCGGACAGATAAGTGATGTGCGCGCCCATGCGCGCAACCGCGAGGCCGCGCCGCGGATTGGTGCCTTCGGCAAAATAGCGTCCGCCGCGCCAGTCCGGATCGGCCATCACCGCCTGGCGGCCGACCTCATGGAAGGCGATGTTCTGCGCCGAATGCCGGGTGGAACCCGCGATCGGCAGCGCGGCGAAGACGCGCCGCGGATAGCTCGCCGCCCATTGCAGCACCTGCATGGCCCCCATGGAGCCGCCGGTGACGGCAAACAGCGAGTCGATGCCGAGATAATCGAGCAGCATCGCCTGCGCGCGCACCATGTCGCGCACGGTGATGACGGGAAAGTCGAGGCCCCAGGACATGCCGGTCGCCGGATTGGTCGAGGCCGGCCCGGAGGAGCCCATGCAGCCGCCGACGACGTTGGGGCAGATGACGAAATAACGTTCGGTGTCGATCGGCCGGCCGGGCCCGACCATGGTCTCCCACCAGCCCGGCTTACCGGTCACCGGATGGTCGTTGACGACATGCTGATCGCCGGTGAGCGCATGGCAGACCAGGACGGCGTTGCTGCGCTCGGCATTAAGTGCGCCGTAGGTCTGGTAGGCAATCTGCAATGGGCTGAAGTCGACGCCGGCATCGAGCCGCAACGGATTATTCACCGGAAAGCGCACGACCAGCGAATGCGGATAGTCCGCTTCGCGCGTGCGGTCGGCGAGATCGAGCGTGGCGCTCACTTCTGCCATAAGTGCTTCCCGGATCGGCGCTTCCCGGCCTGGCGGCTCCAGCCGCGGGGCGGTCAAAGTGGCGTAATTAGGCCGCTGCCCGCCGGAGTCAATGTTTTCTTTGATTTCGCGCCTAACGGCACCTATCAATCGAGGCTATCGCCGGGATGACCCATGCCGAAACCGCCGCGCCAAAACGAACTCCTGCTTGCCGAGCTGCGTCGCGAGATCGATCGGATCGACGAGGCGATGCACGGGCTCTTGATCGAGCGCGGCGAGATCATCGAACGACTGATCGCGGTCAAGAAGACCGAGGAATCCGGCTCCGCGTTCCGTCCGGCGCGCGAGGCCGACATGATGCGCCGCCTCGTCCAGCGCCATCATGGCAGCCTGCCGCTCGACACCGTCGAGAGCATCTGGCGGGTCATCATCTCGACCTTCACCTATGTGCAGGCGCCGTTCGCCGTGCACGCCGACCTTTCCGCCGGCGACGCGTTGATGCGCGATTCCGCGCGGTTTCACTTCGGTTTCACCGTGCCGTTCGTGCCGCATATGGGGGCGGCGAGCGTGGTCCAGGCGGTAACCGCGTCGAAAGGCGATCTCGGCCTGGTTCCCGCCTTCGCCATCGCCGGCGCCGGCCCATGGTGGACCACGCTCGAATTCGATACCGCGCCGAAAATCATTGCCCGGCTGCCGTTCGTCGAACGCGCCGATCATCCGGCCGGCATGCCGGTCTTCGTGGTCTCGCGCGTCGCGGCGGACGCCATGGTGACCGAAACTGAGGTGTGGAGCGTGCGGGTCTCCGGCTGGACCGCCGGCTCGGTTGATCGGCTGGCCGGCCTCGCCGATGCCATCGCGGTCCCCGATCGCGCCTTCGACGGCGCCGCCCTACTCATCTCGGCCGAGCGGGGTGGCATCGGCCCGGTCGCCGACGCGCTCCTTGCGACCGGCGCCTCGATCCGCTCGAAGGCCCTCGTCGGCAGCCACGCGACCCGCTATACGGTGCCGCACAAAAGCTGATCCCCCTTCCCGCTCCCCGCTTCTTGCGGGCGGATCATCAGCGAGCACGACGACGAGAAAGCAGAAAGTGATGACCGCTCTACGTCCCCAGCCGCGGGCTGGCGTCCTCGACATCGAGGCCTATGTGCCCGGCAAGAGCAGCGCGCCGGGCGTCGCCAAGGTGTTCAAGCTGTCGTCGAATGAGACGCCGCTTGGACCGAGTCCGCGCGCCATAGCGGCCTATCAATCCGTCGCCGCGCATCTGGAGGACTATCCCGACGGTTCAGCGAGCGAGCTGCGCGAGGCGATCGGGCGGGCGTTCGGGCTTGATCCGGAGCGCATCGTCTGCGGCGCCGGCTCCGACGACCTGTTGAACCTGCTGGCGCGCGCCTATCTCGCCGACGGCGACGAGGCGATCCACACTACGCACGGTTTTCTCGTCTATCCGATCGCGACGCTCGGCACCGGCGGCCGCCCGGTGGTGGCGGCGGAAACAGATTACACGGCAAATGTCGATGCGATCCTGGCCGCCGTGACGAAGAAGACGAAAATCGTCTTTCTCGCCAATCCGAACAACCCGACCGGCACGTATATCTCGTTCGACGAGGTCAAGCGGCTGCACCGCAGCCTGCCGCCGCAGGTGCTGCTCGTGCTCGACGCGGCTTACGCCGAATACGTCCGCCGCAACGACTACGAGTCCGGCATCGAGCTCGTCGCCACCAACGACAACGTCGTCATGACCCGCACGTTCTCCAAGATCCACGGGCTGGCGGCCGTGCGGCTCGGCTGGATGTTCGGCCCTGCCCATGTTGTCGCCGCCATCAATCGCATTCGCGGCCCGTTCAACGTCAATGCGCCGGCGATCGCCGCCGGCATCGCGGCGATTGAGGATCACGAACACCAGGAGCGCGCGCACGAGCACAACACGCGCTGGCTCGCCTGGCTGTCGCAGGAGATCGGCAAGCTCGGGCTGAAGGTGACGCCGAGCGTCGCCAATTTCGTGCTGATCCACTTCCCCGACGCCAAGGGCCGTACCGCCAAGGACGCGGACGCCTTCCTGTCGGCGCGCGGGCTCATCCTGCGCCAGCTCGGCCCCTACAAACTGCCGAACGCGCTGCGCATGAGCGTCGGCACCGAGGAGGCTAATCGGCTCGTGGTCGCGGCGCTCAAGGATTTTTTGGCGAAGCCGGTGTGACGCCGTGACCGAATCCGCACCGCTGTTCAATCGCCTCGCCTTGATCGGGGTCGGTTTGATCGGCTCCTCGATCGCGCGGGCGGCCCGCGTGCAAGGCGCCGTGCGCGAGATCGTGGCGACGGCGCGCTCGGCGCAAACGCGCCGCCGCGTCGCCGAGCTCGGCCTTGCCGACCAGGTGGTCGAGAGCAATGCGGCTGTGGTCGCGGGCGCCGATCTGGTCATCGTCTGCGTTCCGGTCGGCGCCTGCGGCGACGTCGCCGCCGAGATCGGCCCGCATCTGGCGCGCGGCGCGACCGTTTCCGATGTCGGCTCGGTCAAGGGCGCCGTCATTCGCGACATGGCGTCGCATCTGCCCGAGGGCGTGCATTTCATCCCGGCGCATCCGGTCGCCGGCACTGAGAATTCCGGCCCGGATGCCGGCTTCGCGTCCTTGTTCGTCGGCCGCTGGTGCATCCTCACGCCGCCGGACGGCGCCGATCCCGCCGCCATCGAAAGACTGGCCGCGTTCTGGCGCGCGCTCGGCGCCACCGTCGAGACCATGCCGGCTGCGCACCACGACCTCGTGCTGGCGATCACCAGCCACCTGCCGCACCTGATCGCCTATACGATCGTCGGCACCGCCGACGAGCTCGCCGAAGTGACACGCTCCGAGGTGCTCAAATTCTCCGCCGGCGGCTTTCGCGATTTCACCAGGATCGCCGCGTCCGATCCGACCATGTGGCGGGACGTGTTCCTGGCCAACAAGGATGCCGTGCTGGAAATGCTCGGCACCTTCAACGAAGATTTATCGCAGCTCACCCGCGCCATCCGCCGCGGCGACGGCGAGGCGTTGTTTGCGCATTTCACCCGCACCCGCGCCATCCGCCGCGGCATCGTGCAAATCGGACAGGATTCGCCGGCGCCCGATTTCGGCCGGCCGCACCCCGACCTGCCGGTCGAGCCGCTGCCGCGGCCTTATGCCGCCTCGGATGAAGGCTGAGCATGATCCGGGAAAGTGGAAGCCAGTTTTCCGAAAAGATCATGCTCCACTAAGATATGAGAGCGCCAATCGATTCAATCTGAAGCGATTGCGCTCTAGCGTTAGTGCCGCGTCTTGACCGCCAGCGCTTCATTGACCGTATCGCGCAGCACCGCGACGGAGAACGGCTTGGTCAGCACATCGTCAATGATGGCGTCTAGGCCTTGGGCGCGTTCGCGCTGATCGGCGTAGCCGGTCATCAATAGAATGGTCAGATCGGGATAATCGCGCGCCGCTGCCAGCGCCAGCGCAATGCCGTCCATGACCGGCATGCGGATGTCGGTGAGCAGAAGGTCGAAGCGGCCCTCTTCGCGACTAAGCAGATCAAGCGCCTCACGGCCGTCGCCCGCGGTCTTGACTTCATGACCGTCGGTCGCGAGCGCCCGTGCCGACAGCGCGCATAACGATTCCTCGTCTTCGGCTATGAGAATGCGCGCCATGGCCGGTCAGCGTGCCGCCGCGACAATGTCGCGGCGATCGACGAAGCGAAGGACCACGTCGTGCGCGTCGGGCGGCGGCGAGGCGACCCGGGTGCGGAAGGACACCGCCTCGCCCGGCGGCAGCGGCGTGCGCGATGCAACGGCGGTCCAGGAATAGATTTCCTGCCGCGCGGCATTGCGCACGACGAACTTGAGCCGCGGCACGTCGACAAACCTGCGGGCGCTGTTGACGATATTTCCCTCGACCATGAGAACCGGCACGCCCTCGTGCCGTTCCGTGGCCGTGGTGATGCCGTCGAAGGCGAGGCCGCGCAGGTTTACCGGCAGGCCTACCAGTTTGTAGAACGAATCGGTTTGCGGGAAGGCGCGCACGACGTTGCCGCGCCAGCCAACGAGAATGCAATCGACAATCAGCAGCGCCAGGATGCCGGTGTGCAGGCGCGACAGCGGCCAACGCGGCGGCGACCAACTTCTGACGCGGGGCAGCGGCGGCCAGCCGGCAAAGCTTCGGATCGCGTCCAGCGGCGCGGCCGCATAAGCGCGAGACTGTTCGTCGATCTCGATCGGCAGCCGGCCTTGATCGAGATCGACCGGCGCGATCGGCGGCGCTTCCACTTCCGCGGACTCGTCCGGCTCGTCGGCGAAAGCCTCGTCCTCGGCTGCGGGCTCGTGTTCATCGGCCACCGGCAAGAACGATCCGTCCTCGGCGGCCTCGGCATCGTCACCCGCCAAGAAGACCGATCCATCCTCCGTCGGCTGCACATCGTCGGCGGCCGCTGCGAAGGATTCGCCCTCCACCCGCGGCTCGTCGTCGCGCATGCCGCCTTCCTCTCCATCGAACCCCGCGATGTCGGCCTCCGCTTCAGCGGCAGGTTCCGGCTGCGCAGCCTCGGCCGGGGCCGCCAGCGCCCTGTCAACGAGAATCAGCTCGGGGCAAAGCGCCGCCGCGGCGGCGAGGAGCTTGTCCGCATGGCTGGGCACCGCGTGCCAAACCATATGGCAGCGCCGGCAGCGCACGTAGCGCCCCTCGGGGAGCAGGCTCGCCAGCTCCACGTCGTAGGAAGTAGCGCAGGACGGGCAAACGATCAGCATCGGCGAATCAACGGCGCGTCACCTTCCCGGCAAGCCTAGCCTCCGATTTGTTAACGAATTGGAAACCATGGCGGCCCGCAAGCATAGGGGCGGCATGGTATGAGGCTGGCAAGAAGGCCGCGAATCAGCCGCGGGCCGCCGCTAAAGGTCCCGGGGGCTTTTCGGAGGACGGCGTGATCCGGTTCGAAAATGTCGGCTTGCGCTATGGGCTCGGTCCCGAGGTGCTGCGCGACCTCAATTTCGAGATCGACGGGCACTCCTTCCAGTTCCTCACCGGCCCCTCCGGCGCCGGCAAGACCTCGCTGTTGCGCCTGATGTTGCTGTCGCTGCGGCCGACGCGCGGCTTGATCAGCATGTTCGACCATGACACGGCGACCTTGAG
>Ga0208191_1001176_pt1 | contig 14003 bp, 17 predicted proteins | sample June2015DPH_13_5_FD_184709 | JGI IMG/M metagenome (GOLD analysis project Ga0208191, IMG submission 184709) | Peatland microbial communities from SPRUCE experiment site at the Marcell Experimental Forest, Minnesota, USA - June2015DPH_13_40... | ecosystem: Environmental > Terrestrial > Soil >... | reverse complement strand
TTGGTAATATGCGTAATCCGCCCTTCCTTCACCGTTACCTTCAAAGGACACGTCGCCGTGCATAGGCCCAACGAGGGACAGCAGGCGGCAAACTCTTTTTCGCCCTCGGCAGCTAAAACCACGTCTGGCTCTCCAAAGAATTTCAACATCGGCTCGTCGGCCAACTGATCGCCCACGGCCGCGGCGATGCCTGTAACCGCGGCCGATTTCAGAAAAGATCGGCGGCTCACCCAACCCTTTTCAATGCCGTCACTCATCGGATCGCCTCCTGACTCGGAACTGCCTGCCCCTTGAGTCTCGCCGTCACCTCGACGCCACGCTCATCGAAAATAGACACTCAACGCAGACGAAAGCTTACTTACGGCGTTGCCAACTAGGTGATCATCCCGCAACGCAGGCTCAACACAATTCAACCCATGAGCAAAGCATCGTGTGCGGCGAAATATACGGTGAATGTGAGTGGATGTCAAACGCTTCTTTTCCCGTAGCTTGCGGTGAATGTAAGTGGTCTATGAATAGATGTTTTATGCACTTACACGCCGCGCGAGATGGCCCCAAACACGCACACGCCGAGAACCTTCCGTCGTATGTACAGACGCTGTCTTCCGAAACGGGCCCAAAATAAAATCAGGTTAGCCGGGCACCCGCTGATTATGCAATCCCCAGGTATACCGGCCAAAACATCTGTTCTGCTTTGGACTGGTTCTCTTCCCGAATGGGAGAGTAGCTCTTTAGGGGATTCCGAAGCTCCACGTGGTTGGCCTCTCCGCACAGGTCCTGCGCCCGCAGATACTTAGGCGTTCACAGCCAATCAGCAGCAGCCCTAAAAACTGAATTAAGGTGAACGCTGCATAGGCGATCGCGAAGCGTCGCGACTATACTTAATTATATAAATGTGCATTGTGGCTGCGAACCTTCATTCACGTTTGACCTCGCAAGATTTCGATCCGTTAAAGAATCCTGCATTCCTCACAAAACCTAAACTGCGAATCCCTTCGAACCTTGAGATCTGCCTTACAACTGCCGTAACCGGCCTTGTGGTGTTCGTTTTCGCGCTGGCCATCCAATGGTTTATCTACGATCGACTTCTGCACGAAGACGGACTACGCCTTGTCGGATCGGCTTTATCTTCCATCATGGCAATGGCGCTTGTTCAATACATGAAGACAACGGCGCGGGATGATCGGCTCAAGGAACTTCGACGCCTCGAAGCGATTGCTCTCATCAATCACCACATCCGTAATTCGTTGCAGGCGATCGCGGTCAGCTGTAGCAACGATGCCGCCACGGGTGCCGTTCGTGAGTCGATCGACAGAATCGAGCGGGTGCTCGCTGAAGTCCTGCCCTCGGTACACCAGCCGGATTAGCCCGCCTTCTTTCGGTCAAAACGCTGACATCAACACATCCCAAAGCCCGATGTGCGAGCCTTCAAATATCCACCACTTCAAGTCCGAAGGCGAATCGTAACTTCCTACAACGCCCCGATCGCGGCCAGCGCGCGTTTAACTTCTTCGACGCCTTCAGGCGGCAAGGGCTCTTGCGGTGCCAGCGGATGCGGGCTCGCGAAACGGACGATTGAGGTGTACCGATATCGACCAGGGTGCCCCAACGAATTTCGAGCAGAAGCGTGCCTCGACGAGGTGGACGCGCTATACCAGAGACATCCCTGAGCCACCAATTATCCAACAGATTGGTGGCTTCTTCCTGCTAGCAACAACGCGACACGGCGAGGCCGTCGGTGTGCGGGTGCAACTTGTGATAGTACGCCAGCACGTCCTGGCCGAGCAGTGGGGCGAACACTTCCCTTTCCGCGCAAGTTCCCGCGTTTACAAATGCCAACGGGTCCAGGACTACGTTTGGGTTGCCGGGCACATCGTGCTCGTGACCTGTAGGATATGCCGGCAGCACTACGGAGGAATTTCTTTTCTTCCCTGAAATCAAACTCTCGCTACGAACTGTTATGCGGTCACCGCGCACCTTCTCGATCTTGAATCTGCAGTCGTCACTACTGATAGTTTCCAAGTGCTCTCTCAGAGTGCTTAGAGTAACTACGTTAACACTCTGAAATCGTTTCGTAAGCATGTGCATGGTGCACCCCTAATGGTTGCCCTGCCCATATATTACCGTAAGTTGTGCCGCATATAATTCTTACTTTCGTTTGCCCGGTTGCCGCAGATTTCTCCGTGCTCAGAGTTCGCTTGACTGTTTGCCCCCGGCAAGCGGAAATGTGTTGCCCCCGAAAGGCTCTCTGGGGGCGGTTTGGAGGGAGGATGAGTACCGAATTACACGAACGGCTACAACAGCTGCTGGGGCTCGACCGCAAAGACTTGCTCGGACTTTGGCTCGAGCTGTTTGGCAAACCCGCACACCGGGGGCTCCGGCGCGAAATGCTGGTTCCTATCCTGGCCTACCGAATGCAAGAAAAAGTCCTCGGTGGCCTGAAGCCGTCCACTTGCAAACGCTTACGCAGGCTGGCAGAAGAGTTCGCTGCCAGTTCCAAGCCCTTGGCTGCCCCATCCCTGAGAATGAGGGCTGGTAGCCGGGTATAGAATCCGGTCACGACCTGTTCGTAGGCGTCCTTGCCACAAGCTGCGGCATCCGGCATCTGCTCAAGCTGTTTTTCCAGCCAGGTCAATCGATCCTTTACTGACTTCATTGCCCACGGGCTGTCGTCCGGCGAGATCACCCCAAAGCCCTTACCCCGAACGTAGTCAATCCAGACTTTAGCCAGCGGCACACCCTCTGCAGCGGCTTCGCAGGACAACTCGTAATAAAAGGAGATGTCATGCGTGAACACGACAACTTGCGCTTCCGGTTTTTGTCGCGCCTCAGCTACGAGCCGCTTCGCCACCTGCCGGATATGCAGGTGATCTAGGGACGACACCGGATCATCAACAATGATTCCGCTCATTGATGGTATATTGCGCAGTTCGGCAAAGAAACAGGCTAGGGCGACCCCGCAAAATTCGCCCTCGCTGAGGACGTGAGAGGTACGGGCGTTTGTCGTCTTTTTTAGGCCCACTCCCATATAGCTCGTGCCGCGATCGGTATGGCCCTCAATTTGTATTGGCAAATAGTCCAACCCAAGCAGGGCGATTTCCTCTGTAACCGCCTTGCCAAAATCCTTGCTCAAGTAGGTTTCCCTAAGGGCGCTGGCCTTTCGCGAGATTTGGGTAGTGTCGCATTGGGTTTTGCATTTTTTAAGCTTGTGGATGGTGGCAAGTCGTTCGCGCCGGGCAAGCAGGGCGGCAAGCTCCTCGCTGCATTTCTTCCGGTCGAGGAGCTCTGCATGGGTGTTCTTAAGCTCGGCAATCTTGGCCGTATCCTGCACCAAGGCATCGAGCCGTCGGGCTTCTTCGTCCTGGCTCCCCGCCCACTTCTGCAGATCCGGTGCGGAGTATTCCGAGAGTCCGCCTGGTTGCAAATTCTCGTCCAACTGATCCAAGGCAGAAATCGCCTGGCCGCGACGTGTTTCCAACTGAAAGCAAAGCAACGGCAAACCGGAGATGACTGGCGATTCTTCCAGTTGGTTCACAATCTCTGCCAGGCTGATTTCTGTATCGGCTTGTGACGGAATTGCCAGACCTGCAAGTTTCGTGCGAAGCGCGCGGCTCCGCGCCTCCTCGGTTTTCAGTTGCTTTTGGGTAGTGTCCTCAACAAAAGCCTTAAAGCGCCTCAACCTCTCGGCTGCGACTTCGGTCAAGGGCTGCTGACAAAGCAAACACAACCGATCTGGCCCGGCGGCCGGGAATGGGCTATCGTACAGTTTTCGCCAAGCGGGCGAGCCAGTGGCATTCGGCAAAGGCTCAGAGCTAAAGCGCCCTTCAGTTGCGAGCCGTGCCGCTGTCTTGCACTCGTTCACCGTTTGGATTTGCCGTTTTATCAAGGCCAGCCCGGAATCGCTAAGCTCGGCGTAAGCGGTGTCAAGCTTTGTGCCAAGCGAACGAACCGTCTGCACAAATCGTCGCCGCTGGGCAGCTTTCTGGACAGGTTCCGCTGCCTCTGCCAACTTGCGTTCGCAATCCTTCAGCGCCAAACCATGCGAGTCGTTCCACTCTGCCAAGGACCGAAGGTCCGCTTCAGACGGCAATTTGGGAACGGGTACGGAAACCACGAGACGTTCAACAACTTGTAGATAGCGCTGGCTGTTGTATCCGGAGACGGGGAGGCTGACGAGACCAGCAGTGGAAGCTATTTCGGTATCAAGCTTTCTGGCAATGACCTCGCAAACAGTGCCGAGCCTGGGAAGGACATCGAGGCCTGCGGGGAGAAACTCGATCTTATTTTGCTGGTCGGCGTACAGCGGAGCAACGCTCGCGTCGAAAACGGATATGCGAGAAAGTTCCACTGGCCCAGCCTTGCCAGATTCCCATTCAAACGGCTACTCCGCCACCGAGCCAACCGAATACACAATTGTCGCTTTTGGAGGCGACGTGGCTGCCGTAGAGCCGTAAACATTGCCCAAAACCGGCTCGGGTGAGTCGTGACGTGTTCGGCAGACCTGTTTGCAGATTCTGGCGTACCCAGTTTTTCCGCTGCCGTTGTAGCCAAAAACCACGGTTATTCCCGACGGGGCGAGCCGCAACTCCTGCCCGCTTGCCAGTTGATTAGCATTCTCCACATTTTTCAGGGACAGCACTCGGGTTATCGGGAATGTGATGGAGCGCCCTTGCGCCAAGTGCTCAGGCCCGAGTGGCACAGCCGACGAAGAACCTTCAAGTCCGTTGTCGGCCTTGAGATTAGCTATGACTTCATCGATATCGCGTTCGGCAATCTCAACCTGCGTGGCAACCCTGCGAATCAGATCCTGCTGCCAAGACGGCCGAGTGCGCGAAAAAGCCAGGAGATCGTCAGTTATGCTCATAAGTGCAAGTAAATTACACCGTAATTATGAGCTCTGGACAGGTGCTGTCAAGCTGGTTTTCCCCAGAGAAATCGTAACGGCCGAGTCTTAGGCGCGTCGGCAGCTTGACACAAACAACACAGAGGTTGCAGAAGACAACCGCATCGCTAGAGGCCGCCGTCGCGGTGGTCGAACGTTTGCAGTGTAAGCTCCAGGACGCCTGCGCAAAAGATCCTTCGCCAACTTCTGCGGTTCAATGGGGAGGCGTAGGTCATCGCGCCAGAGCGGCTGTTTGCGTCGCCAGACCAGCCAAGCGAAGCAAAATCGATTACTGAACGGCAGTGATTTACGCGAGGCAAACGAGTCAGTGGGGGTTATGTCAAGCATGCCGCGAGGGAACGCGTAATTTCGTCTTCTGGGTCGACTCGATGAACGAGCCGGATGTAATCGCGTGCGGCTACGCCGTCAGGTCCAACGGGCTTGATTGAGGAAGCACGTCGACCGAGGGCCGTCAGGAGTTCCTGCCCCTCTAAACCCGCGAGATCGGCAAACTCCCCGAGGTTGTTGCCCATCGCGATTTCTCGGGTGGCTTACCCGCGACCGGCGGATCAGACTCGGCAAGAGAATATTAGACATGTGCGTCCACAGCGCCAAAGATGGCCAAGAGCACCAATTCTCCCACTTCCAAAAGTCGCGCGGAACGGCTTCCGTATATCTCGTATCCAGTCTGGGCCGTGAAGAACGTGTGAAGTACCTTGAGTTTCTCGTGATGTACGCACACTTCAAGTATGGAGTCGCGCAGTCTTTCGGCGTTGCGACTGATGCGGGTGTCAGTGGGCGATCGTACGACTTTATGCTCACCCGAAAGCAGCTTACGCCCGAGGCTATCGAGGTTCTGAAAACTTTCGATGACCCATTCGGCGACAGCAATGAACGGCTTTGACTGTACGCCCGATCAGGGGTCTAATCACTACCTGCTTCTATGTTCACGCAACATCCAGCATGTTCGATGGCCTCCTGCAGAACATCAGAGCGGAGAATCGCATATACCAGATGGAACGGAAAGATGCAGACTCGCAGCCACATCGTCGCAGCGATCTCGAAGCTGCGATAACAAATCTGCAACTGGGCCCGCTCGCTGCACGCGTCCACGAAATTCTCGACGAGCATCGAAAGGCTTTGCCACCGGCCCCAGAGCAAGACGATGAAGATCGCGTATGGCGTCTTGCGATGCATCGAATGGACCTGCGCCAGTATTCCATCAGCGAGGATACGAGCAACCCGGCGGTGTCACAGGCGGACGCCGACAACTCTTCCGGGGCCGATCAGAAATATGTTCGCCTGGAACTGAAAGACCCAGAGCCCGATATCAAGAAGATGGTTGATGAAAGCGCCCCCCGATTTGAACTGATGAAAGCCAAACTCGGTCTTTTGATGTGGGGATTGAAAATTTTCAAGCACGAGGACATCGAGCGTTTCGGTCCTGACGACTGGCGACGGAGGTTGGAGGAGGCCCGGGCGGTCAAGGTGACAAACTCTGACAAAGCGATGGGCGCTCAAGGCGGACCAGGCATTGTCGCCGCGGTGTGCGTTCGCGATCATTGGAAGGAAATGACGGTTGATGAACAGGCTTGGTGCGTCAAGCACGTCTGCTCAGAGATTGCGCGAGATGCAAACAACTGGAACTACATCGCGCGTGGGCAGCGGTTCGACATGTCTGCTGATCGAGCGTGTGCCTGGGTAGTGTCGACCCTAATTGATAAACCTATGTCGGAAAAAGTCCTGCGACGCGTCCAAGACGCGTTTGTGATCGCGCTAACCCACCCGACTGACGAGGTGCGCTGGTATGCGACGTGGGGTGTCGCGGAACAGCTTTGGTCTATCAATCACGATCTAACGCTACGCTGCGTAAATGCTATTGCGACGGAGGCGAGCACCATTTCCGATCGGCAACGCGCGGAGGATGTAAAGGCATACCATGAACGCCGGCCTCACGAAGAGATCGCGGCTGAAGCGGCGAACGTCATTCGGCAGCGGTTTTGGAACGCACGTTCAATCGCTGACGACGCTTACGCGCGGCTCGATGCCGGGGATTGGTGCGGCGCGGAAGCAAACAACCGCATTTGGGCGATCTTGGGAAGAGTGCCGACCGAGCCCACTACAACAGCAGCATTCACGCGGGCAGCGCAAACGCTTGTTGGCTGTTGGAATGGGGACGAGGACGATGACGAATCTCGCCACCAGCGAAATTACGATGCGGAAACTGGATTGTCTCAGCTAGTTCAGAACTTCGTGATGCAAGCCCGTTTAGCGTGGCTGAAGTGGTCCTGCAGCCTATTCTCGATACCGTGGATCACCCCCCGCGGGATATTCACTGGTTCGTCCTCGGCCTACTCGGTATCGAAGATCACGAGCCGAACACGAACCATTTCTGGTCTGTATGGGAGCTTTTTGCCGATCGGGTAAAACGCACGGATTGGATTGCCCACATCGACGACAGGCACTCGATTGGAAGTGGACTGATTTCGGCAATGTTTCTCGGAACGCACTGGAAAGAAAAGTGCGGCACTGGCGCAGCTTGGAAGGCCACGCACATCATGTGCACTCGTTCTTCGAAAGTCTGCCGCCCTCGTCCCTCGTCTTGGACGATTACGTGCGCTTCTTGTATCACGTCGGTGAACAGTCACTTCCGGAGTCGTTTACCATCACTGGACTCTGCGGCCAGATGCTCTTTGATCCGGCGATCACGTTGTCTCGTGACTCTGACCCCAAACTGGTGACGTGCAGGACGTGCAAATCGCTGCTGAAGAAGCAGCAAGCAGAGTTGCGAGAAGTAGGATTGACGCCAGAGCCGGGACCGGGACCCAAAGTCGGAAAGTCGCCACGATCCAAACCCAATACCGATCTGATCTACGAATTGGGCGGCATCACGGAGTTCGCCCGTCTGGCTCTCAATGAGGATGTTGGCTGTGTCCATGGCTGCAAGTATTGCTATGGCCCAGCGTCGATGCACGTATCACGTAAAGACTGGACAACGCCCCGTGAAAAAGAAAACTATTTGACCAATCTACTGTTCACGCTCGCCTTAACCGGATCGTCTTCTACTGCCACTTTTTCTTTAACCGATTTCGGAGGATCACCAAGAACCGGGACCGATTGCTGGAGGCGGAGGTTGCCAAACTGTTTCTGGCGCAAGTGGTAGCGCAGGCGCGGGCGAGAGGCTTGACTTCGGATGAGCACTTCACGGTGGACGGCACGTTGCTGGAAGCGTGGGCGGGGATCAAGAGCTTTCAGCGGAAGGACGGAAAGCCGCCGTCGGGAGATGTAATAGTCTGAACTCGACCCTACGGACAGTGCCGACGAGTCGCCAGTTGTCGGACACCGCGCAGTATTTCGGCCTGAAGTCTTCAACTTCCGAATTGGCGACGATGAGCCTTTGCCTCGTAAAATCTCTAAGCCTTTGTTTCATAAGAAGATCGGCTCTTCCGCGAAAAGCCGTGAATCACTGACAAACAACAAGTTGTGTGGGAACATGCGTGATCAGAGCAGTTCTCTGCGGAGGTGTCCGATGCAAGTTCGGACCACCGGAACCCGCCTATCCCGCAAGAAGATCCCCTTGATAGATGAGGATGTCGCAATCGGCTGCCGTAGAGGACCCGTCATAGCATGCAGCGGAACGTGAGGTGCCTATGTCAGGGTGCATCCTTTTCCTCCTTGTCGTTTTACCGGTCATTGCCATCTGCTTCGTCCCGGTTCTGGCTCGTGTGCTGGACTCCCGCGCGTCAGAGAGCATCTGGCAAGAAGCTTCCGGGAAAGCGTTCTCGGTGCTTTCAATCACGCTGGCCTTTGATCTGGACCACGCTCTGGTTTGGGAAACACAGATTCCGATTTTGCAGCTCATTTCAATTGCGGGACCGCATGGTATCTCAGTGAGACGTTTGCACCGAGCGTATCTGGAATCCGCAGGGCGCTATCCCGAACTTTACGATGGTTCCTCTTTTAAGCAGTGGCTTGAGTTCCTGGAATGCGCGCAACTGGTGGCGTGCATTGATGGGCAGCGTGTTCTCCTCACCAGTCAAGGAAGAGAGTTTTTGCATTACAGGATCACGGCCGAGGATGCTATGACATTATTATCGCCGGATCAACGACAACGGTGAACAGCGTGGCTTCTCGCATGGGCACGAACAGTTCGAATCACCGGGATACGCCAGCTTGTTCGACGCATTCTGTTGGAGGTGACCACCCAATACCAGAAAAGGCTCGATCTCGCCGAGGTGCATCATGCTAATTCTTTATTCGCTGCTTCTACTGATTTGCGGGATTGTCATTCTCTTTTCCTTTCCGTTTCTGACATGGCTTGAAACGCGGCGAGTGTTTGGTGGAAAGCGCGTCCTGCAATGCCCGGAGACAGGAACTGACGCCGACGTGGAACTCGATGCCAGTCTGGCTGCGCGTACAGCCCTGATTGGGATCTTGCGAACCAGAGTGTCGAAGTGTTCACGCTGGCCGAAGCGAGATACTTGCGGGCAGCAATGCATTCCGCAGGCGGTTTCGCGGAACCGGCCAGATAGCTTCGAGATAAATCACTTCGCCATCTTTCTAGCTGCGCTGGCGAGCTGGGCGGCAAGCGGAGCGCTCCGCAATTCTCCTGTCATGCTAGGATGGATGGCGAGCGCGGGCTACCCCATGAAGGAATTCTGGGTGACAGCGGTGAACCCGGTTCCGAAAGCATTCCCCGACTCAAGTACCGGACTTCACGCGCCGCTGCTCGTGGGCCTTCTTGCAATGCTGTTTGTCGCTTACGTTTTGGCATGGCTCATGCGACACACGGGTGCATCCGGGATCACAGACGTAATGCTAAGGGCGGGTCTATTGTGGCTGGCCATTACCGGAGCGACTTTGCAGGGAGGTCTCGTCCTAGCACCACTCAGCGTCTTCACCATCAACGCGGTGATTTTGTTGATTGCACTGCTGATTCAGGCTCTCGTGATCGGTTATACGGTAACAAAGTGGGATGTCAGCAGCTCACAATCGAAAATATCGCGTGGAGCTGTTGGAGCTGTGTGATTCCGGTTCTCTGACCGGGGCTTGTTGCTTTCGATTCATGAAAAAGCTGACATGCGAACGCGTGGTGCCGATCATTTCGGCGAGGGTCTCTTGGCTCATTTTTGCGATGAGCGGTATCGGCTTGGATTCCTGTCCAAAGTTGGCCATCAACAGGAGAAGCCGAGCGAGGCGTTTTTCGCTGGAGTTGAAGAGCTGATCCACAAGGTCCGCTTCCATGCGAATGTTCCTCTAGAGCGGTTTCAGAGTGGGTGTGTCCCAGAGCCGGGCTTCATGGGATATACCTTTCGCGAAACTTGTTTAGCGAATGTGGCGGCCGGCTGCCCGGCAAGCGCAACGGCGCCGATCCCTAGGAGCGCAATGCCACAGCACGGCGAAAACGAACCGAAGCCGGATTCCGCCGATTCCAAGGATTCCGAGGATAAGCCCATGCGTCTGCGTTTCCATCTGATTGCCGCTCTTCTGGTGCTTTGTTGCACACTTGCTCTGCCCTGCGCCGCAGACGTGCTGAAGATTACTATCGACGGCCCCATTCACCCGATCGCGGAGGAATACATCGAGCGCGCCATCACGGCTGCGGAGCGGCGCCACTCGGAAGCCCTGTTGATCGAGCTGCGCACTCCGGGCGGTCTGGTCGATTCCACGCGGGAGATCGTCGAGAAGATTCTCGCCTCTCGCGTTCCGGTGGTTGTTTACGTGGCACCGAGCGGGGCACGCGCGGCTTCGGCGGGCTTCTTCATTCTCGAATCCGCCGACGTGGCTGCCATGGCTCCCGGCACCAACACCGGGGCGTCGCATCCGGTTTCCATCGCGGGCGGCAAGATGGACGACGTGATGAAGACCAAGATTGAGAACGATACCGCGGCTTTCATGCGCTCCTACGTTTCCAAGCGCGGACGCAACGTGCAACTGGCGGAAAGCGCGGTGCTCAAATCGACGTCGTGGACCGATCAGGAGGCACTCTCTCAGCATCTGATCGACCTGGTCGCCGCCAACGAGCAGGAGCTGCTGCGCCAGCTCGACGGACGGGTGGTGAAGCGTTTCGACGGAACCTCGGTGACGCTGCATGTGGCCGGCCAGCCGGTCAACGATTTCCCCATGTCGCTCAGGCAGCGAATCCTGGGCTGGCTGATGGACCCCAATATTTCTTTTCTGTTGCTGGCGGTTGGCGCTTTTGCCATCTACGCCGAAATGAATCACCCGGGCGCCGTGGTTCCGGGCGTTGTCGGGGTCATTTTCGTTCTGCTTGCCGTCTTCGCGCTCAACCTCCTGCCGGTACGCTTTGCCGCCCTCACACTGATCCTGGCGGCCTTTGTGCTGTTCGCGTTGGAGGCCAAATTCGCCACCCACGGAGTGCTCGGGATCGGCGGAATCGTGGTGCTGACACTGGGAGGATTGCTGCTGGTCGACGGCCCGATTCCCGAGTTGCGGGTTCACCTGTGGACAGCGCTCGGCGTGAGCGTGCCGCTGGGGGTGATCACGGTTTTTCTCATGAGCCTCGCCATACGGGCACGGCGCAACAAGGTCACTACCGGGTCGCAAGGCCTCATCGGAGAAACCGGAATCGCGCAGACCGACCTCTCCCCGGAGGGGACGGTGTTTGTCCACGGCGAATTGTGGAGGGCTCGCTCCCGGCAGCCTGTGGCAAACGGGGAGCAGGTGCGCGTAACGCGCATTACCGGGCTGCGATTGGAAGTGGAGCCGTTTACCGAGCCCGCGGCGCACGCCGATGCGGAGCCGGCCCGCTCTTCGCGCGGGGGTTCCTGAGGGTTGGATTTTAAGGGGAAAATGCATAGACCCTCACGTCCATCACCCCAGCGAGCCGAGCCTCGCCGGGGCCCCCGGTCGCGCCGCCAACGACAGGCGGCGCTCCTCAGGGTGACACGTCAACAGGGTAAGACGTTCGACAGTGCGGGAGTACCTGATCGGGTACTCGGGACCGGGAACCATATCCTGTAATTTCCCCGGTCGCATTCTTGGAGTACAATCCGCGCAGCGTATTAGATTGCGCAGTGCCGGAGGTCGGCGTGAGCATCTTTGGTCTGGCAGTAGTCTTCATCATCGCTCTCTACCTCATCAACTCCATCAAAATCCTGTCCGAATACGAACGCGGCGTCATTTTTCGCCTGGGGCGCGTGCTGTCGAGCCCCAAAGGCCCGGGCCTTATCCTGGTCTTCGCCCCCTTGGACCGCATTGTGCGCGTGGACCTGCGGCAGATCGCTTTCGATGTGCCTCCGCAGGACATCATCACCCGCGATAACGTTACGCTGAAGGTGAGCGCGGTGATTTTTCTGCGCGTCATCGATCCGCAGCGCACCGTGCTCGAGGTGCTGAACTACCAGTACCAGACCTCCCAGTTCGCGCAGACGACTCTGCGCTCCGTGCTGGGCGAGGTGGATATGGACGAACTGCTGGCGCATCGGGAAAAAATCAACCTGCGCCTGCAATCGATCCTCGATACGCACACAGACCCCTGGGGCGTAAAAGTCACCAACGTCGAGGTCAAGCAGGTGGACCTGCCCGAAGGCATGATGCGAGCCATGGCCAAGCAGGCCGAGGCCGAACGCGAAAAGCGCTCGAAGATCATTCACGCCGAGGGCGAGTTCGCGGCCGCGCAGCGCCTGGTGGACGCGGCGCACCTACTCTCCAGCGAACCCTCTTCCATCCAGCTTCGTTACTTGCAAACGCTTACGGAAATCGGCGTCGAGAAGAACACGACGATCATCTTCCCCGTACCGGTCGATCTGTTGGCTGGATTGCAAAAACTGGTGACGGAGCGGAAACAGGCGGAAGAGAAACAGACATAGACGGGCGAGCCACCCCAGCGAGCGGTGCTCGCCGGGGACCCCGGTTGGGTGAACGAGGGGCACCACGGGACGAGAAACTTCGAAAAATGGGGGTGGAATTGCGGCGGTCGGAGTCGGACGAACGAGAGATTACGCTAGGCGTTGGCAAACTGGTTGGGTTGTTTTTCCTGCTGGTGATTCTTTGCGCGGTTTGCTTTGCCGTCGGCTACGGCTTCGGACGCAGCGGGGCGAAACAGCCGACGCTGGCCACGGAGGTTCAGGCCGCGTCCACCGCTCCCGCCGCCAAGCCGGTTGCCAAGCCGCAGACTGACACGCCTGCCCGCGCCGATTGTCCCGGGGGAGGAAATTGTCAGCCGACGAGCATTCCGGCTGCGCCGGACCTCAGCTTCTACAAGGCCGTGGAACAGAAGGAAGCACACGCGCGGCTGACGCCGCCACAACCTGCGCAAACTCCGCAGCCGGCTAAGCCTGCTCAACCGCCGCCTTCGAAAACGCCCGCCCCGGAAAACAGCCCGGCTGTCGCTTCCGGAATGATGGTGCAAGTGGCCGCTGTCAGCAGGCGCGAGGACGCCGAAGTGCTTCAGGACGCTCTGCGCCGCAAGCAATACCCCGTGCTCATCATTACCGTCCCCGGCGATAAACTCTTCCACGTCCAGATCGGCCCGTTCAGCGATCCCAAAGAGGCGGAAACCACGCGCTCGCGGCTGCAGGGAGACGGTTATAACCCGATCCTGAAACGCTGAAGCCGGACGATTTAGCCCTGTGATAGATTGATCATCGTCGATGAAAGCAGCCAACGACGGTCTTAGCCTGAAACTGCGCGCCATCTCCGACCCGGTACGGCGGGAGATTCTGCGTCTGCTTGCCCGCAAGGGTTTGTGCTCGCTGGATAGAACGGATGGCATGTGCGCGGCCGATCTACAGCGGCACATGGGCCTGGCGCAGCCCACCATCTCCCATCACATGCGCGTTTTGGCTGAAGCCGGCCTGGTGCAGGCCGAGAAAGTGGGCACCTGGGTCTGCTATTGCCGCGAGGATGCGGCCTTGCGCCTACTGGCGCGCGAGGTGCGGCGGGAATTAGAGCAAAAGTCTGACTGGGGAAAAAAGGCAACGCCATCAGCGAAAGGATAACGGCCGGAAGAGCCGATCGTTCGCTGAGAATTTTGGGAACCCAACTAACCACCCCAAGAAACTACCCCAGGTTAGCGCCAAACAGCCAAAGGAGCTTTTCGCTACACGCGGCACAGCCAGCCAAGCTATGCGGATTGTCTCAAAAGAGTTCCTTGGCG
>Ga0208191_1001175_pt1 | contig 14028 bp, 10 predicted proteins | sample June2015DPH_13_5_FD_184709 | JGI IMG/M metagenome (GOLD analysis project Ga0208191, IMG submission 184709) | Peatland microbial communities from SPRUCE experiment site at the Marcell Experimental Forest, Minnesota, USA - June2015DPH_13_40... | ecosystem: Environmental > Terrestrial > Soil >... | reverse complement strand
TCAGCTCGGTGATCGTCGACAATGACTTGGGCGCGCGCGCCGCTCTCGAACACCTCTATTCGCTCGGCCATCGCAAGATCGCGTTCATCCGCGGCCCCCACCAGTTGTCCGACACCGGACCTCGGTGGCATGGCGTGCGCACGCTGGCCCGCGAACACAACCTCGAACTCGACCCGCGGCTGATCGTCGATCTACCAGAATCTGGAGATCCGTTCTCAAGTTTTGAACAAGGATACAAATTGACGGAGGATTTGCTGCACCGCCGCCATCCCTTCACCGCGCTGATGGCCTTTGACGACATGACGGCTTTCGGCGCCATCCGTGCGCTCGCCAAAGCGGGGATTCACGTTCCCGAGCAATGCTCGGTGGTGGGCTTTGACGACGTCGCGCCCGCTGCCATCTATTCTCCGGCCCTGACCACCGTGCGCCAGCCCATGGAAGTTATGGGAACGGCTGCGGCCACCATTGTGCTCGAGGCCATCAACGCCACTCTCGAAAAGAAACCGATTCGCACCATCCACCGCAGAATCGTTCCCGAGCTGATCGTGCGCGAGTCGACCCGCAGCGTAAAGTAGCTGCCTGGGCACAAGCCCTGCATTTTCTCTTGACAGAGAGAGATACCTGAAGCAGTATTGATACGTTTTAATAAAGGATTTTTCCCGTTTTTTCTGCGGCGCGTGGCGGCGCTGGGAAGAGATTTTGGAAGGGAATGAAGATCGAGCCCGGCAGAAAATTCGGAGCGTAACATCGGCTGGACAACCCGGCGGCTGGCACAGGATACCGGCACGATCTCCGGCACGTTGCATGACAACACCGGAGCTATTGAAGCCATCGAATATCGCGTTGCGACTTTCGGTTAGGAGGCTCTTATGAATAGCAGAAATGCAATTGTCAAGACTGTGCGGAATTTTCTTACTGTTTGTATTCTTTGCCTCTGCGCGGGTTCGGTAGCGTTTGCCCAGGCCGGCCGGGGCAGCATCAGCGGCATGGTCTCCGATCCTTCGGGGGCAGTCGTCAGTGGCGCCCAAGTCACCGCACTCAGCCAGGCAACCGGAGTCGCGCTGCACACCGTTACCAGCGACGCGGGCTTGTACAGCTTTGTATCGCTGAACCCCGGCCTCTATGTAGTCACGGCCAGTCAAACGGGCTTTGAAACCGTCGCTCAGAAAAATGTGCTGGTAACTGTGGACCAAGTCACCACCGCGAATATCGCTCTGCGAGTCGGCAACGTGGCCGAGACGGTTGAGGTGACGGGCACATCCGAACTGGTGGATACGAGCAACTCCACCGTAGGCCAGTTGATTGATTCAGCCGCCATCGCTCGCGTCCCGTTGCTCACACGCAATGTCTTTGATCTGGTACAACTGAGCGCCGGCGTGACCCCGGCCAATGGAGCGCCCAACTCCTCCAGTTCGCAGCCCATCGTCAACATCTCTAGCGGACGCCCGGGAATCGATGTCTCGTCTTACACCATCAACGGCGCCCTCATGGGATCGGTTTACTATATGCTCGACGGCAGCCCGCTGGGCGTTGCTGAGAACAACATTGCCGCCATCCTCCCGGCCATGGAGATTCCCGAGGATGGCGTGGAAGAGTTCCGCGTCGAAACCCAGAACACTCCGGCCTCCTATCAGAGCGGCGGCGCGGGCGTCATCAGCTTGGCCAGCAAATCGGGCGGCGACCGGTTCCATGGCGATGCCTTCGTGGTTCTCCGCCCGGATGTCCTTGCCGCCAACGAATACTTCAACAAGCAAGGCCAGCTATTGGCCGGCACGCCCAACCAGTCGCCAAGCTTTCATCGCTACCAGGAAGGCGGTGCCATCGGCGGCCCCATCCTGCACAAGAAGCTTTTCTTCTTTGCGGATTATGAAGCCACGCAAGAGAAACTGTACGATAATTCCAGCATCTTTACCGTTCCCACAACCGCGGAGCGGAAGGGCGATTTTTCAAGCGACACCGCCACGATCTATAACCCGATGCTTCCCGACTACACCGCTGCTACTGCGCCAAACCCTTCTCTCATCGGAACGCGGCAGCCGTTTGTCGGTAACAACCTTACCAACCCTACTAACGGTGTCCCGGCCCTCAATCCAACCGCGGTGGCGTTTCTGTCCCACATGCCCGCGTGCAACTATCCCGATCCCGTCTCTTGCCAGGCAGACACGGGCAACCATCTAAACAACTATCAGCTTCCGGGTCTGGACCCCATAACCGCGAAGAGATTCGACATTCGCGTGGACTACTACAAGAGCGAAAAGCAGCGACTCTTCTCCCGCTTCTCGTTTGCCCGGTCGACCGTGGCGGGGGTCAACGCCTTCAATAACGCTTGGGATCCGAACTACGCCCAGAACGTCACCAACGGGCGTAACTTTATCGCGGGGTACGACTACACCATAAATCCCACTACCGTCTTGCAGCTGCGCTACTCTTTTACGCGCCGCTATGAAAACCAAGGCGGCGATCCCGCCCAAAATGGTTTCGACATCACCTCGATGGGATTTCCCGCATCGCTGGCGCAGGCCGAGGTGTACAAAATCATCCCCATCGCGTTCTTTAACGACTATGTGGCAAACGGCCTCACCAGCGGCGTCGGCGGCACCGCAAATTACAACACCTTCATCGATGCCAGCGAGAATCATGACGCCAGCGCGACCCTCACGAAAGTGCTGGGTAAGCATGAACTCGCTTTTGGCGCGGAATATATGAAAAGGTTCTTCAATGTGGGCGCGCCGCCCGCACCCTCCGGCTGGTACTATTTCGATACTTCCGCTACAAACCAATCCACAGCTTCAGGCGTGGGAGGCAGCGACTTCGCTTCGTTCCTGCTGGGTATGGGGACTTCCCCGGGCAGCGAATCGGTAAATTTCACGCAAGATCTCTTCGCCGCGGAAGCCAATCCGTATTACGCGGCATTCATCCAGGACACGTACCATATCAGGCCGAATCTCACCATCACCGCTGGACTTCGCTGGGACATCTTCGGCGGTAAGACGGAGCGTCATAACCGCCTGGAATACTTCGATCCGAATGCCGTGGGAACGTCGCCTCCCGTAGGTAACTTTGGGGGGGGCAGTTTCACCGGCGGCGAAGTATTCGCCAACAGCAGCAACCGCTCTCCGTTTACTACCAACATGAAGGACTTTGCTCCGCGCCTCGGCTTCTCATGGCAGCCAGAGAAACACTTGGTGGTTCGCGGCGGCGCCGGCTTCTACTTTGGACCGAGCGCACACATGGTGGGCAGCGCATTGGTGGACAGCGATGGATACTCCACTAGCAATAACTGGAACGCAACCTGTCTTAACGCCGACGGCAATTCGGTGTTAAACGGCTCCAACCTATGCGCAGGTGCGGCACCGGGCAGTCCAGCGCCGAGTGTGACAGGCGACTATTCGCTGAGCAATCCGTTCCCAGTGGATATGGGAGCGGGTATTCTTCCACCATCCCAATTGCATCCGGCCGGATTGCTGACTAACCTTGGCGCGAATCTAACCACGATGCTGCACTCGCAGCGTACGCAGGAAACCTATAACTTCAACTTCGGCCTGGAGTACGAATTTCCGCAGCAGATCGTCCTCAGCGTCGGCTACGTGGGCAGCAGGGGCCTCTTCCTTCCGTTTGGCGGTTTAGATCTGAACCAGCTCACTGTGAGCCAGATCGAGCAGATCGGCAATACCCTTGGCCCCAACCCGCAGAACTTTATAAACGCGGAGCCTTACCCGCAATTCAACTCTGGCAGCATCAGCATAACCGGCCAGGGCAACGGTGTCGTAGTGAATGGCTATCCCGCGGGAGATTCCGAATACAGCTCCCTGCAGACGAAGGTGCAGAAGCGCCTGACCCATCACTTCACCACGCTCGCCTCATTTACCTGGGCCAAGCTGATGACGGACGACAGCCAACCTCCGCTGGGCTTTGTCGGTTTTCATGACGCGTACCCGCAGGACTGGAGGAACATGAGCTACGAGCACTCCGTCAGCCGGCAGGACGTGAAGTATCAATTCACGTGGCAGGCGTCTTATGACCTGCCCGTGGGCAAAAACAGGGCGGTCAATCTGAACGGAATATCGAATGCTATCCTGGGCGACTGGACGGCCGACGGGATTTTCTATCTGAGCAGCGGTGTTCCCATCGCTTCGCCGTATGTAGGGTCGTCAAATATCTACCTCTATCAGCGGGCCGATATGACCTGCGATCCCAGCAAGGGCGCGCCACATACGGCAGCGCAGTGGTTCACCGGCGACTGCTTCGCCGTGCCAGGAACGGAGGGTGGCGGCGCTCCTAACCAGTTTGTTCCGGGGAATGCGCCCGCGTTACTTGATCACGTCCGCACCATGGGAGCCAACAATCTGGATCTCACGCTCTCCAAGAATGTCAAACTGGGCGAAACGCGGGATCTCCGCTTTGATATATCTTCCTATAACGTCGCCAACAGGCCGCAGTTTGCGTCGCCCAACGTGCCCAGCTACAGTAGTGGCGGGTGGACGGCTGCGAACGGTTTCGGCCAGATCACGCAAACTTCCAACACCCCGCGCCAGTTTCAGTTTGGAGCGAGATTTACATTCTGATCCATTGGCGGGCACCCCACTCATCGCGTTCTTTGCGATGAGTGGGATTTGCAGCGAGTATTCAAGCAATCGCTTCGTCAGTCCGCGACGCCCACGCGCACGCGCTCCCGACTCAGCACCGCCAGTCCCTTCTCCAGATCGCCGATCAGGTCATCGACATGCTCCAGGCCCACCGACAGGCGGATCATCTGCTCGGTCACGCCCATCTTTTTCCGCAGCTCCGGAGCGATCATGGCATGCGAGGTCAGCACCGGGATGGTCACCAGAGAATCCACTCCGCCAAGGCTGGGCGCCAGGGTAAACAGATTCAGCGCTTCGGCCACGTGGCAGGCGTCGGCGCCGCTGCCTTCCACCTCGAAGCTCAGCACGCCGCCCGCGCCCGCCATTTGCTTCTTCGCGATCGCGTAGTCCGGATGCCCCTTCAGCAGCGGATAGTGCACCCGCGCCACCTTGGGATGCTGGCTCAGAAACTCGGCAATCCGTAGCGCGCTTTCGTTCTGGCGCTCGACCCGGACGGCCAGCGTCTTGATCCCGCGCAGCAGCAGAAACGCCGCGTGCGGATCCATGCAGCCGCCGAGCGTGGTGCGCGTGCGATGGATGTGCTCGATCAAATCGCGCCGCCCGGTTGCGATGCCACAGATCAGGTCGGAATGTCCGCCAAAATATTTCGTCCCCGAATGCAGCACCAGATCAATGCCCCACTCCGCCGGACGGCAATTGATAGGCGTGGCAAAGGTCGAATCAATCGTCGAGATCAGGCCGTGCTTGCGCGCCAGTGCCGCAATCTTCTCCAGATCGACGACCCGCACGTTTGGATTCGTTGGCGATTCAATGTGCAGGATCTTGGTATTGGGCCGGATCGCGCGCTCGTGCTGCTCCATGTCGTTGGTATCGACGAACGTCGTTTCGACTCCCAGTTTCGGCAGCCACTGCGACAAAAACTTGATCACGCCACCGTAAATATCGCGCTGCGCCACGATATGGTCTCCCGCCTTTACCAGCGAAAGAATCGACGTGGTGATCGCGGCCATGCCGGAAGAGAACAGCAGCGCCGCATCCGTGCCTTCCAGTTCCGCGATGGCATTCTCGGCGACCGTATGCGTGGGATTACCGTAGCGGGTGTAGAAGCTGTCGGTAGGCGTGACGCGCACCTGCTCCTGCATATCGGTGACTTCGAAGGTCGAAGTCTGATAGATGGGCGTGGAGAGCGGACCGTTCTTTTTGGCGAGGCTGGTGCCGCCGCGAACCGCCTCGGTTTCCTGACGAAATTCATGCTTTTTCATACTTTTCTCCAGGCTGGATGGGTAGTCCTAGCTTCTTACCCCCGCCGCATTCACCGCGGGCACCGGCGCCAGCCACTGTGCCGACCTGGCGTGCCGGCCGCTCACCACTCTGTCGAATTCATGCTGCAAGGCGCGGGTTACGGGACCAGCCTTGCCGTCGCCGATGACGCGGAAATCTATTTCGCGCAGGGCAACGACTTCCGCCGCCGTGCCGCACACAAACACTTCGTCGGCAACATAAAGCTGATCGCGCGAAATAGGCTCCTCAACCACGGAGTAGCCCAAATCCCGAGCCAGCGTGATCAGGCTGTCGCGAGTAATGCCTTCCAGAATTCCGGCCCGCGGCGTGGTGCTGATGATCTTGTTTCCGACGCTGTCGCGAACGTTGTTGCGCACGTTCTTACGAACGATGAAGAGATTTTCACCCGTGCACTCCGCCACGTATCCATCGGGGCCAAGCATGATCGCCTCATCGAATCCGGCGCGGTGCGACTCCGTCTTGGCCAGAATCGAGCTCACATAATTTCCCGAGACCTTGGCCTTGGTCATCATGATGTTCGGATGCAGCCGCGTGAATGACGCAATATTGGCGCGGATGCCGCGTTCCTTCGCCTCCGCCCCCAGAAAAGCCTTCCACTCCCACACCGCGACCACGAAATGCAGCTGGCCGGCCTCGACGGTCAGGCTCATCGCGCCGTCCAGGTAAATCATCGGGCGGATGTAACACGCCGAAAATTCGTTTGCCGCAATCGTCTGGTTGATTGCAGTCTTCACCTGCTCGGCCGTAACCGGCAGTTCGCGAAAGCCCACAATGCGCGCCGAGTCCAGCAGGCGTTCCACGTGTTCGTCCATCCGGAAAACCGCCGGCCCCTTGTCGGTCGAGTAGCAGCGGATCCCCTCAAACACACTGAAGCCATACTGCACGGCGGCACTCACAAACGGGACCACGCCTTCGCTGGCGGGCCTCAAAGAATCATCGATCCAGACGTAACGAGCGGCTCCCATATTCTCCTTAATAAAGCTGTCCTCAACCCAGCTGGAATCTCTTAAGATTACCTGTGCTGCCCGGCCGCGGCAAGGCGCAAGACTCGGACGGAATGACATGTCTCGCAAGACATGGCCTGGCGTCTGTAATATCCTTCATGGAGCCACTTTTATGAAAAAGAAGAAGCTGAAACCAACTGCCCGAAAAAGACCCGCACGAAAAACATCAGCCGCCAGGAAAGCGGCGAAGACGGCGCGCCCAGCGAGTAAAGTTGCGCTCAAAGGCACGGTCCTGAAAGGCAAGCCACCGAAGGCCGAGTTGCGCCACATCCCGTGGAGTTCGGTCGAGGTCGAAGCCCTGAACCCCTTGCTTGGCCGTCACTTCGTTGTCGGGCAGAATGTCATGCTCGCTCGCGTCCTGCTCAAGAAGGGATGCATGGTGCCCGAACACAGCCACCACAACGAGCAGATCACCTACATCCTGGAAGGCGCGCTGAAATTCGGGATCGACGGCAAGGAGATTGTGGTGAATGCGGGCGAGGTCCTGACCATTCCCCCCAACATGCCGCACTGGGCTGAGGCGCTCGCGGATACCGTCGATCTCGACATCTTTAACCCGCCCCGCGCCGACTGGATGAACAAAACCGACGCTTATTTGCGCTCGAAGTTGGAAGATGAGCCCGTGTAGCGCGGACACTCCTGTCCGCGTACGGACAGCGTCCGTGAATTCGACCGGGTATCGGGCATCGCCAGCGCAGCCGTACCGTATCATGTGTAAAGCGAGCAACACTCATCGCTTTCCATCGGATATCCATTGTCGACTACTCGAATCGCCGAACCCACCTCCCGTTTGCGCTGCATTTCCTGCGGCGTCACGCCCAATTCTGCCGGCCAGGACTTCCGTTGCACCGCTTGCGGCGACCTGCTGGAATTCTTTTTTCCCGGATGGAACCTTGGCACGCCTGCTTCCGGCCAACATTCCTTACGTGCCGGTGGAGGGCCGGGCGTCCCCGCCCGGCTGAACGGGCAAGACGCCCGTTCCTCCACAGATCCGGCGGCACTGAAGTCTCTCTGGCTCAACCGCCGCACCTCACGCGACGCCCTCGACCAGAGCGGCGTCTGGCGCTTTCGCGAACTTCTTCCGCACATTTCAGAAGAACATGCCATCACGCTCCGCGAAGGCAACACGCCGCTCTACCGCCTGCCACGATGTGCCCGCGCGACTGGCGTTGAGAATCTTCACGCCAAGCACCAGGGCATGAATCCGACCGCATCGTTCAAAGACACGGGCATGACCTTCGCCGCCTCGGCCGCGCACCAGGGCGGATTCCGCTGGGTTGCCTGCGCCTCCACCGGCAATACTTCAGCCTCCATGGCCGCCTATGCCGCGCGCGGCAACATGCACAGCCTGGTGCTGATCCCGGAAGGCAAAATTTCCTGGGGCAAGCTTTCGCAAGCGCTCGACTACGGAGCCCTCACCTGCCAACTTCGCACTGATTTCGATGGATGCGTTCGCATCCTCAACGACCTCGTCCGCCAGAAGCCGGTCTACCTGCTGAATTCGGTGAATCCGTATCGCATCGAAGGCCAGAAAACTTCCGCCATCGAACTGCTCGAGCAACTCGCGTGGGAGCCGCCCGACCACATCATTGTCCCCGGAGGCAATCTCGGAAACAGTTCTGCGATCGGCAAGGCGCTTCTCGAAATGCGCGAGCTCAAACTGATCTCGCGTCTGCCGAAGCTTTCCATCATCCAGGCAAAAGGCGCGAATCCGTTCTACCGCTGCGTGCGCGACTTCGGAGGAAAGAAGCTCGAGCCCATGACTGCCGACACGCTAGCGACCGCCATACAAATCGGCAATCCAGCATCGTGGAAGAAAGCGCTGCGAGTACTGCAGGCGACCGGCGGTGAGGTCGAACAGGTTACAGAAGTCGAAATCGCCATTGCCAAAGCCGAAATCGGCGCCGATGGCATCGGTTGCGAGCCCGCCTCCGCCGTTACGCTGGCTGGACTCAAGAAGCTGCGCCGGAGCGGATTGGTAAAAGCCAGCGAGTCCGTCGTCCTGATCCTGACCGGCCATGCTCTTAAAGATCCCGACTTCACCATCAAGTTCCATCGCGGTGATCTGTTTGCCGGCGCGCCCGTCGCCGGAACGCCCGACGAGACCGAGGTCGCTCAGGCAAAACACCTGCAGCGTGCGCCGGTCGTGCTCGACGCCAATCTGGGAGCCGTGATTGCCGCCCTCGACGCCGCCGAGAGACCTGGGGATGATCACTGATGGCTCGGCTTAGCAATCGATGGGGATGTGTAGTTCTTATCGCGTACCTGTTTGTGCCGGGACTGATTGCTGCCTACCTTTTGCATTCCTCTTCGTGGATACTAATTGGTCCCCCATTCATGGTAGTGCTGATGCTCATAATTGCGGCGTTACCGATTAGACGGAAGATCACTCCGCAAGCGTGGGCGGACGAGCTAGAGAAGCACTTGCTCGGCACGGAAGGCCCGTATGATTAGGACGACGCGACTTCCGTTATCTTGGCGGACGAACGGCTAGAGAACCTTCGCTGTCGCCTTACGCCAGGATTCGACATGCTCGAAACTCCTGAAAAACGAGAAGAATTGCGGCAAATCATCGAATCACTACGACGCGGGGAAGCCCCTTAGATTCATTGTTGGGTTTGTCAAAGGCATAATCCCGCAGAAATTCATAGCAGTTCGCCCGAAACTCGTGTATAAAACACAGTTCAATTGTCAGTGGCGATTGTCAGGGATTCTACTTAGGCCGGACCGGGCTAAAGCCTTCCATTTCTGTCGTGTCGGTCTCGGTCTTTGCCGCCGAGGAGTTTGCTCTCTAACCTATGCCGTCACGTCCCACATCCTTGGATCGCTCGCTGCGCTTGGCGCTTCCCGCGACCTCCGCCAATCTTGGCCCTGCTTTTGACGCCGCTGCCCTCGCCCTCGATTTCCATCTTCGCTTGCGCGCCGAGCGCGCCCCCGATTTCTTCGTCACCGCCGAAGGCCGCGACGCTCAAATCTGTGCCCGCATGGAGAACCACCTCATCGTCACCACCTATTGCGAGGTGCTCGAATCGGAGAACCGCAAGATCGCGCCCTTGCGCATCCACATCCAAAACGAGATTCCCATCGGCCGAGGTTGCGGATCGTCCGCCGCCGCCCGCCTGGCTGGGATCGCGCTGGCCGTACACTTCGGACATCTGCGCTGGAAAGATGACCGCATCGTTGGCGAAGCTTCCATGCGCGAGCACCATCCCGATAACGCTTCTGCCTGCTGGATGGGCGCGCTCACGGTAGCCCGCATGGCCAATCAGGTCCAGGCGCAGGTGGTCGAAGTCAAGCCTAAGGGGAAGTGGCCGCTGCTGCTGGCTGTTCCCGACGCTCCGCTTTCGACTGAGCAAGCCCGCCGCGTGCTGCCCTTCCAGTACTCGCGCGCCGACGCCGTCACCAACATCCAGAACTCCATGCTCTTGCTCGCGGCCTTCACCCAAGACCGTCCCGATCTGCTCTCCTCGGCGCTCGAAGACCGCATCCACCAGCCGTATCGCGCGCCGCTCTGTCCGCTGCTTCCCGCCCTCAAGGAACTCACCGGAGACTCCGGCATCCTCGGCGCCGCCCTCAGCGGAGCTGGCCCGTCCGTGCTGGTATTCCTCGACCCGAAAGTTTCAATGAAAAAGGCGAAGCAGAGAATCGCTGCCCACCTCATCAAGCGCCGCCTGACCGCCGAACTCCTTCTCACCCAGATCGCGCTCCACGGTGGACGCGATGGAGCCGACTGGCGCAAGCATCACGGCCCCGCAAAAAAATAAAGTCGTGGAGGAACGGGAGTGGAGGGACGGGAGTGTGGGGACGGGAAGTGGAGGGACGGGCGCCCTCGCGAGCCTGCCCTGAGCGGATCAGAAGGGTCCAAGCCGAGCGCACCGGGGCCCCCGTGAAGCCCATCGGAATACGAGGCAAGTCGACGATGCCCTAGAACGGGTTGACCTGGGGAAAATGAATCTTCAGCTTATAGCAAATGAAGAGAATCAGGATCGCGCCCAGTGTGGAAAAAATGAGGCCGGCGGGATGATATCGATCATTTGTCGGGCGCGAAAACATGTGCGTAACCGCGCCGCCGAGGATCGATCCGATGATGCCGAGCACGATCGTCCAGAAGATCGTCATATGCTCGTGCATCACCGATTTCGCGATAACCCCCGCGATTAGCCCAATCAGAATATACCAGACTAAGTGAAACATACTTTTTCTCCAGCGTGCGCCCGGATTCTCTTGCTGCTCGCCCAGATTGGCAAGGAAGGCACACGAGACTGTAGTTCCCAAGATCAGCCACAGCAAACCCACAGCTCACTTCTGAACGTTATTCTCCACGACTGGGCGATTTGTTGTTTCCGCGAAGTTCCTGAACGCAGATCATAAGGAACCGGAGGGTCGCTGGCTGAGCAATATTGCACAACTTCTTGTTGCCCACAGCAAAAGCGATTTTCGAATCGGTATGTATGAGCTAGTCTCAGTTGGCGAAAACGTCAGATTCGCCGTGGCCACGCAGAATCGCCCCCCTTTGTCCATCCGGCGAAAAGCTGAATACCCAGATCTGCTACGACTTGAAATCCGTAATGGGACAGGCGGGGGAACGGTCCAGACGTTCGCCCATAGGTTGTCCACCCCGTTCTGTCGACTCACATGAGTTTTCCCTCGTGAGTGGATTGCAAATCTGTCGTGCCGGACGAATGGATGTGGCGTCGAGTATTCGGGGCGGAGTGCCCCGAGTTCGTGACCTGCGTGACTCGCAGCCCGCCGCGACTGCAAACTCTTTCATATTGACAACCAAGGGCCCCCTCGGCCAGAATGTGCCCGCTTTATCGCCCTAGCCGTGCCGATCAGGCCACAGGAAGAAGCGGACTTTATCTCGGAAGGAGATCAGATGATGAATCCAGCAAGCAAAGTGACGTTAATCGGGTTGGGGCTGTTTCTGTTAGGCGTGATCCTCTTCCCCCCGCACAGTCAATCCTCCAGCGATCTGGGAGTGAGGGTACTCAACACACCGCTGCCCGTTCAAGGGACAGTCGGGGTCAGTAACTTTCCGGCCAATCAAACTGTGAACGGCACCGTAAGCGTTGGCAATACCCCCAGTGTGAACGTCGCCAACACGCCGAGCGTAAGCGTTAGCAGCCTGCCAGCCGTCCAGATCACGGGAAGCGTGAACGCAGCGGTAAGCAATCCCACGGGCACAAGCGGCACTATCCCGTTAGTCACACTGGATGGCGCGGCCCACACCGCGTTTCTCACAAATAACGGCTGTATTTTTTCCGGGACCACAAATGACTGCTCGAGCTACATGCTCTCGATACCGGCCAACCAGGTCGCGGTCGTCGAGTCCTTTTCCGGGTACTGCAATCTCGATCAGGGATCTGCGGTTTTACAGCTAAGTCTCGCGACCAACGTCGGTTCCGGTCCTTGGCTCGCGGTTACGCAGAGCTCCCCAGTATCGACCGCGGGAATACCGGTGCCAGGCTTGGAGGTCGTCCAATTCGGCCAAAACATCAAGGGATATTTCTTCGGCGGCAGCGGGGGAGCAACTCTCTACGGATATATAAAAACCACGACCCTACAGAATGCCGCTTCGTTCGAGCTTTGCGAGTTCAACCTGGCAGGTCATTTAGATCCCCAGTAACCACGGGGGGAAGGAACCGGCGACGAGTCTACCGCACCGGAACCACGCCACCGCCAGCGTTCCGCGATTGGAGACAGCATCCTGCTCGTCGTTTCTAAACGGGCAAGGAATCGGGCGGATGGCCCAGGGTTTTGATTTCGCTGCCATAAACAACACAGGGGGTGCCCCATCCTTCGCGCACTTCGCGAAGGGTGGGAGCGGAAATGTTCGCACAACGGGACGAACCCATCTCGTATCGGCAGTATCGCCGCCCGCCCTTGCAAAGGACGCAAGGGCGGGGCACCCAGAGTTGTGTCAGTGGCGAGGAAACCAAAACCGAAGGCGGGGCCACCCGCCATACGAGCCGCCGTCAAGCGAGAAGGGCAACGGGAGATGGGCTCCGATTGAGCCAAGCCTCCCGTTGTCTCCCCTACAGCGTTTTCGAGCGCACCTTCAATCCGATAAACGGATTCGGTCAGCTCTACCCCGCTTGCCGTGCAGTCTCAAGCCACCATCCTCTTTGTCTGCTCCACCCATTGCTCGTACTGTTTCTTGATCTCAGTTACGCGCGCATTGATGGCGGTTTTGGCATCGCCCTGAGCCTTAGCGGCTTTTTTCTGCAATGCCTGTACCTTGGCTTCGGTCTCATTCTTGATTTGCTCCGACCGTTGCCGGGCCTGTTGCAACTTTGCCTGTAACCGAGTGTTGAGCTGGTCGATCTTGGCTTGTAGTTTGGCCTTATGCTCCGCTTTTGCGCGAGCATGCTCGGCTTTCAACTGGTCAATCTCGGCTCGCAGCTCGGCGACTTCGCGGGCCCGTTGGGCTTCTTCGAAGCTCTCTTTGGCCGTGCGGAAGACAAAGCCATTGAGTGCTTCCATTCTGGTATCCACCGGGGTTACCCATTCTTCGCTGATATCCGCGACGATCGCGTACTTGCCCGGGATGAGTATGTTCGAAACTTCGTCCAGGAAGTCTGAGCCGACTCCGGCCACGAACAGATCGGCAATACTTCCCGCCATCGTGCCGGCCAGTGCCCCGACTGCGAGACCAGCCGGGCCGCCCAGCAGACCGATGAGACTGCCGATCGCTGTTCCGCTCACCGTTCGAACGGGAAAATCGCCTTCGTCCTGTTTCACAGTGACCGTCCCATCGACGTTTTTGCTGATCACCGCTTCGGCGTGAATCGTTATGCTTCCCTCGGAATCGAGTTGATTGAGCGCCCGCGATCCCTCGTAGGCTTTGGTTTCATTGTCAAAAACTACCACTAGCATTTTCTCCATAACAGCCTCCTTTTCTAAATGCTCGCATTCAGCGAGTAGCTTGTTGGGTTTAAGGTTAGGCAGCTCTTTCGAGTGCCACGTCGGGCAGGCTGTGGACCGCTGTGGCAAGGCCGATCAGCGAGGCCCCATCGCAGATCAGATCCACGCCAATGGCGAAGCCGATGAACCACACGCTCGAAACCGGCATTTGCGCCAGCAACATGATCCCCAGCACCAGCGAAACAATTCCCGAAAACACCGACCAGCCCCAC
>Ga0208191_1001173_pt1 | contig 14075 bp, 26 predicted proteins | sample June2015DPH_13_5_FD_184709 | JGI IMG/M metagenome (GOLD analysis project Ga0208191, IMG submission 184709) | Peatland microbial communities from SPRUCE experiment site at the Marcell Experimental Forest, Minnesota, USA - June2015DPH_13_40... | ecosystem: Environmental > Terrestrial > Soil >... | reverse complement strand
TGGCATACATCTGGTTGAATTCCGCCTGCGAGAGCACACGACCAGCGGCTTTGTTAGCCCGCCGTTTCGCTGCTCGTCGAGTTAGCATCGGTTTGTCCGCAACCGCGCTCGTGTTAGGCTTTGGTTCGATTCTGCCGCTCAGGAGCAACATACTCCAAACGAAAGAACCGATCCCAACGCAAAATAGAATCGTTATCGATACTACGTATACCCCCATTGGAATTGCGAAATGCATATTGTCCTCCCAGAATTGAATTTACCACGAGCCATAGGCCCGTTGTCAAGCAAATTGTGGCCCAGAGCCACAGCACGACGCTAAGAATGTCGTTTTCAATCATAGCTCCTCCCCCGCGTCGACAGTCTGCCGCGACGATGCGGTGCATAGGTGGACATACGCCCGATACAAAATTTCGGCACCCTTCGGGGTCGCCCGCATCTGAAGTTGGGCAAAGAACCATCGAAGTTGTTCAAGTTCATCTCGTTCGCTTTCGATGTAGACGTACATGTTTCCTCCTCGGGATTAGAAAGCAATGTAGCACTTGAAGAAGTGGAAGAACCATCCAAATTGGCAACAACAATTGGTTCTTGCACACCTTGCGTTGGTGCATCCAAAGTGGCTATAGGAACAACACCAGCGTTTGTGTGTCATAGCTCCTCCCCCGCGTTGATTCTCTTCTGTTGCTCTGCACGCACGGTGCCTTCAGTGCAGCCAATAGAAAACATCGCGGCGTCCACAACTATGTGAGCCGCTCTCACAGTCATGCATCGGGGCTTCTCAACCAAGGCGGTGATACGGAGAGCCCGTTCAATCAATTGAGCGTCAGTCATGGCAACCCCTTCAAGCTGTCTTTGGTTGCGATTTGGTAACGATATAGAGCGGCTGCCACATGGCTACGAAACTCCTCGGGATTCCCTATTCTCTCTAATGCAGACTCGATATCTTTGGCTAGGAGGGCGATTGCTTCGATGGCCATAACGTTATCTTCTTGTGGCGATTCGAAAAGATGAAAATCAGAATCCTGAGCGCGTGATGGTGGCATATATGATTCCGAAGGAAGATTCGGCCAATGTCTCCAATATCCGCTAGGTTGGCCACACACTCGGCAATTAAAGTCGGTCATAACACCCCCTTATATTTGCCAGCAGCCTTCAGGACGCTTTTGCAGCCCGTCATGATGATGCGGTCGTTCGCGTCTATCTTGTTCTGCGAGTTGTAGTCAGCCTGGAAGCCCGGAGCATTCACAGCGTGTCCCAACTCGTGCAAAAGTATTTCGACTTTCGCCTGATTGGTGCCGCCCTTGTATTGACCAGCTATGATGTAGAAAGATGTCCGATCACCACCCATGACGGAACCGATAGTCGATCCCGATAGGTGAGCGATTTCCGTTTTCTCATTCGCAGTAAAGAATGCGCCGTTGTCTGCGATGACTACGAGATAACCCGCAGGCTCGTGGCCCTCGTTTGTGAATGCGGCGACGGTCGTGTTGGGAAAGTTCGCGTGACCGATGAGAATTGTCTGCTCGTTCGATCTGTCCGATTCCAGAGCAACGATCATGTCCTTCGCCATCGGCAGTGTCGCGGAGCAGGATGCATCCATGTTCGCGACGATGAAGTCCAGCGTGTTGTAAATGCTCGTCTGCTGTGGTCCCGTTTTGCTCGGATTCTCCACAACCATTTGCCCGTGAGCATAGGTAAGTGCGCCCGCCCATATAGTTAGGACGGTTAAGATAGTGAGTGTGCGAATCAGTTTCACGATAATCTCCTTGGCTTGAATTTTATTCGGACCCCTAGTCTAAAAATGCAGCTATTGTGCATATCACCCCCGCGACCAAATTGACCCACGAATGGGTGAGTGAACAGGCGAAAATAACAAGATTCACTCCACCGAGAAATGCGTTGAGTATTCTTAGAAACATGTTGGCTCTCCTCTTCGGCTTGATTAGTCCACACAGCACTCAGGCTGGGCGGATGGTAGGTTTGACATTCCCGCACTAGGCTTAACCCTATCGTGCCCATCCGACCCACCTGAATGCTGTGCCCCGCATACAAGCAGTCTAGGGGAAATGGGGAGGGCTTGTCAAGGCACGATGGTAACAATATTTCGGTTACTGTCAATATAGTTCCATGACAGCAACATATTACCTATCGGTTGATGCACGTCGTTTTGGACGGCACCTTGATTAGCCCACACAGCACATTAGACTGTTTGAATGGCTTTCTCCATCTCATCCGTCCAGTACGCATCAGCCACAGCGTCTTGGAGATCGTATCGATGTGCAGCCAGTCTGTGCTCATGTTGGTTGCTTGGAAACATCAGCTTGTTGCCATGCTTCGCCTCGAACGCTTTGAGTTTAGCCTTGGCTTGTTCGTATCGCTCTTGTTGTGTCATTTGCGTTTCATGTCTGCCTATCACAATGTGCTGTGCGGGGCAATCAAGTACTTGGTCCCCGCCTTGCTTACTTCTCTCGGACTGCGAGCCCCGCGCCTATCGCTAGGCAGCCAGGACATTCGAGACCGATTACATCGTCATATAGACGGCCAGTGCGACGGCACAAGGTGTCGCCTTCCCATACGACATACTTGTCAGTCTTGATTGCATTCGCCCCTTTGTTCACGATGTGGACGAAATTGTTACCCGACTTCAGGTCGGTATGGAACGGGAGTAACCGCTGAACCTTCTCGAAATTGTCGAGGCTTAATTTGAATCCTTCGGCGAGTTCGGCTCGCAATTGTTCCTGCTCAAAGTAACCAGCCAATCGCAGGATTGATTCGACGATTGCTTTACGCTCTGCTGTCTGACGTGCGAAAAAAGATTGACGTGCCATGTGATTCTCCTCTATTTCTCTGTCCGCTTACGGTACAGGGTTGTGGGTTAAGGTTGTGGGGATGGCGAGGGAGGAAAGCCGTCACCTATTGATGCATGTGGTTTTCTTCGGCACCTTGTTATATTCCGGCTTGTTTACGGAATGAGTTGACTTCCCCAGGGTACGAGCGAAGGCCTCTTGGACAGCGCCACAGCCCTTACCTTCATACCCGTCAGTGTCGACGGTGATGTCACCCGTCTCTGTATCGATTTCCACGGTAATGATGCGATTGCTCATGATGCGCTCCTATCCATAAAACGATACTGCACTTTCCCCGACATCACAATCTTGCCGAGGTATTTGAATCCCTTTTTCTGGGCAACCTTCATCGCACCACGCTCGCCGTACGCGCACTTCAATCGGACGTTCCATTCGGCATTGTGCTTGCTGCTGTCGAAGTCTGATACGATCTGACTGTATGATCCATCGGCATTGCGGAGAAAACCGAGATCATTCGCCGACATCCCGATATGCTTCCGACGCACGATAATGTGCGCTTTCTGCTGTCGTAGGTCGCCATGGTAGCCGACTAGATTCTGCGGCAGTTCGTGCACTTCAACTTCCGTATAGCCCACGTCGTTAAGTGCCTCGACTAGGCACTCGCCGTCTTTGTACTCAGTCTGAATCGTGTTATATTTACTCAATTGACACCCCCTTCAAAAAGAATTCGTTCAAGAATCTTTTCTCGGCCTCGATTGCCCGTTTACGATCATACCACCAAGCGGTGTCGCTATCAGGGCATTTGAAAACCTTTAGTCCCAGCATATCCCCCCAAGTTAGAATTGGCCCGCCCACAGGTTTCGTATTCACCCGCCATTTGCATCCCCACCCTCGGGTCCATTCTGCTACTCGACTCGAATCCGATACTAGCATACGGATGGCCGTAAACGCAACCCGTGGCCAAAACTCGTACGGCTCAACATGACTCGCTCTGCGGGTCCGTAGCCTACCCAGGGCCTTGAACGCCTGTGCTCCCGACGTCTCAAGGAAAAGCATATCACCGGTGCTCTGGTCAATCGTGATTGTGATCTCTGCCATACATTCTCCTTATACAGCACTCAGGGGAGGGCTGTCAAGCTACTCTCGAAACTTTCGTCCCGATGCGTGCACCAGGGCCTTAAGACTCGGACGCAAACTTTCGAGTTCGCTTACAATCTTTGCCTTGAGGCTGTCCGACTCACGCAATTGGTTGATGTTTACGCCACTCATAATCTGCTTGAGCGTGTCGACGTGACGCTGATACTCGGCATCGTTCGTGACATCCTTGAGGTTGTAGGTATCCAGATAATCCTGCAGGCGGTCTAGCTGCCCACGGAGCACCTTGCGAACACCCTTCTCAGGGCGAAGGACATCAAACAAAGCCTCAACCATCGAGGCACCAGCCGCACGCATCGTATCGCGAAGATCCTGTGCGGCCTGGGCGATAAGAGCCGCTTGCTTGCGCTCCTCACGCTCGCGTATGTTCGGGTCAGCAATACTAATCGTGCCCGTCGTTTTGATGTCCATGTAGCCGTAGCGGAAAGTGAATCCCGCACGTACAACATCGGGACAGGGATAGTCTTTCTTGTTGAAGACATCACCCAGAGCCGCACGGGTCAATGGAAAGTCCGCTTCGTATTCAGCGGTGTACTTCGTCATGAATTTCTCAACCAGGGCGGGGCGACGAATCAATTCGTATGCGACGAGCACGCGGTCCACAACTGGAATCATGCCATCAGCAATGATCAGTACGCCCTCTTGTCCCGTGAACCTGCAGGCCTTGCTCTCGACGAACCGCCGCAACTTACCATCCTGACTGCGGATCTCTTCGAGTTCGGGACTGTCAATCAGTTTCTTGTTGTTGCGAATCTGCGAGGGGTCCGCAGTCGTCTCTGTCTTGACGCTGATCTGTCTCATGCAACCTATTCCCATGTGGAAGGTTGTGTAAATCAGTCTTGCTCCTTGCATCATCTTCGAGATATTGATGCTGGGTTCATTCGTGTGAGCGGTAGCAGGTGCAGCCATTTGATTTCCCCTCCTCGGGGTTACTCATTGGGGCGATTAAGCACGCCCCGTTGCTCCACACTCAAGTGGACTGTCCAGTAAGAGATTAGGTACGAAATTTCCTACCCTCCAGAACCTTGGCCGTAGCCTCATGTTTAATCGGACTCGGGACGTATTTATAAACGCCCGAATTGGATGCAGACAAGAAGCGGCCAGACGCGGCCATACGAATTGCTTCAATCTCCTCGTAATGGCTCTCGTGCAGGGGCACGATATATTGTGCCACATCCACCAAGGGCTTGCCGTAAAGTCGAGCTTTATTGCAGCAATTGTCGATATCCCGACCCGTCCAGCCAACCATTGGTGGGATGTTTTGGGTAGCATCAAGGTTGTATGCAGCCAGTTTAATCTTCAGGATACCTGCCTTTTCAGGCTCCGTTGGCATATCGAAGAACCATATACCGCCAAGTTGAAAGCGGGAGATTAGTTCAGGCGGCAGACCGTCCAGTTTGTTCGCTGTGGCAATGAGCAGGATTTTGCCATCACCGATAGCGTCCAGGCAGCGGTTTGCGTTCCGCATGTGACGGGCTGACTTGCCAACGTGTTCGTGCTCCATGGCCGCGATGTCGTAATTGATTACGGGTAAACCAAATTCACCCGCGATGCAATACGCTCCCCACGATTTGGATGTACCAGACACGCCGACATTCAGCTTGCAGATGACTTTGCGATCATTCACCCAATTCAAGAATTCGCCCATAAGGTTGCCTTTAGTACCAGACGAATCCGTTTCATTGCCAGCGAATTGCCGCTGGATCTCATCCATGCGAATGCAGACGGTCGGCTTGTACGGGCCCGTCATCAGGAGTTTTCCATCCTGAATCCACGAGCCACAGCCAGCCATGTCCTTTAGCGTCTCGACCGTAGCGTGATAGGTGAGTCCCGGGTTCTGGGTCACGATTTCTCGCTTGCGTGTCCACATGGCATCGATGTCAAGCACGCCTTTATACTTGTCAAGGCAGATGGATGAGGCTTGCTCAAACGGAAACGACGGCAAGCCAATGCCCGCGTCAACCGCCCGCTCAACCACTTTGACATCCGGGCCCTTCGCACAGGCCTTGAAGGCGTCCGTTTCAGCCGCAAACTTGTAAACGTTGCGGACAATCTTAGCGAGTTCATCACGAGTCGGCAGAGGGACTTCAATTACTAGAACATCCTGGCTGATCTCGCTTGGCAGTTCATCACCGACACCCAGAACGAACACGGCCATATTGCCAGCGGCCTTATAGTCGTCTCGCAGATTAGCGATTCCTTGCACGATTTTGCGGTCAGACTCCCAGAACATATGGAGGTTGTGCAGGAAACATATTACATCTTTGTCTGCTGCTGCGAGAACTCCCAAGGCTACGGACGGGTCCACTGTTTCTGCCTCCTCAGTCCCTGAGGGTTTAAGCATTTCAACCACAGCGACGGCGGCATCATCCGTTAAGCCTTTGAGGCCGTTGATGGCGTCCCAACTTATAAATATCATGGAACTTGCCTTGTCACCATATGAGTCCGCAATCGCTTTCGTGCTCGCAAAGGCATCATGCGTTCGAAGTACAACAAGCGGCGTGGACACCTTACGGGCATCCTCAAAGTGTTCAATAAAGGACTTCATTGAGATTCTCCTAACGCTTTACGATTCGCCTTTCGCTTGCCATGGGTTGGTGGGATAGCAATGATAGTGATGACAGGAAACCCGCTTAGTATACGCTCTATTGCCCGCGTTTTGAATCCTGCCGCTCGCAGACTGAGTGTATGCTCTAACACTCGGGTTAAGCCCGCCTCGGTATTTGGAAAAGTTGTGAATTCAGAGTTCATGATTATTTATACCATATCCTCGGGTTCGGTGTCAACACTTTCTTGCTGTGGCCCTTTAGTGCTATTCTATCGACAAATCGAGTACCCAGGAGGCTATAGTCTTCTGTCCCCGCAAGCGAGCCCGTTCGGCTCGGTGGTGTCCATCACGAATATAATTTTTGCCTGCGATACGAACAACAAAAATAGGCCTTCGCCAATCGACTCTACGAAGTCCACGAATGAGCACGGTGCGTTGCGTGCCAATAAGGCTGGGGATTAAGAGTCTTTGAGGCTTGAAGTCTGACGTGAACCAATTGAGACTGGTGGTTAACCGCCACTGTTTTGTGCGAGGGGTAACGTATGGAAACCCATGTCTTGTTCGATATTGCTTACGCATCACTCTCCCTCAGCCTCGGCTTCAAGTGTAGGTCTGCCCCGCTTCGCGGGCTTGAATTCCGGCATTGATTCTACAATCTCCGCTCGGCTTACACGCAAGCGAATAGCGGCATCGCGGATATCTATAACGTCCGTGCGAGTCCAAAAGGCCAAGCGACCATCAAACGCGATGATGGGCCCGTATTCGCTTTCTATTCGCTCCAGCAAAGTTTTCATGACATAACCCCCTTCGATTTGCAAGATTAAACTTCCCCGAGATTTATTGCCCTAGGGCACTTTCAAATTTGTGCAATTGTTCCGTGCATGCATCGGGAATCTTTATTCCCGCCCGTCCAGTGATACAAGCAGCAGAACGAAATTACATTTACGAACTTGTAGCATGGGCAATGCCACGAAAGCAAGCCCGTATTTTCGTCGTAACATTTAACCGCGCACGGGCTGGCCCCGCCTTTATACTCGTGCTCAGATTCAAGGTGCCCGCACTTGCAGAGTCTTTCGGTTGTCATAATCTCCCCTTTCGATTTGCCCTAATCATTTTCCCCGAGATTTTTTACCCCCAGGGCACTTTAGAATTTCAGTCTTGCGCCTCAGTCAAACCGCACTTCGCGCACATTCGCCCCGTATCTATGCCCCGCCAATCGTGAGTGCATGGGCCTTGAATCTTCACAACGACTCGTCCCCATTTAAACGGTTCATCGTATCTGGTTTCCGTTGAGCGTATGACCAGCTTGTTTTCCTCTCGTTTCATAATGCCCCGCCTTCCAATTCACTGTGAGCGCATGGAAGTGGTAGAGGCCGTAAGTCTGGCCTATTGACTGCGGCATACCAGTCCGGAGGCGTAAGGCCTAATCTTGTATATAAATCGCGTGGCTTGCGTGGCTTGCGTGGCTTGCGTGGCTTGCGTGGCTTGCGTGTTGTCATAATACCTCCGTGGTTTTGGTTTCCAATTCACTACACGGCGTAAACTTGAGAATCATTTTAATGCGGGAAGATGGTCCGCTTATTCCCATGTCGTAGCACACGCCGTCTATAACTCCAACGGCATGCCCTGTCTTGATTACGAGATATCGGCCCCGTAGCATGTATAGCATCGCCCGCCCTAAGGTTTGATTCAGCGGTACATCTACCCGCGTAACCTTATAGCCGTATACGTGGGGCAGGCTAGTCATGGTCAATAGCTGGGACGATGTCATGCCCTTACGCGGTCTACGGCCTAGGCTAGAGCATAGGCTGTGAGCATTCGCATAAGGGACGCCTGCAGCTACCTTAAGGGCTCGCACGGTACAATCGTTTGTTTCCGTGGTATGTTCCTCATCTCGTACATTGCCAAGGATAAAACGTATACCGCCGCGTATTACTCGCTCTGTTTCCATGTTAGTACTCTCCACGGCGGGCCAAACATGCGGGCCCGCAATGCAACGCACTAGATTACCTGATAGGCTCGCGGACGATACTCCAGCATAGGGGCAATTGTGACTAGAGTACGGTCCACGAATCCGGTGGTATCCATTTTTGCAGGCCCCTTAGCATACAGGCCGATTACGACTCCCTTTGGGTCAGAGAATCTTAGGTCGGACTCATCGCCCGAAATCACGGTATAGCCGTGCCAGAATTGAGGCAATGGCTGACCTTTTTTCGTGCCAAAAACTACAGCCACGTTAACGCCGTGCTTGAGTGCATCAATACAATCCACGAGGTTGTTTTCGCTGTGAGAAAACGTAATATGATAATTCGCCCGTAACCTTGTCCACGGACGGGGTAATTTCGTGTAATCGTAAAACTGTACCTCAGGAAACATCGCGGACAATTCCATAGCAAGCCATGGCAAGTCTGACGTACCATTTATACGAACACACGGTGTTAGGTTTTCCCGCTTCGCCTTGCGGATTAGGGCCTGTATCTCTCTCTCTAATTGTGAAACGAATGCATGCCTGTCTGTTTTCAATTCGATGGTTTTACGGATTCGGGCCTGATTAATCATGGGGAATATCATCGCCCGCCCCGCCTTAAACAAACATCCGGCTTTGCATCCATCCGATGCCATAGGGCAGGTATTGAATCCGCCAAAAGCAACGGATTCGTCCGATGGTGCGAGATACAAGATACCCGTGAGATATCCCTTTTTCTCGCCTTTGATTGTTTTGGCATCCTGCCCGATACTAAGTAAAGGTTTCATAATCTCCTCTAGGTTTATGATCCAATCGCACAACGCTGGGATGCGGGCCAGCGTTGTACACTTGCTCACAGCCAATTGTTTTTACCACGTGGAATTTTTACCTCTTTTGTGGGCTGTACCTTGCCATTCTCATCTTCATTAACTTCGAAACATTTTACTTCAGGCAATCCGTTCTTTCCGATCTTGCCACAGTCCACAGTGTATCGATATTCGATATCACCGGGATCTTCAGGCAGGATACCCACGGAGAGAAAATCTAGTTTTGATTCGTGGCGAATTTGTTTCCGTTCGCGGGTTACCTCATCCAGCTCCCATGAGCTATTATACATGTCTGCCAAAAACACAACGTATTTAGCGGCAAGATAAGGTGGGTCACTCAATCGGGAATCAGGCAATGCCTTACATTGTTTCAGGAATGAGATTAGGTCACGGCCCGCCCCCTCAGGATATCCATCGCTGTGGCGATAGATAATGGCCGTATTGTTATATGTACCATATCGGGAAGTAAGAAAATGCGTTGTGCTACGTGTGGACATGTTATTCTCCTCAGAGCTAGGTTAGCTCGCAATGCACCATCGAAATGATGCATTACGTTGCCCCCTAGGTCTTAGGCAACATCTTGCTATAGGCCTTGAGCAAGGCCTTGAGTAATGCCCCCGTGAAATTCTCGGATAGTGCCATTTCGACGGTCACTCCTTCATACTGCAACGAATCCATGGCACGGGCTAGTGCTTCATGATACAGGCAAAGGGCATGCAAGTTATAAAATACAGGCCGTTTAGTTGGATGCTGGGACCGCTCCCGCTGGTCATTATCGTATGCTCGCAATGTGCTCGCAAGCCTACAGCCTAAGCTTTCACGTGCACTTTCTGTTAGGGCGTGGGCATGCAAGGCCTTACGGCGGGCAATTTCGGCCTTTGCTGCCCCGCGAATGATGTAACAGGCCTTTGCATATTGCTCACGTGTGAGCGGGTCACGGTCGGATGTAGTTACGGAGGTTTTCCCATTTGCGAAAATGTATGTCGTAGTTTTCATTAGATTGCCCTTTCGTATCTGCGAATCAATTGATTCGCGGTTTTCACTGCCGTGCGAGCATAAAGCGGATGTCGCACTTCGATTAATTTTTCGGGCTCTTGTATCCGTCGCCATACGCTCACGCGGTAACGATCAAGAGCCCACGTGATTTCGATTCGATACTTTCCGCTGGCGGTTTGCATTGGAACAATTTGCTGCCATTCAAGACCAGCTAACATATATTCGACAAACATTAGATTGTCCCCTCTCCGATAGGCCGATTTGTGCTAGGCACGGCTACAGCATACATTTCGCCTAGGTACTTACGATAGGGCTTAGGTGCCTTGCGAATTGCCAAACGAGAATTTTTCGCTTGGACAGTAGCAATTTTGCGCCCCTCAGGTGACCAGTAAACATCAAACGTTTGTAGGGGCATTGCCTTGAGGATTTCGGCTTTGTCCAATTTCACCCTAGTTTGCTCTGCAGTCTTTCCATCGATTGCCACGATAACACTATCCTTGCATGTCACTGTGACATAAAAACGATGAGGTTCAGGATAATGCGGGCCTTCGATGCATTCCTGCCCGTTTATCGGGCCACCGCCAAATGGGCCGGGTTGAAATACTCCGATGATTCTACCAGATGCAAAGGCGGTGACCAGTTCTTTCTTGCTCTTGTAATTTCGTTCGGTATACATGTTATTCTCCTGTGATTAGACTAGGTTAGCTCGCAATGCACCATCAAAATGATGCATTACGTTGCCCCCTTATGCCGGTTTGGTTTGTTCTATTCTTACGGCGTTACGGGCGAGTTCAATATCCGGGTATTCCTGAAATCGTCCGATAGTTTCAATAAGGCCGTTTTCATCGGCTCGCCGGACGGTGTACAGTTTCGGGAATTCCAATTCCCTACGTTCGGACGTAATAAAGAATCCGCCGTCCATCAGCCTAGACTCTATCACGCTATTAAAAAATCGCATGGTAGACCGCTCAAACCAGTGATGTCCGATTGCCTTGTTTGCTGCTTTGACTTGCGCCATTGTCTTAAACATTTGATTATCTCCTGTGATTAGACTAGCCTAGGCTGTGGCCTAAGGCAATGGTACGTTAGTGCTATATATTACGTTGCGCTGAAACGGGCACGAATTCGGGCGCTTGTCCGTGATTAGACTCCCGCTTCGCAATTTCCCGCTTGAGATATTCGATGTACTCCGCCTTAGTGTGGAGAGAATTGCAATGCACGAGCCCGCCCCAAGTACCATCTAGCCTGTTTACGTAGCAATGCCCCATTGTGTTAGCTCTTGGACATCCATAAAGGTTAACGACTCTTACATTCTCGCCGTCCTGCAGGTTCGTGCGCCCGTCTATCTTGTCTAACATATTCGGGCTATAGATGTATGTTTGTCCGACTCGTACTTTGTTTGTCATTAGAACCCGCCTTTCTTGAGAATCAATTGAACTGCGCCGATGGTCAGAGCCAATTCGATTACTATCCAGAAAAACATGTATGTCATAACTCCTCCGTGATCCAATCGCACAACGCTGGGATGCGGGCCAACGTTGTACACTTGCTCACTCACTGAATATTACGGCATAACATAAAACCGTGCAATGGCACAAACGGGCTATGCCGGATGGGCCCATAGCATAGCTAGCGCCACGATAACGAAACTGGCGAATGCCGCAAGCCTCAGGCCCATCATAGTCGGATAGGCAAAGGTCAAAGTAATGAAAGACTCCGCGATAGATGCGACGATACAGAGCGCCGTGAAAGTCACAAACCAGAAAGTAATGAAGTTTTTCATCTAAATGTCTCCGTTCTGGCGCGTAGGTACGAGCCTAGTTATAACCTGTATCCGCCCGGAATCCACGGGCCATCCAAGCACGTACATGCGTCAGAGTCGTTATGGCATTCGACACAACTTGCGGCTGCAATTTCAGCCTGTCGGCATTCGTGGCAAAGGCTCGCGCCATCACACGTTCGACGTTCGCCGCAAGATTCACACTGCTCCGGATATCCGTTCAGGTTTGACATGGTTGTTTTCTCCTCGACTGTTATATTGCAAGCACCTTGCCAAACTGTGAGCAAGCGGAATCAACACGTTATAGAGAATGAAATCGGACAGTACCGAAAAACGGTATCAATTCTTGTCAATTGTGGCAATTCTTGTCATACCGGGAGGCATGGTATGGCGTACATGCTGGTTTGTGGTATGACCATGTCCCTTTGTTCGCCTTATGTTCGCCCCTTAGTTATCGGGCAAACGGGCACCACATCGGGCAATCCTCAAGGGAATAAGAGAGAGAGAGAGAGTATCGAGTAGGTGATGAAGAGTAACGCAAGTTGTTATTGTTTGAACTATCATTGTATGACGTACAATTGCAAGCCTCTCGTGTTGTGCGCTGACAAGCATATTATGCATTCGCTATTCCCGAATCACGAATGACTAGTGAATGACGCCAGACCACGCCGTGCGTTACTCCAATAACAATTGATGCAAATTGCCACATCTGGCCCGATGTCGCACTACGTTGAAATGCGACACACGAATAATAGGCGAAAGTCGTGCTCTATCTACTTGATAATACTACATTTAGGTTAATCTACATTTTTCGCATGCTGCATAGGAATGGACATCGAATCAAAGATGAGGATCAACCGAGTATGAAGTAATAAAAAGAGTTAACAGGGGCAGAGAGTGTAAGTCGTTGATAACATAGGGGGTCAGTACTTTTCAAAATCAGGCCGTACGGGTAACCCCAGCCGGGTGTCGCGGGTGTGCCGCGCTTGGCCTGGTCAAGACATGCGTACACCCTACGCTCACGGGGCCCCCTTCCTGGGAGTCCCTACAAATTTTTGTATATTTTTGAAAATAGGGTGGTTGGATTAGAGGAGGTAGCGGGACGCACGGGGCGCACGGGGGGAAAAGGGTGGTTACCTCCTTCTGGTGCACGCTAGGGGGTTTTAGGGTGGTGGGAGTCCTACGGGGATATTTTTTATCTAATACGGGATTCCCGCCTTAGGGTTGGGAAATAGTCGGACAGATGCAGAACCGAGTTGAATGACACTTTGAGCACGATGCATAGTGCGCTGGCAGTTGGCTGTCCAGGCTGTACCGTTCCTTAGGAGTCAGGAGCCAAGGCCGAGATCCCCCAAAAGAAGCGGCGTACATATACGGCCACAGTAGCGGTCGGCAGGCGTCAGGGTTCGGGTACGACTTTGCATGGTCGCGGATTATCCCGTACGTCATCGGTCTTCCCCGTGAATCGGACATTCACTATCCTTGGCGAACTCGCCCCACGTCTGTCCAGGGTACTCTTCCCAAGTATCGCAACCGGGGCGGGCGTCGGGGTTACCGGATTCTTTCATCAGTATGCTCCTTGGCTGTCGTTTATACCTTTCCAGTAAATTTTCCAAGCCCATTCAGTGAAGTGCGAAACATACTCACCACTGGCAGTTTGAGTCAGGTTATACATAAGCGGCCTGACACCCTCCTTGCAGTACTGCTCAAATAGTTCTCTAGCTGCTATCTCAACATGTAATCGCATCAAACCCTCCTCAATAGGATTGTACTCGACGATCTCCCCGATCTGGACTTTGCCGCTCGGCCCCATAATCGGCTTGAGGGTTGGTATATCGGCATGATACGGATAGCACGCTGCCTGCGAAGCTTTCTCAGCTATGTCTTGTGATTCCTTCAGGGCGTCCCACACGGCTTGAGGGATTCTAGGAATCAGCAAGGGATACGTCTTCCCTTGAACTTCGACTTCCATCTGGGGGGCATGCCGCATCATCGTGAC
>Ga0208191_1001172_pt1 | contig 14080 bp, 15 predicted proteins | sample June2015DPH_13_5_FD_184709 | JGI IMG/M metagenome (GOLD analysis project Ga0208191, IMG submission 184709) | Peatland microbial communities from SPRUCE experiment site at the Marcell Experimental Forest, Minnesota, USA - June2015DPH_13_40... | ecosystem: Environmental > Terrestrial > Soil >... | reverse complement strand
ATCGGCAGCCTGTCCGTCATGCAGGGCCTTAAGCTCCAGCAAATGACGCTTGTAGTGGCTGCCCTGCTGGCGATTGCGCTGGCGCTCCTCGTGTCAGAGCGCCCCATTGCCGCCGGCATTGTGCTGGCTTTGGCCACTATCAAGCCGCAACTTGTCTGCCTGTTGTTGCTCTGGTTGATGATCTGGACCCTGGCCGACTGGCGCCGCCGCTATCGCTGGGCCGCGTCATTCCTACTCTCCATGGCCATCCTGTGCGCTGCCGCAGAGTGGTACCTTCCGCACTGGATTCCCCGCTTCTGGCAGGCGCTTCACGAATACCGGAGCTACACGGGGGAAATGTCGGTAATGGACGAACTGATTGGCGCTCCCTGGAGTCGGGTTCTCGAACTGGCGGCGTTCGCGGTCATGATAGGCGCTTGCTGGAGAGAGCGCCGGCAGGCGGTGAACACCCACGCTTTTAAGTTCATCCTGGGCCTCGTGCTGGCCACCACTGTCCTCCTCGTGCCCACACACGGCCCCTACAATCAGGTGCTTCTGATCCCGGCGTTGCTGATCATGCTCAAGGAGTGCCGGACGATTTGGCAGAGAAGTGTCGCCAGCCGCGGCCTGTGCGTGATGACGATTGGCCTGATCTGTTGGCCGTGGGTATCATGTATTGCGCTGGCCGGGCTTTCCTTTGTCTTGCCGCAGGAGACGGTCGAGCGAGCCTGGGCGATCCCTTTCTGGACAGCGCTCCAGACCCCTCTGGCCGTGGCTGCCCTAATGCTGGTCCATTGCTATCAGATGACTTTTACTGCACCGGCAAGGCCGGACGCGTCGTAGAATGCTTGGGGAGCGTGTCGGTCTGCTAGCATGATGGCCGCAGGAGAGTTCAGGGTACATGTCGGTTACGCATTCGGGTATTTCGGGTATATCGAGCATCTTTCCCATCGCGATCTTCGTGCAGGGGAATGATCAGCAGACGTTGTCGCTGAATCACACCCCTTACACCGTGGGCCGCAAGGTGGATCGCGACCTGGTGATCGCGGACCCGCGCGTGTCTCGCGAACATGCTTCGATCGTTTCAGAAAACGGCGAGTTTTTTGTTGTCGACCTGGGCAGCAAACACGGTACCTTCGTCAATGGCGAGAAGGTCGACCGTCACAAGCTGCAACGCAACGACCGGCTGGAGTTTGGCGCACGCGATATTGCCTACCTGATCTTCCATCCGCTGCGCACGACCTCGAACACGGCGCGGGAATTTCTGAGCCAGATTTCGGGCATTCAGATCGCCCCGGAAGCCAGCGACCTCGAGAAACTCACGCTGTTCATGGAAGCGGCGCGCAAGCTCAACACCACCGGCGTGCTCGATGAAATCCTGGTTACGCTGCTCGAGGCCACGCTAAAACTGACACGCGCCGAACGTGGGTACATCTTCCTTCGCGACCCTGATGGGACCCTCACGCTCGCCGCCGGGCGCAACTCGAAGGGCGAGCCGCTGCTCGACGACACCACAATTTCTCGTTCGGTGCTTGACGGTGCGCTGTCCTCGAACTCCGAATACCTGGTCACGGACACCAGCCAGATGCTCGATGTGCAGCAGCGGAAAAGCATCGTCGCCTTCGACCTGCGAACGGTGATCTGCATGCCGTTGCGTAAGCCGCTTGTGCAAACCACCCGTGCCGACCAGCCGGCCAGTGCGGAAGTGATGGGGGCGCTCTATGTCGATTCGCGCTTTGCCTCGCGCGATATCACCAGCGTCAGTCACGATATTCTGCGGGCGATCGCGACGGAAGCTGCCCAGCTGGTCGAAAACGCGCGCCTGGTGCAGGCCGAAGAAGCCGGGCGCCGCTATCAGCAGGAACTGTCGATCGCAGCCACCATTCAGCAGCGTCTGTTGGCGGTGACGCTCCCCGAAGTTCCTTTTGCGCGGGTAAACGGACGCAATATGTCCTGTAAGGAAATCGGAGGCGATTTCTTCGAAGCCGTGAACACGCCCCAAGGCCTGGCCGTCGTCCTCGCCGACGTTAGCGGCAAAGGAGTCTCGGCCGCTCTGCTGGCTTCCATTCTCCAGGGCATGGTCTACTCTCAACTCATTTCGGGCATGCCACTCGTGGAGATCGTAGACGCCGTCAACCGCTTCTTCACCTATAAACACATCGGTGAGAAATACGCGACCATGATCATTACGCGCCTCCGCAGCGACGGGGACCTCGAATACGTCAACTGCGGACACATTCCGCCGGTGTGGATCTGTGGCAACGAAGTGTTGCGGCCATCCCACGGCAACCTGCCCGTAGGCCTGCTGGCGGAAGCGACTTACTCGAGCGACCGCTGCCAGTTGAGGCCGGGGGATCGGGTTATCCTGGTGACCGATGGCGTCACCGAAGCCGAGAACGCCCGCGGAGATATGTTTGACAGCGAACGCCTCGAACATGTGGCAGGGAAGAGCGCTTCAATGGAGGATGTTTTCGCGGCAGTTGCCGATTTTTGTGGAGGCACGCCGCTCAACGACGATTGCACGGTAGTAGAACTCGCCTACACCGGCAGCTAAGGCCGCGCGCCCGGATGGATCTCCACCGTAGACCAGGTCTTATCCGCCGCGTGACAGAGCTTCTCCAATCCGCAATCGGCGCACTTCGGACCGCGCGCCACGCAGAGTTTCCGCCCGTGCCAGATCACCTCGTGAGAAAACTCCGTCCAGCGCTCGCGAGGGATGATCCGCATCAGATCCTCTTCAATTTTTTTCGCGTCTTCCTGCTTCGTCAGCTCCAGACGGCGTGAAATTCGCGTTACGTGCGTATCTACGACTACCCCTTCATTCTTCTTGAACCACGTTCCGAGGACGACGTTCGCCGTTTTGCGAGCCACTCCGGGGAGGGTCAGCAACTCCTCCATCGTTTGCGGAACCTTCCCGCCAAAGTCCGCGACTATCTTCCGCGCCGCGCCTACCACCGATTTCGACTTGTTGCGGAAGAAGCCGGTCGAGCGGATATCCGGCTCCAACTGTTCCGGCTCAAGCGCCGCGAAGTCCTGGACGGTCGGATACTTTTCAAACAGTCCGGGCGTGACCATGTTCACCCGCGCGTCGGTACACTGGGCGGAAAGAATCGTTGCCACCAGCAATTCCCATGTGCTGCGGTGGGTGAGAGCGCAGGTCGCTCCGGGATAGAGCCGATCAAGTTCCGCGATGATCTGACGGATACGCTCAGGGGCCAAAGGGTCGTATCCAGACGCAGATTTCTTTTTCAGAACAGCCGCCTTCGGCGCCTTCCCGGCATTAAGCAGCGCTCGACCGCCGGTGGAACGCGCATTCAATGATTGTCCACCCTTCGATAGAGCACCCTTCGCCCGGCGCGCACCTTCCTGTCGTCCGCTGCGACTCGGTTGACGCGGCATATTTCCGCGGGGCATCGGTTTTCTCCTAAGTAGTGGTTAATGGTAACAAAGTTGACGCGGCAGCCTGCACATCCGACAAAAGTAACTCCGCCGCGATTGACGGCTTGGCGGCCGGGTGAGTACTCTGGAAAGTAAGGGAAAAAGTTGTGGCCGTGAAGAGCATCAAACTCGGACAAGTCTGGCGCCAGGACGCAACCGGCCAGGATTACCTCGTCACCAAGGTGTATAGCGAAGTTTTCACGCAATACGCGGTACTGCGGCTCGCCGAGGTTACCGCGCCCGACGCGCCTGTCGTGAAGGTAAAGGTCGCCAAATCGGCGGATGGCGTAACCTTGCCCGGCTTCAGCTTCACGCAGGAAGGGGCGTTCTGACTAGTGTTGATGGACTACCCCTTCTCAATTGTCATCCTGAGCGAAGCGAAGGACGTGCTGTTCTTCAGCCTGCACTTCTGATCGCATGACGGAAAAAATCCTCACCATCCTTTTCGTCTTCGTCAATTCCGTCGTGGCCGCGACCGGCTACTCTGGCATCACGCTGCTGATGGCGATTGAATCCGCGTGCATTCCGCTGCCTTCCGAACTGATCATGCCCTTCGCCGGCTACCTCGTCTATACCGGCACGATGAAGCTGGTCTGGGCCGCTACGGCCGGCGCAATCGGATGCAATCTGGGCTCGCTCGTCGCCTACGAAATCGGCTACTATGGCGGGCGCCCCTTGGTTGAACAATACGGACGCTGGATCCTGATGGGCCGCCGTGAACTTGACTGGGCCGACCGCTTCTTTCTGCGCTGGGGAGACATGGCCGTGTTCATTGCGCGCCTGCTGCCAGTGATCCGCACATTCATCGCACTGCCCGCGGGAATCGCCCGCATGCCGCGCGGCAAATTCCACGTCTATACCTTCCTCGGATCGTGGCCCTGGTGTTTCGCGCTGGCTTATTTTGGCATGAAACTCGGCGAGAACTGGCGCTCGCTTGGCAAGTACTTCCACAAATTCGACGCTGTGATCGGCGTGTTTCTGTTGGTCGGGATCGTCTGGTTCCTCTGGTCGCATTGGCAGAACCGCCTGCGCCCCGCGGAGTAGATCTCGTGTGGGGACGGGCGCGTTGCCAGACTAAGCCGAGCGCAGCTGGCCCCGCTGCCCCGCCGCGCCGCAGTCACTTTCTCCATTTTCCGCAACTGTGTAATCTCACACTAGGACTAACACCGGCATGGGATTTCTGAGCTACCTTCTATACCCGTGGGGCTTCGTGCTCCAGGGACTGGCAATCGTCCACTTCATCCGGCGGAGGCCGGATAACTACTGGATCTTTATCATCGTGTTTCTCGGACCACTCGGCGCGATCATCTATCTTGCCGTCGAGGCGCTTCCCGACATTGGGCTGCTGGGCCAGTCCTTCAAAGTGTTTCCGCGCCGCAAGCGCATTGGCGAACTGGAAGCTGCGATTCGCGACAATCCGTCGGCGGGGAATTACGAGGAACTCGGCCACCTTTACATGGACGACGGCAAGCTCCAGTTGGCGCGAGCCGCATTCGACAGAGCCATTGCTGCCCGCGCCGATACGCTGGACCCCTTTTGCCGGCGCGGAGTTTGCGCCATCCTGTTAGGCGACGCCGCAGCCGCGTTGCCCGACCTGGAACGGGTGGTCGTCCAAGAGCCCGACTACGATTTCCAACGCGCGCCGGGCTTGCTCGCCCACGCTTACGCGCAGACCGGGCAAAAAGAAAAAGCCGAGGCGCTCTTCCGGCGGGTCACGGTCACGTCGACGTTGTCAGAGACTTATTTGAATTTCGCGGAGCTACTGGCGTCCGAAGGTCGCAACGCCGAAGCCCGCGAGTGGGCGCAGAAGGTGCTCGATAAGAAGCCGACTATGCCGGGTTACCTGCGGCGGCGGGAGCGGCCTTGGTTTCGGCGAGCGAATGAGATGCTGAAGCGGCTTAGTTCGTGAGTCTTGCTAAGTGCTAACGGCTGAAGTGCTATCCTTCCCTCGATGCGAATTTCTTACCTTGAATGCACGCGCTGCGGAGAGCATCTGTCCGCTGACCGCCCGCAGAATATCTGCCCCAAAGACGGCGGCGTGCTTTTCGCCCGCTATGATCTCGCCAGCCTGAAGGGGAAGTTGCGGCGCGAAGATTTATCAGGTCGCGTGGCCAGCATGTGGCGTTACTCCGAAGTTCTCCCGGAACTCCCCCCAAATGAAAAGCCGGTCACGCTGGGCGAGGGATTTACGCCTATGCTTGCCAGCCGCGAGTATGCGAACGTCTACATTAAAGACGAAGGTCTGAATCCAACCGGATCGTTCAAAGCGCGCGGCATGTCGGCTGCGGTGACGATGGCGCGACATTATGGATTGAAGAAGCTGGCCGCTCCTTCCGCCGGAAACGCTGGTGGCGCGCTGGCGGCGTATGCGGCAGCGGCGGGCATCGAAGCCCACATTTTTATGCCGAAAGATGTGCCCATCGCGAATCGCATGGAATGCGACTACTACGGGGCGCACGTGACGCTGGTCGACGGCCTGATCAGCGACTGCGGCCGCATGGTTGCCGAGCGCAAAGAGAAGGAAGGCTGGTTCGATATCTCGACCCTCAAAGAGCCGTTCCGCGTCGAAGGCAAGAAGACGATGGGCTACGAGGTTGCCGAACAACTCGACTGGAAACTGCCGCAAGGTATCGTCTATCCGACCGGCGGCGGCGTCGGCATGATCGGCATGTGGAAGGCCTTTGACGAGATGGAGGAGTTGGGCTGGATCGGTGCTGAACGCCCGAAAATGATCACCGTGCAGGCGGCTGGCTGCGCGCCGATCGTCCGTGCATTGGAAGCAGGGAAGAACGCTTCCGGAGCGTGGATCAGCGAAATGTGGGCCGGCGCCACAACCTTTGCCGCTGGCCTGCGTGTCCCCAAAGCTTACGGCGACTACCTGATTCTCGACATACTGAAAAAAAGCCAAGGCACCGCCGTCGCGGCGACCGACGAGGAAATCCTCGCAGCCACGCGGCACTGGGCGAGCCTGGAAGGCGTATTTGCCGCGCCGGAAGGAGCCGCATCACTGGTTGCGTATCAAAAGCTGCGCGCCAGCGGCATCTTCCGCGCCGAAGACAAAGTCGTGCTCTTCAATACCGGAACCGCCTACAAATATCTAGATATGATGGAAGCGGAAGAAAGGAAGGCGCGACTAGAGCCGTCGACCGCAAGCAATATTGGAGGGATCATCGGGCCCTACTGAATCACGAAGGGACAGCCGCCCTCCTTCGACTTCGCTCAGGACCTGTCCAGCCGGCGAAAGCCGGGCAGGTTGCCTACAACACAGAAGCCATGAGCTTCCCCTTCCAACCCGATTCTCTACAGCTACAGCGCGAAGAAATGGTGCGAACGCAACTTGCGGAGCGCGGCATTCGCGACCTTCGCGTGCTCGATGCCATGAGCAGAGTGCCGCGGCACGAGTTTGTCCCGGAGACTTTCCGCCAGGACGCCTACGAAGATCATCCGCTGCCCATCGGCGAGGGACAAACCATCTCGCAGCCTTACATCGTGGCCGCGATGCTCGAGCACCTCGCGCTTCAAGCGGCTGATCGCGTCCTCGAAATCGGCACTGGTTCCGGTTACGTGACGGCGTTGCTTTCCCTGCTCTGCGCCGAGGTGTATTCGGTGGAGCGCCACGCGCAACTGGCGGCTGCGGCGGAGAGTACCTTGCATCGGTTGAAATATCGCAACGTGAAGATCAGAGTCGGCGATGGCAGCCAGGGTTGGGTGGAGTACGCGCCGTTCGACGCCATTCTCGTTTCTGCCGCAACCGCCGAGATGCCGCCAGCTCTCTTTGAGCAGTTGCGCGAAGGCGGGCGCATGATGGTGCCGATTGGCCCGCCCTACAGCCAGGAATTGCAATTGATCTGGAAGGTCAGCGGACAGCCCGAGGTAGAAGTTCTCGAAGGTTGCCGGTTTGTGCCGCTGGTGGAAGGAACAGTGGACAGTGGCTAGTCCCGTGATCGCGAGGTGAGTCACGATGGAGAACCAGCGTCCGCGCCAGGCCCCGCTGGCGTCCCTCTGGCCGGGCGAGGACGCCCGGCGCTCCACTGACTGCTTTACAATTACGCCGTGGGTTTGTTCCGAAATCTGAAGATCACGCTGGAGATGATCAAGTGGGAGCACTCGATCTTCGCGCTCCCGTTTGCGCTCTGCGGCGCCATGCTTGCCGCTGGAGGCTTGCCGGCGTGGCGGCAACTGGGGTGGATCGTCATCGCCATGGTCTCGGCGCGTTCCGCTGCCATGGCCTTCAATCGCCTGGCCGACGCCTCGATTGACGCGGCCAATCCCCGCACTGCAACTCGTGCGCTGCCGGTCGGCCAGTTGACGCCAGCGTTTGTGAGTGCGTTCGTTCTGGCCTCGTGTGGAATTTTTGTGCTCGCCGCTTCCCAGTTGAACCGCTTGACGCTGATGCTTTCGCCGCTGGCGCTGGCGGTGATACTTCTTTATTCCTACGCCAAGCGATTCACGCGCTGGTCGCATTTGTTTCTCGGATTTTCTCTCGGTATTGCCCCAGCCGCCGCCTGGATCGCGGTTCGTGGGTCGCTCGATCCGCGGATACTGCTGCTCACTGCCGCGGTGACGTTCTGGGTCGGCGGATTCGATGTGATCTACGCCTGCCAGGATCATGACTACGACCGCGGCCATGGCTTGCACTCGGTGCCGCGGCATCTCGGAATCAGGAATGCGCTCGTCATCGCGCGTTTGTTTCATATCGTGATGCTTGGGCTGCTGGTCGCGCTGGTTGTTGTGTTTGGACTTGGTAAGCTGGCGATGGCGGGAGTGATCGCCGTGGCCGCGCTTTTGTTCTACGAGCACACCCTGGTGCGGCACGACGATTTGAGCAAGCTGAATGCGGCGTTCTTCACTATGAATGGGGTGATTTCGGTGGTGTTCTTTTTCTTTGTTGCTGGAGATTTATTGCTGAGGCGCGGGTGAGCTTCAGTGGTCGGGTTTGGCACCCTCCCCAATTTCCGCTAAGTGGCGGACCCACAGTTGTCTCGGTCAGTGTTAAAAGACAAACCAGCGTTATACTTCCTCGTTAAGGCGGGCCTACCCGCCTGGTCGCGCTTCTCAAGGAGGTCTCCATGATGCAGAACACTTCGGTCGAGATCGTACGTCAGGCTTCGACTTTATCCATCGCGTGGGGCGTGTTGCTGATTATCTTCGGCATGGTCGCGATCGGTTCGCCATTTCTCGCCGCCGTGGCGGTCAACGTGGTCATTGCCTGGCTCATCGTCTTGGCAGGCGTGGTCCACTTAATGCTCGCCTTTCGCGCTCATGGGGCTGGCAGCATGATCTGGAAGCTCCTGGTGGGGCTTGCCTACGTGTTCTTTGGCGCCTACCTGATCATGCATCCAGTGCTGGGTGTGGCATCGCTTACGTTAATACTGGCATCGCTGTTCCTGATTGAGGGCATCCTGGACATCATCTTGTTTTTCAAGATGCGCTCATTGGGAGGCTCAAGCTGGGTGCTGTTTGACGGGATCGTTACGCTCCTGCTGGGGCTGATGATCTATCTGCAATGGCCGTCGAGTTCCGCCTGGGCGATCGGCATCCTGGTCGGAGTGAGCATGATCATCAGCGGTGTCACGCGGGTGATGATGTCGTTGGCGGTGCGCAAGGCGACGACTAAGATAACGTCGTTAGCGGCTTAGTCTTAGTCTGACTTAGATCTGCCTTGGCAAGGCGCCGAAGTGTTGTGCGCCCAAGGGAGAAGCGCGCCAGCTGCGGCTGGCCTTTCCTTACGAATGGAGGAAGACCGAATGGGAGGCATGATCCCGTTAGGGGATGCATCGAGGCGGCCCGCTCGCATCCCCGTAGTGACGATCCTGATCATCCTCGTGAACGGCTTCGTTTTTGTTCAGGAGTTGCTGGGGGGCGATGCTTTTGTTTCGACGTGGTCGGCGATCCCCGCCCAAATCTTTTCCGGTCATCGCTGGGTCACGATTCTGACCGCGATGTTCATGCACGCCAGTTGGTCGCATATCATCGGTAACATGATCTTCTTATGGGCCTTTGCCCCGGAGATCGAAGACGCGATGGGGCCAGGGCGGTATTTTGTTTTCTATATTGTTGGCGGCCTGGTGGCCATGCTGGCGCAAGTGGCAGCCGACCCACATTCCACAGTCCCAAACCTGGGTGCTAGCGGCGCGATTGCCGCGGTGATGGGCGCGTTTCTGGTCACCTATCCTCGCGATCGGATCCGGGCGGTTCTATTTTTCTTTGTGTTTTTTCGGATCACCTTCATCCCCGCCGCGCTCTTAATCGGCTTCTGGTTTCTAACGCAGCTCTTCAGTGCCGGGGTTGTGGCACAAGTGCAGACCGGAGGGGTAGCGTACTTGGCGCACATCGGCGGCTTCATCTTCGGGGTTGTCACGGCACGTCTGTTCGAAGATCCGCGTCGACTCGCGTTGCAGAGAAGTCAGGAATGATTTGGAAGGCCGGTGCTGTCAATCAACACTCGGGGCCGATGCGATCCTCCCGCAGGTTGGGTTATGATTGAGCAAATGTCTGCTTCGCACGCATTCCAGACCGACGACCCGCGCCTGCTTCCGATCAAAGATAAAGTCCTCGCGGGCGAACGCCTGGACCAGGCCGATGCGCTTGCTCTTTACGGGACGGGCGACATCCTCGCCGTGGGTTGGCTCGCCAACTGGGTTCGCGAGCGGATGCATGGCGATAAGGCATACTTCAACGTCAACCGCCATATCAATCCGACGAATGTTTGCGTGGCTGCCTGCCGGTTGTGCGCTTTTGGGCGCAAGAAAGACACTCCTGGCGCTTACACTATGGCGCTTGAAGAAGCCTTCGCGACTGCGGCTTCCGGTTACACCGAGGCGGTCACTGAGTTTCACATTGTTGGTGGGCTGCATCCCGATTTGCCATTCCAATATTTTCTCGACCTGGTTTCCGGATTGAAAGAGCGTTTTCCGCAAGTTCACATGAAGGCCTTCACCATGGTGGAAGTCGCGTACCTGGCGAAGCGGGCGAAGCTGACGATTCGCGAGACGCTGGAACAAATGAAAGAAGCGGGTGTCGATTCGCTGCCGGGCGGCGGCGCGGAAATTTTTGCCGACCGCGTGCGGCACATTATCTGCGATCACAAAATTGACGGCGATCAATGGCTCGATACCGCGCGCCTTGCCCACCAGATCGGGCTGAAGTCGAATGCCACCATGCTCTACGGCCACATCGAAAACGATGAGGACCGCGTCGATCACCTGCTCAAACTGCGCGCCTTGCAGGATGAGACTGGCGGTTTTCAAACGTTTATTCCTCTCGCCTTTCATCCGGCGAACACGCCGCTGCAGCATCTTTTTACGACCACCGGCATCACCGACATCAAACAGATTGCCGTCAGCCGCCTGGTACTCGATAACTTCCCGCACATCAAGTCTTACTGGCAGATGATGACGCCGAAGATTGCGCAGATTTCGCTGCGCTTCGGAGCCGACGACATTGACGGCACAGTTGTCGAGGAAAAGATTTATCACGATGCGGGGGCGACTACTCCCCAAGGTCTGCGGCGGCATGATCTGGTGCGCTTGATCACGGAAGCCGGGCGCGAACCGATCGAGCGCGACACTCTCTACCGGCCGGTTACACGGACGGAAACTTCGTTCACGGTGTCGGTGTAACTCTCCTTACCGGTGTTACTCGTCTTACTCGGAAAAAAGACGCAGATATCCCTCGCAAAATAGAGATTCGTTTCCGCCCCATTGTGCGGTAACATTCCCCTCCTAGGGGGAGATATGCGCTTTTTCAAGCTTTGCCTGGCGCTGGGATGGCTTGTGCTGTGGCCCGGGCGGAGTTACGCCGGCGATCCGCAGTGGGTGGAAGTGCGGTCGCCTAACTTCTCCGTGATCACTGACGCCGGCGATAAACGCGGCCGCGATGTCGCGCTGCATTTCGAGCAGATGCGTTCCGTCTTCGGAGGTCTAATGGCCAAAGCGCACGTGAATCTGTCGGTCCCGTTGCAGATCGTGGCCTTTCGAAACACCAAAGAGGTACGGCAATTGGCTCCGGTGTTTAACGGGAAGCCGGTGGAAGTCGCCGGACTCTTTCAGAGCGGCGAGGATCGCAGCTTTATCATGCTCGATATGTCGGTCGACAATCCGTGGGTGGTGGTTTTCCACGAATATGCGCACCAGTTGATGAATAGCAATCTTTCGGGGAGCACCGATCCGTGGTTCGAAGAGGGTTTTGCCGAGTTTTTTTCGAGTATTGAGGTCGATAACAAAGAAGCCCACGTGGGTAAGATTCCGCGCGATACGTATCTCATTCTGCAACAGGGCGGAATGATGCGGGTCGCCGATCTGTTTCGTGTGCAGCACAATTCGAAGACGTACAACGAGAGCGGGGACCACCGCAACACGTTTTACGCGGAGTCCAGCCTGGTAGTGCACTATCTTTTTGACACTCAGCAGATATCGAAGCTCGACGCGTATTTCAGCGCCTTTATCGACCAGAAAAAGCCGGTTGAACAAGCCATACAGGAAGCCTTTGGCATGACGCCGGAGCAATTCGACAAAGCCCTCCGCAATTATTTGAGCAGCGGCCGATATAAGTACTATTCAATCCCGACCCCGCCCAGCATTGTGGCCGCGCAGTTTGCCGAGACGCCGGTTAGTGTGGCGGATGCTCGCGCCGTGCTGGCCGACATCGATGCCCACTCGCCTAGCCACCAGGAGCGTGCACTCGGTGAATTTCAGGAAGTGCTCAAAATGGACCCCAACAATGCTTCTGCGCTACGCGGCGCCGGGTACGCCTTCCTGCAACGGCAGGACTTTGAACATGCCAGAGAGTATTTCCGGCAAGCCGCTGAACGCGACAGCAAAGACCCTCGGGTGCATTATTACAACGCCCTGCTCATGAACCGCGCAGGCGGCCTGAATGCAGCTAAGTCGGAAGAGATGAAAAAAGAACTGGAGACGGCTATCGCGCTCGATCCGAAACTGGCCGACGCGTATTCGCTGCTGGCTTATGCGCAGGCGTTTTCCGGTGAGCCCGAAAAAGGTCTGGCGACCATGAAGAGAGCGGTGGAGTTGTCACCGAGGAACGAGACGTATCAAATCAATCTCGCCAATATCTACATGGCGAATCGCAAGGTGGACGAGGCCATCGCGCTATTCCGAAGTCTTGCTGGCAGCGCGAATCCCGAGGTGGCAAGCCATGCCAGTACAGCGTTGGCGCAGGCGGAAAACTTCAAAGAGCAGTCAAAGTCATTCCGGCCGCAAATCGAAAGGCGGACGTCAGAGAATGTCGAGGCGGCGCGCGACGCTACGGGTATTCCTGAGGGAAGAATTGAGGCTAAGATTCCGGTGGCGCCCCCATCGTCAACGCCGGTTCGGTTTATCAAGGGCAAACTCGCCGCTGTAGATTGCTCCGCCGCCCCGCAGGCATTGCTGAGCGTGGTGTCAGGAGGCCGATCTTTGAAGATGCACATTGGCGACAGCAAACATGTGATTCTGATCGGCGCTGACGAGTTCTCCTGCGACTGGAAGAACAAAAGCGTGTCACTCAATTATCGCGAACGTCAGGATGGCGACGGCGACGTGGTGTCACTCGAAATGCAGTAGAAGCGGCGCAGTAATGCCGGCATACTAAAAGCGTAACTTCCCGAAATTGCGGGCATCTAATCGTCATGGCCAAAGAGCAGACAGCGGTTTTCGGCGGCGGATGCTTCTGGTGTATTGAAGCGGTTTTTCAACGTCTCACCGGCGTCACCCACGTCGAGTCGGGATACATGGGCGGACGCGCCGACCTGGCGACTTATCGCCAGGTGTGCAACGGGGACACCGGGCATGTGGAAGTGGTGCGCGTCACCTTCGATCCCGACCAGATCAACTATCGCGAACTGCTGGACGTATTCTTCGCGGTGCACGATCCGACCACGATAAATCGGCAGGGGAACGATGCTGGCGAGCAGTATCGCTCGGTGATTTTCTACACCGATGAAGAGCAGCAACGGATTGCTGAAGATGTGATTGCGGAGATGACGGCGGCGAAAGTGTTTCCTGAACCAATCGTGACCGCAGTCGAGCCGGCCGAGGAATTCCACGTGGCCGAAAACTACCATCAGAACTACTACAACGAAAATTCACGCCAGCCTTATTGCATGTTTGTGATCTCGCCGAAGCTGGCGAAGCTGGAAAAAAAGTTTGCCGAAAAAGTGAGAGCGTGAACCGGACGAGCGACCTTGCTCGAATACCGGCCACAATCTATTCCTCGGGACCCTGGTTCCTCAGAATCCGGTCGGTGCTGGCCGTGGTGGGTTCGGGCCGTTCGTCCAACAGAAGCCGTCGCAAGGTGCGCAGGTCGTTGAGCAGCCGACTGCTGGTCTTCAGGTGTTGTTCCAGCTTATTCAACTTGAATTGCACAAGTCGCAGAGCCTCCACTCGGCGTTCTGACCTGGCGGCGGCGGCCGCACCGAGGTCGGCTTCGATCTCGCGTTTGGCTTCGGCGATGGCCTCGACCAAAAGCCGCACGTATTGGTGGGCATTCTCGACAGTGTCAAACGGGGTTTGGAGGGAATCGTTCAAGGGTGAGAGTTCCTTAGCACATGGGAAGTCTGGCGGAGAGGGATTCTATTCCCAATTGATTTCTTCGGCTACTTACATTGATTCCGAACGAGTTGTCCACAGTATCCAATAAAGTTGCCATCAATACTGGGAGAACA
>Ga0208191_1001169_pt1 | contig 14092 bp, 12 predicted proteins | sample June2015DPH_13_5_FD_184709 | JGI IMG/M metagenome (GOLD analysis project Ga0208191, IMG submission 184709) | Peatland microbial communities from SPRUCE experiment site at the Marcell Experimental Forest, Minnesota, USA - June2015DPH_13_40... | ecosystem: Environmental > Terrestrial > Soil >... | reverse complement strand
GCCAGGGCGCGGTGTTCTCGCTGTCGGATTTCAGAGAATTGGAGCAGACCAGTTCCGCGAAGTCGTCGGTCTGGTGGGCGGGAGTCGTGCGCACGGGCCGCATTTCGAAAAGTTCGACGGCGATGCCGCGCCGCGCACACTGCCACGCCGCTTCCGATCCCGCGAGGCCAGCACCGATGATGCGGACTTTTTTGGGCAACTCCAGTTTGTGCAACTCCAGTTTCATGCCACTCGAGCTTCACGCGACTACACTGCACTTCGCCGAATCTGTTTATTATAGGTCGCACCACTCAGGAGAGAATTCCATGGCCCGGCTCAGTCTGATTGAACCTGCATAAGCCAGCCCGGAAGTTAAGGAAATCTACGATGGCAAGCTGAAAAGGCAGGCTCGGCAGCATCCGGTTTCCGCGAGGTGCACGCGGTACTTATCACAAAACGGGCGGGGCGGAAATGGGTTATGCATTTCTGCCCCGATCCGAATCAGCGCATTACCGGCTGCAGGCCGAAAAGCGAAAGGCCTCAGGGACTAGTCGTCAGGAACAGGATCGGCGCTTTGCAGTCAGACATATTAGTACGGAAGAAATAGATGGCAGCAGTGAGGTAGTGGGCCATTGGGTCTGCCCCATCAATGGTTGCGAGGACTTCTGAACGACTCGCTGAGATCTCCCTGCCAGGTACCCTCGCAGTCTGCGAGCCCGCCGGCCCCCCCAAAAAAAGCGCGGCCAGCCCATCCGACAGAGATCTCGGACCTGCCTCCGCCTTGGCCGAGCGAGGAAGCTGCGGATCGGTCTTGTGGCAGCCTGCTGAGTCACCGGGAAAATCCACATATAAACTTAAACCCAGGAACTTCACCGTATCGCGCAAAGCCTCACGGGAGTGTGTACTGCACCGGTCCCTCGGATCGTCGAATTGAGCCGGCTCAATTGCAAAGCGAATGGTTGGCGTGTCCACCTGGAGAAGCAGCGGGTTGAAGGCGCCGGTATCCGGAGTGCCCGCCAACGAGAACCCGTTCAGAGTGCTGACGCTGTAGCGAAACGAGACGGAGGTCGCGTAGTTCTGCTCCGTCGAAGCATCGGGAGGATAGGTAGGGCCGACGCGACTGCGGACTCTTTTGGCGGCGAGGTACGCCTCGGGTTTGGGCAGGCGAATGACGTAGCGTCCCGACTTGTCATCGAGCGCGTGCTGCAGGCTCATGGCGTCGATGTTCGCCTGAGCGAAACTGGGATCAAGCGCTACCGAAGCAGCGGCACCATGGGCCGGGACGGAAAGATCGTAAGTTCCCGCGGCCAGCGTCGATTCATTGGAGGCTGCCACGTAAAGATCGCGGTGCAGTTTCGTCTTCGGCGCAAGAGCCAGGACGCTGTTGGCGTCGTTTGGGTCAGCAACGATGGCCCACGGACCTTCAAAGACTACGAAAACTTTCTCGGCGCTGGCAGCCTTGGCCTCGACCGTGGCTGGAGCGGGTTGGTTGGATTGTTGACACGCAATGAGGAAGAACGTAGCCAGTACAGCACTGGCCAGCGCAACCGTAATGCTGGTGAAGTAGCGGTGCGTTTTCATTGGTTTCTCCTTTTTGGGGGATTAGGGCCGTCCGTATGCTGCAAACGCCGACCAGTAGTAGGGATGAGATGTGCGCGGGTTCGCCAGCATTTTCCGTGAGGTCAGGCGGACGGCATCGGAAACGCTCTGGCCCGACAGCGCATTGTGATAAAAGTCCTGTACGAATGCCCGGGATTCAGTGGAGTCCACCGCCCACCGGCTCGCGACCACGTGGGGTACACCCGCACGTAAAAGAGCATCCGTAACGCTGTTGAATCCGCTTGAGCCGCCGCTGCCGGACCCGGTGCTGCAGGCCGAGAGCACCGCCAACTGCAAGGCTTGCAGGCGAAGCTGCCGCACGACGGTTGCATCCATCAGGCGGGGAGCATTCGCTGGTCGGTCTCCACCTTCCAGCAACAATCCCGTTCTTTCGGGAGTGGCGAGCGAATGTCCGGCAAAGTGGAAAACTGCGGCCCCGGGCAGTTCGCTCCGGACAGCGCTGAGGGTGGCGTCTCCGCCTTTGAGCACACGCGCGGAATGAAAGCCGCTGGCGACGGTGTCCGCTTCCGCGACCACATCGGGCAGAGGAATGAGTCCATCCGCCGGCGAGGAAGCGGTGCTGCCCGCCACCAGGGCCATCGAGTCCGCCGAAATACCGGTGTCGCTGCGCAGCCGCGCCTGCGAATCCTGACCCAGCGAATGAACCATGGGCGCACGTTCGACCAGATAACGATCGTTCGAATCAAGCAGCGCTTCGAAGGGCACGCGGGCCAGCCATCCCTCCGCCTCGATCACCAGCGTGCGTCCCGGCGCCAGGTGTTGTTCCACTGGAGCGATGAGCGCCCCATACAGCCTGTGAGCGTCCCGGCGCAAGGCGCTCAACTCTGACCTGGGATCTGAAGACAGGTCGTGAAACCTTTCCGCTAACTCTTGCACGCCCTCGGTAGGTTGCGGGATCCAGCGCGCGTTTATACCGCGGTCGTCAAAGACCCAGATCGCCAGGCCGTCGGGCAGTGCGGCATAGGCGAGCACCGTCTCTTTGGTCAGGAGTGGAAGGCGGGATGTCAGCCGGGACGGATCCGGCATCGGTGGATTAGTCAGAGATCCGTGCGGGCGTGAATCTGCAGCCCCGCGCTGGGGCGCTCCCATGTACCACTCGTACGTCTCGAGCGCATCCTGCGAACGGCCCTGCGCCAACTCTGCTTCGATGAGTGCGAGATACGCCGGTGCTGCCTTCTTGCTCCAGTTCGTACGTTCCGCTTCGGACCTGAGGGTCGCAAGGCTCTGCTCCGCCAGGGCCAGCGCGGGCCGGAAAGCCTGCTCGGCCTCCGCCTCATGATAACTGCGGAGCTGCACCTCGCCCAATGTGGAATAGAAAATCTGCGTTAGATAATTATTGGAGAGTTGCAGAACTTCGCTTTGGATGCGAGTCAAACGGGCCAGGGCCGCGCCGAACGCATCTTGACGCGCCTCCAACTGAGCGGTCCTGATCTCGATTTCGAGACGGTCTCTATGCGTGGCGCCGTCCTGCGGTACGAGGGCGTAGAGCCGGGCAGCTTCGGCGTACTGACGCTCGGCAACCTGGGGCATCTGGGCAACGGAGGCTGCGTTGGCCGCCCGATAGTGGGCGCTAGCCCGTAATCGAGCGTCTGGATCGGAATCAATCACTGCGACCGCTTCGCGCCAGATGGCCACCTGCAAATGTGGCTGCCCGGCAGCTTCAGCGGCGCCTGCGACTTCGGTGTACAGATTGTAGCCCCGCATGGCGGGAAGCCACCCCGACCAGTAGCGTTCGAATCCGGTGTAGGCGAGTTTCCAGCCACCGGACGAATCGCCGGCGTCGAATTTATACCCAGCAACAAAGCCCAGGGCCCGCAGATAAAGGGCCCCGTAGCCAGCCTGCTGCGCGCTGACCAGAGCGTGACGCGCGGCTTTTTCGTGGGTGCCGAGATCGCCCATCAGTGCCGAGCAGGCGCTCTCTTCCAATCCAAGTTGAACCTGCAACCAGGGGTAGGAGTATCTCTCCGATCCCGTCAACGCGGTGGTTGCCTGCTGCCGGCAAGCTTCGCTGCGCGAAGTCATCTGCGCCGCAAAAGTCTGCTCGAACTGCGCGCGCAGCACGCCGGCCTTATTGCCGGAAGCGCGAAATAATTGTTCGGCAAGATCAGCCTTTTCGCGGGAGACAACATACTCACCGGTGTCATTGGCTTTGACGGCGCGGGCCAGCGCGGCTACCGCTTGCGGAAAATGTGGCGCCGCGGAACCGCGCAGAAGATCAGCCAGCCACTGGTCGCCGTGTTGTAGGCTGGTCAGGTTCGCCAAAAAAAAAAGCGCTTGCGAAACGCTCGCATCCGCTTCGGCCTTCGTTTCGGGGAAAGCCTGGGGCAACCAGGAGAGGACGGCCTGGTGCAGATATTCCTCGATACGTGGGTCGACTTCGGCACCGAGGCTTGCGCTGGGGCTTGTGCTGGGGCTGGCACTGGTGGCCATGGCCGCCAGCTGAGCAGGAGATAGCAACGGCGTCGCATTGCTGCCGTGCTCGTTCAACTTCTCTTGCACGGCGTTGGCCCGGTTGCGGGCTTCTTCACTCCACTGTGAGCCCGGATCCAGGCGCAGGTAATGCTCCCAGTCATCGAGCGCCTGTTGATAAAGGAACTCGTGTTCCGCGACGATGGCGCGATTGAAGAGCGCAATCGGATCGTCGGGCCGTAGCTTCAAGGCATGGCTCAGGTACTCGTAGGCAGCGCCGAAATCCTCCTTCCGGTCTTCCTGCTGCGCGCGCTGGAAGTAAGCGGTGGAGAGATCGGTGAGGAGAGCTGGCGAAGCCGGCTCTAACTCCAGGGCGCGGCGCAAAGCTTCGACGGCGGCGTCGTACTTGCCTTCCAGCACGTCCGCCTGCGCCTTCGCCTGAAGCCAGGAAGGATCGGAAGGATGGGATTCGAGTTGGCTGGCAATCAACGCTTCCGCTTTTAGCAGCGCCGCCGGACGGCTGAGAAAAGAGGCTGCCGGTCCGCGCGACACGCGCAGAGGCGCATAGCCGGCGCCCGCCATCCTGAGTTCCAAGGTGCGCTTCTCGGTGTAAGCGCGGGCCAGGAGTTGGGTGGCGGCCGCGGGCTGGGTCTGATTATCATTACGATGTACGACAACCCACGATCCCACGCCAACCACGGCCAGAAGAGCTGCTCCCGCCATCGCCAGGCGTGGAACGGCCAACCACCTCTGCCACCACGGTGTCGATTCCCGATCCGGCCCCGGGTGCGGAGTCCCGGCGATTCGCTGGGCCAGCCTCTGCTGCCACTCCGCGCGCGCACTTTCGAGGGTCGCGATCTGCTTCCGCTCCGCCTCAGTGATCTCCCAGTTCAGATCGGTCAATTCGGCGATCGCTCCGTGCAGCAGCGGACCACAATGATCACAGCGGCTGGCATGTTCGACGTAGCCAAGCGCCCGATCGGGCGGTGTCAGGCCAGCGGCAATCGCACGCCACATCGCCGGGTCCAGACAATCGCCCTGGCGCAGTGCAGACTTAGCCGGTCTCACGCTCTTCAGTTGGCGCTCCAACAACGCCAGCCCTTCAAATTGCTCCCGGCAAGTCGGACAGGCGGCAAGATGAGGGTGAACATCCACCGCGTCCAACACGGCTTCCGTGCCCTGGCGAGATTCCTCCAGCAGTTTCGCCAGCTCCGCATCTCCCATATGTCCATTGTGATTTTCTTCCAAGACTAACTCCCTAATCTCTTAGAACGATTTTTCCGATTCAAAACCTTCACTTCGCGGTGAGGGCTTGAACTCATAACATGACCACGAATCATAACCGCCAGGCGCAGGAGCACGCTTTCCACCCCCTCTGTGGTCAGCCGGATCGATGGGATGGCTGCGATCTCACTGGCGGTAAGTCCTTGCCGGTGGCGAAGCCAAAAAATCGTGCGCTTTCTTTCCTGATCCTTCCCCGCCGTAACCTGTCTCAGAATCTTGTCGACCTTCTCGAGCTGAATGCGCTGGCTCACGGCGTTAAAGCTGTCGGCGCCGGCCATTTTCGGATCGATTTGGACTGGTGCCGTAATCGCTTCGGTTTGGCCTGCGCCCCGCTTTGCGGCCAGCGCAGACTTGAAATGATCGTGGACGACATTGGCCGCAACCACCTTCAAAAACCCATAAATGGAATCTTCGTAGCGCGGCTGGAACGAGCGCAGTAAGCGGCCGTCGTTTTCGCAGAGCTTGAGGTAGGTATCCTGGATCAGATCGTCCAGTTGCGGGCGTGACGGTTCGCCCCAGTGGCGGGCGGTCCTCAGCACGGCAGCGGCGATCACCACCTGAAATCGCCGGATGAACTCTGCCCACGCCCTCTCGTCTTTCGAGTCAGCGCACACCCTTACCAATTCTGTCGACGAGAGCTTTGCGTAGCGCGCCAAGTAACCACTCCAGGTTGGGCGGATTTTATAAGAGTCGTGCCACTAGCATCGTTAAAAGAGGGGGAGGTGCCGCTTCGCCTCAAAGCGGTGAACCGCAGAACGACTTGCCTGGACGGACTAGGCCAGCAGTTTCGCCGCTTCCTTGGCGTAGTAAGTCAGAATGATGCTCGCCCCCGCGCGGCGGATACAGACGAGCGATTCCATCATCACACGCTCGCGGTCGATCCACTGGTTGCGGGCCGCGGCTTCGATCATCGCGTACTCGCCCGATACCTGATACGCCGCCAGCGGCAGGTCGAAACGGTTGCGGGCCGCGGCAATCACATCCAGGTACGGCATCGCCGGCTTCACCATGATCATGTCCGCGCCCTCTTCAATGTCCAACTCGATCTCGCGCATCGCCTCGCGAAAGTTCGCCGGTTCCATCTGGTAGGAACGGCGATCTCCGAACTGCGGCGCTGAATCCGCCGCTTCGCGGAACGGCCCATAGAAACCGGAAGCGAACTTCGCGGCATAGGAAAGAATCGGCGTATTTTCAAAGCCAGCCTGGTCGAGTGCCGCGCGAATCGCCCCGACCCGTCCATCCATCATGTCCGATGGCGCGATGATGTCCACACCCGACCGCGCCAGCGAAACCGAGGTGCGCGCCAGCAACTCCAGGCTCGCGTCGTTCACGATCTCGTACTCCGCGGTAGCCGGCGGCGCGGCCGCGGCCGCGCCCAGCGATTGCGGTGCGGTTTTGTCGTTCACTCTGTCGTTCACTCTAACGATGCCGCAATGCCCATGCGACATGTACTCGCACAAGCAAACGTCGCCCATCACCAACACGTCCCGGACCTCACTCTTGATGGCGCGCGCCGCCCTCTGCACCATGCCATCTTCCGCCCAGGCGCCGGTGGCCACTTCGTCCTTTTTCTCCGGCAGCCCGAACAGAATGATCGACAACACTCCCAGCGCGCGTGTCTCGCGCACTTCCTTCACTGCCTCGTCTACGGAAAGGTTGAAGACTCCGGGCATTGAGCGCACTTCTTTCCGGATCCCCTTCCCGGGGCAAATGAATAATGGATACACCAGAGATTCGGGCGTAAGCCGGGTCTCGCGGACCAAGGCACGCAGGGTTTCAGTGCGCCGCAAACGGCGCAGGCGGTTAGCGGGAAAAGCCATAACAAGTAATTCTAGCAGTTACTGCCCGAGGCGCGACCGCCGATTTGATCACTGATCACCGTGACCTCGATCACACCGCGAACGCCGCCTCGGCTGAACGCACCGCAAGCCCTCATAGCGGCCTCGAACGTTACCGTAGTAACCTCCGGTAACCAGCACGTGATCTAAACATCTCGTGGCGAAGGTCATATGATGCAAAGTAGTGTCTCTGAGGCACATCTCGTCGCTCCGCTGCGGAGTTGGTCTACTGCTGGCCTTTGCTCTGGCTCCCGCAGTGTTTCCGAGCCCCTTCTTTCGCGTGGCCATGGGAGATCTGATCCCACTGCTGGTGATCACGGCTGCCTTCATCGTCTCCGCCAGAAACGCCTTCGACAGCCGTGGGCATACACGCCTGTTTTGGAGTCTTATGACGGCGGGCATGGTCATGTGGTGCTTCAACCAGGCATGTTGGGGGTGGTTTGAAGTGGTGGTGCGCAAGCCGCTGCCCGATCCCTTTTACGGGGATGTCGTGTTGTTTCTGCACGTTGTTCCCATCATGGCGGCCGTGGCTATCCGCCCCCATCAAGCCGATGAGCGCGAGGGGATGTTGCCCAGCGGGTTGAACGTCCTCATCCTGCTGGTGTGGTGGATCGTGGTCTACGCTTTCTTCGTTTTTCCCGAGGAATACATCGTCACCAATGGCGCGGTGTACACCCCCCGCTGGGATCTGCTGTATCTGGTCGAAGGAGTGATATTGATTGCCGCGTCCGCATCGGCATTCTTCACCAGTTCCGGACCGTGGCGCGAACTCTATCGCAACATTTTTTTCGCCTCCGCTCTCTACACATTCTCTTCGGAAGCCATGAATCGCGCTATCGCGCGTGGCTCCTACAAGACTGGCGGAATCTACGACCTCCCATTCCTCGCCGCTGCGCTGGGATTCCTCTGGGTCACCATCGCCGGGCGGCGCTGTCTTCGCGATATCCAGATGACGCCTTCGATCACTGGTGCCAGTCGCCCGGTCGCTCCTCAACTGGCGAAACTCGCCCTGCTCTCTCTCCCCCTCATGGGATATTGGGCGCTGTTCCTGAGCCACTCGCAGCCTTATCTGCGTCAGGTTCGTTTCACGGTGGCCATGTGCGGCGTCGGCATCCTGGCCTTTGTCGTTTTCCTCAGACAATACCTGCTGGACCAGAGGCTTCTGCAGCTGCTCCAGCATTCGCGCCAAAGCTTCGACAATCTCCAGCGGCTGCAGGGAAGAGTGGTCCAACAAACCAAGCTGGCTTCGCTCGGAGAACTGGTCGCGCTCGCCGCCGGCGAACTGGAGTTTCCGCTCTCGGCCATCCTGAGCAGTTCCGAGCGCATGGCTGCCAGCAGCAGCCTCAGCCGCGAGCAACTCTCGAACGCACAGAAGATCGGCCAGCAGGCACGGCGCACTCGCGAACTCGTCAGCGATCTGCTCAGCTTCGCGCAGCAGACTCCGGGAGAAAAAAGTCCTCTTGAACTGAAGCCTCTCTTGCAGCGCGCGGTTCAAATGGAAGGATTCAAGCTCGCAAACAAGAGGATCAGTCTGACCGTGGAAAGCGACGATCCCTTGCCTCGTGTCCTCGGCAATCCGAACCAGCTCTTGCAGGCCTTTCTCCAGATCGTCGAGAACGCGGTGGACGCATTGCAGGAAATCGGCGGCGGGCGTCTCCAGGTCTCCCTCTGGCGCGAAGCGGGCGAAGTGGTCGTGCAGTTTGCCGACTCCGGCCCCGGCCTGCGCGATCCCGACCGTGTTTTCGATCCTTTCTACACCACCAAGCCGGTCGGCAAAGGAACCGGCCTTGGACTGAGCGCCACCTACGGAGTAATCCAGGACCACAAGGGACAAATCATCTGCTACAACCGCCCCGAAGGCGGAGCGGCATTTGAAATCCGCCTCCCCGCGCTCAAAGTCACCGCCCCCCGCGTCGAAGCCGCCCGGGTCTGAGGCGAGAAAAGTATTGCCTTTCCTTCCACTAGCCTCCACTCGCCACAATCGTATCCGCCACTCGTGCCGCGTCCACCGCAAATCGTACATCGTGCGTCCGAATGATGTGCGCCCCTTTCAAGATCAAAGCGGTTTCCGCAGCCAGCGTCCCATAAAGCCGTTCGCCAACCTCCGCGTCTTTATCCTTGCCATCGCGGGCCAGCATTCGCCCAATAAATGACTTGCGCGACACTCCTGCGAGCAGCGGAAATCCCATCTTCTGCAGCTCAGCGAAGTGCGCCAGCAGCGGATAATTCTCCTCGAAACGCTTCCCGAACCCAAACCCAGGATCCAGCACCAGGTGATCGCGCTTGATCCCCGCCAGGGTCGCCGCCTCGGCCCACTGTAGCAACTCCCGTTTCACCATCAGCACCGGATCGCCTGTCGGCGGCAGTGACCGCCATTGCTCCGGACGCCCGCGCGTGTGCATCAGCACCGCTCCCACTTTGAGTTCAGCCAGTGTTTTCGCCATCTTTGAATCTGGATCCCACCGGAAGCCGCTCACATCGTTCACAACCTCTGCCCCGAGTTCCACCGCCGCCCGCGCCACGCTCGCCTTGTAGGTATCGACGCTTACCACCGCATCCGGCCGTCGCCGCTTCAAGTCCCGGATCACGGGCAGCACTCGCCTGCGTTCTTCCTCTTCCGATATCAGTTCCGACGTCGAAACTCCGGGCCGCGTCGACTCCCCACCCACATCAATGATGGTCGCGCCGTCATCCAGTAACTGCTCGGCGCGGACCACGGCCTTCTCGGCATCGATGTAGAGTCCTCCGTCGGAAAACGAGTCGGGAGTTACATTCACGACGCCCATGATCAGAGTGCGCCGCCCTAACTCAAGGACCCGAGAGCCTACGTTCCACTGAAAAATTGCCCGCATTATGCCGCTATTCTAGAACGAGCCCATTTTTTCTAGGTGTTCCAATCCGGCGAGACCCCACACGAGCTCTATCCGAGAATTCCCATCCTCTTCCCCACGCGCTCCAGCACTTCGAGCGCCTGCTGCAGTTCTTCTTTCGTGTGCGTGGCGGTCATGATGGTGCGCACGCGCGCTTTGCCTTCGGGGACGGTGGGAAAGGCGATGCCGGTTCCGAGCACGCCTTCTTTAAATAGTTCGCGGGAAAAATCCATGGTCCGCCGTCCGTCGCCAATGATGATCGGGGTGATCGGCGTTTCGCTCGCGGGAGTTGTCTGGCCGCCGATGTTGAAGCCTAGCAGGCCGAGCTCTTTCTTCCAGAAGCGGGTATTCGCCCAGAGCTGTTCCATCCACTGCGGCTCGGTTTCGAGAACGTCGAACGCCGCAATGCAGGTCGCAGCGACCGAGGGCGGATGCGATGTCGAAAACAGGAATGGGCGCGCGCGATGATAAAGATAATCGATTAAATCGCGCGTGCCGCAGACATATCCGCCTAAAGCGCCGATGGCCTTCGACAAGGTTCCGACCTGAATGTCGACGCGTCCGTGCATCGAAAAATGATCGATGGTGCCGCGTCCCTGGCGGCCGAGGACGCCGGAAGCGTGCGCGTCGTCGACCATCATGATTGCGCCGTATTTCTCGGCTGCCTCGCACAGACCGGGCAGCGGGCCGATGTCGCCGTCCATCGAGAACACGCCATCGGTGATCAGCAGCTTTCTTCCCGGCTGGTTCTTCACGCTGGCGAGTTGCTCCTCGGCGTGGGCGGTGTCTTTGTGCCGGAAGACGAGAATCTTCGCCCGTGAAAGACGGCAGCCATCGATGATCGAGGCGTGATTGAGTTCATCGGAAATGATGAAATCGTCCTTTCCCAAAAATGCCGAGACCGTCCCCGCGTTCGCCGTGAACCCCGACTGGAAAACCACGCAAGCCTCGACGTTTTTGAAGCGCGCGATCTTCTCTTCCAGCTCCATGTGGATTTTCATGGTGCCCGCGATGGTGCGGACGGCGCCCGATCCGACGCCATACTTGCGCGTGGCTGCAAGCGCCGCTTCGCGCAGTTTGGGGTGCGTCGTGAAACCGAGGTAATTGTTCGAGGCGAGGTTGATGACTCGCTTGCCGTCGAAGGTGCAAAGCGGCGCCTGCTCGTCCTCAAGGACGCGCAGCTTGAAGTGCGTGCCCTTGGCCTTGAGCTCGTCGAGTTGGTCGGTCAGGAACGAAAGCGGATTGGTGCGCGTGGCAGTGGGCATGAATAAGACCTCGCATCTGTATTCGTAATTAGTCTACGACCCGAGAACAAGTCGCTTCTGATCACTTTGGCAGATTGTCGAAAAACGCCTTTCTTTTCCTGCGTAGTTCCCTGCTTCTCGTCGGTACCCTCTTGGCGACTTCCTCGGGGCGGTTAGAGAGCCACACCAAAAGGAAGTAGAACACGACTGAGAACACTACGAAGGTTATGAGGAGCGTCACGAAACCGAGGGTCGGACTAATCAGCCGGATGACGGATAGCCGCCACGCAACAAGTGCCAAGCCAGCAGCAATCGGAACCGCTAACACAACAAAGCCAGCTCGCAACGCGGAAAATTGCCAAGGAGGTTTTTCCAGTTTCAGCATACCGATTCCTTGCGACTCACCATGATAATACCCTTCATGCGGGCTCGGTCTTCTTCGGCTGACCGAGCACCGCAATTGTTCCCTTAGTCACCCGCAAATAGTCCGCGGGCGCGATCAGGATCTGCAAGCCGCGAACACCCGCCGAGATGGAAACGACGTCGAACAGTTCGATGGTCTCGTCCACGTACACGGGAAAGTCGCGCTTGGCCGCGAGCGCGGTCACTCCGCCGCGAATGTAGCCGGTGAGCGCCTGCAGTTCTTTTACCGGGACTAGCTGAATTTTTCTTTCTCCCGCCGTGGCCGCCAGCGCCTTAAGCTTAAGTTCCTGATTGCCGGGTATCACCGCCATGCAGACTCCGTTGCGGTCGCCGCGTGCCACCAGCGTCTTGAAAACCTGCTCCGGCGGCAAACCAATCTTCGCCGCCACCGTTTCGGCGGCCAGATTGTCGGCATCGACCTCATAGGCGCGCAGCTCATACTGAATCCCAAGCTGGTCGAGCAACCGCACCGCATTCGTCTTCGAAACCGGCTCTTTCCCCATAACTGATTGAATTAAAAATACTTTACAAGTAAGTCCTTATTTCTCAAAGACCTGGCGAAAAGCACCCCTAAATCTTTGATTCCAAAAGACCGCAAGCAGGGGGGTCTCAATCCCAGTCCTCCGACTTCGCTCTCACCCAAAACTCGTTTCGCGCGATATGGCTGCAAGCGCGCGAATTGTGCAAGAATCGGAACCGCAGTTCAGTACTTAGAAGGAGGCTTACCGTGCGTCTTCTGCTCCATTGGATTCTAATGGCTGTAGCGGTGTGGATCGTTGCCCACATTGTGCCGGGCATTAGCGTAAATGGCCCGATGGCAGCTTTGATCGCGGCCCTGGTCATCGGTCTTTTCAACGCAACAATTGGATTGCTACTCAAGATCATCACCTTCCCGCTGACGATTCTAACGCTCGGCCTGTTCTGGTTCGTGATCAACGCGGTCATGCTGGAGGCGGCGGGTTCGCTGGTGCCCGGATTCCATGTGCGAGACTTCAAGGCGGCTTTTCTCGGCGCCCTCTTGCTGAGCATCGTGAGTTCACTGCTGCTGTGGCTGCTCATGCCGAAGCGAAACGCGGGCTAAAGAAGTTTCTTGCTCCCCACGCGGAGCGCGGCGAAAACACGTTGCACCTGTTGCTCGGTTGCCTCGATCGATCCGGAGTTATCGATTACGAAATCGGCAGCTTTGATTTTTTCTTCGTCGGGAATCTGCGCGGCCATGCGGCGAGTCACTTCGGCGCGGGCAGCGTCTTCCGAAATTCCCAGGCGGCGGGCGTAGCGCAGAATGCGTTGTTCGGGATGGCAGGTCACGACGATTAAACAGTCGAAACGGGTGGTGGCGCCTGCTTCGAGGATCAGGGCGGCTTCGACGATGGCGATGGCGTTCGGATCGCGGCGGCCTATTTCTTTTATCCACTCGTTTTCTTGCGCGATCACGGCGGGATGGACAATTTCGTTGAGTTCCCTGACGCGCGGGGGCGCGCCGCCGGGGCCACCGAAGGCAGCTTCGGCAAGACGGGGACGGTTGATGCTTCCGTCGGGGTTCAGGATTTCGAGACCGAAGTGACGGACGACTTCCTCATAGACTGGGCGGCCGGGCTGCATGAGCGTGTGCGCGACCGCATCGGCGTCGGTCAGGTGCGCGCCGAGTTTTCGAAACATCTCGCCGACAACGGATTTGCCGCTCGCGATGCCGCCGGTGAGGCCGAGTTTTAGCAATGGGTGCTCACGGTAAAATTCGTCGTCCGTCGTCCGCTATTCGCCGTTCGCTAGCTGTCCCGCGCCCCTTCAAAACAAGGTCAATTCGGGATGTCTCAGTCCACGCCGCAGCATCGTGGCTTTTACAGTGTTGGCCATCAGCATAGCGATGGTCAGCGGGCCGACGCCTCCGGGGACAGGCGTGATGGCGCCGGCGATTTCGGCTACCTCGGGGTGAACGTCGCCAACCAGGGTTGAGCCTTTGGCCAGAAACGCTTCTTCACGCTTCTTGTTCCCGGCCTTGTTCCAGGCCTCGTTCGAGGCGAAGAAGCGGTCGAATTCTTTCCGGTCGGTGATCCGATTGATGCCGACATCGATCACGGTAGCTCCGGGCTTCACGAACTCGCGGGTGACCATGCCGGCGCGCCCAATCGCCGCCACCAGGATGTCGGCGCGGCGGCAAACTTCCGGCAGATCGCGCGTCTTCGAGTGGCAGACGGTGACAGTAGCATTCTGATTCAGCAGCAGCATGGCGACGGGCTTGCCGACGATGTCGCTACGTCCGACGACCACGGCTTCCTGCCCTGCGATCGGAATTGCGCAGCGCTTCAAAATTTCCATGACGCCGGCCGGCGTGCAGGGCACGAGGCCGGGACGCTGCGTGGAGAGATAGCCCACGTTCATGGGATGGAAGCCGTCCACGTCTTTGGCGGGATCGACCGCCAGCAGA
>Ga0208191_1001165_pt1 | contig 14152 bp, 14 predicted proteins | sample June2015DPH_13_5_FD_184709 | JGI IMG/M metagenome (GOLD analysis project Ga0208191, IMG submission 184709) | Peatland microbial communities from SPRUCE experiment site at the Marcell Experimental Forest, Minnesota, USA - June2015DPH_13_40... | ecosystem: Environmental > Terrestrial > Soil >... | reverse complement strand
ACTTCTCCAATTAGAGCGAAATGGCGCTCTTGTTCGAGTGCATGGGGAAGTGTTGTCGCAACACGCTTGACACCGCCGACATTGTCAGAGACGCCTGTTAGCGGTAGTTGAGAATTCCTGCTCGGCGCTGGATAGCCTATGCCACTACTGCAGCTTTGCGTACTCGGCTTTGGCTTGCTTCAGGATGGGGATGTCGGGGTCGGCGTCTTTCCAGAGGGTGAGGAAATCTTTGTAGGCGGCGAGCGCCCGGACGCGGGCAGCATCGGCATCGGCTCCCTGCGAGGTTCTTGTCTGCAAGGCGTTGGCACGAGCTACTCCCAGATGCGCCAACGCTCCCGTCCAGCAGTTCCAGACAATACCGCTGTGGTCGAGAATCTTCTGAAACTCGGCTGCGGCGGGTTTGCCCTGTCCGGCGGCCAAGTATGCCTCTCCGTGTACATACACATGATAGAGGCAGGAAATATTCATGACGAACGGAACATACCCTAACTCGATGGGTGAAGCAGCTTTCAAGGTATCTAAGGCGAGAGCCGGATTCTTTTTATCCAGTGCCAATTGCGCCTGAATCGCGGGCAGCCAAAGCGACTGCATCTGCGTGTCCAGCGGAAAGCGCTTCCCTAAGTCTTGCGCCAAGGATTCGGCTCGTCTCATGTCGCCCGCCATGGCAAATGCAAGTGCCGCTTCGCTCTCGACGCCCCGACTCGCGGGAGCAAGCTTTAAAGCCTCCGCCGCTGACGGCCGCGCTTCTGTGGTGTTGCCGTAAGCGGCTTCTTCGAGAGCAGCATTCGCCTGCCATATTGCCCCATTTTCTTTGCTGTCAGCCCGGATTGCCGAGTCCACCGCCCGCTTGGTCAGTTCCCGCGCCTTGCTAAGATGACCGGCATACGCCTCCGTGTCGGATGCGAGCGCAAGTCCGACGTTCCGAAATTCGGGCTTACCCTCAAGCCACTGTTGCTGTTCCGCCATCGCGGCGGAGTCAGACGTGAGAAAGCCAAGAGCATAGAAAACATTGCGGAGCAAGTAATCATCCAGTTTTCGCGCCTGCGCCTCGTGGATAACCTGCCGCGTTTCGTCGAAGCGCTGCAAGGCAAGCGCGTAGTTGGCGAGATCCTCGTACTCACTTACAGCATCCGGTGCAAGGCGTACGGCTTGCCTGGTGATCTCCGCGGCTTTCTCATACTGCCCCTGTGCGCCGTACACTATGCCCAAATTGACGTACGCTGCATCTTCCCGCGGGTAGCTCTCAATCTCCTCCTGAAAGGTCTGGGCCGCTTTATCCAGTTCTCCCGTTACATACGAATAGTAGTCGGCGGTGATCGTCAGCTTTTCCCGTTCGCTGGCATGCCCCCGCAACTGGAATGCCTTGGTAAAGTATTCGCTGGCCCGTCCTAGCTCGCTGAGATTGGTGTAGTCGATCCCCACCGCCCTGTAGGCCATGGCAAAATTCGGATCAAGCTCGATGGCACGTTGATCGTAAGGCAGGCCTGCAGCGGCGCCTTTCTCGTTAGACGCCTTTCTACCAAGGCTGAGCGCTTTCAGAGCCTCGAGCGAAGGCGTGGTGGCCTGTTCGAGCGGAACATCAAACTTCTGCACCGTCGCCAGCGATTCGCCCAGCTTACTGCGCAGCCTGGATGCCGTCCCGCCCAGCGCGTCCAGCACCTTCTCCTTGGACGCCGCCGTCACCTGCTCCTCGGCCAGCGTGTCTCCGCTCTCGCAATTCACCGCCTTCAACCCCAGCACATACTCGCTGCCCAGATTGCCAATCGATCCGGCAAGGTAAGCCTTGCTGCCCGCCCGCTGGCAAAGCTCTCTGGCCACCTCGGGCGTGAGTCTCGGTTTCGTGCTCGCCGCATGGGTCATCAGTTGCAAGGTCTTCGCGACTTCGCTGTCAGAGAGCACATTCAAGAAAGGCGACTGCCGTAGGGAAATGCACAGCGCCGCTTTCAGCGTGTCGTCGAACACCGGATCGCCCGTGCTGTTGGCAAAATCGGCGAGAACGATCGTATCCTTCTCGGTTAGGCGCTTGGTTCGACTCCCACGATCGAGCCGAACGTAAGCGGCGCCGAGCAGGAGAGCCACTAGGCCGGCAGCCAGCAGCCAGCGTGGCGACAGAGATTGCCACGGCCCCGATCGGCTTACTTGCTCCTGTTGGACCGTCTCTGATGCAATGCCAGGATCTTGGCGGGGGCGCGGGTCTTGCGGATCTAACCCAGCGGCACTTAGGACGGCCTCCCCTAATTCCTCGCCAGAAAAAATCGGTGCGTCGGCTGACGGCTCAGGCCTTTCCGCGACAACTTCGACCGGCGCGATAAAGCGGTAGCCCAAACGCGGCACGGTCTCGATGTAGCGTGGTTGCTCGGCGGAATCGCAAAGCACTTGCCGAAGCTTCTTAACCGAGGTGTTGAGCCCATGTTCGAAATCGACAAAGGTATCGGCCGGCCAGAGCTTCTCTCGGATTTCTTCCCGAGTCACAATCTCCCCGGCGCGACCCAGCAACACCTCAAGGATCAGGTAAGGTTGACCACGAAGTTTTATTTTCGTCCCGCTTTTGGAAAGCTCACGCGTGCCCGTGTGCACTTCGAACGGGCCGAAGCGGTACTTCCCCCCGAGTCCCATAAATCCCCCCACTCAGGGCCCCATCGTTAGTCAGGATTCTACCATTGCCCGTTGACCCGGAGCCACAATAAAAATGATTGCTATTGATCTAATTCCTAGATCGGTTAACAAAATAACCTTTTATTTTTCATAGAGTTAACAACTCACCTACGATTCACCGACATTTCACCCTCGGTGCATTGCACTCCTTACGGTCATGCGAGAGAGTCGCGCTTGTGATTTGCATCACTTTGGTCTGTGATGCCATCACGATCACCGAATTGGAGGAGAGTTTCGATGAAAAGTAAGGTCGTTTCTCTAGTTGTTCTGTGGGTACTGTCGCTGTGCCCGAGCGTCGGCAATGCGCAAACTTCACACCACTCCGCGCTTACCGTCAAAGTTCCGTTCGAGTTTGTAGTTGGAAACCGAACGTTCCCAGCCGGAACCTACAAGTTCGAATCCCTCAACTCCGCCCCGAGCAGCGCCACCATCGACTACCTCATGGTACGGAGCATGGATGGACGCCACCTGTACCAAGCCATCGTAGCTGATGTGGTTGGCAGCGAGGAGCCCAGCAATCCGAGGCTGCTGTTCACCCGCCGTGGTGACCGCGCTTTCTTGTCTGAGGTTTGGGCGCCGGGGAAACAGGCTGGCTGGGGGCTTCACTGCCGCGATGGCCATACCCAAAGCGGGGTGAGCGGGAACGACAACGTGACCCTGATCGCGGCCGCCGACTGGCGCTAAAGAGCACCGGTGACGACGCGAGTTTGGTCGCGGGAGATTAGTGCTTCGTTTCAGAGACATCTCAGTCGGGTTGGAACGGCTGTTTTTCTCCCTTCCCGGCGGCAGAAGGAGTTTGCTGGCTTGCAGAGAGCCGAAGTTGTGTTTGCCAATTGCAGCCAGCAACCGCGATGAACTGAAATTCTCTACGGCGAAGCTCACGAAATAAGGTGCTGCATTTTTCTTGTTGGAGAACGGATATGCCGCCATTCGCTCACAGGGGTCGCTTGGTTTATGCGTATAATTTTCCGGGTGAAGTAGCATCCTTCGGTGACGTTCGTGTCGATTTCGCCAGGATGGAACTGGTCCGGAACGGCGGTGAGGTTCAACTCACGGCTACGGAGTTCAAGCTTCTGGCGTTCCTGCTGCAGAACCCGGAGCGCGTCATCTCTCGAAAAGAGCTCCTCGATACGATCTGGGGCTATCCAACCGATCCGGCAACGCGCACCGTGGACATTCATATCTCGAAGTTGCGTCAAAAAGTGGAAAGAGACCCGGCAAACCCAATCCATCTGCGAACCGTGCACTGCTCGGGTTACAAGTTCGTTCCATGAGCGCAGGGTGCTGCTATGACATTTGGGGGCTTTCGGTTGTTGTTGCAAAATCCCCATAGCGCTCATTGACTGGGTTGTGAGCGCCTGTGGCTGTTGAAAATATCCCTGGGAGTCTGAACAAAAAAGGGGCTCCCTCGAAGTAACGCTTGAGTGCTGAAACGCACTACTAGATGTGCGGTGTTGTGCAGGCTGGGTCCATCGCAGGCAAGAAAGCCAAGCCCAACACCGGGGAGGTTGACATTGATTGCCCGCAAGGTTGCTGCGCGCCTGAAACCGAACTCGCTTACGGAATTCACGAATCTCATGGAGTGTGAGATTCTTCCCTGGCTGCGAAAGCAAGAAGGCTTCCTAGATTTGATCACCCTAGCTGTCCCCGGGAGCAGAGAAGTCGCAACAATCAGCTTCTGGGATCACAAAGGGAATGTGCAGGCTTACAACTCAAGCGGTTATCCAGAAGTGTTGAAGATTCTCGCAAGACTCTTGGACGGGACTCCTTACGTTAAGACGTTTGATGTTGTCAGCTCGCCATTTCAAATGGTCACCCGCGCGCAGCCACCGGAAGCAGAAAATCTGGTCCAATAGCATCGTGGTTGATCGTGAGGGGCCGCCCAAAATCTTTCTGTTTGTTGTTGGCGATAAATCCCGATTACACTCATTGACCCTGCAATGGGGGTTTTGAGCGTAATCGCCTTCCATGAGAAAATATCGCGATTGGACTCATTATTGATGAGCACACAATGACTGAAGACCTCCTTGAACTGATCGGTGGACGTAGCACTATCAAGGCTGCTACGGAACTCTTCTATAGCAAAGTTTTGGAGGATGATAATCTGCGCCCTTTCTTTGAACGAGTAGACATGGCGCACCTCCGGTCCCGGCAGATTATGCTCATTTCCATGCTCCTCGGCGGACGAGTGTATACCGGCAAAGACATTCATGACGCCCATGCCCGGTCCAGAGATAACGGTCTAAAGGATGTGCACTTTGACCTGTTCCTGAAGCACTTTCGCGCAGCCCTGGAACAAGTGGGGGTGAAACCTGAAAATGCCGGGAAAGTCATGAAACGTCTGGAGAGCAAGCGAGCGGCCGTACTGGACAGATGAAATTCCTTTTGATTAGGGACGAGAAGTATTTTCTCGGCAGTAAGCCCCTTTAGATCGACGAAATCGGCAACTTGGTCCCTCTTCGTCAATTGGCGCAATATCCTGATTACACTCATTGACCCTGTTCCGAACTGTCCCGCGTCAATGCTTTGCCTCTTCCACGTCCGAGGCAAGCAACCCAGCACAAGCCGCGAGGACCTCGCCTCGTGTCCTAGAACCCTCACGCCCTAGAACCTCAATCAAAGCGACTGTGCGCTGAGGCAACTTGTAGGTTCTCGCTGTCAACGGGGATTGGAGAATGTCGCTTGGAACTTTATCTAGCTGCCTTTGGGTACGCCAAAGAATCTCAATGGCAATTTGCACGGCACGGGATTTCTGTCCGTGGATTTGTCCTGCTTGGTCAATTATCTCGGCGGCAGCGGTTGTGAGCTTGTATCGTTTCGCTACGCTTCTGCTGGCGCCAGTGAGCTTGTTGAGACGGCGGGTCTCACTTTTCATCGTTGCAGCGATTCTAGCACCGAGTGGATGCGAGAGCTTTGTGCTTAAGACTCAAGAGACGCACGAGCGTTAGGATGGGGTCACGCGCACCTGTGATTGTACTCACTGATTCGATTCAGACTCGAATATAAACTTGCAAGATGCGCACTCGTTCATCTTTTGAACGAGCGGACGGGGACCGTAGCGCGAGTGTCGATGCCGTGCGCAAAGCCCAGTCATCGCAGGGTGCGCGTTGATTGGGGTCCATGGCGTCACCAGAGGGATTTCCGCCATGATTTCCGCAGCGCAGCTTTACGATTACGTTCAATGCCCGCACAGAGTATTCATGGATGCATTCGGCGACGCAGCCGAAAAAGACGACACGTCTCCTTTCGTCGAGCTGTTATGGGAGCACGGTCTTGACCATGAAAACGCTATTGCCGCACAACTGAACATTACGACAAACCTTAAGTCGCTCGATGCCGCCGACCGCGAACGAGAAACTCGCGCAGCAGCGGAACGTCATGAGCCCCTCATATACGGTGCTTACCGACCACCACTCGGTTGTATCCAGTCGCAACTAACGTGCCGCTGTGCGTGTGGAACTCTCTGCATTGCTTCTTTGCGCTCATTCTCTTCTCCTACGCAGCGTGGTTTCTTGCTGCTCATCACTGTGTAGTATGCGTACTTCGTTAAAAACTGGGGAATCCTTCTAACTTATTGATAATAGACACAGTTATAGACGCTCTTTTCAAGCACTTATAGAGAAGTTGGGACGCTTACAGGAAAGGTTGGTGCTGAGGGTCTTTCGAGGTGGAACTATCGCTCTCAGAGAGGCTGGTGAGCGGGAAGAGCGTTATAAATAATGAGGAAGACAGGTTAATGGTACTGCAAAGGCGTCACTCGCTTCCACGAAGGCCCGTCACCCAGAGAGGGTGGCGTACAGTCCGAGTGCTACGCCCAGAGTGTACAACAAATAGCCCACCGAGACAGAGAATCGATAAATCCTATCAGCAAAGTCCTTAGTGGCTCGTGCTCTTGTCAGAGCGGCGTCACCCACCATTGTCACAAAAATCACTTGCACTGCCTCCGTCACTATAGCCAGCTTCACTCCAAGCGACCGAAGCCAGTCATTCTTCGGTGACGGCTTGAGAACTTCATCTACTTGTTGGTTAGCTTTGTCGATCCCCGGCTTGAGTTGTTGTAGTTGCTGACGCAAATCTGAAGCCGACGGTAGCTTGTCGATGAAGCGAGAAACGCTATCGACGCTGCTATCTAGGTCGGCACGTAGCTGCCGGGCGACAATAAGGTCCTGTGCTATTGACACTGAATAGTCCCGTTGACGGACATCCTCGGGCTGAGTAGTAAGGTCTTGCCTTAACGCAGCTATCTGTAGTTGAACTTGAAGTTCTTGAAATGCCACTGTTGATTGGCCAAGCTCTGTCCGGTAGAGAGCTTCGCCAGAGTCCAGGGAGCTTGACACGTCTTTAGCTCTCTCTTTGAGAATCTCTTGAACGGAGAAGGTCAGGACGAGAATCACTGCGCTGATGATTGCGAGTATCCTCCGCTTCTGCTTCTGGTCACGCCTGACTGGCTTTGAGCTCTTAGAGGTCATTTGAGGTGCTCCGTCGGTTGGATTCTAGCACCGTGAGGTTGGTGACGTGTCGGAGATTTCAACCACGCCCGTGCTATCCTGTTCCGTCGCAACTGCGACAGGAGCACACTTTGAGCAGAGAAAGCATCATTGCAGAGATTCGGAAAGACGTTGCCCTGATGGAACACGTCATCAAACTGCTAGGCGGGGTGAAAACTGTATCAATAGACGAGGTGGTCGGCAAACCGCGCAAGGCACGACGCAAGATCTCCGCTGCTGGTCGCAAGCGTATTGCCGCTGCACAGCGAGCACGATGGGCAAAGATTCGGGCTGCAAAGAAGTGAATCGGCAGCCGCTTCGGAGTAGAAATGGCCCCGGAAGAGAGAGCGACTACCAATGAAACCACTGTTTACAATTCATGCTGGAGAATACCTAGTCGGTTCGTACATTGAGAAAGAGTTCGCCCGGCGCGTCAATGTCTGGGTTCCCTCTACTGATATGGGCATTGATCTGTTACTTTCCAACCATGATTCGACGCGGACTGCATCAATTCAAGTAAAGTTTTCAAAGGACTTTCTTTCCACAACGATGAGTCCGATATTTCGTAGGAAGGACAGCCTTCTCAAGTCATGTGGATGGTGGACGATCAAGCGGGAAAAACTGGCGGAATCACCAGCGCAATTTTGGATATTTGTCTTGCTTGGGTTTGGTACGGGTCAAGATTTCGTTATCATTCGCCCGCAAGACTTGCTACAGCGGCTCGATAGAATCTTCGTTAAGAAGCCCAACACTGTTCAAAGTTACCTTTGGGTTACGAAACAGAAGAAGTGCTGGGAAGTCAGAGGGCTAAAGAAGGATGACCAGCTACGCATCTCAAAGGGCGATTATGAAGAAGACAAGCGCAACTTGGTTGACTATCTCAATAACTGGAAACCGATTCTGCAAGAACTAGGGAACAATGGCTTTAGATCGTTTTGAGGAAATACTTCGGACATGACGCATTTCCTCATTCATCCTCGGAGCTTGGAATCTTGTCCACAGAAATGTCGAATGCTTTGGCCGCTCGGTAGCGAAGGGCCAACTCCAGCTCTTCATTGGAGCGGAATAGAGAGCCCTAGACGCTTTCGGTCTCGCCCGGTAGCGAATCGGTCTAACATTGCGGTCACGAGCGGCGAAGCAGCGGGGCGGCCTTTAGGAAGTGAAGGGCCCCGCGAATCAATCCGCGAGGCCCCTTGGCAAAGTGAATCGACTTGCGTAGGGGAGCAGTCTAGCACGGGCGGCGGTCCCCCACAAGGTTCATGGCCCATTATGGTGAGGGCTGAGCCGCCGAAGTCAAACGCTTTGGACTTCCGCTGCTTGCGAACAAGTCTGACTTCTGCTCGTCTTTCAGCGGCGGTCATTTCTGCACAGTTCAGTCTTGCCGCTGCTCAATGTGTTTCCAGGCATTCCGCAGTTCAAGCGAGATTCGCTGCTGCGTACTGACTTCCGCCAGTTTTTACTGCACACTCACTGCACAATCTTTTTAGAATGGGGTCAATTAGGGGCGAAATGCTGCTCTAGAGCTACTCTAACCCACTGAAAGCATTGTAAACCATTGAAAATAGACGTTTTATGAGACCGTCGCTCTAACCACCTGAGCTACACCGCCAATCCGGAAATACGCGGAAGGGAACCAGGGACAGCCCGGAAATGGGCACAGAATCCCGCAGACGCGGGTGGACGCGTCCCTGACTTATTCTAAAAGTGCATGGAATGCAGTGTCAAACGAATGGAGTGTCAAACCGCGTGGCTCCATGCGAAACTGGGCGCATGAAAGTCATCGCTGTGATTCCGGCGCGCCTCAATTCGACGCGCCTGCCCCGCAAGATGCTGCGCGCGATCGCCGGCGAGCCGTTGCTGGCTTGGGTGTATCGCGGAGTGCGGCGGTGTTCATCGCTGGACCAAGTCGTTGTCGCCACGGATTCGAATGAAATCATGCGGTTCTGCGAAGAGCGAGGCTTTGCCGCGCGCATGACTTCGGCGGCGCATCGGTCGGGCACCGATCGGGTCCATGAGATCTCGAACGCGATTTCGGCAGATGTTTATTTGAATGTTCAGGGCGATGAACCGCTGACTCGGCCCGAGCATATCGAGAGCTTGATCGCGGTGATGCGGGGCGCGGGGGTCGAGGTGGGGACGCTGAAGACGCCGGCCGCCGAGGTTGACATCAACAATCCGAGCGCGGTGAAGGTGGTGACGGATAGCGCGGGGCGGGCCTTATATTTTTCGAGGGCAACCATCCCGCATGACCGCGATGGAGTGGGTCCGCGGTACTACAAACATCTTGGGTTCTATGGCTATCGGAAGGACGCGCTGGATAACTTCGTGCGCTGGTCGGAATCGCCGCTCGAGCGCAGCGAGCGGCTGGAGCAGTTGCGCTTTCTCGAGAACGGAGTTCCGATCTACGTAGCAGAAACGCCGTTCGACACCGTGGGCGTCGACACGGAGGAGGATGTGCAGCGGGTCGAAGCGATTCTGGAGAAGAATTTGTAATTTTGTAATCGGGTAATTTGGTAATTTGAAAATCAGATTCAAGCCCGAGACGCCAAGCGCGGCATGGGACCGATTCAGATTACCAAATTACAAATTACTCAATCAGCAATTTTCTCTGACTTCTCCCAGGCTTCGGCGGCGGCGACTCTTTTTCCGATGGCAGGATGTGAGTAAAGCAACCACTCGACCCAGCGGGACGGGGTTTTTTCGGCGAGATTCTGCTCGGCCAATTTATTCATCGCCGAAATGAAGGGTTCGACGCTAGCCACGGACTGGAAGCAATAGCGGTCGGCCTGCCGCTCGTTGAAGCGCGAGTAGGCGTTGAGCGCGGGCATCAGCAAGAACGAGAGCACGGTCGAGACCAGAATCAGCAATGGCAGATTGGCGAAATCGTGCATAGTCTCGAACATGTGGCGTTGATACACGGCGTAAGTGAGAACGGTGTTGGCCAGCCAGAAGCCGAACAGCGTGATTCCCGCCTGCACGAAAATGCTTTTCAGAATGTGCCGCTGCACGTGATGCCCAAGTTCGTGCGCGAGCACGGCTTCGATTTCGTCGTCAGAATAGTTGTCCAGCAAGGTGTCGGCGAGAATGATGCGGCGGGTCGCGCCGAGCCCGGTCAACGCGGCGTTGGCCTTCTTGCTTTTCTCGGAAAGATGCCATTTATAAACACCGCGCACGCGCGTGCCGGCGCGTTCGCTCAGGACGATCAGGCGGCGCTTGAGTTCCTCGTTTTCGAGCGGCTCGAATTTATAAAAAATCGGAAACAGCACAACCGGCGCGAGTTGCGCGAGCAGTACAAAGAGTCCCAGGAAAACCGCCCACGCGATCAACCACCAGTGCTGCGGGCTCTGGCGTATGAGCATGTAGAGCAGTTCCACCACAATCGTGGCCATGACCAGGCCAATCAGAAAACTCTTGAATTCATCCCAAAGCCACGAGCGGAATTTCTGGTTGGAAAGGTTGTAGCGGTGCTCGAGCCGGAAACCGTAGTAATCGAGCGGGGTTCCCAGCACTTTGCCGATCAGCATCAGCATCAGGACGTAGAGGAAAACGGCGAAAGAGTAGTTCTGCGAAGCGCCACGCTCCGCCAGATCGCGGAGCGTTCCGGTCCAGCCGGTGGCCAGGAGCACGACGAGCAGAGCGAAGCCGATCGCGAAATCGGCAACGCCCAGCCACCGCTTGATGCGGTTGTAGCGGCGCGATTCCGGAGAATCGGCGAGAACCGGTGCGATTTCCGTGGTAGCCATCATTCTAAGGGTGTTGTCACTATCCTATCGCGTTCCGAGGCTGGCCTGAACGCGAAAGGGCCGGCTCAACGGTCAGAATATTTAAAGGTTGGATGTGCTAAGTCCGTCAAGTTTCTGCGGCATGGATGGGGACTCTTGAGCCTTACCCGTTCGCTTTCTCCGCCCCCAGCATGGACTGCAGAATCTGATCCGAGACATCCTTGACGGCCCCGGGCGAGTGCGCCAGAAACAGCGTGTTGGTTTTGTCGTTCTCGCCAATCGACTTCAGGGTATCGAAGTACTGTGTAACCATCACCAGTTGCATGACTTCTTTTGCGGACGCCCCCTCCACCACCTTCTGGAACTGTTCGATCGAGACCTGCAGCCCTTCGATGATGGCCTTCCTTTCATTCGCGATCCCCTGTCCCTGCAGAGCCTTGCTTTCCGCTTCGGCCTCGGCCTTCTTGACCACCAGAATCTTCTCCGCCTCGCCCTTGGCATTAGCGGCTACCTGTTCGCGCTGGGCTGCGTTGATATCATTCATGGCCGCCTTCACCTTGGCATCAGGAACAATATCGGTCACCAGCACATTCACAATTTCGTATCCGAATAACGCCATGTCCGCATCCAGTTCCTGCTTGACCGCTGCGGCGATACTGGACTGCGAAGCAAACACTTCGTCCAGCGTCATACCTGGGACATGCCCCAGGATCACTTGCTCGACGTAGGATTTGATCTGCGCCACCGGATCGGACAACTTGTAGTAGGCATCGTAGACTTTTTCCGGGCGAACACGATTCTGCACCGAAATAGGAATGGTGACGAACACGTTGTCTTTGGTCTTTGTCTCCATGGTCAGAGTGATCTGATTCACACGCAGACTCACTGTGCCTGTCACGGAATCGAAGAACGGCCGCTTCCAGTTCAATCCAGGCTGGGCGACCCGAAGGAACTTGCCGAATCGCGTGATCACGGCGACCTCGGCCGTGCGCACGGTAAAAAAGCTTCCCAGAATCAAGTAGAGCACTATGAAAGCGACGATCCCCATCGGAATCCAGTACAGTTGATCCATCTCGTTTCCTCCGCTTGCTCCTTCGGGAAGCAAGCCAGATTATATTCCTCATTTCTTTTTTTGAAGTCCGAACTTGAGGACGACTCACGGTCAGTTCTGCCGTACGAATCTTTCGCCGGTTTCAAGAATTTCTTCGACCAGCTCGGGCGTGGCCGCTTCCGCGTAGCATCGCAGCATAGGTTCGGTACCGGAGGCCCGAAACAATACCCAGGCATCGGCGCCGTTGCCATGCTTGGGAGCGTCGAGGAAGCACTTCACGCCGTCGCGATTTTCCTTGCGCAATATGGAATAACGACCGAGCTTCGTGGTGTGCGGATCGGCTGCGCGGCGGATGGCGCTGTCCTTGAGCTCATCGGAAATGTGCAGATCGCGCCTGCCATAGTAGTGGGCGCCGAATTCACGCTGCAGATCGGCGACTAACTGGCCGAGCGGCTTCTTTTCTTCCGCCATCACATTCGCCAGCAGGAGCGCGTTGAGAATGCCATCGCGTTCCGGGAGAAAGCGGCCGTATCCGATCCCGCCTGATTCTTCTCCGCCGATCAGAATTTCATGCTCCATCATGAGGTCGGCAATGTACTTGAAACCGACCGAGGTCTCGCGCAGCTTGCGCCCATACTTGGCGGCGATGCGGTCGATCATGCCGCTGGTGTTGAAGGCGCGCACGACATCGCCCGGCCACTTCTTGTATACCAGCAACCAGTTCAGCAGAACGGCAAAGCACTTGTGCGAATCGACGAAGCTCCCGTCTTCAGCCACAGCGCCGATGCGGTCGGCATCGCCGTCGGTTGCCAGGCCGGCGTGGCATTTTTCGTTCACTACGGTTTCCTGCAGCAGCTTGACGTGCGGCAGAATTGGCTCGGGATTAATGCCCGGGAATAGCGGGTTCACTTCCTGGCGGATCGCCACGTAGCGGATGCCGTGCGCATCAAATATTTTTGGAAGAATGCCGCGGCCGGAGCCGTACATAGAGTCGATGGCAAACTTGAAATTCGCGCGCGCGATAAGGTCAAGATCCGCGAACTGGGTGACGGCTTCGACATAAGCGGGCTTCAGATCCACCTCTTCGATTTTCGCCGCGCAGCCGCTGGGCATGGCGCCGGCGGCCAGTTCATCTTCGATAGACTTCATGATGGCGGGCGTGGCCGAGCCTCCAAACTTGGCCTTGAACTTCACCCCATTCCAGTTCCACGGATTGTGGCTCGAGGTGACCATAACTCCGCCCGCTGCGCCCAGCTTCTTGACGTTGTAGGAAACCGCGGGCGTGGGCACGTAATCGTTGGCGAGCAGCACGGGAATCCCTGCGGCGGCGATGACTTGCGCGACGGCACGAGCGGCGCGGTCGGAAAGGAAACGCGTGTCGTAGCCGATGATGACACCGCGAGCGGGATCTTCATACTTGAGGACGTAGCTGGCAATCGCGCCCGCCACGCGGCGCACGTTGTCGAAAGTGAAATCGTCGGCAATTAGGCCGCGCCAGCCATCGGTACCGAATTTGATTTGGGTCATGAGTTCGTCGTTGGTCGTTCGTCGTCGGTCGTTTGCGGTTCGTCGTGCGCTTCGGCAGCCTGTTAGCAATCGCGAGTCAAAAGCTTGCTGACGACTAACGACCAGCGACTGACGACTGCCTCTTCACACCAATTTCTTCAGCTTCTTCTCATCCAGATGCTTCACCACTTTGCCGACATCCTGCGACTGGTCGAGCGTGGTGATGAGCAGGGCGTCTTCGGTCTCGACAATCACCAGGTTGCTCACGCCGACCACGGCGACAAATTTTCCGGGCGCGTGAACGTAATTATTTTTCGCATTCAGAGCAAAACTTCCGGACGCTGAGACCAGGCTTCCGTCGCCCGGTCTCGCCTTCGCGACGTGGTGCTCATGGAGCGCGGTCCAGGAGCCGAGGTCGTTCCATCCGAAGTCGGAGGGCAGACAGAAGATGCGCGACTGGCCTTCTCCCTTGGCGGAACGCGGCTCCAGCACCGCATAGTCGATGCTGATGTTTTCGCACTTCGTGTAGAGCTTTCGAAAAGTGTCCGCGAACTTGCGCGTGCCATAGGCGGCGGCAATTTTTTCGAGGAGATGAGCGGTGCTCGGAAGATGCTCACGCAGCGCGTTCGCGAGCGTGTCGGCGCGCCAGAGAAACATACCGCTGTTCCAGAAGTAATTGCCGGCGTCGAGAAACTGCCGGGCCGTGGCGAGATCCGGCTTTTCGGTAAAGC
>Ga0208191_1001156_pt1 | contig 14208 bp, 5 predicted proteins | sample June2015DPH_13_5_FD_184709 | JGI IMG/M metagenome (GOLD analysis project Ga0208191, IMG submission 184709) | Peatland microbial communities from SPRUCE experiment site at the Marcell Experimental Forest, Minnesota, USA - June2015DPH_13_40... | ecosystem: Environmental > Terrestrial > Soil >... | reverse complement strand
ATTCTGATCCTAGCACTACTTCTTCTCTGCGGGTGTGGTGGCGGCCCCAGTGCTGTTATCACCCCTCCGCCGCCCTCGGCACTCAGCTACACTACCGCCACGGCGGTCTACATCAAGGGGACGGCGATCACGCCGAACAGCCCCACCAGCACCGGCGGAGCGGTGACCTCTTACAGTGTGAGCCCGGCCCTTCCGGCGGGCCTGAGCCTGAGCACCAGCACGGGCATCATCACGGGAACCCCCATGGCCGTGACCGCCACGGCCAGCTACACGGTAACGGCTTCCAACTCGGCCGGCAGCACCACGGCGACCCTGACCGTCACGGTGGAAGACGCGGCCCCGGCGGGCCTGGCCTACACTACCGGCACGGCGGTCTACACCGTGGGGACGGCGATCACTCCGAACAGCCCCACCAGCAGCGGCGGAGCGGTGACCGCGTACAGCGTGAGCCAGGACCTTCCGGCGGGCCTGAGCCTGGACGACGACACGGGTATCATCAGCGGAACCCCCACAGCCGTGACCGCCACGGCCAGCTACACGGTAACGGCTTCCAACGCGACCGGCAGCACCACGGCGACCCTGACCATCACGGTGAATGCCGCGGCCGCGGGCGTCCAGTTCATCCCCAATATGAACCAATGGATTACGCCGCTGGCGCCCCAGGGTTCCCAGTTCCAACCGCTGGTCACCCCTTGGTTAGTAAACGGTAATCCCTGGCTGGCCGGGCAAGCGGTCTCGAGCGTGGTGAGTCCGGATGGGAAGACCCTGCTGGTTCTGACCAGCGGGTTCAACCGCATTTTCAACGGCGACGCCCTCACAGACATGGCCTTCGTGGCCGGGGGGAACGTACAGCCCGCAAACCCCGCCGCGCCCCCAGCTCCCGGCGGGCTGGCAGCAAACTCGCCGTCGAGTGAGTACGTGTTCATCTACGACATTTCGACGGACACGCCGGTCCAGAAGCAAGTAGTGATGATCCCCAATTCCTACAACGGGATCGCCTTCGATCCAAAACAAGATGCTTTTTACGTATCCAGCGGGATGGGTGACTTCCCCTTTGGCAGCAACGGTAACCCCGACCCCAATAGCCCCCAATTTGACAATGTCCACGTCTTTACTCTGAGCGGAGCAACTTGGGCGCCGGCGCCGTCGACGCTGCTGCCAGGACCGGAGCTTCTCTTGAACCATACCACGGGGGGCGTTGGCCTTCCCGTGCCTGCCAGTGCCCCATTACTCCAGATAAATAGCGTGGTTTACGTGTCGCCGTGCGCCGCCGGCGTGGCTGTTTCGAATGATGGCCAGACGATGGTGGTGGCAAATTATTACAACGACTCGATAACGGTGTTCACCGGAGGCTTGGGCAACTGGGCGCCGCTGAGCACCCTTACGGCCGAGGAACCCCTGGGACTGCAGAACACGGGGGAACTCGACCTGCGCCCCGGCAGGGCCGCTAGCTCGCCGCAGCCGGGCACGCCGGGCGGCGAATATCCGTTTTGGGTGGTTATCGCGCAGCCGCCGCTGCCGGCGCGTAGCACTACAACCACTTGGGCGTATGTCTCAAGCCTTCGCGATCGCGAGATCGACGTAGTGAATCTGGATGGGGGGACACCGGCGGTAATAAAACGGATCCCCGTGAAAGGCCAACCGAACAAGATGACGCTTAACACGGCCCAGACGCGCCTGTATGTCGCCGAAGACGAGTCCGATACGGTTGACGTCATCGACACGAACCCCAACGACAGCACGTGGAACACCGTCCTCGAAACCATCCCGGTCATCGCTCCCCCGTCAGTCGTGCCTGCCAACCTGAAAAATTATACCGGCGCGAACACCAACAGCGTGACGCTCACGCCGGATGGGACGCAACTCTACGTGACCAATGGCAATATGAACAGTATCGCCGTCGTGGCGCTGACTGGAACGGATAAGAACGACCAGGTCGTGGGTCTCATTCCCACCGGCTGGTACCCGAGCTCTGTGAGCTTCAGCCCCGATGGCAAATGGGCATACGTGGTCAATGGGAAGTCGCCGACGGGGCCGGATCCCAATTGGTGCTATAACGCCGGCCCGCCGACGTACCCAAATTGCATTCCCATGAATGAGTGGAATCCCCAGTTGACCAAAGCCGGCTTACAGAGCTTCCCAACCGCCACCCTCGCGGCGCAACTCCCGGCGCTGACGGCGCAGGTAGCCACGAACAACCGGTTCTTCACCGCCGAGAGCTCGAGCGACGCCGCGGTCATGGCGGCCGTGCGCCAAGGCGTCCAGCACGTTATCTTCATCATCAAGGAAAACCGGACTTACGACCAGGTTCTGGGTGACCTGCCCGTCGGCAATGGCGATCCTAGTTTGGTTCAGTGGGGAAGTGCGATCACGCCGAATCTGCACAATCTGGCGCAAACCTTCGTCACGCTCGATAACATCATGGCCACCGCCGAAGTCAGCTATGACGGCTGGCTGTGGACCACTTCGGGTCGCGCCCCCGACGTGGTAGAACGTCAATACCCGGTGGCCTACGCGGCACGCGGCCTCAGCTTGGATAGCCAGGGTACGAATCGCAGTGTGAACGTTGCGATTCCGACCGTCGCCCAGCGCATGGCCGCCGAACCCCTTACACCGAACGATCCGGATCTGTTAGCGGGCCAGACCGACGTGGATGCGCCGGATGGACCGAACGATGAAGTGAATACCGGCTATTTGTGGGACGCCGCGCTGCGGGCGGGTCTCACGGTTCGCAACTATGGTTTCCTTCTGGACGCGACCTGCTATAACGCGCCCACGTGCGCCATTCCCCTGGCGCACGACCCGGCCGCAACCAGCACGATCGTGGCCTCCCCCGCGAATGTCTCCCTCACCCCGTACACCGATCCGTTCTTCCGCGGTTTCGACAACAACTTTCCGGATTATTACCGTTACACGGAGTGGGAGCGGGAGTTCAATGCCAATTACGCCAAAGGTGGACTCCCTTCGTTGAGCCTCGTTTACTTCATGCACGATCACACCGGGAACTTCGGTACCGCGATTGACCTGGTGAATACTCCGGAGACGCAGGAAGCTGATAATGACTATGCGGTCGGCTTGCTGGTTCAGAAGATCGCCAACAGCATCTACGCGAATAACACTCTCATCTTTGTCATTGAAGACGACGCGCAGGATGGCGCCGACCACGTCGATTCGCACCGCACCATCGCGTTCGTGGCGGGCGCCTACGTGAAACAACATGCTCTGGTCTCGACACAGTACAACACCCTCGACTTCGTGCGCACGATCGAAGAGGTTCTGGGCCTCCCGCAGATGAACCTGAACGACGCGCTCGCCAGGCCCATGGCCGACATCTTCAACACCACGCCGACCGCGTGGAGTTTTACCGCCACGCCCTCGACGTATCTCTACAACACGAGTCTGCCGCTGCCTCCCCAGGCGGCCGGCGTGATCCTGGTCAAGTCGACGCACAACGCGCAGTACTGGGCGCGGGTCACCAAGGGAATGGACTTCTCGGACGCAGATCGCGTCGATCCCGCGGTCTACAACCGCATTCTCTGGAAAGGGATGATGGGCGGCCGGCCTTATCCCGCCGGGCCGACCGGACTGGACCTACGCCAGAACCGCAAGGAGCTCCTCGCGAGTTACCGGCGGTCTCTGAAGCAAGGAGCGGCGCAGAAACCGAAGACGGTCACGAACTGAGCGCGACGAGGCGGGCGCGCACGGACGGGGTTCCCCCTCACAAAGCAGGATCCCCGGGCGAGTCTAGCCGAGCGCGCCCGCCACGTCCCGGGGCCTGCCAGGAAACAAATGTTACAACTCCTGCGTGCCACCCCCCTGCCCGGCAGAGGAATCCACTTCATTCCCGTCCTCCCGCCTTGCGGGACGGGGGTGCCGCTCTGCCGTTCGCGTCCCGGGGCGGCAGGGGGCTTTCGGATGCAAGATTTAACAGTTATTCGCTGACAGGCCCTAAATGAAAATGCTGGCATCCAAATCAAATGACAATCGCTGCTCCGGTGCCAGGACCCTTGACCATTCTCGCCACAGTTCCTGGCAATTTATACCCTTGTCACAATTGTTGAGGATGACTTACGGCTTAACGTTTCAGCCTGAAGAGAGCCGACGCAGGTGGAGATCAGATCTCGGGGAGATGCACATCTCTGGATACGCGCGTTCAACCATTAAGTTGTGCGTAGCTGGACGGGCACCTGCAAGGTTACTTCCGGGTGCGTCACCCGGGCGAAATAGACCAAGTCGGCGCCTAACTTGTCGTGTACCCCCTGGGCAAATTCGATCCTAGGATGAGGCGTACAACATCCCCAGATTCCTTACCAGATCTGCACGCGGTCTGTGGGGGCGAGGTAGAGCTTCTCTCCGGGTTGGACATCAAATGTCGAGTACCATGAGTCGATGTTCCGGACGGTATCTGCACGGAACTGCGCGGGGGAGTGCGGGTCGGTCATCACTTGCTGGCGGAGCGCAGCTTCACGCGCCTTCGATCCCCAGTTCTGTCCGAAGGCAATGAAGAACTGCTGGTTGCCGGAGAAGCCGTCCTGCATGGGGGCGGTCTGGCCCGCGAGTGAGGCGCGGTAGCCGTCGTAGGCAGCGGAGAGGCCTGCGAGGTCGGCGATGTTTTCTGCCAGCGTCTGCTTGCCGTTCACGAAGAGGTCGGGGAAGGGCTTGTAGGTATCATATTGCGCGGCGAGTTTCGCGGTGGCAGCGTTGAAATGGGCGAGGTCCGCAGTCGTCCACCAATTGCGCACACGCCCTTGGGAGTCAAACGCGCTGCCTTCGGTGTCAAAGGTATGGCTGATTTCGTGTCCGATGACGGAGCCGATGGCGCCATAGTTGGCCGCGGCAGGGGCCTGCGGATCAAAGAATGGTGGTTGGAGTATGGCAGCCGGGAAGTTGAGGGCATTTTGCAGCGGGAGATTGACGGCGTTCACCGTCTGCGGCGTCATGGACCATTCCTTGCGATCGACCGGAAGGCCGAGACGCGCCACTTCGCGGTGGTAAGCAAACAGGCTGCCGCGCCAGATGTTGCCGAAGATGTCGTCCGCCTTGACTTCGTAGGCAGAGTAGTCGTGCCAGGTCTCCGGATAGCCAATCCCCACATAAAGGGTGGTGAGCTTGGCCTGCGCTTCGGCTTTGGTCTCAGGAGCCATCCAGGAGAGCGCCTCAATACGCTTCCGGAAAGCGGAGATAATGTTCGCAACCATCGCCTGTGCCTCAGCCTTGGCTTCCGGGGGGAAGTAGCGCTGCGCGTAGATTTTGCCGACGTCGTCGCCGAGCAGGCCGTTGACCAGTCCGACGCCGCGCTGCCAGCGCGGACGCTGTTCCGGTGTGCCGGAGAGTATCTTGCCGAAGAAGGCGAAGCGCTCGTCATTGAACGCTTTGGGCAGCACCCCGGCATAGGCTTCGATCAGGTGGAACGCCAGCCAGTCCTTCCACGTGTCCAGCGAGGTGGAAGCGACGAGAGCTGACTCCCCGGTGAAGGCAGTTGGCTGCCAGACGATAAAGCTCGTCTGCTCGCTGAGGCCGGCGCCGCGGAAGTACTCCGCCCAATCGAGGCCGGGGGCTTTAGCGGCAAAGTCGGCCTGCTTCCACGTGTTATTGGCCTTATGGACATCTTCGTTCTCTGCCAAGCTAAGGTGTTTTTCCGCGATGGCATGCTCCAACTCGACGATGTGCTCGGCGCGGGTGTCCGTGTCAGTAAATCCCGCAAGCTTGAGCATGGTTGAGATGTGGGCCTGGTATCTGGCGCGGATGTCGCGCATACGGTCGCTGTCAGCCAGGTAGTACTCGCGGTCGGGCAGTTGCAGGCCGCCTTGCAATAGGTAGGCGGCATAGTGCTCAGAGTCGTTAAAGCCGGGCGCGACCCACAGCCCGAAAAGGTTGGGGGTGTGAAAGTTGGTGTTATTTAGCGCGTCGACGTCAGCTCGGAGGCTCTCACCCAAAGCTCGGGCCAGCTCGCCCTTGTTCTGGATGGCGGCAATTGATTCGAGGTGCGGGCGAAGCGGGGCGAGGCCTTTAGCTTCGACGGCGGCTTCGTCCATGTACGAGTTGTAGAGTGCGGCAATTTTGCGCACGCTGGAACCGGCCGGCGCATTGCCCTTGGCTGCTTCCTCAATCAGGCCGACGGTTCGCTTGTTGCTCAAGTCGGAGAGGCTGGTGAAGACGCCAACTCCTCCGCGGTCGGGCGGAATTTCGGTGCGCTTAATCCACCCCCCGTTGGCGTATTGGTTAAAATCGTCGCCTGGCTTGACTGAGGCGTCCATGTTGGCCACAACGATGCCGTGGGTATCTTGTTTGGGCGCGTCTATTGACGCGTTCTGCGGCTGAGCAGCCAGCAGAGGGAGAGTGAAAAGAGCGCAAATTGCGGCGTGCGTGAGGGAAATTTCCGAGGACCTAGGTTTGAATCTCATGCATAGCACTCCAAAGGCTGCGGCTTAGAAGCACAGTCAACCGGGACTAGACGGCAGCCAACCGAAGAGTGTAGCACGGCCGCCATGTTCGCGGGTGGCGCCGACATCGCTTTTTATGTCGGCGCCCGTTAAGAAGCCAGGACAGGCCACGGATAGGACGCGGTGACAGGGATGTTGCGCGCCTTCGTGGGGCGCATACATGAAAGACAATGTATGCGCCACCCGCGTAAAGACTACTTAGTTGCCGGATAGCTGTGGAGCTGGGGGCCGACGACGTTGGAGAAGTTGTAGTTGCCACGGCGGTCGGCGTCGATAGTCCAGAACATGGCGCCGATCATGCCGGAGTAGCCGGTGGGCTGGTGCAGCTTGTACTTGGTTCCGGCGGGAGCCTTGCCGGTGATGATGTAGTCCATCGCCTGACTGACGATGGTGGGCGTTGTGTCTCCGGTGAGGAAGCCGACGGCAACCTTATCGGCCGGCATCGGTGGGAAGAACTGCTTGGGATTGCCTCCAACGTTGAAGCCGTGCAGCAGGAGTTCTGTCATGGCGGCGTGATAGTCCACGGAGCCGGGCTGATAGATCTCGCCATCGAGACCTTCAAGCGGCGGCGTGTTGTAGTCCTGCACGTCAATGAAGGAGAGGATGTCGCGGATGGCGTACGTGATGGCCAGATAGGAGCCGAACTGGCCACCATAGCTGGGGTAGCCAGCAGGGATCTGCGTACCTTCGGGCACGAGGCTGATCATGAAGCGGGGGCCGAAGTGATCGCGCAACTGGTGCAAAGCCGAGATGAGGTTCACGATGGATGGCGTGGTGGGATGCTTGAAGTCCGTGTCTCCGGGGTCGATGGAGAGAGACGGGCTTTCGAAGTCGATGTCGATACCATCGAAGCCGTACTCGGTGGCGATGCGGGTGACAGAGGAAACGAAGTTCGGAATGCGCTTCGGATCGGCGAGCGTGAAGTGCTGGCCGCCGCCACCGAGGGAAATCATGACCTTCTTGCCTTGGCTCTTCAAGTAGGCAATGTCGGCCTTGAACTGTTGGGTATCGAGTCCGGCGGGTGTGTGGAACTGCATGCTTCCTTCCGGTGCATTCTTATCCGGTGTAGAGAAGGCGATGATGATGACGTCCCACTGCGGCGAGACCTCGCGGAGCGGGAAGGTGGAAGCCGCGGCGCCATAGCCGGCCCAGTAGCCGATGAGCTGATGGCCGTTAGGCGAGCCGCTCATCGGGACCGCCTCGACTGTGGGCTTAGGAGGTGCGGACGCACCACCGCCTGCGCCAGGACGTCCACCGCGTGCCGGGCACGGCTTGGAAGGGTCAGTGAGTGCCTGCGCGTCTGGGAAGCTGTAAGTGCTGCCGAGACCTTCAAAGGTGCCGGTATACCAGGGCAGCAGGGCTACGTTCTGCAGGTGATAGGTGGTTCCGCCCACATGAGCGACAAAGGCCTTCGATGCGGGGATATTGTTCTTGGGGTTCGTATTTGTGGGTTCGAGAAGGAAGTAGGTGGAGGCGACGCCCGTGCCACCGCAGCCGCCCTGGTCTCCCGGACGCATCGCGGCGGGACGCATCCAACTGGGGAAGGTGTTTCCCGCAACTTTGACGTTGCGGCCGTGGAGCAGGGGATCGTGCAGGGGATCGTTGATGAACTCCCCAAGCTGCTGAGTGAGCGGCTGCACGTCACCGTCTTCGACAACGGTGGGTGCGGCATGGAGGTACGAGCCGAGCACGAAGGAGTTTTCGGTGGCGGAGTCGACGCCGTGCGTTCCCCAAGAGCAGCACTCCGTTGCGTCGCCATCGGCGTAGTAAGTGGTGTTATGCGTCATGGCGATGACGAGCTTGCCTTCCTGTTTGGGAAGTTGCTTGAAGAGTTCCTTTTGCAGAAACTCGACGTCGACGACGGCGAAGGAGCCGCCGGTCTTCTTCGAGGTGAGGATGTAGCCGTAGCCGACGGGGACGGTGATCTTCACATGCTTCACCTCTGGCTTGCCGAGCAGCGTATGCCACCCGTCAGCCTTGGGGAAGGTGGTGCGCAGCATAGCGTCGGCATACTGTGTGCTGCCGCCGGAGGGGAAGGCGAGCTTGGAGAAGACGGGCGAGCGCAGGACGCGCGGTACGTCCGGGGCTGCGTCCATGATGAAGGGCTTGCCGGCGGTCTTCTTCGCGTCAAAGGAGAGCGTGATAGGAACGAGCACTGTGGGGATGGTGGTGGTGCCTCCCTGTGCCGGATCGCGGCCGACGAGAGTATAGGAGCCCTGGCCGACGGCGTGCTGGAAAGTGGGCACGGTGCTTTGCGCATGCGCAAAGTGCAGCGGCAGGACGAGGAGAAAGAGGAGACAGATGGACTTGATTCGCATATCCGGATTTGCGGACCTCCGAACAGGATAAAAGACGTGCGCATCCAATTTATTCCACGCGAGGCAGCGATAGCAATAGGGAGCGTCATCATGGTCATCATGAATTTCTCAGCCAAGGGGAAACCTTCACGAAGACCTCACGACTTTGCGCGGGTGGCGCATACATTTGTCTTTCATGTATGCGCCCCACGAACACCCGCATTATCCCTGTCACCGCGTCCTAGCCGTGGGCTGTCCTGGTTTCTTAAGGGTCGCCGACATAAAAGGCCATGTTGGCGCTACGCGCGTTCGACCTCATACGTCAACGGCATGCCTTTGTGTACTGGTTGACATTTAACGCAGTCCGTTATAGGCCGGGGAGGCGATCAGGACCTTCCGGTCCGACGAGACGGAGCGGCTCTTCTACATTAGGAGGCTAGGATGGCCAGGAAACTGAAGCCCGTGCATCCGGGCGAGATTCTGCGCGAGGAGTTCATGAAGCCGCTCGGCCTCAGCATGAACAAGCTGGCGTTGGACCTGCGCGTGCCGGTGACACGGATTGCTGAGATTGTCCACCAGCGCCGCGCCATTACGGCGGATACCGCCCTGCGCCTCGGACGATATTTCAAAACCACGCCGGTCTTCTGGATGAACCTCCAGGTTCGCTATGACCTTGAAGTGGCGGAAGACGAGCAGGCGGGAAAGATTGCTCGGGACGTGCAGCCCTTGGAAGCTTCCGTCTAACTTGCTCTAGCGTTTGTGACCCTGGTCCTTTCTTTCGTGCGCCAATGGGGTACTGGTGTCATCTGGAATGGAATCCCCTTTGAAACACTAGTCATTCCCGCAAAAGCCGGAATCCACCCTGTCGGGCGCGCATTTCCAATGGCTTGCGGACTAGATTCCCGTTTTCGCGGGAATGACTAGCTATTGCAAATGACACCACTCAGAATCCGGGACTCGCAATTCATAATTGCTCTTGCCCTTCAGCCGCCCTTCAATGAGTCAACGGATCAATGATTCAATGACTCAATCGAAGAAGCCCTGGGCTACACCTGTCAATATATTTCTCTTGACAACGCCCCGCCCCTGTGATAGCCTATTAATGTGTATAGCCTGACCCGCGGGGAAGTCCTTTCCCCGCTATCCCAACATTCCGTCCCAGGAGGAACTATGTCCTTACGCAAATCACCCGAACTTACGCCAGCGCTGCTTGCCGCCGCGCGCCAGAACGCCCAGCATTCCACCGGACCGCGCAGCGCCGACGCCAAGCACAACTCGAAGCTCAACGCTTTGAAGCACGGCGCATACGTCAGCAACGAAAATCGCCGCCAGTCCATGCTGGCGCTGGGCGAAGACCCGGAACAATTCCAAACCCTCACCGAGGAACTCATGAGCGCCTTCGGCCCCGGCGACGCGCTCTGGGAGAAGCAGGTCGAGGACTTGACCTGGCTCTACTGCCGCCGCGAAAGGCTCGAGCGGGCGCAAGAAGGCCTCAGGCGGCGCGCCTTGCAGGCCATCGAGGACTGGCAACACCGCCGCCAGCAGGAGATGGCTCGTGTCACCTTCGAGGCCTCCCAGCACGAGATCCTTGATGTCGATCTGCCGGAGTCTACAGATCGAGGGGTGGCGCTGAGAAAGACTCTTTCTTATCTTGAACTCGTACGGGAGGAGATCAACCAGCGCACCTTCCGGGAGCGCCAGTACGCCGTACTGGAATCTTTTTACAGAGGGAGGATGGGGTGGCGGCCGGGGCTGATTTTCGGGCTGCTGCACCGTTTCAGTGACCCTATGCACCTGCGCGAGCAACAAGAGGAGGACGAGGAATACCGGCAGTTCCTGCTCAAAGAAGGCGCCGACTTGGTGCCGCCGGGCGAGCCCGAGCGCCAGGAACTTCTCCGCCTGCTCGAAGAGGAGATCGCCAGCCTGCGGGAAGAATTCGCCTATGCGGAAAAGGCGAATGAGGAGAGAGCGGCGATAGAACGGGACGCTTGCCTTGCTCCAGAGGGGGAGACGTGGAGCATGATGCTGCGTCAGGAAGCCGCCCTGGACCACTCCATTGACCGCAAAGTGAGGATACTGCTGAGGCTGCGGAAGGAATCAACCAACCTCCCGAGCGCCCCTCCTGGTCAGGACGATGGCCCGAGAGTGGGGAACATGGAGGAGATCGTCAACAGCGACATTGCGCCCGAGAATTCGCATGGCATAGAAGCGGTAGAACAGTTAAAAATGAACGAACGATCCGGGAATGTCATTGAAAACAAAGGGTCGCTCCGGAAAAGCGTGGTATCAGACGGGAATGTTTATGAAAACGAAGCTAGTTACCCGATAAGAGCGGGAATGTGCTTGAAAAAACAGCTAGTTAGGGGCTGATGCGGTCACGTGGCAGGTGGCAGATGGTGAGAACGGGCACCGAGCAAGTCTTCCGCTTACCGCAAAAATTGACACGCGTGGGTGCGTATGTTACGTTGAAGTTTTGGTCAATCCCTCGATCACCTGAATGTAGGCTCAGGTCTCAGCTAGGGGGTAAGGATGCCGCCGGGACGGCGGCGCTACGACAACGAAGCATGGAGAATCCTGAACGCTTCTTTTTCGACCGCTACGGGTTGACGGAAGCTGGCCTCTCGCGATATCTGGCGGCGGCGCTTTCGGAGGGGGGAGACTATGCCGACCTATACTTTGAACATACTACGACCTCCTCCATCCTCCTGGACGAATCGCTGGTCAAGACTGCTACGGAAGGCATTTCCATGGGCTGCGGCATCCGCGTACTGGCGGGCGAGCAGACGGGCTATGGATACACGGATGACCTTGCGCCGGAGAGAATTCTTAAGGCGGCGAAGATCGCGGCACGAATTGCCAGCGGTCCTGCGCACGTTTCCAGCGTTGGGTTGAGCACGGTTGAGAACGCCCACAACTTTTATCCGGTGACGTCGCCGGCCACGGAACGCGAGCTCGCTGAAAAGTTGGAGCTGGTGTGGAGCGCGGACCGCGCGGCGCGCGCTTACGACTCGCGCATCAAAGAGGTTCGCGTCACCTTTGGAGACCAGATTCGCCACGTGCTGATTGCGGGTTCGGATGGCCGCGTGGTAAGCGATTTCCAGCCGTTGGTACGGCTGGGAGTCTTTACCATCGCCAAAGACGGAAGCAAGTTGCAGTCGGGGTCGAGCGGGGGCGGGGGTCGGGTGGGTCTGGAATTCTTCCACGGCGAGCGTTCTCCGGAGTATTTTGCTGGCGAGGCGGCGCGGCAGGCTATCGTTCAGCTCGCGGCCCGCGATGCGCCGGCCGGTGAAATGGAAGTGGTGCTGGGACCAGGTTGGCCCGGCATCCTGCTGCACGAGGCCATCGGGCACGGGCTCGAGGCGGATTTCAACCGCAAAGGGATTTCCGCCTTCAGCGGCCGCATCGGACAGCGCGTGGCTTCCGAGCTTTGCACCGTAGTCGATGATGGAACCATCCCCACCCGGCGTGGTTCGCTGAATGTGGACGATGAGGGTGAGCCGACGCAGAAGACAGTGCTGATTGAAAATGGGATTTTGCGTGGCTATCTCGAAGATAAGCTGAGTGCCGGCATCCTGAAGACCACAAGGACGGGGAACGGCAGACGCGAGAGCTACGAGCACATTCCGATGCCGCGTATGACCAATACTTACATGCTGGCCGGAAACGACGATCCGCAGGATATTCTCCGTTCGGTAAAGCGTGGTCTCTACGCCGTATCTTTTGGCGGAGGGCAGGTTGACATTACCAATGGGAAGTTCGTCTTTTCCGCCTCGGAAGCGTATCTGATCGAAGATGGCCAAGTGACCACACCCGTGAAAGGCGCCACGCTGATTGGCGATGGCCCGACAGTGCTGACCCGCGTGACCGCCGTGGGGAATGATCTGAAGTTCGACCCGGGAATTGGTACCTGCGGGAAGGACGGCCAGAGCGTCCCCGTGGGTGTCGGGATTCCCACCATCAAAGTAAGCCGGCTGACCGTGGGGGGAACGTCGCTTGGACGATTGCAATCTTTTCAATGAAGAGCAATTCTGAATAGTGAATGGTAAATAGTAAATTATAAATTTTAAATTATAAATTATGAATGGGCTGAGAGGACGGTGCAAAGGAACTCCGATTCACTAATTCATAATTTATAATTTATAATTTACTATTCACCATTTACTATTTACCACTTCTATGAATGGTCTCGAACAAACTGCTAGCGATCTCGTGGATCGGGCAAAGCGCGCGGGCGCTACCTCTGCCGACGTGGTGGTGCGCGAAGCGGATGAATTCTCCACCACCTTAAGGCTGGGAAAGATCGAAAGCCTGAAGGAGGCGGCTTCCAAGGCGTTGGGATTGCGTGTCTTGCTCGGAATCCGAAGCGCCAGTTCCTTTTCGAGTGATTTCTCGGGGCCGTCGCTGGGGCGGCTTGTGGAACGGACCATTGCCATGGCCAAGGTGACTTCGGAAGACCCGGCGAGCGGTCTTCCTGAAGCAAGCCAATTGGGATGCTATCCCGGCGACCTCGCTCTTTTTTCGAGCGACGTTGAATCGTTATCCATCGAAGACCGGATCCAATTGGCGCGTCGCGCCGAGGAGGCTGCGCTGGGGGCCGACGCGAGGATTCAAAACTGCGAGGGCGCGTGGTTCGAGGCCAGCCAGGGGACGATGGCCTACGCCAACTCGCTGGGCTTCGCGGGGAGTTACCGCTCATCTTATTGTGCCCTGTCCGTGTCGCCGATCGCCCAGCAGGACGGGGGCATGCAGCGGGACTACTGGTATTCGGTGGCGCGGGGCGCGGCAGCGCTTGAAACCCCTGAGGCGGTAGGTCAGAAAGCTGCGCAGCGTGTCTTGCGCAAGCTTGGAGCGCGCAAGGTTTCGACCTGCCAGGTGCCCGTGGTCTTTGATCCGGAGACGGCCCGCTCCCTGCTGGGTCATTTGTTCGCCGCCGTGCGCGGGGACGCGATTTATCGCAGCGCCTCATTCCTGTCCGGCAAGCTGGGTAAGAAGGTGGCCAACGAAAACGTCACCATCCTGGATGATGGGTTGCGCCCCGGCGGCTTCGGTTCGCGTCCTTTTGACGGGGAGGGAATACCTTCTTCCATTACACCGGTTGTAGAAAAGGGTGTGCTTCAGAATTACCTGTTGAATTGTTACACGGCTCGGAAACTGGGTTTGCAGACCACCGGCAATGCTTCGCGCGGGATCGCGGGCCCGCCCGGTGTGGGGCTCAAGAGTTTCTATATGCCGGCTGGCCCTTATTCCCCGGAAGAAATTGTGCAGTCTGTGAAGAGCGGGTTTTACGTGACGGAGCTGATTGGGTTTGGGGTAAACACGGTGACCGGGGATTATTCGCGTGGGGCTGCCGGGATGTGGATCGAGAGGGGGGAGCTTGCCTACCCAGTCGAAGAAGTCACCATTGCGGGTAACCTTGCTGAGATGCTGACGCGCATCGAAATGGTGGGTTCAGACCTGGAGTTCCGGAG
>Ga0208191_1001144_pt1 | contig 14364 bp, 16 predicted proteins | sample June2015DPH_13_5_FD_184709 | JGI IMG/M metagenome (GOLD analysis project Ga0208191, IMG submission 184709) | Peatland microbial communities from SPRUCE experiment site at the Marcell Experimental Forest, Minnesota, USA - June2015DPH_13_40... | ecosystem: Environmental > Terrestrial > Soil >... | reverse complement strand
CGACATGGTGCAGATTGGGAACGAGATTACAAACGGCATGCTCTGGCCGGATGGCCGCCTGCCCGGCAACTGGGATAACTTCGCCGATCTTGTGAAAGCCGGGATCGCCGGTGTTGAAGCGGAAAAGGGAAATGAGCCGCGCCCAAAAATCATGATCCACATAGACCGCGGCGGCGACAAGATTCGAACCAAGGACTTCTTTGACAAGCTCAATTCATATCACCTGAACTACGACGTCATCGGACAGTCCTACTATCCGTGGTGGCACGGAAGCTTGAACGATTTACGTGAGAACATGATTTTTATGGCGCAAGAGTATAAGAAGGACGTCATCCTGGTTGAGGTCGCCTACAACTGGAAAACCGCCGAGTACCTGAAACGGCCGCCACCCTTTCCCGAAACTCCGCAGGGACAAAAAGAGTTTCTGGAGGAAGTAAATCGTGTTGTGCAAGAGACGCCGGGCGGGCTCGGCAAGGGCCTCTTCTGGTGGGAGCCTGCGGTGAGCGGGCCGCTTGTTTCGCGAAGCTTTTTCGATGATGACGGCAATGCGCTGCCGGTAATTGGGGCTTTCGATAAATTCACGCGGCACTAGCGCTGGATGTACAAATAGCGCAGACCTCCGTTTTTGAGGTTTGCGGTTCTTCCTCTTCGGGGCTCATGATCCTCTTGTGGATCGTCAGGCCAAGCGATCGCGGGGCGAACTCTTCGACGGGCTATCTTGGGCGCCTACCGGAGAGACTTGCCGGCGCCTTCGTGGCGGGCGCTCAAGCGTGTGCCGGCATCTTCGTCGGCGTAGGCAGCTACGATCTCCCCAAAGTAGACGCGGGGGAAATCTCCGTTTGAGGATATCGAGCCTCGCTGACCATATATACGGTCTGATGGTGGTTGTACCGGAGGATGCGCCACCGGAGCGCCGACGCAGCCGACTGGCCTACGAGGTGCTTTGGGGAACGGGGACAGCCGCGGACGTGCTGGTGTGGACACGGCAGCAGTTCGAGGACCGATTACACGTCCGTGCTTCGCTCCCGGCTACCGTGATGCGTGAGGGGAGGGTGGTCTATGCCGCATGATCTGGCACTCGTTTGCTGCGGCAGGCTTCTCCCCTCACCGAATATGCCGGGAGATTCCGTCACCCCGGCGATCCGGAGCGCCCCTCGCGGCAGGAAGCAGAAGGAGCGCTTGCGATCGTACGCCGGGTCCACGATGCTGTGCTCGGGCGCCTGCCCGAGATCGTGCACCGGTGAAGCGCAATACAAAAGCCAACCACCAAGGTCTTGAGGTCGGCGGTGCGGTTCTCGCGACGCGTTCCCTATCCCCTGGAGTCACCAGGAAAGATCACCCTCCATGGGCCAAGGACTCAGGTGTAGTTGGAGGGTTGGCGTCCCCGGCGGGATTTGAACCCGCGTTACCGCCGTGAAAGGGCGGATAACGCGTTTACGAGACCCGCCAGGGGTGCCGTAAATCCTTGCATCCACAAGGGGGGCAGTAAATTCGCGCTATACATACCCCGCTTCTGACACCCATTCTAAGGCCCCGAGCTTCTAGAGGGGAAAACGGAGGAGGTACGCTGTTGGCCTACGCTTTCTACTCTCAAGGAAAGCATCTCGCCCCTGTGGCTCCGATTCTTGTCATGAGCGGCGGGGTGAAGCAATCGTAGGTGATGCGTGCTGGACCGGAAGGCAGGGCAGCGCCCGAGATTCCGGGCTGCATGAACGGGCCGGTAACGGCAATTCCGAGGCCCTACCTTGGTACCGTTGAACACGCGTATCTTCAGGAATAGAATCGAGGTTATTCCTAGCAGAAGATGGGGAGGCTCGCACTGTCAGTGCCTATCACGGCAAAGGGAGGAGAAGATGGCCTGGCTAGATTGGGTAGTTATTGCCTCAGTTGTGTTGCTAGCAGGCTGGCAGCCCAGATCGCAATGCAGACGCCACTGTGCGAGGTATGTAAGAAGAGGGAAGCAGTTGTAGTGGGAAGCTGCACACTGGCTCAAGCAATCAGCCATGCTTATTGCCAGGAGTGCATCAAGCAGCGTGCCGATCCAATCTGGTGCTTCTTCGCAGTCATTGACGGCGTGGGAGGGCTGAATCATCTTGCTGATTGGTGCAGAAGCGTCCGCTCTTACTACTGCGGTGAGTACATCAAATTCGGCACTGTAAAAGACATCTATCTGCAACTCGACTAAGGAGGAAACATTCTACGGACGCTGTAGTCCTGAAGCTCGGTAGGGAGAGCGGTCGCTGCTAGGACTCTTTCGCCAGATGGACTCCGAAGACAGGTCGTTGCTGGTGTCCTTGGCTCGCGGAATGGTTAGGCACAAGGGCACCTACGAAATTCGCAAGGGGAACAGCCAGCCGATGAATGTGCAGGTCTCCTACATACAGGATCTGCGGCTCGCTTCATCGGTCCACTACCGCTACTCGGATTACGGCATGACTTGGGATTATCCGGGCAAGCACGCGGCCTTCGCAACATTCCACGCCCGGCCCTCGTCGCTACCAAAGTGACGGGAGCTGAAGTGCGGCCCACAAAGCTGGTGAACCAAAACGGGCTTGCCAGAAAGGGAGCAGGCAGGATAAAACAATTTAGTCCCTGACACCGTCCATTGGCCGCTCATGACCTGATCATCGTTGGCCGCTTTTGAGGTGAGCACCGAGGGGCAGGTAGCAAATAGCTGGCTCTGCATAGGAGATGCCGCGCTCATGTCGCCCACATCCTGGCTCCTCGCTATTTCGATTATTGTCGCCACTGCTACTGTCCTCCTGATTCTGTACGTTCCACGCGTGGGTGAGCTTTTTCATCAGCATGTCCCCGATCGCCCCAAACGCCGCCTTTTCCTTGCTGCGGTCGGCTTCTTTACCACCTTCGCCCTGGCCCGCTCGCTGGCTTTCTTGGCTTCCCGCAACATCAGCCCCTTTCGTTACATTTACATTCGCGGGACGCATGTCCATCACCTGGTCTGGGGGATTCTCCTTCTGCTGGCTGTGGGGTTTGGCTGGCTGATCGAAGTGGGCACGGGCAGCAGGTCGTCCTCTCTCCTCGCCAGCCGTTTGATGTCCTTGCTCTACGGTGTCGGCGCCGCTCTCACTCTGGACGAGTTCGCTATCTGGCTGAACCTCCAGGAAGGCGTTTATTGGACCCGGCGGGACCGAGCCAGCCTGGACGCCGTGTTGCTCTTCGGGGCCTTGCTGTTAATTGGCCTTTGGGGACGCGACTTCCTCAAGGCCATCAGCCGCGAGCTTCTCCCCTCCCCCCGCAAGAAGAAATCGCGATCCCGCGCCGTCTCTCCGCTCTCCGTCCAGCCTCCACGTGGAAAACCCCGTCCTCTTCGCCCTCGCCAGGCGAAAGACAGACGTTAGCAACTTCCGTCAGGCCAAGCATGCATCCTTGCCGAAGCTACACATTGCGAGAGGACTACTGGTTCGTTTTCTATTCTGAGCGCATGGATAAGATGTGGATGATGTCATCCGTGGAGTTAATTGCTGAGTCGGTTCAAAACACGACAGGCAAGAACGCGGGAAAGCGCAGCATCTGGTCTAATGGAAAAAGAACCGACAAAGCCACGGGCAAAATGATCGAGGTCTGCAAGCCACAATTTGAGAAACACCTTGCCACAGACTTTTCGCGGCTCAAGGCAGCCTCAGGACAAGAGTCCGCGGCTGCTGGGTCGGCAGCATGACTCCAGCCTGTAGGTTGTTAACCTCCGCAGCAGAAGGGAGGCGGGTACCGTTTTCGAGTGAGATCAAAGAACAGATCCCTTAGCCTCTTAGCGGGCATGTTTACACACAGAGAATCCCCAGCACACCAGAAAAGTGACCTGTGCCCGGTGAAGGGGTTTGCAAGCGGGTGGTCGTGATTCGCCGAAACAGCTCGGTGACAAGCGGACTTCGCCCTCGGAAATGCAGACCATGACCCGGATTCCTTGAGGACCGCCGGACGGCCTATAGGCGGGCAAGACTTAGTACGTCCGTGGCGCTACCTGGTTCACAGGTAATCAATCGGAAGTATCGACCAGTGACACAGGGTTTCCACGATCTCAGGCATACGCACGCGACATGGCTTAGGAGGAGCGGGGTTCAACTGGACGAAATCGCCAAGCAACTAGGGCATAGCGACTTGCGAATGACCCAGCGTTATGCCCATCTCGTGGCGAGCCAAATCCGCGAGGCCGTGTGTTGCCTGGATTCGATCCTAAGGCCCCTGAAAGGCCCCGAACCGGGAACGGAATCTACGGAGGCAGAGCTAACCGTGTGAATTGGATGGCGTCCCCGGCGGGATTTGAACCCGCGTTACCGCCGTGAAAGGGCGATGTCCTAGGCCGGGCTAGACGACGGGGACGGGAGCCTCGAAAGAAAGTCAGAAGGCAGAAATCAGAAAGCAAAATCCACGAGCGCCACTCGGACTGTCGGCTTACAACATGCTATCAGTGGCACTCTGATGCTGTCAATTATTCTTCTGTGCTGCGCGTCGCAAAAAGAAGGTCGGACTGCCTGGGTACGGCGGCTGATGTTTCCGGGCCGGCAATCATTTCCAATTCCGGGTAAAACTCCTGCAAGCTTTCGGGAACGCGCACGGGCTGGTTCCTGAGCAGACTGACTAACTGGAGCGCGTTGGCGATGGCTTTGCCCTGAAAATGGTTATTGGTGATGACGAAGGTGACTTCAGTGCGCTGGGCAATATTCTGAATGCGCGCCGCCCAAGGTTCCAGCTCAGCTTGGCTGTAAAGGTAGTTGTAACGTTCCTCCGGGTGCTCGCTCGAAGTGAACCAATGCTCGTAGTTGCGCCCGTGCAGGCGGACGTATCCCACCGGGGCCGTAGCGCGCGCGCTGGGAGCAATCGACTGCCCGATCACCGGCTGGTCGATATTGCAGAAGCCCACTCCCAGCCCGGCGAGCCATTCAAAGACCTCCGGCTTGTTCCATGAACTGTGCCGCACTTCGAGCACCAGCGGGTATTCCATGAACTGCATGACGAGTCCGCTCAAGTACTCATGGTTTTCGGATGTGTTCCTGAACGACCAGGGAAACTGCAACAGCAACGCGCCAAGCCGTCCCTCGGCCACCAGTGGAGCCAATCCCTGCTTGAACATCTTTTCGTCCTGGAGGTTGGCGTTGCGTTCGTGCGTGAAGCGCTTCCAGAGCTTGGCGGTAAACTTGAAGTTGGGGTTAAAGGCGATTCTTGCTGCCCACGCTTTCACAACCTCCGCCCGTGGTGGAGAATAAAAGGAAGTGTTGATCTCGATGGTGTCAAAGAACTGAGCCAGGTAAGCGGCCTGGTGGAAACCTCGCGGCTTGTGACGGGGGTAAACGATTCCCTCCCAGTCGGTGTACGACCAACCGGCAGGTCCAACCAAGATGGCGGGGATTGAGGGAGCTCCGTTCATATTCGCCTTTTCTTCGCCATAAAATTACCTCCAACGAGACGTTTTGTCAAGGGATTTTCGGACGGGGGTGCTGGTGTCATTTGGAATGGGGATCCACTCGAGCCGCCAGTCATTGCCGATTGGTGATCGGTGATTGGTGATTGACCCGCCGCGGCGGGCTGATTGCCGATTGAAAAACTGGTATTGCAACATCCTCCGCCGTCAATCAACAACCGGCAATCGACAATCGCAAATCGCCAATCGGCAATCGAAAATCGGCAATTCCAGCCATCCTGGGCGAAGCGATGATCGTAGAAAATCTTCGCCGCACGAGAAGAAGATGAAGACTACTGCTACAGCGCGGTCTTCTGTCCCAACCGAAGACCAGGTTTTTGATTGCCGACGACGAGGTGCGAGCGGCGCCTCAGGCGAAGGCGGCACGGATGATCTCGAAGTCCACGTCTGCGAATTGGTGCGCGACCCAATCGGCGTGTTGGAGTTCGGCCTGAGGACGACTGTGGGCCAGGGCCAGGCATTTCATGCCGGCGGCTTGCGCGGCCACAATGCCGAGGGGCGCGTCCTCAATGGCCAGGCATTCGCCGGCGCCCAGCAGTGGTTCGTGCAGTGGGGGAAGTTCCTGGAGGCGGGTGAGGGCTTTGAGATATATCTCGGGGTCAGGCTTTGAGCGCTCGCAGTCGTCTGCTGTCGCCAGCACCGCGAATTTTTCGCGCAGCCCCAGCTTTTCCAGGAGATGTTCGATCTCCGCCCGCAGGCTACCGCTGGCTATGGCCAGCGGGAATTGCTGGGCGGCGCTAAGGACAAACTCCGCAGCGCCGGGGATGGGTGGCAGGCCGTGGTGGATGATTTTCTCGTAGGCGTGCGCCTTCCAGGCCAAGAGTTCATCGCGCCGGGCGGAGCTGAGGGAGCGCCCGTGCGTGCGGTAGAGGTGCTCGATAATGGCGCGGTCATCGAGAGCGAGATAATCCCGGTAATATTCTTCCTCGGAGAGGGCGCAGCCCTCTCGGGCCGCCATCTCTTGGAAGAGCTTCATGATGAGCGGTTCGCTGTCAACGAGGATCCCGTCGAAATCGAAGATGATGGCGCGAAGCAAGAATCTTGTTCTCCCGGGAAATTCAACGCGCTCGCCTGCCCGCCTCGAGCCCGCCGCGTGGGGTTCGCGAAGGCTGGCGGGGAGACCAGCCGCCCAATAGCACAGATGGCAACCACCCGCGCCTGGACTGGAATCATACCACCGAGGCGCGCGAGATAAAAGACAGGATTCAGAAGAGCAGGATTCAGGCGTCAGGATTCAGGATTCAGGCAAGGCTTTCCCTGCATCCTGGCTCCTGAATCCTGAATCCTGCCTAATGCTGACTCTACGGACGGTCGTCGTGATACACTTGATTCGAGGAAGGCGGCAAGCGACGGAACCGGCCGATTTGGGTGCGGTTTCCCATCGGCAGTGACGAAGGCCAGGCCGCGCGCATCCATTAAGTTGGGCCTGGATAATATCGTGGGCTGAAACAATGGGCCATGAATTGAGCATCCCGATTGCGTTTGTGGCAGGGGTGGTGTCTTTTCTCTCACCTTGCGTGCTCCCACTTGTGCCGGGTTATATTTCAATGTTATCCGGGGCAACGATTGAGGAATTGAAATTGGGGACGGGCCCGGCGCTGATGGGACGTATTTTGCGCAATTCCGTCTCCTTTGTGGTGGGTTTCTCCATCGTGTTTGTGGCCCTCGGCGCTTCGGCGACGGCGGTGGGGAAGTTCCTGCTGGCGCAGCGAGCCACCTTCAACCTGGTCGCAGGCATTGTCGTTATCGTGTTCGGATTGCACCTGACCGGTTTGGTGAAGATTCCGCTGCTTTATCGCCAGGTCCGGGTTGAAACGGGCGCGCCGCGCCGCGGACTTGTGGGCGCTTTTCTGCTGGGGTTTGCGTTCGCATTCGGCTGGACGCCGTGCATCGGTCCCATTCTAACCGCCATCCTGGCGCTGGCCGCGCAGCGACACACGGTGTTCCAGGGGATGTTCCTGCTGGCCGTTTATTCGGCGGGCCTGGCGATTCCCTTCCTTCTGACCAGCGTCGGTTTGGGCCAGTTCCTGAAGATCTACGGGGGCTTCCGGAAATACCTGCAAACGGTCGAAGTGGGTTCAGGAGTGCTCCTGATAGCTCTTGGTGTGCTGATGGCCACTAACAAGTTTACCGTGATTGCGAGATACTTTTCGTTTCTGAACCGCTTCACGCTGTAAGGAAGCTGTCAGCCTTCAGCTCTCAGCTTTCAGCCATAGATGCTGTGGACTGATGGCTGGCCGTTGACTGCTTGTTTTGGAGAGAGATTGCACCCCATTTTATTCACCGTCGGTTCGCTGCGATTCCCCACTTACGGGGCATTGATGGTGCTTGGTGTTTCGGCCGCGATCTGCGTTATCCTCCGGCTAGGACGGCGGGAAGGGTTGGACTCAGGCCAGTTGCTTGACTTCAGCACCTGGTTGCTGCTCGTGGCCCTCCTCGGCGCGAAGGTGCTGATGGTGCTTTCCGATTGGCATTACTACCGGCAGTATCCGGGAGAAATCTTCAGTCGCAGCACTTTTCTGGCTGGCGGGGTTTTTTACGGGGGCTTTATCGCTGCGCTCCTCTTTGCGGTTTGGTATATTCGGCTTCATCACCTACCGTTCTGGAAGGTCGTGGACGTTTACGCTCCGGCCATTTCCCTGGGACTAGGTGTGGGCCGCATCGGTTGTTTTGCCGCAGGATGTGATTACGGCAAGCCTACCACCTCCGCGTGGAGCGTGGTATTCAGAGACCCTTTCAGCCACGAGGTAGCCGGAGTGCCGCTGGGAATTCCGTTGTACCCTACACAGCTTTACTTGTCGTTGGCCTCGCTCTCGATCTTTGCCTTTCTTTGGTGGAGATATTCGAGGAAGTCCCGCGATGGCGAGATTTTCGTGCTTTACCTTGCCCTCTACGCCGTGGCCCGATTCTTCCTGGAATTCCTGCGAGGCGATGAGGACCGCGGGTTCGTCTTTCATCATCTCCTGTCTACATCGCAGTTTATTGCGATTCTGGCGTTGGCGACGGCAGTGTGGATGGCTCTGATCCTGCGCCGCAAACCTGCGCGGCAGCAGGCATGGGGTGTCGAGACCACTGAGGGCGTAGCGCGCGGGAACGCGCGGGATAAGAAAGTGTGTGAGGACGTGGCCCCATCGGCAAGGGTCAAGGTTGCAACCATGCCTCACGCGCCGAAAAGGGCTCGGGATTAAGGGAGATGATATGGATTTGAATGAACCTGAAGGAACTGCGGGGGGCGGGAAGACCCGAGAACCCGAAGCCGGCGGCAAGGTGCGCAGACTCGCGAGCCGAGGCAAAGTGCTGCTCGGCGCAGTGCTGGCGGTGACCCTGGTGTCGGGTCTGTATCTTGTCAACCGGTACTGGATCGCCCCCGCCCTGCGGACGCAGGCCATGAGCGGCGGGGATCATCCTGATGCGCCGCCCATTTCACTTACGGACATCGGCGGGAAAAAGCTGGACCTGGCTGACTACAAGGGCAAGGTGGTGGTGCTGGATTTCTGGGCTACCTGGTGCGGGCCGTGCCGGATTGAGATTCCGGGGCTCATGGAAATGCAGGACAAATACGCAAAACAGGGCTTTTCGGTTATCGGCATCTCTCTCGATGATGAGCCTGGCCCCGTAGTGGAATTCTACAAGGAATTCAAGATGAACTATCCGGTGGCGGTCGGCAATCAACGTGTAGGGGAACTCTATGGGGGAATCTTTGGGCTGCCGACGACGTTTCTGATCGGCCGCGACGGACGCATTTACGCCAAGCACACCGGCGCGCCAAGTCCCTCAGTGATCGAGGATGAAGTTCAGCAATTGCTGGCCATGAGTCCAACCGCTGAGAACATGAGCTTCAGGCCGGGCATGGCGGCGGGGACCTCGACCAAGATTGAACTTGGCGATCCCGCCGCCATCGATTCGGAAATTCCCGGCCTAAACCTGACCAAGCTGACCCCCACGCAGAAGGAGGCTTTGAAGAAGCAACTCGGCGAGCTGAAGTGTCCGTGCCGTTGCGATTTGACGGTGCTGAAATGCCGCCAAGTGGACCGCGCTTGCAGCTTCAGCTTGAAGATCGCGCAGGCGGAGATGGAGAAGCTTCTGAAATCGGGAGTCTGAAGCCCCATGATCCCGGTGGTGACGGCCTGTCGGGATGTCAAATTCAAAGGGACAATGATGAAGAGGCCAAAGCTGAATATGAAAGCGTTTTTTTTCACTTGTATTTTCGTTTGCCTGGCCGCACAGGTGGCTTGGGCACAGACGCCGGGGGAGGTGGTAAAGGCGAAGGTGGCGATGGCGTCGCCTGTGGCGCGTCCCAATTCCATCGTCAGGGCGGCGGTGGTGGTGGAGGTCGTCCCCGGCTACCACATCAATGACCATCATCCTAGCCTTGATTATCTGATCCCCACGGAAGTCAAACTGGAGCCGAGCAAGCAGGTGACGGTGCAGGACATTACTTACCCGAAGGGTGAGCCGAAGAAGTTTGCCTTCTCGGATGCTCTCCTGTCCGTTTACGAAGGGACGGTCCGGGTTGACGTGGCGCTCCAAGTTGAGCGCAAAACGCTGCCCGGGAATTACGAGGTCAAGGGGCAGTTCGCGTATCAGGCCTGCAACGATCACGCCTGCCTGCCGCCGGCGAGCGTGCCGCTATTATTCTCCTTTAAAGTGGTGCGCCGTGGGGCGCCCGTAAGGCGCTCGCAGTAGAATGCTGCCTGACAAAACGAGCCCGAATGAGCCCGAGCCGGCCGGCCTGCCGGTCTCGTCGCGCGGGGCGGTGATTTATCTTTTTGTCACGATGGCGGTGCTTGCCGCGTTTGTTTGGACGATACTGCCTCCTCAGCCATGCGCGTTGCGAGAAGTGTAAGGAGTTGGCGCAAGAAATCATCGCGGAAGAACGCGACGGGCAGCAGCCATGAGGCCGAGTTGGTGAAAATTTGAGCGCAACACGCGCGTCGTAATCTTCGGCCATAGCCATGCGCCGTGCTCGCGCGCGCTGGCCGGCAAGCTGTTCTTCAACCCCGGTAGCGCCGGCAAGCAGCGCTTTTCCCTGCCACGGAGTTGCGGCTTGTTGGAGGTGTCGCCAGAGGGGGTGGAGGCGACAATATTCAGCCTGGAACGGTATAATAGGAAATTGCCTGAGAAAGTGTGGTCACCTGTGGGAGGTTAGCACCGATGTGGAAGCTCCTGAAATTCTTGAGAAATACGAGTGAAGTCCTCATCACGGCGGGGGCGGTGCTGGCCGCAGCAATCGTCGTGGTCGAGACCTACCAGGCGCTGAGAAAGAAGATTGACGCTGCCGGCAGTTCCTAGTATTGCGTGACCCAAATCCGCCCAACAACACCCCATGCGTTTGAGGCCCGGAGGGCCGCTCCCGCCCTGCGGGGTAGCCCAGGGCGAAAGCCCTGGGAACGGCCGCGCCTTAAAGAGACCCGTAGCCCCGTAGGGGCGTAAGAGTCTCCGCTTTCGAACCTTCTTTCGCCCCTTCCGGGGCTAGCCCCCTTAACCCGCTCCCAACCCAGGGCTTGCGCCCTGGGCTAAATTCTGCCGCCCCTGACGGGGCTGAGGCGGTGAAATCCCCGCGAGAGCGAATGCTTTTTCTGACGCGAATCTCCGTCAGCAACTACTAGCGGCCTGGCGAGTCTGCGCGCAAATGAGCTGCTGCCCGGTGAAGGCGCTCCACCACGCGTCTTTGCCCCAGAACGGCCATTACTTCAAACAGGCCCGGGGCCACCGCTTGGCCCGTGAGTGCCACACGCGTGGCATTAATCAGTAGACCTGCCTTGACCCCTTTCTCCTCTGCCAACGCACGCAGGCAAGCTTCCGTTTCTGTGAGGTCGAAGGGTTGGGCACGAGCCAGCCGGGCGCCGAGTTCGTCGAGCAACTCGGGTAATTTTGCATCCTTCCAAAACTTCTTTTGCGCCTCGGGGTCGAATTCGAACTCTTCACTGAAAAAGGCGCGACCGGACTGGGAAAAATCTTTAACGCTCCGCGCACGAGTTTGGAGCAGACGGGCGGAAACTTCGAAGCGCTGCTTTTCCTCCTTGCTGAAGGCATCCTGCCAAAGCCCGGCAGACCTCAATTCCTGTTCAGCCCGCGCCAGAAGGTGCTCCGCACGGAGATGCCGGAGGTACTCGCTGTTCATCCAGGCGAGCTTTTCCGGGTCGAAGACAGCATTGGATTTGGAAACGGCCGTGAGCTCGAACTCCCGCACCATCTCTTCACGAGTGACGATCTCCTTCTGAGCGGGCGGCGTCCAGCCCAGAAGTACGAGGAAATTCACCAAGGCTTCTGGCAGTATCCCCAGCTCGCGATAAGCGCCCACGGAAGTCGCGCCATGGCGCTTGCTCAGCCGTTGCTTGTCCGGGCCGAGGATCAATGGCAAGTGCGCAAAGCGCGGTTCCGGCGCTCCCAGTGCTCGGTACATCAGGATCTGCTTGGGCGTGTTAGAAATGTGATCGGCGCCGCGCACCACGTGGGAAATGCGCATGTCGATGTCGTCGGCCACGACGCCCAAGTGGTAAGTGGGATGGCCGTCCGAGCGGAGGAGAACGAAATCTTCAATTTCCTGGTTTTCGAGCTCGAGGTGGCCGAAGACCAGATCGTCAAAACTGGTTTGACCGGTGGCCGGGACACGAAACCGGAGTGCGAATGGACGGCCTGTACTTCGCCGCTGTTGCCGCTCGTGCTCAGAGAGATTGCGACAAACGCCGTCATATCTCCAGGGCCTCTTTTGCGCTTCCGCTTGTGCGCGCTTGGCCTGCAGTTCTTCCGGCAGGCAGAAACACGGATAGGCGTGAGCAGAGTTTTCCAGCTCGCTTGCCATCTCGCGGTAGCGCTCCAGACGCTGGGATTGGTAGAACGGCCCTTCATCCCAGTTGAGTCCCAGCCATTCCATGCTCTCGAGAATTGCGGTGGTGAGTTCAGGCTTGGAACGGTCCGCGTCCGTGTCTTCAATGCGCAGCAGGAACACGCCGCCGTGATGGCGGGCGAAGAGCCAGTTGTAGAGAGCGGTACGCGCTCCGCCCACGTGCAGATATCCCGTCGGGGAGGGTGCAAAACGGACTCGAATTTTGGACATAGCGGATGGAGCCGGTAAGTCCGCGCCAGGCGTCATACAGGCGCGCGCAAACTCAACCGTGGCAACTCACCATGCTAAGTCATTGGGAGCAAGATGGGAAGTGAGAGTTTTGCTCCAGGGGGGGGTACCTTGGCGGCCAGCGGCACCCGTCGGGAGAGCCCGATATTTCCCGTCTTTCTGCCCGCTACCCGCCAAGGTCTCAGCGTCGCAGTGAGGTGAGACGAATCGCGTCGCCGGCAGGCATTATCCTTTGCTCTTCTTATCGGCAAGGTGCGTCAAAACTTGAATTCATTTGTCGGAATTTAACCCAACGTCCTCGAGCGACATGCGCTCCGACTCTTTGGAGCTTCCCGATTTCGCTACAGTGCTTGAACATGCCGGACGAGCTGCTCTGGAGGTGACATGAGAGCGACGGCGTGTGTCGAGCCGCTCAGGCAGCCACGCTCGACGGAGAGGCTACTGTAATAGTCGTCGTAGCGGAATCCGGTTTCCCCGCGCCACATGGGAAAGAGGGCACAGGCCTCGAGCCAAGCGCCGAATACCGGCGTGATATCAAGGTAAGTATCCGGAGCAAAGCCCGTCGCGTCTTCCCAGTTGTCGCTGAAGTAGAGTTTCGGCACGTTGTGGGCCGCGTGTTCCCGGGTGAGAGCAGGCAGTCCGGCGTAGAAGACGGCGTCCTGCACGATCTCGTAGCAGGCCACGTGATCCTTGTGCCAGCTTCCGCGCCAATGGGTCAGGATGACGTTGGGTTTGTAGCGCCGGATGAGGTCGCAAACGGCAAACTTCGCTTCATCGCTGGCACGAATCTCTCCGTCGGGGTAGTTAAGAAATTCGGCTTGCGCGCCGAGCAGGCGGGCGGCGCTTTGCGCGGCTTCACGCTGCAGGGCCGCGTATCGCGCCGGCGCAATAGCGGAGGAACCCCTCTCGCCGAGGGACAGGCTCAGAAAGACGCCTTGACCTCCGAGCCGGACGGTGAGAGCCACCGCGGCTCCCATGGCGAAGAATGCGTCGCCAGGGTGGGCCGCGATCGCCATGATGTTCGCCGGTGCTGACGCCTCAGCCTCGAGGTTCCCGGAACTCGGACGCCCCGGCATGGGGCTGGGCTTTTCCTGGTCTCCGGCCACCGAAAAGGCGGCCGTCCCCAGGCTGAGATCCTTCAGGAAGCTCCGCCGTGTGGAATGATCCATATTTTGGCCTTTCGCGCGTCGTGCCGCCGCGATCTTAAGGAAGAGCACAGTCAGGCCGGCGCGCCCGCTGCGATCTTATCACCGCTTCACCGTTTGTACCCTTCATGCAAAGGGCAACTGCCAGCCAGGCACCGCCGGGAGCGCCCCTCTTCATTCCCGGTCTCCTGGGAGCGGGCACTGCAAATTTCGCGTGACATTCTACCGCGCAATAGTATGTACGAGTCCACTTGTATAGACAAGCGGCCCTCTTCACTTCGCCCAGGGATGGCTACGGGGTGCCGGATAACCCTGCGTCAGGGCGAATCCTTGGAGACAGGTTAAGATTGAAGTCTGCGCTTGCGGGTGGGCTTTACTTCAGGTGTAATAGAGTGCATGGACGCGAAGGGGCAAGCCGCCGTTGAAATTCTGAAAAGGTTACGCGGGGAGGGTTTTCAAGCGTTCCTGGTGGGCGGCTGTGTGCGCGACCTGGTGATGGGCTTTGTTCCCAAGGACTATGACATCTCGACCGACGCCGCTCCGGAGCAGGTGGTGCGGCTTTTTCCGGAAAGCCTGACGGTAGGGGCTCAATTCGGTGTGGTGATTGTGCCGCGCGAAGAAGGCAACGTGGAAGTGGCGACTTTCCGCAGTGATGGACGCTACAGCGACGGGCGGCATCCGAGTCAGGTCCGGTACGCAAGAAC
>Ga0208191_1001141_pt1 | contig 14401 bp, 14 predicted proteins | sample June2015DPH_13_5_FD_184709 | JGI IMG/M metagenome (GOLD analysis project Ga0208191, IMG submission 184709) | Peatland microbial communities from SPRUCE experiment site at the Marcell Experimental Forest, Minnesota, USA - June2015DPH_13_40... | ecosystem: Environmental > Terrestrial > Soil >... | reverse complement strand
CCCTTTGTGGCTCCGCATCTCCGCCTCGGACTGGACCGAGGGCGGCTGGACCATCGAAGATTCCATCGCCCTCGCCCGGCAGGTCAAGCCGCTCGGCGTCGATCTCATCGACTCATCCTCGGGAGGCATCGTTTCCACGGCAAAAATTCCTCTCGGCCCCGGCTATCAAACTCTCTTTGCCGACCGCATCCGCCGCGAGGCGGGAATCCTCACTGGAGCCGTCGGCATGATCACCGCGCCCGAGCAGGCCCAGACCATCATTGCCACGGGACAGGCCGACATAGTCCTGTTGGCTCGCGAACTTCTCCGCGAGCCCTACTGGCCGCTTCGCGCTGCCCACGTCCTCAAGCAGCAGATCGCCTGGCCGAAACAATACGAACGCGCCCGCTTCTAAAAAAACGGACGCCGCGGCTTTGGCGGCGCATGCAGGCTAGACTTTCGTGGAGAAAACTAACTAACTGCCCGAGTTAGCCATCATAAGCGCGAACAGCGCAGGGAGATAGATGATCGTGGCCCGCAGCAAGCGCCGAGCCGACGGTTTGGATGCAGCTGCCGTTGGCAGCAGTTGCGGATGCGCCATTCCCATGGACACGCGGAACAGCGCCGCGCCCATCAGGATGGCCCCAACTAAGTAAACGCGTCCCGCCATTCCCAGGGCAACCGGCAAAACACTCACCGGAATCAACGCTCCGGAATAGGCCAAAATCCGCCACACCGTGGACTTCCCATCGGAATCCACCACCGGCAACATGCGAATGCCGCCTTGCACATAATCCTCGCGATAGAGCCATGCGATCGAAAGAAAATGCGGAAACTGCCAGACGAACATGATGGCAAAAAGAATCAAAGTCTCGGCTTCCAGCTTTCCGCGCGCCGCCGTCCACCCCAGCACCACCGGCATCGCTCCCGGGAACGCGCCCACAAATGTGCACACTGGAGAAACTTTCTTCAGTGGAGTGTATGCCGCCAGATACACGATCGCGGTCAGCAGCACTAATAACCCAGTTAGCAAGTTGGCATAGATCGCGAGATAAGCGGAACCACCGAGAGTCAGCTCCAGTCCTACTATAGCCGCGTGGGCCGTGGTCATTCTTCCCGCAGGCAAGGGACGCAGCGCCGTCCGCCGCATCCGCGCGTCCACGTTCGCTTCCAGTACTTCATTCAGCGCCGCCGTTCCGCTCGAAACCAGCGCCACCCCCAACAAGGCATGGAACAATCCCAGCGACCACGACGAAACGCCCAAGCGATGCGCGCCAAAGAAGTAGCCGCACCACGCCGTAAGGACGATCAGAGTCGTAATGCGCGCCTTAGTCAGTTCGGCGTAATCGCGCAGCAGAGACACGAATGTTTTCAACCTGGACCCCACACTCGACGGTTTGCCCACTCCCGCCTCCATCCGGCGGTTTAGCTCAAACCGGCAATCACTCAACAGATCCCCACGAAACACACCAACCCCAAGAGACAGCATTGGTATCGCGCAATCGGTTCAATGTCAAGCCAAAATTTAAAACGACCGCCACGTCTTGCCCCCAGATGCTTGCACCCAACGAGTCCCTCGCAATTCGCCACGGACCTAGTGTCCGCCTGCGGGGCTGGAAACGCTGAAGGTCTCGGGTGGATCAAAATAACACCGATGCCAAAGAGCCGCGTCGGTCAACTTGCCCGCCTTCCATTGCTGAACCGTGGGCAGCGTTATGGCGATCATACCGCCATCGACGGAATCGAAAATGAGCACCACTCCAGCGAGTTCCTGCGATTTTGCCGCCAGTTCGGCATAGTTCTTATCGAGCAAAGATTTGGCGTATTCCAGCTTAGCTGGCGCGCCGCTGTTCTTTTCGTCTTCCTGAACCTTTTGCACCGAGACGATTTTCACGTTCTTGCCCCGCAGTGGCTCCCAATCCCCCGGAAAGGGCGCAATTTCCTCGCGTTTCACCAGAAACAGATCGGCCGCAACCGGTGCGGCACTCGGATTGTTGGGCGGAACATCTGAAATGCCCTCCGGCATTTCCAAGCTGGTGCGCCAAATCCATCCCCGTGACAAACCCGATATCCGCACGTGAACCCAGTCCGCGTTGAAATCCAACATCTCAAACTCGTCGTGCGCTGTCGCCAGAAATAAAGGCTGGGCATTCAGACTGGGAGACGCGACGACCGGGGTTCCTGTTTTCTTTATCGCGACTAGATTCTTCGGATGCGCCTGATTCTTGAACACCTCCTCGAGACTCGCCGCCTCCGCCTGCAGGCTCGCGGCTGCCGGATCGGCAGCTTTGTTCAGCGAATCTTTCGTTTCCGTGCTTTGCCGACCCGACAGTCCCTGTTTCAACGAAGACGAGAACGTGCGCTCGATCTCCGGCAACTGGGGCATCGGCGCCGAGACGATAGCTTCCGAGTCGCCCTGGTCCGTAACTCCTTTTTCCGCAATTGCTGGCCGCTTAGCCGACGCCGATGAAGCCATCACCGGGAGGCTCTCGGTGGAATTCCCGCCCGAATCCGTCGCACCAGAGCTGCTCGCCAGCAGATCGGTTAACTGGTCCAGCAGGTCAGATTCGAGGCGGCCATTCGACGTCAGCAGTTGGTATTCCGAGCGCGATGGAGTTGAATCGGCGTACCACGCCGTCAACTTCGTCGTCACCCGCACCAGCGATCCGCCCGATGCAGTCGAACTCACCTGCACGGCAGACTGGTAATAAGCCCGCTGGTACCGGTTCAAGGGATGATTTCCCGGCAATGCGAAACCTTCCAGCACCGGCAGCCTTCCACGCATCGAGGGTTGCAATTCTTTCAGCGCTTTCTCCACAGCACTTTTCGACTGCCGGTAGGTGCGCTCGTAGGGCCCGGCTTGCGGATTTGCTTGCGCCCTCGCGCTTTGCGCCGTTGCACCTAGGAGCACGATTGGGAGAAACGCAGACAACGCAGCGCGAAAAAATCGCCGCGCGCGTGGCCAAGCAGCGCGTGGCAAACTCCGCCCGGTCATGGCAACTGCTCCAACTGGTCGCGTCGAATCCACCCGTGTTGTCCGTCGCGGGTTTCGACCCCGTACCAGTAAGGGGTTGCAATTTGAATCAGGACTTCGACGCCAGGCTCCAGAGATTTCAGCGTGCTCGCGGTGTGGAACGGAGCGGACTTGAGCGGGGCCCCGGGCTTCTTGACCAGCCGCTCAACCTGCTGGCGCAACTCCGCAACGTGCTGCTCGAGCGATTCAGCGGGCTGCTCAGGCGCCGCGGGCTGGCCGCTCGCGCTTCCGCCATTCGTATTTTCGATATTTTCGATGGACGTCTCCGATGGCGGAGTGCTCAACACAACTGTGTCACTGCCCAGGCCGAAGTTTTGCTTCGCCAAACGTTCCTGTTTCGCTTGTAAAGCCTCGGCAGTTTCCTTTTTCACCAGTTCGAGCGCATCCAGGTGTTCCTGGATGTCCTTGTACTCGCTGCTTTCCACCGAGCCGTTTGACAGGTGGACGCTGTGCCGAAAATCCTCCACAAACAGAGCGTCAATGCGCAGGACGGTATTTTTGTCGCCCTGCGGTTGCACCACGTAGCGCACGGCCAGCGTTCCAACATCGCCGCTGTCTTTGAAATTCCGCGGATCCAGCGCTTGCTGCCGAACCTTGTAGAAGACCTTGCCGCCCTCCGTCCATGCCGCAAACACCGGCGTAGACACGGCCGCGACCGCGCCCTCGATGTACTCGTCTTTGTTGTATTCCTTGGTGCCCCGGATAATCCCGTTCTGCGCCACGTCTTCCACGACCTGCGCGACTTCGGGTTCCGGCAGCGGAACATTGACGATCAGGCCCGCGCCGTACTGAAGAACGTTTTTTTCGCGGCCAAGCGCGGGGAGCGCCGCTGCGGTGAGCATAAGCAAAACTGCGGCCACCCCACGATAAAGCGGGAGTTCAAGCGTAACTCGATGCGACACCAGCGAACTATTCAGTCCCTTACCGCAAAAACTCTTGTCCCTGATCACAACCGGCTCCAGCGTCCCTGTTGCAGAGTCTTATACGCGGGGCTGATCGCTGTCAACTCGCGCAGCAAGCACCCTGGGTGCTATTACCCCCCCGGTCCCTCTCGGGAGACGATGTAAACAATCTGTAGAAAAATTTTTACAACCCTCTTGCACTTCCTGACAGAGGGTAGTAATATGCACCGCCTAGTGGGGGTGGTCGCCCCTTCGTGCGAAAAGTTTTAACGGTCTGTGGTCTGGAACTCAGGAGCCAGGCACCGGCTGTTCCGATTGATGGTTGCTTGGCTGTCGTCGTTTTCGCATGGTGGGGAATTTCGTTTTTGCAAAATCTATGAACTTGTCTGAGGAGTGCAGCATGCGTATGTGGGCGCAGTCTCATTTCTGTCAGAAGCCGCAGCGGGTAACTTCCGTCCTCGCCGCTGCCTTCGCGTTGGTCTTTCTGATCGTGGGCGCCAGTCAGTCGGCGGGCGCGTTACCTGCCTTCGCCAGGAAGTATGGCCTGCGTTGCTCGGCTTGTCATGAAAGTTGGCCCATGCTGAATTACTTCGGCCAGAAGTTCAAGGACAACGGCTACCAACTCATGAACGATCGCGACTCCCCGATCTGGCAGAACCCGGGATACTGGCCAGTCACGTTCCGCATCACTCCGATCTGGCACCGGGTCAGCACCGGCAAAGTTGCCGTCGACAGCGGCGACGGTCAAGTCGAGCAACGGATCACCTCATCGGGTTTCGACCTCAGCGGTCTCGATTTTCACACCGGCGGCACGCTGGAGAAAAACTTTTCCTTCTACGTGCTCCCGTCGTCCGATCCCACCGCCTCCTTCCATTTTGAAACCGTCATGGCCCGGCTCGACAACATCTCTGGCAGCCCGTGGTTCAACGTAAAGCTGGGCAAGTTCGAGCTCGACAACCTGCTCTCGGAGAAGCGCATTCTGACGCTCACTGGAAATGGTGGCATTTACCAGCTCTACCACTTCATTCCTGCGGGCGACGGCAACGTCTTTGGGCAGATGGGAGACAACCAACTTGGCGTTGAGGTGATGGGGCATTCCTACAACGATCGCACGCGCTACTCCGTTGCGCTGCTGAGCTCGAACGATGGCCAAGTCGGCTTGCCCTACGGTGCCGAATCCTATTCCACATTCATTACCGGCAGTCAGGCGTTCGATGCCGGCAAGCTCGGCGTGCAACGCCTCGGCTTCTACATTATGGCGGGCGAAGCCCCCACCACTTGGCTCACCAGCGGCGGGCCGAATGCGGCGATTGCCGGTTCGGGTACCAACAACAAGGGCTACAGTCGTGAAGGCTTCGTCGGACAATTCTACTTCGGCCAGCATGTTGATCTCACGGTTGTCACGCAGCATGGATCGGACAGCGCATGGTTTGGCCAAGGCTACGGCGACTTCATAGACGGGGTTGCCCCGAACAACAATCTGTCGGGAACGGCGTTGCCCTCCGGTTCGCGCAACCCGACTTGGAATGGCGTTCTCCTCGAACCTCACTATGTCTATAGTCCGCAGCTGATCTTCCTCGCGAGATACGAGACGATCAGGATGTCGCAGCAGTCGACTCCCGGAACGCGCTCGGACCTCGGCAATATCACCACCTACACGGTTGGCTATCGTTACAACCCATTTATGACGAGCCGGGCAGGTTTTGCCTGGCATAACGAGTTCAACCTTTTCCATCAGGACGGGACGTCGCCACTGACCAGCACGAACATCAACACGAGCGAGTTGTTGATGGGATTTGATTTCGACTTCTAAGAGGGGGATAGCCGTGTATACAAACTTACTCAGCCGGTCGCTGTTTTTGAGTGTGGTTGCGGCTTTCTGGTTGTCCGCTGCCTCGTACGCCCAACTCACTACCTACCAACAGGAGCAGTGGTTGACATCGCCGGCGGCGTCCAGCCACGTTGGCAACCTGACCGGAGACGCCAAGGCCGCCGCCTTGCCATATCGCCGATACTGTGTCGGTTGTCACGGCCCGCTTGGAGATGGCAACGGGGAAAACGCTGTCTGGATGCCACCCCCCATGTACCAGCAGCCTCGCAATTTCCAATTGGGCGTGTTTAAGTGCCGCTCGACCCCGACCGGAACTTTACCTACCGACCAGGATCTTTTCGACGCCATCACTCGCGGCTTTGACCGCACCAACATGCCGCAGTGGAATGCTTTAAGTAAACAGGAGCGCGTCGACCTCGTGGCGTGGATTAAACACTTTTCGCCGCGTTGGCAGACTGAGAAACCTGGGACACCTATCCAGATCCCTCCTGAGCCGGAAATCACTCCGGAGCGGGTCAAGGCCGGGCTTGACGTGTTTGCCAAGATGCAGTGCTACAAGTGCCACGGTGTCCAAGGTATGGCCAACGGGCCGTCCGCTTCCACCCTCACGGATGATCTCGGGCAGCCTATTGCGGCTTTCAACTTTACCGACGGCTCCCGACCCAAATGCGGCGATACCGATCAGGATATCTATCGGATTTTCATGACCGGACTGGACGGCACGCCCATGCCATCATTTGCAGACAACATTAAACCGGAAGAGGCGTGGAATCTGGTGTTTTATCTGCGCAGCCTGCAGCCACACAACTCCTTCAACGCCAAAGAGAGGGAGATTGCCCACCAACTGGGGTTGAAGCCGGTGAACCCAAATGCACCGGCACAGTGATGGGAGGGGTTAACCCTTCCCGAACTTAGGAGAAAAGCCATGAAGCGTCAGTACAGCCGTGCGTTGGCTGCGGTCTCAGCCACTCTAGTGTTGGTCGGTTTCGTTTCGGTAGTGATTAGCCACAAGGCGAGTGCCGCCGCTGAAGGCAAAATTACTGGCACCGTCAAGCTCGATGGAACTGCCCCGCACATGCGGGGTATTGACATGTCAAAAGACCCTTGGTGCGTCAAACAAAACTCCTCCGATCCGGCTCACCTCCAGCTTGTCGAGGTCGGTAAGAATGGCGGCTTGGAGAATGTTGTTCTCTACATTTCCCAAGGTTTGAGCGGCGAGGCGGCAAGCGCAAAGCCCACCGCGGTTCCTGTATTCAACCAGAAAAACTGCATGTACACGCCGCACGTGCTGGCCATGGACGCCGGTCAGGATTTTAAAGTGGAGACCAGCGACCAGACGGCCCACAATATCCATCCGAATCCCAATCCTCTTGCCGGCAATATCCCATGGAACCAGTCGCAACCGCCCGGCGCTCCGCCCATCGTTAAGAGTTGGAAAGTCGCGGAAATGATCCCCGTCAAGTGCAATATCCATCCCTGGATGAGCGGCTGGTTCGTTGTCGTGAAGGGCCCGTACGCGACCACGAACGAGGATGGCTCTTACACTATCGAAAATGTGCCTCCTGGAAGCTACACGGTCTCTGCGTGGCAGGAAACCTATGGTACTCAGACCCAGAAGGTGACGGTAGCAGCGGGCGCGGCGGCCACGGCTGATTTTACCTTTAAGGCAAAGTAGATCAGCTTTAAACAATCCAGGCGGTCGCAGGGAAACTGCGGACTCTCGGCGATAGGACGAAGGTCAGAATCGGCACTCGCGGGAGCACGAATATTGACTTGACAAATCTTCACCCTCGGCACAAAGTTCTGCGCCAGAAAGACTGGTAAGCGCAGATGGCCAGCCCAGCTTGGCATACAACGGGCTGACGGTAGACCAAGCTTGAACGCCAAATCACCGCCGGGGACAGGGGAGGGGATATGGAAACTGCAATCGGAGTATTTGCTTCGCGCGATCACGCGGAGCAGGCGGTCAAGGAGTTGCGTGAGCGGAGTGTGCCCGAAGAATCCATCGTTTTCCTGACGCGGTCGGAGAACGAAGCCAAAACCATCGCCAAGGAGCTCGGCGCATATGTTGGTGGTTTCATGGGCGGCGCCGCCGGAGTCACAACCGGGGTGGTGGCTGCAACCCTGCTTCTGCCCGGGATCGGGACGGTATTCGCTCTAGGCATCGGCGCTGCCGCACTGCTCACCGGCGCGGGGGCGGGCGCGAGTGCCGGCTCCGCCCTCGGATCGGCGGCAACCCACGAGGCGGACGCGCCTCAACCGACCACGCCTGAAAAGTGCTCTGATGACGTCGCGTTCTTCCGCGAAGTCCTCAAAGAAGGGCGCTCCCTGATCGTGGTTCGGACGGAGTCCAAAGAGCTTGCTAGTTCAGCGTGCGCCGTCCTTGACCGGCTGGGAATTGGAATGGAAGGACGGACCCCCATCAAGATGCAAACCGCTATCCGTCAGGTGGGCGGAGTAACCATCGTTGACATCAGCGGAAGAATTACGGTTGGCGAAGGAAATGTCGTTCTCCGGGAGATTGTTCGAGATCTGGCGGAAAAAGGCAAGAAGGCGATCGTGCTGAACCTGGGCGAAGTCCAGTACATCGACAGTTCTGGAATCGGGGAATTGGTCAAGGCTCACACCACGATGCGGAACCAGGGCGGACAATTGAAACTCACCAATCTGAACAAACGAATACATGATTTGCTCGAAATGACGCGACTGTCCGCCGTTTTCGACATTCAAAAGGATGAAACGAGCGCGATCAAGTCCTTTGGCGGCTCATCGCAAGTGGTGGCATAGCGCATCAGCTTTGCAATGCAGTTATCGTTATGTCCTCCGTGGGGGAGGACGAGTAATCACAACAAACACATGAGGGCGGGCTGATCCCGATTAAGACGAGGACGTCATGGCAAAATTTTTTGCGATCACCATCATCGTAATCGCGATCCTTTCCGCGATTCCCATACTGCGACACACCTGGGAAGCGCCAGAGGATATTTCGACCCATGGAGCTCTGATCGACGAGCAGACGTCAGAAACCATGGCGGAGGCCGGCATCTCGTTTCTCGCCGCCCAGTTCGTTCTGGCTTTTTTTATCTGGAAGTTCTCAAACCCTGGCCCCAATGCAAAGCTTAAGAATTTTCCAGGCGGCGCCAAGGGCTTGGTGATTGCTGCCTTCCTGGTCGTAGGCATAGAGGTCTTGGCCCTCGGAATCTTCGGCGCGAAGGCGTGGGCCAATGTATATCTCACTGCGCCATCGGCCGATGCCGTGCCGATTCAGGTGCAGGCCCAGCAATTCGCTTTTTATTTCCGATATCCCGGTCCCGATGGAAAATTCGGTCGCCTTGATCCCGCCCAAATCAACGACACCACCGAGAATTTCTTCGGCATCGACGCCAACGATCCTGCTGGCAAAGATGACATTGTAACTGCGGAGATGGCAATCCCGGTTAATCGCGAGATCCATCTCCTGATGCACTCGATAGATCTAGGCCACTCCTTTTTTGTGCCGGCATTGCGGATTCAACAGGATTTTGTTCCCGGCCTGGATGTTTCTCTGCACTTCACTGCGACGAAGGTTGGCAAGTACGAAATCGTCTGCACCCAGCTTTGCGGCTTGGGACATTACAACATGAAGGCGTATCTCTACGTATATTCGCAGGAAGATTTTGACAACTGGTTGAAGAAGGAAGCGGCATTGCAGTAGCTCTTCCCGTGCGCGCTCAAGCGCGGCGGATAGAGTCATCTCTTTCGAGGTAAGCATATGCACGACATGTCAGCGCCTGCGGTGCACCACCACGCTCCTCCGACCGGTTTCATTCGGAAGCACGTCTTCAGTCTGGATCATAAGGTCATCGGCAAGCAGTATTACGGGTTGGCCCTGATCGCCGCGTATGTCGGAATGGGTCTTTCCTGGATGATGCGCATCCACCTGGCTTGGACTGATGCCCCCATCCCCGGCCTGCAATTGCTTTCGAAGACTGGTGCTCCCGGCGGAGTGATGACGCCCGAGTACTACCTGCAATTGATGACCATGCATGGCACGATCATGGTCTTTTTTGTCCTCACCACCGCCCCTTTTGCGGCATTCGGTAACTTCTTCCTGCCCATCCAGGTCGGCGCTGAAGATATGCCTTTCCCGCACTTCAACATGATGTCGTTCTGGGTCACCTTCACCGCCTTTATCGTCCTGATGGCTTCATTCTTCGTCAGCGATGGACCGACGCTGGGTGGCTGGACCCAATATGCGCCGCTCAACGCTGTGGGTGCTGTTGCGGGTCCAGGCCAAGGCACGGGTGTCATACTCTGGATGACTTCTATCGCGTTGTTTTGTGTCGGCCAGTTATTGGGCTCATTGAACTTCATCCCCACCACGCTCGACCTCCGGGCCAAAGGGATGAGCCTCATGCGCCTGCCACTCAGTGCCTGGGCATGGTTCATTACCTCGTGCATGGGGCTGACAGCTTTTGCTGTGTTAATGCCGGCATGTATCCTCGCCATTCTCGACCACGTGGCCGGAACCAGCTTCTTTGTCGCATCGAATCTAGTTATAAATGGCCAACCGATAGCGCACTCCGGAGGATCAACTCTCCTATGGCAGCACCTGTTCTGGTTCTTCGGACATCCCGAAGTCTACATCGCGATCGTGCCCGGTATCGGCATCGTTTCCCATATCCTGATCACCAACATGCGCAAGCCGATACTGAGCCATCGAACGCTGATCTATTCCATGGGAGCGCTTGCCGTCCTCAGCTACATGGTCTATGGGCATCACATGTTTGTCAGCGGGATGAATCCGTATTCCTCGCTGGCGTTCTCTTTCCCCACGCTGGTCATCACTATCCCGTCCACCATCATCGTGCTGATCGCGACCTTTAGTCTTTATGGCTCCAAACTGCGCATCAACTCGGCTTCTCTGTTCGCTTTGGGTTTTATTTCGATGTTCGTCAGCGGAGGCGTGAGTGGTTTCTTCCTGGCTCAGCCATCGATCGATATCATGCTCCATGCAACCTACTTTGTCGTGGGCCACTTCCACCTGGTGATGGGTGTTGCCGCGATGTTTGGCATCTTCGCGGGAACTTACTTCTGGTTCCCCAAGATGACCGGACGAATGATGAACGAGACTTTGGGGAAAATTCATTTCTGGCTCAGCTTCGTGGGCGCGTATTGCATTTTCATGCCGTTCCATTACCTGGGCATGGCCGGAAATGTGCGCCGCTATTCGTCTTTCCCGGATGACTTCCTGCAGCCGCTGATCCCGGTCCATCGCTTCATCACCGTCGCAGCGCTAATAACTGGCGCAGCCCAGCTAATTTTCCTCTACAACCTGATTCACAGCCGCTTCTGGGGCAAGCCCGCTCCCGATAACCCGTGGGAGGCTACGTCGCTGGAGTGGAGCACGCCTACGCCGCCGCCTTTCGATAATTTTGGCGGTGAGCTTCCGGTGGTTTACCACGATCCCTATCAGTACGGCGTGCAAAGCTCGGCTGGTGACTACGTCATGCAGACTTCGCCGGAGCAAGTCAAGACGGAGCACGAAGAAAAATAACTTGAGACGGAACAGTGGCATCTGCGTGAGGGGAGTTTAAGTTATGTCAACTACGGTACATGAACCACCACAAATCGATCCGGACCGCTTGCCGAAGCAAGGGCACCCGGGGAACGGCGGTTGGCGCGACTTGGTTCCGGCGAATGGTGACTTGCATGTGGCGCTCGACCACTCGCCGCCGGCGTCTTCGTCCGCCATCTATGTAGTGCTGTTTGCCATTACGATGATGTTTGCCGCGTTCAGCAGCGCCCTGATCGTTCGCAAAGGTTCGTCATTGGACTGGCAGACGTTCACGCTGCCGTCGATCCTCTACCTCAACACCCTGATCCTGCTTGCCAGCAGCGTTACTCTTGAAGTCTCGCGCCGCCGCGTTGCCGTTTTCATGGGAGGGCTGAAAAGCCAAGCAGAGAGCCCGGCGCGCTGGCTATACATAACGTTGTTTCTCGGCCTGCTTTTTGTGGCTGGTCAATACGCCGCGTGGTCGCAGTTGCGCGCCGAGGGGCTCTATCTAGCCACGAACCCCAGCAGTTCTTTTTTCTATGTGCTTACGGCCACCCATGCGCTGCATGTCCTGGGCGGTCTGGGCGGGCTGATCTACGTCATTCGCAAGCTGAGTAAGTCGACCCTGCGACGGAACGCGCTGGATGCGACCGCGCGCTATTGGCATTTTATGGATGTTCTTTGGGTGTACCTGCTTTGCCTGCTTTGGATGAAGCTTTAACTGACTCGACCTTACTAGGAGGCGTCGTGAGCCAAGCGGATTTGACCATGGGAGGACACTCGACAGGCTTGACCGTGGGACCGGCATTTTCGATTCCTACGAAAAAGCTAGCGATGTGGCTATTCATTATCGCGGACACCATGACCTTTGCCGCGTGCCTAGTGGCCTATGGATTTCTGCGTAATGGAACTGCCAACTGGCCCCGGCCGTTCCACAGCATCACCAATGTCGCGCTGATGACGTTCATTCTTCTAACCAGCAGCTTGACTATGTTGATTGGATTGCGCTCAGCGCGGGCTGGAGACAAAGCCGCCGCATTCCGTTGGATCATGATTACCGCGGCCTTGGGTATTGCTTTCGCCCTGCTGCACGTTCGTGAATGGCTGGCGCTCATCGATGAAGGCATGACCATGTTTAAGAACCCTTGGGGAACGGGTCTGTTCGGGGCATCGTTCTTCAGCATCACAGGTTTGCACCTTACCCACGTCACCTGCGGCGTAATTGCATTAATCACGGTGGGTGTGCGCTACAAGGGCGGCCGCTACAAGGCGGATGACATCGAGGTTTTGGGCCTTTATTGGCACTTCGTGGATCTGGTTTGGATGTTCGTCGTACCGTTGGTCTATCTTTTGAACCTCACCCACTGAAACAGAAAGTTCGGGAGCAGAATGCTATGACAACCGCGGAAGAACACAACAGCAACGGAATCGGGAAAGATTTGATCGTATATATTTGCCTGCTCGCTCTCGCAGGCGTGCAATTTGTCATTGCCTATCAAAACATTGATGCCTCGCAAATGTTCACGCGCATGCTGGTGGTCGCCATCGTCGAGGCGGGGCTGGCAATGCTGTTCTTCATGCACCTTTGGTCAGAGAAGCGGGCTTTTCTGTGGTTTGTCGTCATCTTTACAGTTTCGGTTCTGCTGGGGATGCAGTATGGGTGGACCGACAGCATGCGCATGATTAACGGCGCGCCCTATTCGAAAATCCAATGAAAGGCACGCGTTGAGAGGAGTGAGATGTCAAAAGGAAAGCTGAGGGTCGAGAGACCGTTCTTGCTGATTGGCATTGTCCTGGTTACATTAGTCATGCTCGCCGCCCCTCTCCCGGCCTTCTCCCAAAGTTGCGCGCTCTGTTATACGCAGGCGGCGTCGGCCGGCGCTCGAATGATTCAGGCCTTGCGCAGTGGGATTCTGATTCTTATCGTCCCTCCCACCTTCATGTCGATTGGAATGATCTTCATTGTGTATCGCAAGCGCAATCAATTCAGACAGGCCGACGACGCGCCTGGCTCTAAGCGCAATTGGTAGTTACTCAACGACAATTGCCAGGCGCAGCATAGCACGCAAACCGCGCCTTGATCCAACTGAACTGGTCTGCGACCGACGCGCCCATCACACCGCTGGCATCGACACCCGGATACCTCAGAAAAAGGATTCGGTCCCCTTGCTTGCACATGCGGGCTACCGTTTTTGCGACATTTCCCCCGGTATGACAGGGTCTGCCTCGCCGCTGATCACCAGGAGCGGACCGTGGGCAGGCTTTTGACCGGGAGTGTTCCCGCTGAAAAATTCCTTCACGAACCGATTGTTCGCCCAAGCCACTTTGAGCATCCCATTTGTGAACTCCGGCTCTGCTTCCCCTCCACAGGTCTCCGCGACATGCTGGTACGCAGGAAGGACTGAATCTTTCAGCATGTCGCTCACTTGAAACTCCGGATAAAGCACTTTGACCGTGGATGTCAGGACTAGCAGCATGCGATTGGAAGAAGAAGGCTCCTGCGCGAAGTGCTGGAAGGCCTGCTGCGCATCCGCCAGACCCGAAGTGACGCGGCCTGAGCTTGTGCAAATTCTGGATTTCCAGCGAGCTCTGACAAAAGAAGAGAAACGTCTAACCAACACCACAAACATTCGGGCATGCGTAATAATTGAAACCTTCTCATCTCGTACCCACAGGGATGCCTGGCCCTAGCGGTGGGATATCAGGGTATGTCACGGCTGTGGACTGACCTCGAGCAGCAGATGATCCTTGAACTCCGCCGCCAGTTTCGCCACGCCATTGGCCGCCGCGTCTACCAAGCCAAGGTCTTTTCCCTCGCCGTAGTCGCTCACTCGATACTTCCCGGGCTTCAATCCGCGCAATTCGACTTCGCCTTTCCAGCTGGCGGAGGTGAAGAACGCGTAATACATTTTGCCGTCTTTCGCGATTGCATATCCCTCGGGCGCGTCGTAGCCAGTCACGTAAAGGTCCCTGAACTCTCCCGTCGATAGCAACTTTTCGTTGTACAAGCCGATCCATTTCTTCCAGTGCTCTTCTTTCGCGGCGGTCAGATTGACGTCCTTGAATTTTGGTCCGGGATCGGGCCAGACGAACTTTGTCCCTACCACGCCTCCGGCTCC
>Ga0208191_1001138_pt1 | contig 14405 bp, 16 predicted proteins | sample June2015DPH_13_5_FD_184709 | JGI IMG/M metagenome (GOLD analysis project Ga0208191, IMG submission 184709) | Peatland microbial communities from SPRUCE experiment site at the Marcell Experimental Forest, Minnesota, USA - June2015DPH_13_40... | ecosystem: Environmental > Terrestrial > Soil >... | reverse complement strand
TCGTCAATCAGCTCTTTGAGAGCTTTCTTGATGACGACCGCCGTGACGCTCTCGTCTTCCTCCGGTTCATAGCCGGCGACTTCCTGCGCTGTTTCTACGGCTTCCGCAAGCTCGCTTTGGGTCTCGCCGATCTTGGCCTCCAGCGCCTCAATGGCGTCGGTGTCGGCCTGGAAAAAGGCGGCAATGAGGTAGGCGTCGGGAATCAGAGTGTGATGCCAGCCCGTGGAAATGATGGTCTTGAGGTCGTAGCGAATCTGCTGCCACCAGTTTACGAAGACTCCCGAGCTTTTGAATTCGTCAAGCACGCCCAGAGGAATAAGCATGCTCTTGATAGTTTTGAGCAGCTCCTGTCGGACTTCGGGCATTTTCTTGCCGTCGCGCAGCACGGCGAAATCGTCGCGCACGAGGTCCCACCAGGCTTCGAGCGCGACGTGATGGGCGGTAATGGTCTTCTGGAGCGCGGCATGAGATTCCAGCGTGGTTTTAATGGCAGGTTTGGATGTAATGGCTTTGCAGAAGGCGAGATAGCCGGGACGTTCGGGTTGGAATAGGGCGTCAGCGGCGACGCCAAACTTTGCAAAGTCGCCGTGTCTGGCCCTCACTTCAGCCTCTGGGACGCCGCCGATGAGGTGTGCCTGCACGTCCTCCGGTTGGGGATCGGGCGTATTATCCACGTAGCGGCGGATGTTGAGGTTGTAGTCGTGCTTTTCCACGATCTCTGTCTTGTCCACGAGGCGGCTGTATTTCGGCAGCTCGCGCTTCTGGGTGAAGACGAAATCAATCTTCTCAATGTCTTCCGGGCGAAGCTTGTTCTGGTTCTTACCCTCGGCGTACTCGCGGTCGGCGTTGATGAAAAGCACCTTGCCGCGCAGCGCGTCGGGTTTGCTCTTGTTCATCACGAGCGCGCATGCGGGAATGCCCGTCCCGTAAAAGAGGCCGGGCGGCAAGCTGACGATGGCTTCAATCACATCGTCGTTGATAAAGATTTCACGAATAAGCTTTTCCTTGCCGCCCCGGAATAGCACACCGTGCGGCATGATGGTGGCCATATGACCGTCGGACTTGAGGCTGGCCAGCATGTGCTGGACGAACATGAGGTCGGCTTTCTTGCCTGTCTCTGGGCACCATTCGCGGAAGCGCGAAGGAAACTTCAGTGTGGCACGGCTGTAGTTCTGGGAGAAAGGCGGATTGGCGAGGACGCGGTCGAATCTCCGGATTTGACCGTGGTCCAGAATCTGCGGGTCCTCCAGCGTATCCGCATTCTCAATGGTAAAGCGGGTGATGTTGTGGAGGATCATGTTCATGATGCAGATGGACCAGACGGTGCCGTTTGAATCCTGCCCGTAGAGGGCAAGGTCATTCGGGTCTTCACCCTGCTCTTCAATGTATTGGTGGCTTTGAATCAGGAAGCCGCCGGAGCCCACAGTGGGGTCATAGATTTCATTGCCTGCGCGCGGCTTTACGAGCTGCACGAGCAGACGAACGACCTCGCCGGGGGTATAGAATTCGCCGCCCTTCTTGCCGGCGCTGTCGGCGAAGTACTTGATCAAATATTCGTATGCGGCTCCAAGGAGATCGGGGAACTCGAAGTTGTCGTTCACCAGGACGAACTGCGGCTGGTTGAAGTGGTCGAGAAGGTCCTTCCACTTCTGGTCGGGAATCTTGGTTTTGCCTTTGATGGCATTGAAGTCGATGTTGTTCTTCAGCACCCCGGCGAGCGAGTCGTTCTCGTCTTCCACGGCCGCAATGGCCTTGTTGAGCATGTTTCCAATGTCTTGCTTGAGGTCTTTGAGCGCAGGAACCTCGTCGCCGTTTTCGTCCTTCCACGGGTCATGCCAGCGGGCGCGGACGGGGACGAAGAAGGTCTCGCCGTAGGAGGTTTTATCTTGGAGTAGCTCTTTGAGAAGCACAGGGTCCGTGATGTGGGAAAAGTCCTTCTTCCGTAGATGCTCACGCTTACGATCAAACTTGTCAGAGAGGCGCTTGAGGAAGAGCAGACCGAAGATGAATTCCTTGAACTCCGAGGCGTCCATCTTGCCGCGAAGGATGTCAGCGGATTTGAATAGGAAACTCTCAAGTTGGGAAAGCGTGATTTTCTCGTGCGTCATCGGAGCTTAACGTACCACAGAAATGTAGCGGAAAGCACGCGGTCTTCTATCACTGCTGATCCGCTCCTGTCAAGCAGGCCCAAGCTTGGATAGTGCTCTAATTCTGTGTTGCTCGCCTGGCTAGTAACCAAGTCAAAGGAGAAGCCAGTGTATTATTTTGGCCACTCTGTAGTGTCAAGCTCAGGTATTTGCAGTTCCAAAACAATAACGTGGCCGGGGAATTCACTGCATTTCTGTCCCGGAATAGCAACCTCAATATGATACGGGTTGTCGATTTTCTCATTACAAAGCAACAAGCGCACTTCTTTGCTCTTGAGTTGATTTACGGAGACAGTTATAGCTTTGCGCACGTGCAGGACGGCAGCAAGACCTGAGATTCTGCAAGCAGTCGCCAATCAAGAGTGGAACAAAGGGAGGAATTGGAGTGGTCTCCACACACAAAGAGGTGATGATGTTTGTAGCGGCCTCTATCTCTCCCACCCCATAGCTCGGTTCGCTGTGAAAGTGCCGAGAGAGTTCGTTTTCGAGGGCCTGGAGGTGCTGGTAAGCCCAATGGATTTTGAATCGCACGCTATCAAGTGAAGCTACTCCCGGAGCTTAGCACATTTCCTTCCACTCAATTTTCAAACTGTACCACTAGCCAGGTGTGCCCCGACCAACCACCAGATCGAACGACTTCGCTTCTCTTTGACTCTGAATGATTACCTGGGTATTCGCGTTCCCGATTGGGTAGGTGTGAAAGGGACTTTCCTGCATGGCGCAACGTGCTTGCCACTTCACCTCCCCTAAGTTCAAACTGAACCCACTACCAGCCAATTGGCGGTTAGCCACTTCGCTTTGTGTGTGCTCTGCCCAGCCATTAAAATAGCCCCAGGTATTTGCCCAGCAATTCCAACGCTCTTGACCGGTCGCCAAACCGGAACTTCCACCGTTGACCAACACAATGCCTCTTTTCGCCTCGGCCCTTGTACAAATTCACGCAACTGAACGCCGAAATCGCCTTCGCGGTGCGTTTGTCAAGCGTGTGAATGGGTTTCAAATTGCCATGCTCATCGAAAAGCTGGCGCGGGTCAAAGAACGCCACAGCCGCAAGTTCCTGAAGGATGTTGTTCGCACTGACGTTGAGTCGCTCCTCCCTTTCCCGAATGAGCTTTTCAATCTCTCTTTGGACGTTGACCTTTCTTAGCAGGCGAGAAGCGGCAAGGCGAGCATTGCTCGCTTTGCATCCCGCCCGGATTGCCGCCTGGCTGCCATTCAGACCCCGCACGTATTCTGAAACAAACGTTCGCTGCCGACAGGTGAGGGCGTTGGATGTCGAGTGCAATCGCGGGATGGCGGCACCCGACGAGCGCCTGCGTATCCGCCTAACGGCGACTGTATGCCGTTGTGAAATTGTGGGCTGCGAGTTGAGGATGAGCTGTATGGTCGCGCGCATGGGTGTTTGTGCGGATGAAAACCGGAGGTGCGGGATGAGCATTGAAAGGGGGACGCGGACAAGGCACGTTACTGGCCGGACTTGATAACACGGATCTTGCGAGACCCTCCAAATGCATGATCCCACTGTTAGCTTCCCCGGAAGTAGCGCTAAGCCACTAAGAGTGAGTTCTGCTAAGATACATCGTTCAATCAGAGATTCGTGTCAGTTTCAGTAGACGCCGAACTCCACCAGTGCCCGTCTCCATGGACGAAGCCAGCTTCCGTCATTGCGAGGTTCTTCCATCAGCACTGGCGGAGTAGCATCTTCGAGTCGTCGCCAGTTTGCCTCCGCAAGCGCCAACAGTTCTCTTGGATCGGAGGCGCCGCGAGCTATACGAGCCTCAATATCGGCGAACCAAAACATGAACTGCCTCCAACCGAGAGCGACCCATGCAGCGTGGTTCGGTTGCCTTACGAGGTTCAGAATCTCAGCCGCAAACGGATTTTCCTGGCTGTTACGCTCGTTCAATAGATTGAGGCGACCCACCCTGAGCAAATCTGATTCACGCAAAAAAGCAAATAGGGCCTCTTCCACCCAATAAGCGAGCTGGCCTCCCCCCTGCGGAGGCTCCTCGAAGCGAGCCCTTGAGAAACGCCGGAGATTGAAAAACTTGCCCGTTGCACATGAGCTGGCACCGGCTGCCTTCCACAGGACAACATCAGACGAGCAGAAGCCGATAAGGACCTTAACTCCGTTCTGTTCAAGTGCACTGACTAAGCGCATGGCTCCTTTTAGCTGCTCGGTCTGATTTAACTCTCGCCTTGGGTCTGTGTCTCCATAGAAGACGAGGTAGACATCTTCTGCCTGAGTACCAGAAAGGATAGAGGCAACTTCCAAACTTCGCTGTGGTGCAGCTATGTCGCTCAGGCCGACAACCGCCGTTTGGTACGGTCGAATCCTGCTTCCATCGAGGCGATCACAGAGAAGGTTACCCACCCGGACTTGCATCGAAAAGTAATCATTCGAGAATGCATGAGGAACGACTGCTGGTGAACATACTGCTGTGGGCTCTAACCGCCGGCAAGTCCTCATGATATTGTCCACGAGGACTAACCACCAGGTGTCAGATGTAAGGTCGGCAGTATCAACATCGTCGGGGAAATAAGACCATTCTCTCAGGTGTCCTCTGTCTGTGTTCGGAAAGTAGAGCTGAGGATCGAAGACGGTTTCGAACTATGCACTAATGCCCGCCAAGGCAATTTGCGAGGCTACTCGGTCTTCGGCGTAATTGACCGGGCTAAGAATTGCTCCCGCGAAAGCCCCCAAGCGTTCTTCGCTCAGCAGGTTCTCAGAATCGTGGCCCATCTGATGGTATGCCGCCATTTTCTTATGACCCTCTTTGTGTGCTCCATGCGGCTGCGAGCTGAAGGGGCTTGCGAAAGCGACCGACTGGCCAAGGTGAAACCATTTTTACAAGCGCCGGAAGGCCAAATTCTTGGGTACTTTCGACGAACCTTTGCGTGCACGCTACGCGCTGAGCGACGCGATCAACGACACCTTGGGGTGCTGTGCCCTCTTCTTGAAAAGGATGGAACCCGAAAGTACAGACTGAAAGAAGGACACCCAAGGAAAACTGGTCAGATCGCCAGTCAATCAAATTCTTGTCGTTGACCAACTGTTCGGGAGAGGCGAAGTATGGAGTGCCCGGACCACGCACCATCCACGTTTGAGTCAGGGAGCTTTCCTGCAAATTCCTTACTAACCCAAAGTCAACGATGACTGGTTCATCCGCTCGAAACAGGATGTTGTCGGGCTTCAAGTCTCGGTGCACGAGGCCCCGAGACGCGATGTGCGTCACAGCATCAATCAGAACCACACCTATGGACTGCGCTTGGTCCGAATTCAACAGGCCAGCACGGTCAACTCGCTGCTGGAGAGTACCCCCTGGCAGGTATTCTTCCAATGAGGCTAAATACTTAGTGACGCCATAATCAAATTCAAAGACTGAGGACAACCTCGCGATGTTCGGATGATGGCATTGAGTCATGGCTTCCATCTCGCGTTGGGTTCGCTCTGGAGAGAAGCCTAGACGGTAAACCTTAAGAGCACAGTAGCTGCCGTCGGCCACCGCAACTTGAAACGTTTCCTTAAAAGCGCCTTGCCCAACTCGGCTGATGAACGTCAGAGTTCTTGCGGCGCATATCGCGCGAGCGACGCTCTCTAATGAGGGGGATGGTGCTATTGGCGTTTGCCCCATTAGCTGACTCCTCCCGAGGCATGGCTAGTGGCAAGACCAGAAAGCCAAGGCTGAATTGGCTCGGATTTAGTTGCCTCCTTAAGTACCACTAGTCCTTCTTTATCCACGTAACATAGGCCAACTCCCCTTCGATCAAATTCAGCAGTATATCGCTGCGCCCTTAGAGCGACTTCCTTTGGTAGTACAACGTACGAACGATGAGCGAAGCATGTGTTCCTGTACGCTTGATGGAGGGCCGCTCGCCAGCGCTCCAACTTGGCTTCAAAAGCAAGAACACAGCCGTCGCTTGCAAGGGCAATCACGTCCGTCCGTCCATTTCGATAGAAAAACTCGCGGGCTACCTGCACCGCACCCCAGGGAGAAGGGAATCTCTCTAAGTGGCATAAGAACTCATCAAGTAACGCAGTTTCAGTAAGATAACCCCCCATTCTGCTCCTCATAGAATTCATCGGACCAAATACATGCAGAAAACTGCGCACCAGCCGTAATAATACATCAACCTGTGCCTTTCCGCGCGCTGACATTCATATCTGATCTCTTTACGGCCTGTGGCTGACGAATCTTCATACTTGACGATCTTCGACATGGCTTCATGCGGTTCGACGAGGCACGTATTCGCGAATTTCCCAATCTTTGAGCCTCTCAATCGCCGGATCTATCGGAAGCTCGGTAATGTCTACGATGTATCTTTTGGGCTGCCATCGGAAGGCTTTTTGAGCCACGTAACCTGCTGCCAACAACGACCCCGCTTCTAGAGCGGCATCAAGGTGGGCCGGATTTCGACGAAAAAACGCGAGCCGGCAGCCATGTTCCTGGACACTGCGATAGCTAAGCTCGTGGCAAATGCGGCACCCCAAGAACCCTATCGACGGAGGGCGGTAGAGCTTTCTCACCCAGCGACCACACGCCCTGGGGCAAGAAAAATGCCAGCGTACACCACCGAAGTGTTGAGGCGCGGAGAGCAAAGTTACCGGTTTCCACTTTGATTCTTCCCCCCCGTCTAAAGACCGCAGGTAAAGGTAGAGGCAGGTCCCAACGTCCGTGGGTCTTATGAGGTATGCAAGGGGGGGTGCCGTTTCCATCGACGGGCTCACCCATTCGATTCGGCCACTGCGGTAGTCGAACAATCCTGCTGAAACCCATGCGTCGAGGTCAAGCACGGTACACTCCTCGACCCTCACTTTTCTAGGCCAACCCCACCGCCCACTTCCCAAACCACCCATGATGCCCTCAAAATTTTCCCGGATTTTCCTAAATCATGTGACTATTTTATCATGTTGCAGATGCCAAAAACCCCAGGGAATGCAGTAACGATGCGGGTTTGCTCTCGCTTAAACAAGAAAACCAATACGGTCCATTCTGATAATTTAAGTGTATCTTGCGGCACCATCTCAACCTCAGTCACCCATTGGGCCGTTTTGCGCTCGCCTGGAAACCAAATGTCCTGCCCAGTTGTAGGGCTAAACTCGCGAAAACAAAATAGATCGAATCCGTATTACACGTTCGTTGCTACCCGGTCGAGTGGTATTTGACAAGCGCGGCGGTTGCTAGCGCAAGTCTCGAACGTAAGTCCCTGTCATTCAGGGCTGCGAGGCTCCAGAGGTCAAGCCTTCGCCGGTAATCCGTGTAAGTTTCGCCGAGGAGTGGAGCAGGGACTCCGCCCTCCAGCGTTGGCTCCGGCAGCCGTTCTGACTGAACAGTTGGGGGGGTGGACTGTGAGGCATCTCCGGGCACGCGAGAGCGCGTTCCCGAATCCATTGCCCCAAGGGCATATTCGCGGCTCGCCGAGATATTTCGTGCCGCTCAGATGGAGTAAGGCGGATTGCGAGTATTATGCTGCGCGGGTTGTCGGCTTTCCGTCGTGGCATTTCAGGGCCTCGTGAACCTCAACATATTTCAACAACCGTTGGCTTCAGGCTCGCGCCGGCAGAGGAAAGCGTATATGTATTACACCATCCTTTTCGCGTTCACTCACAGCGCCAGTCGCGTTTAGTTCACCCTCCGAGAGTCTTCCATTGCTTGGCCGGTGAGAATGCCCAATTCGGCCATCTCAAGTAACACGTCATGCCCACAAGAAGTCATCCGAAATACGGTATCCGCCGCGTGGTGGTGGGTGACGCATTGAAGGCGCAAGCCCCGGTAGCCGGGTTGCCAGTCATACCGGCACTCAATCGGCTTGCCGGTTTTCGGCGTCGCCGGACGCGCTTTGAGAACTGCCAGCACTTCGGCCTTGGCCGCCCTCAGCCGTTCTTTCAACTCTGGGGGAACCTTGGAAGCCGGACAGATCACAAGGTTTCCACCATCGGGGATCACCTGGACACCCAAAGCCCGTAACTCTTCGAGAACCGCCAGCATGTTAGATTGCCTCCCTGTCATCGGCGAATAGAATGCGGGGTTCATGCTCTTCCCCGCCTATTCCCGGTTTGAAAGTGTCCACGTGTCCACAACCCGCATTTTCAGCGTGTGAAACCGCATTTTCGTAAGTGTCCACAGCGTCCTTTGTGGACAGCTTGAAATCCTCACGATCTCCGCTATTTTCGCGGGTGGTGGACGGGTGGACACTTTTTGGGGGCAGATAGCGAGAGAAGGCATCGTTAAACCATTCGACTGCGTACCCCCGTAGCCGAGAATCCTTCCCTCCGATTCGGTCTGGGCGAACGTCAAAGGGCTTTAGCAAGCGTGCTAGCTTGGACTGCGAAAGTGGTTTCCCTTTTGACCATTCTCCCCACGGTGATCCTTCGACCTCAGCCAGCGCCGCCGCTAAGTCCGCCGAAGACATCTCTGTAACGTGCTTCTCGGCAAAGGCGGCCTTGATGTCCCGAAGCAGCCAGACACCAACAGAGTCATCGTCAACTTGTGCCCCCGCGCAAAGCTCGACAAGGGCTTTCTTTGCAGCTTCGGGCCAGCCACCACCCGCCAGGTCTGCGATGGCGAGCAGAGGCTCGCAGACATCCGCCTGACGGTCAGAAAGGGATTGTGGAATTTCGGGCCGTGCTTTACGCAAGTTTTCCACGCTTACCCCACACCACGCCCCCAGCCTTGCAGCAATCGCCGAACCCTCCCGTTGCGCCTCACGCTCGCGCAACCGCTCGACCTCACCGCGCCGCGCCCGCTTTAGTCGAATGGGGATGCTTCTGTCAGCCACGGTATCGGGCAGCCTTCCGATGCCCGCGATTGCCTTCGGGCAGAACGTTGAAAAATCTTTGTAGGTAATGCTTGCCCCCTGCCCTATGCAGCATGACGCCGCGCCTCCGCGCCGGTAACCCGTGTCCAATATCCCGCGAAGGGCTTCCGCATAATCTTTTTCTCCGCCGAACGCTGCGTCCGATTCGTCAAGCAAAAGCGTCGGGTGCTCCGCGTCAATCTTACGTGTGAGCACAGCCGCCGTAACCCGGCCCGTGAACCATGCGCAGAAAACGAGCGAGCGCAAGACTTCCAAAAGCCGGGTTTTGCCGCTTTGTTTTTCTGCCGAATTGATGTCCAGATATGGAGTGCAATCCGCCGCGTCGAAGGCATGAGTGTGGGCAACCCACACCGTCACGGCCCGCGCTTGCGCCTCAGTCAGCGAGACAAACCGGCGAACGAAGCGCACAACCGCGTCAAGAATCTCTGCCCCGGTTTCTGGTTTCCACTCCGGGGTTTCTGCGATGATCTTTTCCAGTTGCTCGCGCGTCCCCCCACTCGCCAGCCAGTCCACGATGTCGCCTTTTTCCTTGAGTCCCGGCAGGTTGACAATCCTCACTGACATGGCGCATCCGAAGATGTCCGCTGCGGTTATGTGGGCGCACGTTCGGCCCGTATCGTCGTTATCAGGGGAGATAGAGACATGCTTCCCGGTGAATTTGTTGGCATACTCGTGACTCCAAGACTTTGCACCATCTGGAATGCACGTCGCAAAAAACCCGAGATCGAAGGCTTTGTTAACCTTCCGCTCCCCTTCATGGATTTGGACGCATACCGCGTTTTTGATTTCATTGGAACGATAAAGCGCGGGCTGCAACCCACCACGCCCCTTTACCCATTCGTTTTGTTCGAGGTGTTCCCACTCGAAAGTCTTTTCCTTGCCCTCGGCTTCCAGCCGATGCTTTCGGAGGCAGGCCCTTCCTTGGGTATCGAGGTAATTGTATGTTTCGACAATCTCATAGCCAGCACCACGCTTCGCTCTGGGACTTTTGCCACTCAGTAGGCCGCGCTCTTTGAGCCACGCTTTCACAGCCGCCTTGTCGCCCGGATCGACGCCAGCGATAAAAGCCGCAAGTTGCCACGCTGTGCCGCCCTTGCCGCACGGCCCACAGAACCAGACGTTTTTTTGCGGGTTCAGTGAGAGGCTCGGGTGTTGGTCATCGTGATTTGGGCAATGCCAGAGTAATTCTGCCCCAGCATGGCCCATCGGCTCGCCAAGGACGGCTCGGGCTATCACTTTACACTGGAGCCGTTCACCCGCGTCGCCTTTGCCGTCAGCGTTCATCCCGTGCTCCGTCATTGCGCCCTCCGGGGCTTCGCCGGGTGTAGTCCTTCGGCTATGAGACGGTCAACCTCGCTCGCAGGAATTCTCACCAGACGGCCGATCTTCGTGAAAGTGATGCGGCGTTCAAGCAGCCATCGACGGACGCAGGCTTGGGTCACCCCTAGCGGCACGGCGAATTGCGGCACGGAGAGCAATCTGTCATCGGTGGTGTAATCCGTGGCTTTATTCAAGCGCCGTGTCGCGGTCAACGCATAATCCGAGAGCTGTTGTTTTTGACCAGCACCATCTGTGGCCATGTGTCATCTCCATTTCGCGCAGGTCGCGCCAACGAGTCAAAGGTATCAGCGCATGGGCTCGCATGAACAAACAGATGTCGCAAACTCCTGCAAGAAGTGTTCAACTGCTTGTTGACTCACGGGTTAGAGAAGAAAAAAAACTGTTGCGAGGTGTAGTTCGATGTGGCGTCAGAACGGGGGGAAACAGAAAATGACCAGCCCTGTCTGGCGGGCTTATTTGGTTTTCTTCGCTGCCTCAAAAGAACGAATTTTCCTGATGGTCCTTGTGTGGAAAGTCCGAAGCCAGTCAGCACTGATACTCGATGATGCGCCTGTCGCTTGAAATGCTGCACCCAGGAGCGTCGCCAGGTCTTTCCAACGGGTCTTGATCTTATTCTTAGAGGCTTCTACGAGTAGCACCAAATCAAACAACGCCATTCCTCTTTGGCTAATACCGTGCGGAAACAGAATCTGATGCCATTCTTGAAGACGGGCTAACGTGTTCGCATACAAGCCCATTTGTCTGGGCAACTCCAAGAACTGTTGCGGTAATTGAGGCTGACGTCCTTTCATCGCCCTCGGCCAGTCCAGCGGTCCCCCGACGAATGCCGCCCGCTTTTTGGCGGTGCGCCTTGACGACTCAATTGCGACCGGTATAAGAAACATGCTCTCATTCAGGGTCTGAACCTTAGCCGCAATGTCACGCAGTTGTGTGACCAGCCCTTCTATGCGCCGAGGGTCTGTCCAGGGAGCAAAAGGTATCATCTCATCGGAGAGTACCGGAATTGAACGGAGGAATACCTCCAGAAGCTCACGGCTAACCCCAGCTTCGTTGACCAGATTTTTCAGTGCCTTTTCTACGTAGTAGTCGGTCAGGATCTTCCGCATCGATGGAAGCTTCATTACTGAATGTGATATCGCCATAATGGGCTCTTGTGGCAGTGAACTGCGGCCTCGTCGCCTCTTCATAACCACCTCCCGCATGGCTTCCCGGTTTGGGTTAGGTCGGCAGGCGGGCCGGGATGCGCCCGCCGTTCAGGGATCAGCCTAGCCGACCGCTTGACACAGCCATTCTACCACTCGTGGCGACCGTGCAGATTTCTCTTGACAGTAATACTTAGCGTCAAGTATATTTGAGGTATGGCAACGAAGGATAAACCGATGACCGTAACCGAAGCCGGACGGCGGGGCGGCAAGGCACGGGCAAAGAAGTACCCCCGCGAGCAACTTCGGGAGTGGGCGCGCTTGGGCGGCTGGCCGAAGGGACGACCGCGAAAGGCGGGCACGCCGAAGGCAGGGAGGGAGAAGAAACGATGAGCGTCTACAGGCGTGGTGAAGTCTGGTGGTACAAGTTTCGATTTAGTGGTCAGAGCATCCGGGAGTCGGCGTACACAAACTCCAAGACCGTGGCCAGGGATGCCGAGAGGGCACGCCGCCGGGAATTGGAACTAGCTGTAAACCGCATCCCCAAGCGGACAAGAATGCCGCTATTCTCAACGGCAGCCACTGAGTGGGTGGAGAGTAAGACTGGGCTCGCTCGCAAGAGTGTTGCTCGTTACCGGCAGTGCATTGAGAACTTAAAAGCTGAATTTGGCAATCGTCTCGTCTGCGACATAGACGCCCAGGACATTGCAGGCTATCAGCGGAAGCGGCTCGCGACTGAGGTATCCAATCGCTCAGTCAATTATGAGGTTGGAACGCTCAGGGGAATCCTAAAGTCGTTTGGCCTTTGGGGGCATATCGCTGACAGGGTTCAGGCTCTTAAGGAAAACCACGACGTGGGGCGCGCGCTCAGCCGCAGCGAAGAGGAGAAACTCATCAAGGCTGCTGGTCAAAGCCGGACACCGGTACTCCTACCTCTATTCATTTTCTCACTTGATACCGGAATGCGGGCGAGCGAAGTAAGATCCCTGCGCAGGCGTGACCTGACGGTGGAATGGGATAATGGTGTCATAAAAAAAGGGGAAGTGCTCGTTCCGAAGAGTAAGACCGATGCAGGGACCGGGCGGACAATTCCCCTGACCCAGCGAATTTGCGCAACACTCACCATGTGGCTCTCCCACTTCCCAGATGCAACCGGCGAAAGCTATTTGTTCCCTCGGCACAAGGTTGGAATCGGCGGAAACTCCCGGAGACCGCAAGTCTGGGCCGTCGATCTGAATCGGCCAATGGGTGAGTGGAAGAGTGCTTGGGCGACAGCCGGCAAGGGCGCCGGAATCCACTACCGCTGGCATGATCTCCGGCACACATTCGTCTCCCGCCTTGCCGAGAATCCCGCCGTCAGCGAGGCCACTATCAAGTCTCTGGCTGGCCACGTCAGCAGGAAGATGCTGGAGCGCTACAGCCACATTCGTACCTACGCCAAACGAGCCGCCATCGAAGCCTTGGAACAGGCGCAGGCTTCCGCTTCACCGGCCACTGAAACCAATTTCTCCCATGCCCAACCAGAGGTGATTTTGAGGGAGAGTGGGCACAAAATTGGGCACACTCAATGAGGGAACCGAAGGGCCTGCCGCTAGAAATCTATGAAAAGAAATGGTGGGCCCAGCAGGACTCGAACCTGCGACCAACGGATTATGAGTCCGCTGCTCTAACCAACTGAGCTATGGGCCCGCCCTTTAAGTATAGGAGAAAACCAAATTCATTGCACGCTCGCGGCAGCGGCAGTGGTGGTGTCATTTGGTATTGGGTCCCTTTCGAAACGCCGGTCATTCCCGCGAAAGCGGGAATCCAGTCCTTCGACAACGCATTTCCGAAGGTCTGCCGTGTAGATTCCCGCTTTCGCGGGAATGACGGCTTGCAACGCCCATGTCTCGCAAATGACACCGGTACCCCAGCGGGCTTTTGTGCGTCAAGTGTGGGTGCTTGGTTGGTGTCGCTTTGGGAGTCCGGGAAAGAAGCCACCAGGCTTTGCAGATGGCGGATGAGCGGAGAGCGGACGCGACTTCGGATTGCGCTCAACGCGGGCACGGATCGTCTCTTTGAAATCACGAGTCAGGGGCATTGTGGTTCGCACACCCCAGATGACATCTCGGCGACAGCTTTCAACGAAGCTCCAGCCGAAGCTCACGCCCTACCGCTGCGGCCGCCTTTCGCAGCGTGCTTAACGTGACCGCGTCATACTCGGGATCGAGCAGGCAGTCCAGCGCAGCGCGGCTGGCGTACATCCGCCGCGCCATCTCCGCCTTGGAAAAATCCTTCTCCTTCATGGCGGCTTCGATCTGTCGGGCGAGAACGCGCTTGATGGCGGTCGCTGTGACTTCTTCGTAGACGCCCTCCTCGCGGAGCCAGCTATCGAAGGATGATCCGATGTTTTTTTTCTTCATGCGCCTCCTCCTTATCTTCCGTTTGAGCGCGCTCAGTAGCGCCAAGAGGCTAGGTCGGCGCCCTGAGGTGCGGTTTTTTGCATGCGCTCGAGGATCTTGGGAAGATACATGGTGTGGTAGTGAAGGCGGGAGAGACAGTTGGGCAAACTCGGGTCGCCGTTCCAGCAATGTTCCGCGCGCTCACCGTACTTGACTTCTCCCTCGTAGGGCGGATTGGTAGCTGACTTGAGAAAATCTTCCAGATAGTACACGGCGTTATTCAGAAAGTAAGTGTCCGCACTGCCCACATAAATGTGGAGTTTGCCCTGGAGTTTGGGGCCCAAGGTGGCCCAGTCGCGTTGCAGAATGGCGCTGAGATCGTAGTGCTCCTTCCAGTACGCGGCCACCGCGGGATCGATGTCGCCGGTTTGCTTGTTGAAGATCGGTTTGGGATAGCCGTCTTGGCCGACCGGTCCGAAGACAGCCTGCCATATATCAAATTGCTCTCCCGAGCGAGCGTGCGAGCCCAGGGCAAGCTCGTACTGGTTCATGCTCGCCACGGTGGCAAAGGTGCG
>Ga0208191_1001137_pt1 | contig 14419 bp, 12 predicted proteins | sample June2015DPH_13_5_FD_184709 | JGI IMG/M metagenome (GOLD analysis project Ga0208191, IMG submission 184709) | Peatland microbial communities from SPRUCE experiment site at the Marcell Experimental Forest, Minnesota, USA - June2015DPH_13_40... | ecosystem: Environmental > Terrestrial > Soil >... | reverse complement strand
GTTGAACTCGAAGTACCAGCCGCCCGGTTCGCCTTTCGGATTCTTGATCTTCCAGTCTCCGGGCTTGCGCACCTGCTTCTGCAGGATCCAGTCGGCGCACTTCACCAGCCGCGGATCGCTCGCCGGAACCCCCGCTTCGCCCAAGGCAAACAGCGCGTACGCCGTATCCCACACCGGAGACATGCAGGGCTGCATACGGAAAGTGTCGCCCTCTTCGATCCCCAGCTTTTCGAACTCGTCGAGCGCGCGGATAAACTGCGGATCGTCCACCGAATACCCCAGGCAGCGCAGCGCGATGATCGCGTTCATCATCGAGGGATAAATCGCTCCCAGGCCGTCGCTCATCTCGAAGCGCGCCAGCATCCACTTCTCAGCCTGCCTTAGAGCCAGCGAACGCAGCGGACGGATGTGCACACGTTCCGCCCAGTGGGTAATGCGATCCAGCACCAAAAAGAAATTCCGCCACGAAATCCGCTTCTTCGCCCAGTGCAGATGCATACGCGATTTGTCGCGCCCGCCGACAAAGAGCTCTTCGACTCCCATTTCGTCGGGAATTTTCTTGAACGGCTTCTTGGCGTAGCAGATCGAAAGCGGCACTAGAATGGCGCGCGACCACGAAGAAATCTCGTAGATATTGAACCAGAACCAGTTGGGAAACAGCACGATCTCCGGCGGAATCGCCGGCACCGCGTCGTAATCGTACTGCCCAAAAAAACAGAGATAGATCTTGGTAAATGTATTGACTTCGGTCACGCCACCCATTTCGAGAATCTTCTTGCGGGCGCGCGCCAGCGCAGGATGATCCGCCGTGAATCCAGCCAGCTTCAACCCGAAGTACGCTTTCACCGAAGCGCTGATGTTGGAAGGGCCGTTGGCGTAGATGCTCCAGCCGCCGTCTTCATTCTGGTGGTTCAGTATGTAGCGCGCCGCCTTGTCAAAGCGTTCTTGGCTGCCCGTGCCGAGCAGCGTATGGAGCAGGATGTAATCGGATTCGAGGGTGGTATCGGCTTCCAGTTCTCCGCACCAGTAACCCGCCTCGTGCTGCTGCGAAAAAAGATACTTGCGAGCCGCATCGACGGCTACCGCGACCCGGGTTCCCAGGTCATCAATCTTTCCAAATCGCATCTGGGGCGCGGAGGCTGAACTGTAAGGGGAGGATTCTTCCATCATGTCTCCAAACTACCCACGGCAGCAATGGCCGGTGCTGCGGCAATCGTTTCCACGATCTCCGGCGGCAATCCAAAGCGCACATTTTCCGGCATGATTTCTAGTTCCTGCACGTCGCCAAAACCCTTTCCCGCCAGATACGCCACCACTTCCTGCACCAGATGTTCGGGAGCCGATGCTCCCGCGGTCAAGGCCACCGTCTTTACGCCATTCAACCACTGCGGCCGAATGTTTTGGCAATCATCAATTAGATGCGCCGGGGTGCCCAAACTGCGAGCAACTTCCACCAACCGCTTGGAATTTGAGCTATTGTCGGAGCCAACCACCAGCAGCAAATCGGCATCCGAGGCCACGTGCTTCACGGCAACCTGCCTGTTTTCCGTGGCATAGCAGATGTCCTGAGCCGCCGGACCCTTAATATTCGGGAACCGCTTTCGGAGCGCGGCGATAATGTCGCGCGTCTCATCCAGACTGAGCGTCGTCTGCGTCAAGTATGCGACGCGGGTGGGGTCGGGCAAGATCACCGACGCTACCTCCGCAGGCGACCCCACGACCTGAGTCACCGCGGGCGCCTCGCCGAGCGTGCCTATCACCTCGTCATGATCGCGATGCCCGATCAGAATCAGCGAATAGCCTTCCTTCGCGAACTTCACCGCCTCCACGTGCACCTTGGTGACCAGCGGACAGGTCGCATCGATCACGCGCAACTTCCGCAGTTTGCTCGCCAAGCGCACTTCCGGGGAAACGCCGTGGGCGCTGTAGATGACGCGTTCGCCCTCGGGCACTTCGTCCACGTTATCGACAAAAATTGCGCCTTTCTGCTGCAGCTCCTCCACCACGAAGCGGTTGTGGACAATTTCCTTGCGCACATAAATCGGCCGCCCAAAAGCCTCCAGCGCAATCCGGACAATATCGATCGCCCGAACCACTCCGGCGCAGAAGCCGCGCGGCTTCAATAGCAATAAGGTCTTCGTGTGTAAATTCCCGGTCGACAAGTTGCATCCCCCACCCACTAGGGTACACTTCTTTGTTGGAAACGATGCTGTAAGGGTATCGAAAGATGCACCCTCAGGTCAATGTAAGCCTTTGAGGCTGTGAGGATTAGCAGCGGGCGGGGAAATCTGGCGGGTGAACTGCGCAAGCAGCCACGAGCCAGGGAAAGACTCTGATTCGAACGGACTCGGGATGGGCACGAGTTTACTCGTGCCGCTAGTCGTTGAAAATGTGTCTGCGCCGATCTTCTCCTCCGAAACACATGGGATAATCGAGGTTAACAGCGGGCGCGGAAAGGAGCGAGGCGAACGGCGTCACGACTTGCGCCATTCTTCAAGCTGCTTTCTCACCTTGGGGGCGGACGGATCTTCAATCTTCTCTTTTATCTTCAGCGAGGCCTCAGCCAACTTGATGGCTTCCTTACGCTCGCCGAGCCCGTCGAGCGTAAGACTCAGGTTCCAAAGCGCGACACCCTCCCCTCGCCTGTCGCCGATCTCACGCGCAATCTGCAGGCGGTGCTCATCGAACTCGACGGCGAGGCGCGTTTCACCCAAGGCGAAGTAGGCGTTGCCGAGGTTGCTCAGCGCCCGGCCCTCGCCCTCCCGATCACCGACCTCGCGCGCGATCTGCAGGCGCTGCTCATGGTACCCAATGGCGCGACGATGCTCGCCCAACGCTTGGTAGGCGCTGCCGAGGTTGCCTAGAACCCCACCCTCACCTCTGCGGTCGCCGATCTCGCGCAAGATCTGCAAGGACTGCTCGTGGCACTCGATGGCACGGCGGTACTCCGTCAACCCGTCGTAGGCGTTGCCGAGGTTGCCCAGCGCGTTGCCTTCGCCCTGCCGGTCGCCGATCTCGTGCACAATCTTCAGCTGCCGTTCGTAGTACTCGATGGCGCGCCGGTACTCGCCCAATTCCCTGTAAGCAATCCCGAGGCTGCCCAGGTGCACTCCCTCTGCAGCCCGATCCCCCAAACGCCTCGCACCGGCCAGCCCGGCCTCGATCCAACGAATACGGTCGCGTGGATGATGCCGAAGGTCAAGGCAGTACACTCCCGTACCCGGATAACTGATGCACAGCCCCGCGGCTGCGCTGTCGTTCACAGCGCACTCCATCGCCCAAGCCTGTCCCGCCTCGATGTTTCCCCGCTCCAGATCAAACAGTGATAGCCCGGGCATCAGCGAGTCGCCACCCTTTTTGTAGAGATCACCGGCGGTGCGTAGCACTTCCAGGTAATGCCGGGCATGGCGCAGGGAAGCCTCGTATCGTTCCTTGTCAGCAAGTTCTTGCCAGGCAAAGTCGCGCATCAGGTCGTGCAGCCGGTACCGGCGCGCCTTCTCATTCCATTCCAGCATCGAGTACTGCGTCAGCAGACCAAGAGTGTCTTCCGCCGAATTCTTCTCAGCACTCCACACAGACGCAGCAGCAGGCCCATCGAACGTTTCCGGGAAAACCCCCAGCATCCGCCAGCGCTTCTGCGTCTCGGCATCGAGCAGCCCGTAGCTCAAGCTGATGGATGCCTCCACGCTCTCATTGCCCGCAGCCAGCAGCTTCGGACGATTCTTCTCATCCGCCAGCCGCTGCCGGTAGTCCGACGGAGCCATGTTCGCGCGCTCCGCTAGCGCCGTAGCCGCTAACCGCAGCGCCTGCGGAAGATACCCGCAAAGCTTGGCAATCGCCTGCGCCTCCGCGCCAATGCGCGGCGCAATCTTGAGAAGCAGTTCCTCAGCCTTCGCGGGAGGGAGCGTTTCGAGATCCACCGCCTGAAGGCCGGGCAGGACGAAATGAAAGCGGGACGTGACCAACAGCATGCAACCGGCAGAAGGAATCAGCGGCTTAACCTGCGCCGCATCCCTAGCGTTGTCCATCAGAAGCAGCGCCCGCTTTCCATGCAGCACGGACTGATAGATTCCCGCTAGCTCCTGTTCGTTCTCAGGCAGCTTGGCTTCGGGCTGAAATGCCCGAATGACATAAGCCATCGCCTCGCCGGGTGCCAGCGGCTTCCTGCTCACCCCCAAAAGGTCCATGTAGATCTGCGCGTCTGGAAAATTCGGCGCGAGCTTCTCCGCCAGTTTCAACGCCAGTGCCGTCTTTCCCACCCCACCTTGCCCTTGAAGCCCGGGAATTGTCGCTCCATCAACCGCCACAGCAGTGAGCAGTTCCTTGATCTCCTCTTCGCGCCCAGTGAAGTCCGCAGGCAGAGGAGGAAGCTGATGAACTGACGGGAACACAGCGGCAGGCGAAGGCGCTGGCGGCGAGGGTGCCTGGAAATAAACCGGTGCGTTGTATGTTGTGTTCCTTACTTCCTCGGCGGCGATTACGTCACGCACCGTTTGCGCCTGTTGTACAGTGGCAGCCGGGCCATGCTTCGTCGTCTCTTTTTTCTTCTGCCACAGCCCGTAGACAAAAAGAACCAGGCCTGCCACCGATCCAACTATCCTCCACACTAAGTCTGTCAGGTCGTTCAGCCGCGAGACAGCCTCGTGGTTGCCCTCGAGAAGGGCCTTCAACTGCGGCACCCACCAGCGCGCCGTAAAACCCACCGCCACAAACGCGACGCCCGCCGCAATCGTGATCACCCACTTCTTCACGCTTCCACCTGGACGAGAAGTCTTAGGGCCCAGTTACTTCACTTACGCAGGGAGTATATCTGAACCTCTAACTAAGAGTTGGCCCGAATCATCTGCTCCGCATGCTTCCGCGAAGTTTCAGTCAGCTTAGCTCCCGACAGCATGCGCGCCACTTCCTCGGTGCGCTCTTCGCCGGTAATCTGCCGAACGGTGGCCTTCGCGCGGCCCGCAGCTTCGCGCTTCTCGATCAGGTAGTGATGATCGGCAAAGGTTGCGATCTGCGGCAGGTGGGTGACGCAAAGCACCTGGTTGCCTTTGGCGAGCGCCTTCAATTTTTTCCCTACGGCCTCGGCGGCGCGGCCTCCGATGCCGCTATCAATCTCGTCGAAAACTAACGTGCGCTGCGCCGCCGCCGACTTCTTCTTTCCAGTCAGGTTCGTCCCCGCTTCGACGCTCGCCTTCAGCGCCAGCATGACGCGCGAAAGTTCGCCGCCCGAGGCAATCTGTTCCAGCGGACGCATGGTCTCGCCGACATTCGTCGTAATGCGATAGATCACCTGATTGATGCCCGAGGACGTCCAATGCTCCTCGTCTTCGTTATCTTCGACCGCGATGCGAAAACTGGCGCGCATGGCGAGGTCGTTGATCTCCGCCTCGACCAGCTTCTCTAATTTCCGTCCCGCCTCCAACCTTCTGCGTGAGACGGCGCGGGCCGCTTTGCGGTACTCGTCGGCAGCCACGGCCAGCATCCCCCGCAGCTCAAGTAGTACCTGATCTTTGTTCTCCATCTCAGAGAGCTTGCGACGGATGTCCTCGCCAAAGGCAATCGTTTGCTCTAGCGTAGGTCCGTATTTGCGCTTCAGACGATCCAGCAGAGCCAAGCGATCTTCGATTTCCGCGAGACGCTCGGGAGAAGCGTGAATACCTCCGGCGTAATCGCGCAGCGTCGCTCCCACATCTTCGACGCTGATGCGCGCCGACTCCAATGCCGCGAGCGCTTCCTGAAACTTCGGCTCATAACGCGCCAGTTCCTCCAGGTGCTTCTGGGCGGCGCGCAGGCTCGACGAAGTGGAGGCGTTGCCCTCATATAGCAAGTCGAAAGCATTGATAGCCGCGCCGTAAATTTTCTCGGCGTTGGTTAACACGCGCTTCTCAGCTTCCAGTTGCTCGTCTTCGCCCGATCGAAGACGCGCCTCTTCGATTTCACGGCACTGGAAGTTCCATAGGTCCAGCAGCCGCATACGATCCTGCTCGTCCTGTTCGAGGTCGGCGATGCGCCCGCGAATCTGCTTCCAGTGCGCGAAAGCAGCGGAGACTTCCTTCAACTCGACTCCGGCATAAGCATCGAGCAATTCCTGCCGCGCCGCGGCATCGAAGTTTACGATGGATTCATTCTGCGCGTGGATCACCGCCAGGTGCGGCGCAATCTGTTTCAGCACCGCCACGGTTGCTGGCTGATTATTGATGAAAACCCGCCCCTTGCCGCTGGGAGCAATTTCGCGCCGCAGAATCAGCGAGCCATTCTCCGCGTCCATGCCGTTGGTCTCGAGTATCCCTTCAATGGAACGCGCCGCGGCTCCGTCGCTCTCAAACACCGCCGCGACCACGGCCCGCTCCGCACCGCTGCGGATTACGTCCGAAGACGCTTTTTCCCCCAGCAGCAATCCCAGCGCGTCAATCAGAATGGACTTCCCCGCCCCGGTCTCGCCGGTCAGAAGATTCAGACCAGCCGCGAATTCGATCACGACATTGTCGATCACCGCGTAATTTTCGAGTCGAAGTTCGGCCAGCACAAGGGTCCTGCAATCGTTAATTCACGATCTTTAATTTACGACGACGGTAATTTACGCGCAGCATAGCACAGACCGCCGCGCGGCGAGCCGCGCAGTAGCATGCAACCAAACGCCGCATTGACCGATGCGGTACCTTGCCGGAGCACGCCATCACCCTGGTCTATAATCTTAAGCAGGGGTTCCCCGTAAACCGATGCATTTTTCTTCCGTCCTCCTGTTGTTTGTCAGCGGCGAAATCGTTGATCTCGTCCTTCAGACCGGTCCGGTCGCCAAAACCGCGCTTCTCCTGCTCATCGCGTTCAGTGTGCTCTCCTGGGCCGTGATTCTTTCCAAATGGCGGCTGATCCGCCGCGCGCGCTCTCAGAGCGGACGCTTCTTCCGCGTCTTCCGTAAGGCGCAGCGCATGCAGGACATTGCCCCGGTTGCCGAACAGTTCCGTCCCAGCCCGCTGGTGGGGGTGTTTGAAAGCGCAGTCGCGGAGTTCAAGCGCCAGATGGGAATGACGGGCGGCATCCATAACCTCGCGGCCATTCAGCGCGCCATGCAGATCGCGTCTTCAGAGGAGATCACCCGCCTTGAACGCAATGTCCCGTGGCTGGCGATTACCGGCGTCGTTACGCCGTTTATTGGACTGTTCGGAACCGTCTGGGGAATCATCGACGCGTTTCACGGATTGGGCACGGCTGGTGCGGCCACTTTGCGCGCCGTCGCTCCTGGAGTTTCTGAAGCTTTGATTACGACCGCCGCCGGCCTGGCTGCAGCCATCCCGGCGGTGATTGCCTACAACCTCATCATTGGCTCCATTCGTGAAATGGCGTCGCGCAACGACGACTTCTCCCTGGAGATGCTCAACCTGATAGAGCGCCAAACAGACGAGCGCCAGCAGGCGACCGCAGCCACCGAGGCGAGACGCTGATGGCCTTCACCTCTGCCAACGGACGCACCCAGACCGCGCTCGCCGACATCAACATCACGCCGCTGGTGGATGTCGTCCTGGTGCTGCTCGTCATTTTCATGGTGACTGCGCCAATCCTGCAGTCCGGGATCGAAGTCAACGTGCCCCACACCCGCACCGTCAAAGAGATCAACGAAGAGCGCCTCGTGATCAGCATCGACAAATCGCAAAAGGTTTTTCTCGGCAACGATCCCATCAACATCAACCAAATCGGAGCGCGCCTGAAGCAGAAGATTCGCGATCCGCAACACCAGTCGATCTATTTGCGCTCCGATGAAGATGTCCCGTTTGGCGCGTTCGCCACCGTGATGGACGCCATCAAGCAGGCGGGCATCAGCAACGTGAGCATCGTTACCCAGCCGATGGATACTCATGGCGGCCAGCACTGATACTGATACTGATATGTACGACATCGACATCTACTCCGAACACGGCCAGCTGCGCCGGCCTCTGGCCTGGTCGCTCGGCCTGCATCTGGCGTTCGCGGCCTTCGTCGTGCTCTACGCCATGTTTATTCACGGCTTCCGGGGTGAAGGCTGGGGCAGCGGCGGTGGCGGAGATGCCATGGGAGCGACGCTCGTGAGCGCGGTTCCTTTGCCTGCCAATCCCGCGCAGACAGAGAACGTCCTGGCAACCGAATCCAAGGGGCTTTCAAAGTCGCAGCCCATGGTTCAGGAAAAAGAAGCGGAAGCAATTCCGATTCCCGACAAGAACACGAAGACAAAGATAAAACCCGCGCCGGTCAAGAGCGCAACTCAGCGCAAGGCGGCACTGGAACCACCGGAGTCGAATCAGATTCCGTATGGCGAGGGTGGTCCGGTCAGCGGGCCGTACACCATGAGCGCGGGCGGCGCCAAGGGCGGATTTGGGTTTACCGGAAGCGGTGGCGATTTCGGCAGCCGGTTTTCGTGGTACGTCCAAGCCGTGCAGCGGAAAGTCACGGAAAATTGGTTAAAGTATGAAGTAGACCCGCGCATCTCGGAGGCGAAACGGGTTTATCTGACGTTTGATATTGCACGTGACGGACACCCGTCGAATGTTGAGATCGAGCAGTCGAGCGGTGTACCGTCGCTCGACATCTCGGCCCGGCGCGCCATCGAGCGCATTGATACATTCGGCGCGCTGCCGCCGGACTATTCGGGAAGCAAAGTGTCGGTAGAGTTCTGGTTCGATTACAAAAGGTAGTGTGGGGACGGGCGTCTCGCCCGTCCAGCCGGCGGAGACGCCCGGCTCTCCACCAATCAAGGCTGAACAGGGAGCACAAATTGAGTAACTCGGCTCGCCCCATCCGTCATCACGCTTTGATCGCCGTTGCCTTGCTGTTTCTGTTGGCGGCCACCAGTTCCGCCCAGGACTGGATTCGCACCGGCACCGGGCTCGGCGTCGAGCGCGTGCGCCTCGCCGCATCCGACTTCAAACCATCGACCACGGACGCGAAGAACGCCGAACTGCTGAAGACCTTCAACGACACGCTCTGGAACGATCTCGACAACGCCGGAATCTTCGATCTCGTCTCGAAGAGTTTTTATCCGCTGCAGGAGCCGGGGCAACCCTCCGAGGTCAACTTCCCGGCGTGGAATTCCCCACCGCCCAATACTTCGATGCTTGCTTTCGGCAACCTGGGCACAGCCGCCGGCAAAGTTACGGTGCAGGGGTGGCTCTACGACGTCAAGAATGAAAAGTCGCCACAGGTACTCGGCAAGCAGTACATCGATAACGCGACGAGCGACGCAGCGCGCGTCATCGCGCACAAGTTTGCCGACGAAATCATCTTCCGCCTCGGCGGAGGCGTGGCCGGCATCGCCGAAACCAAGATCTACTTCGTCAGCGAGCGCACCGGCCACAAGGAAATCTGGGTGATGGACTACGATGGCGCCAACCAGCAGCAGATCACGCATCTGGGAAGCATTTCCCTGTCGCCGCGCATTTCGCCCGATGGCTCGCGGCTGGCGTTCAGCTCGGTTACGAAGAGTGGTTGGGAAATCATGATGTACTCCTTCGATCTCAACCGCGTGGTGAGCTTCCCGCGTTTTGGAGGAATGAATCTTTCGCCTTCCTGGTCGCCCGATGGCAAGATCGCTTTCTCCTCTTCGCGCAACGGCTACCCTAACATTTTCGTCGTAGACGCATCCGGAGGAAAATCGCTCCGCCTGACCAACGATCAGGGGCCGGATGTTTCTCCGACATGGAATCGCAAGACCGGATCCCAGATTGCCTTCGTCAGCGGACGCACCGGCCTGCCGCAGATCTATACCATGGAAGCGGATGGCACCAATCTGCAGCGCGTTACCGATCAAGGCTACGCGGTTTCTCCCAATTGGTCGCCGAACGGACAGTTTCTGACTTTCTCCTGGATGCGCAAGTACGGGCCCGGAGAGCCGGGTTCCAACGATCTTTATTTGATGGACGTTGCCAGCAAGCAGTGGGTGCAACTCACGCACGACGCGGGGCGCAACGATTTCCCCTGCTGGTCTCCGGATGGGCGGCACATTGTGTTTCAGTCCCACCGCTCGGGCAGCGACCAGATATGGACCATGCTGGCGGACGGCACAAATGTGAAGCAGTTGACCTTCAAGGGTGCCAACACGCAGCCCAATTGGAGTTGGAAGTAGATTGGTTTTGAAAATTTGGTTTCGAAAACTTCGTTATTAGGAAAAGCACGGTTTTGCGGCTGGCCCAGAGTGCGCCCTGCCGTGAATCTGCAAATTGCAAGCCACAATGCGGGCGCACAGAAAAGAGGAATCAGGTGAAGCACAAAATGGCAACAACGACGACGAGATGGGCTGCCCTGGTATTTGCGCTCGGCGCGATCATGTTCCTCGGCGCATGCGCGAAGAAGGTCGCTCCGCCGCCGCCCCCGCCGCCACCCCCATCGACGGCCCCCACGGCCTCGCTGTCGGCGAACCCGAACACTCTCGACCAGGGCCAATCGACAACCCTGACTTGGCAGACCACGAACGCGACCGACGTCAGCATCGACGGAATCGGCCCGGTAGACCCGAGCGGCTCGCGTCAGGTGACTCCGAGCGACTCGATCACCTACCATCTCATCGCCAAAGGTCCCGGCGGAACTCAGGACGCCACCGCTCGCGTGACCGTCAACTCCGCCGAAGCGCCGCCGACAACAACCTCTAACGCCACCGAAGAGGAACTCTTCTCCCGGAACGTAAAGGACATCTACTTCGATTATGACAAGGACGATGTGCGCGCGGACCAGCAAGGCTCGTTGCGGGGCGATGCCCAGTTCCTGCAACAGCATGCCAACATCCACATCACGGTCGAGGGACACTGCGACGAGCGCGGCTCGACCGAATATAACCTGGCCCTGGGCACCAGCCGCGCGGCCGCGGTAAAGAACGCGCTCATCCAGGCTGGAGTTGGCGGCGATCGTATCAAAACCATGAGCTATGGCAAAGAGAAACCGTTCTGCACCGAGTCGAACGAAAGTTGCTGGCAGCAAAACCGCCGCGGACACTTCGTGTACGAAAAATAAACTGACGTAGTGGAGGGACGGGCGGGGACGCCCGGCTCTCCACCGACAAAGATCAGGTTCCGTCCGCTGGACGCTGGGCGGCCTTTTGACATCCAATAGGTTAACTATGAAATTCAATCGTATTCCGTTCGTTCTCGCGCTGTTCCTCACGTCGTTCTTCACTGTCTGGATCGCTCCTGCCTACGGCGCCAGCAAGGAAATCATCGAACTGCAAACGCAGGTCGGCCAGTTGCAGCAGCAGATGACCCAGATGAAGCAATCCTTCGACGAGCGCATGGGCGTCATGAAGAATCTGCTCGAGCAGAACACCGATGCCGCCAACAAAGTGACCGCCGCGATCAATGGCCTGCAGGCTTCCATCAACAAACAGGCGCAGGACCGCGCCGCGCAGGTCGACCAGATCTCCGGGCAGATTCAGGCGCTGAACGACACCATGGACGAGCTCAAGGTCCGCCTCGCCAAGCTGAGCAAGCAATTCGAGGACATGCAGGCGGCGCAGCAGTCCATGGCCGCGCAGCAATCACAAGCGCAGCAACAGGCCCAGGCGATCGCTCAGGCGCCTCCGCCCGACGTGCTCTACAACAACGCCCTGCGCGACTACAACGGCGGGAAGAACGATCTGGCCGCCCAGGAATTCAACGACTACATCAAGTTCTACCCCAACACCGACCTGTCCGGAAACGCATATTTCTATCTAGCTGAAATTCAGTTCAAGGCCGGCGATTACCAGAAAGCTGTCGCGAGCTATGATTTGGTCCTGCAGAATTTCCCCAGCGGAAACAAGGCTGCCGCCGCGCAGCTCAAGAAGGGATTCGCCCTCCTCGAACTCGGAAAAGAGGATGAGGGCACACAAGAATTGAAGCACGTCATCCAGCGCTACCCACGCACGAACGAAGCCACGCAAGCCCGAGAGAGATTGCGGAAGGCGGGAGCAGGAACCGCTCCCAAGAGCCACTAGAAAGATGGGGGAATGGCCGAATACAACTTCCAGCTGCGAGGCTGGCAGGCTCTCATTGCAATCCCATTACTGCTCGGCTTTTGGGGCATTGAGATGTACTTGCACATCCGCCCGGTGGACGATGCGATGCGAGATGCCCTGCGCGCGGAGTTGCTCAACGAGTATTCAGGGCGCGGCCCGAAGGATGTTGCGCGTCTAGTCGCGGAGGCTCGCGCAGGTTCGCCAGTCGAACCTGTGCAGCCGCTCGTTCAGCGGGACGTCGAATTTACCTCGATTGCAGCGCGCGGCAAGATGGGTGCACCGGTGATTTTCGTTCGAGCGGAAATCACAGTGGACGGAGGTCCACCGCCGGACGGCCGCTCGGTTCGATATTTCCGCATGTCAACCAAGTTTATCGGCGGCGGGTGGATGGTAGTCTGCGAAGGTGATTCCTACGGCTATTTCATGCAACTGGCGCCATGACCCCCGGCCAACTCAGCAGACTTGCCTCCGACCATCTCAAACCACATCCGCCGCAGTTGCCTTCTCCGCCGTCATGCCGCTGGGCCGCAGCGTGAGCCAATCGGTCTGCACGTGGTCCCATCCCTGAATCAGGAAGCCGTACGATTCGAACAACTGCCGGATCTGCGGCCGCTGCCAACCCGCAATATCTTCCAGGATCGGCACCAGCGTTGCCAGGGCATTGTCGCTCAGCACCGTTCGCTTCGCGATCTGCGCCACCAGTTTCGATTCCGACACGGCAATGGTGAAGCCGTCGCGCCGGTTCACGTGCAGCATGACGTTAAGGTCAGAACTGCCGTCGCCCACATAGACAATATGGTCCGCCGGAATGTCGAGGTCTTCTTCGAGCTGATCCAGTCGCGTTACCTTTCCATAACCGGCCGTGGCCCGCACTAGGCTTTCGATCTCACCCGAGGCTTTGTATTTGAACTCGGTGCCAAAGATGTGGTCCTGCGGCACGATCCCCTCCAGCGCCGACTGGATCACCTCTACCGGCGCCGCCGAGAGCACATAAAAATCAAAGTGAAATCCGTCGATCCGGCGGTCGAGTATCTCGTAAACCTGCTTGATATTTTCTTTGAGGCGAATGCGCTTGCCCACCTCGAACAGGTGTTCGCGCCGGATGCGCGAATGGAACTCGGGATCATGCAAGAGTAAATAAGAAAGTTCGGCGCCTTGCTGAACCAGGTTTAACTTCGCCATGCCTTTGGCTTTGCGCTCGAATTCCTTGACAGAAATGCCGAGCAGCTCGCTCAGTACGTAACCCGTATCGTTGAAGGTCAACGTCTGATCGAAGTCGCTGGCAAACAGATAACGCCTTCTATAATTGCTAGCCATGTCCCATATTAGATTCAAGATCACATTAATTGACTATTAAATTTACCTATTGTAACTATTACAACAACTTGCACGGGCAGATGGACATGTCCCCATGGAGCTGGCAAAGAACGAGCATTGCCCGCTGCAAGCTTTCGGCGTAGCCTAGTCCTGTAATCATTCTTATCGACGCACGCACCTCGAAAGGCCTGCCATGCCAAAAAGTGCCAGCGACCATCTTCACAATGATGCCGACCGCGGGAAGGGTTCCCAAGAGCCCGACGACCCCACCCAGCCCGGCAACAATTCCATGAGAGACCAACTTGGGCACCGTAACCCCGACCCCCTGCAGGACGGTGCCGATAGCGATTTCCCTGAGCCCGGCCACAGCCCCGAGCACTCCTTCGAGGGAGAGTTGAAGAAAATCAGCTAGCAGCAGTGGTGAAAACGAGACTGCGTTCTTCCATTCTCAATTCACCAGATCTTGCCATCTCTCATTTCGCCGGATTTTGTCATCCTGAGCGGAGCGAGGGATCTGCATTTTGCGTTAACTGAACTCTGAGTCCTCCCCATCCCGTCGCACATCTATACTTTTGCGTTCCGTATTTCCACCAGCATTTCAACCAACCTGAATTCATGAGGAAAGAACTATGTCGAAAATGAAGGCTGTCCAAGTCGGCAAACCCGGCGGCAATCTCGAACTCGTCGAAAGAAACATTCCCGAGCCCGCCCGCGGCCAGGTCAGGATTAAAGTCGGAGCCTGCGGCATCTGCCACAGCGACGCGTTCGTAAAGGAAGGCCTTTGGCCCGGCATTCAATATCCACGCGTTCCCGGCCACGAAATCGCCGGTCGCATCGACGCCGTCGGTGCTGACGTTGCCAACTGGAAACCCGGCCAGCGCGCCGGAGTCGGATGGCACGGAGGCCATTGTTTCACCTGCGATCCCTGCCGTCGCGGCGATTTCATTAACTGCAAGTTCGAAAAGGTTACAGGCATCAGCCATGACGGCGGTTACGCGGAATACATGGTTTCGCCCGCTGAAGCAGTCGCCGCGATCCCAGACGATCTCCCCGCCGCCGAAGCCGCGCCGCTGCTTTGTGCCGGCATCACAGTTTTCAACGCCCTTCGCAACGCAGGCGCGCGAGCCGGCGATCTCGTCGCCGTTCAAGGCA
>Ga0208191_1001133_pt1 | contig 14449 bp, 10 predicted proteins | sample June2015DPH_13_5_FD_184709 | JGI IMG/M metagenome (GOLD analysis project Ga0208191, IMG submission 184709) | Peatland microbial communities from SPRUCE experiment site at the Marcell Experimental Forest, Minnesota, USA - June2015DPH_13_40... | ecosystem: Environmental > Terrestrial > Soil >... | reverse complement strand
TAAATTATTGCAGCTTGATTTGCAGGCGCATCCGCCGGGAGCGCCCATCGTGAAGATTCATTTATCAGCGGATCCAGCGCGCCCGCGAGCCCTGCAGAGTGGATTGTTTCAGCCGGTTTTTCCTGAACCCGAAAAACTGGAGCTGACGCTGGCGCGCATCGCAGGCATTGTGGGCGAGGGAAGAGTAGGGTCGGTGGAATTGCTGGATATGCATCGCGAAGGCGCGTTTGCGGTGCGCCACTTTGCACCTGCAGAGCCCGCACCCACAGATCCCGTGAAGCAGTCTGGAAAAAAGATGGCTATGTCTATGCCAGAAAGTGAAAGCGCATGCCCGGTCGAGGAAAGCGCGAAGGACAAAATGAGCGCGGTAATTGCTCTGCGGCTATTTCGTCCGCCACTCGGCGCGAGCGTTACTTTGCGCGAAGCCAAGCCGGTGCGGATGCGATGTCTCGAACGCGCGGACATCGCCGGCGAAATCGTTTGGACCGCCGGCCCCTGGCGTTCTTCCGGCGACTGGTCAGAACAGGAAAGCTGGTCGCGCGAGGAGTGGGACATCGCCGTGCCCGCCGAAACCGGGCTCGTGCTGTATCGCTTAGTGCAAGACAAGCTAAGTGGAAATTGGTTTGTAGAAGGAACGTATGACTAAGAGCCCGTGGTGAAAGTCGAGTCCGGAGCGGTGCGTGAGCAACCCCTTTCGTGAATTGTCATCCCGAGCGAAGCGAGGGATCTGCATTTTGCGGCGAACTGCAGATCCCTCGCTTCGCTCGGGATGACAAAGTCTTTCGTCACAGACTGCTAGGGCAACTGATGTACGTAGAACTCCATTCCCGCTCCGCGTTCAGCTTTCTCGAAGGAGCTTCGATTCCCGAGGAATTGATTGCAGTGTGCGCGAACCTGGGAATGCCGGCGATGGCCTTGCTCGATCGCGATGGAGTGTACGGCTCGCCGCGCTTCCATCTCGCCGCAAAAAAGGTGGGGCTCAAGGCACATATTGGGGCGGAAGTAACGTGTGCTGCATTTTCACCACCGGCACACCCTTCGGGCTGCGAGCCACGGGCCACGAGCTTTGAGCAGACTGGTTGCCCGCAGCTCGCGGCTCGAAGCTCGCAGCCTCGTGGTGGATTTCGTCTTCCGCTGCTGGTTGCTTCGCGCGCTGGATATCAAAATCTCTGCCGCCTGATTACAAAAATGAAATTGCGCGTTAGTCGCAAGAATGAAGCAGGAGCCTGCGCGTCGGCGGCGGATTTTATTGAACATGCCGACGGTTTGATTTGTTTGACCGGTGGAGAAGAAGGGCCATTGGCGGCGGCGCTCGCGCAAGGTGGACCGCAAGCGGCATTCGAAGCCGTGAAGCGACTGACAGAGATTTTTGGCCAGTCGAATTTCGGTTCACCCAATATTTACGTCGAATTGCAACGGCATTTTCATCGCGAAGAAGAATATCGAAACCGGGTTGCGATCGAGATCGCGGAGGCTTTGCAATTGCCGCTACTCGCGACCAATGGCGTGAACCATGCCACGCCTCGGGAGCGCGAGTTGGCGGATGCGTTCACTGCGCTGCAGCATCATCGCACGCTGGCTACTGCCGGACGTCTGCTGGCGCGCAATGCCGAGCGCTATCTAAAATCTCCCGCGGCCATGCGAGCGCTCTTTGCGGATGTTCCAGAAGCCATCGCGAACACGATTGAACTTTCTTCACGGCTTGAGTTCACGCTGAACGATCTGGGATACGAATTTCCGCGTTATCCCGTGCCGGAAGGGGAAAGCATGATGTCGTTTCTGCGGGAGCGTACGCGGGAAGGAATGCAGAGCCGGTATGGCCGGGCGGATGCGGAACTGAAGAAGCGGGCGCGCCGGCAGATCGAGCGCGAGTTGAGCTTGATCGAAAAGCTGAAACTCGCCGGATACTTTCTGATTGTCTGGGATCTCGTGCGCTTCTGCCGCGAACAGAAAATTCTGGCGCAAGGCCGCGGATCGGCCGCCAACAGCGCGGTTTGCTATTCGCTCGGCATTACGGCGGTGGACCCGATCGGCATGGAATTATTGTTTGAACGATTTCTTTCCGAGGAACGCGGCGAGTGGCCCGACATCGATCTCGATTTGCCCAGCGGCGACGAGCGCGAGCGTGTGATCCAGTACGTCTATCGACGTTATGGGCAGCGCGGAGCGGCCATGACCGCCAACGTGATTACGTATCGCAATCGCATGGCCGCACGCGAAATGGGCAAGGCGCTGGGATTCGACTCGGAGACGCTGAAGCGAATTTCGGCGGCAGTGGCAACCTGGGAATTCAAAGACGAAAATGATGCGCTCGACCGCCGTCTGCGCGATGCCGGGCTCGATCTAACGCATCCGCGGATTCGTAAATATTTCGAGCTGTGTCTGGCCGCGCAGGATCTGCCGCGGCATTTAGGGCAGCATTCGGGCGGCATGGTCATCTGCGAGGGGCGCCTGGATTCGGTCGTACCGCTGGAGCCCGCTTCCATGCTGGGCCGCGTGGTCGTGCAGTGGGATAAAGAAGATTGCGCGGACATGGGCATCATCAAAGTCGATCTGCTGGGCCTCGGCATGATGGCAGTGCTGAAGGATTCTCTGGAACTGATTCGCGATCATTACCACGATCCTGACAAAAACGAAGAAGTGGATCTGGCGCATCTTCCGCCGGACGATCCCGTCGTATATTCCACGCTGCAAAAAGCCGATACTGTCGGGATGTTTCAGGTCGAGAGCCGGGCGCAGATGGCGTGCCTGCCGCGCCTGAAGCCGCAGCGATTTTACGACATCGTGGTGCAGGTGGCGATCATACGGCCGGGGCCGATCGTGGGGAATATGGTCAATCCATTTCTCAAGCGGCGGCAGGGCAGAGAGGCAGTCACGTATCCGCATCCGTCGCTTGAAACGGTGCTCGGCCGCACGCTGGGCGTGCCGCTGTTTCAGGAGCAGTTGCTGCGCATGGCTATGATCACCGCCAACTTTACGGGCGGCGAAGCGGAGGAATTGCGCCGCGCCATGGGCTTCAAACGCTCTGAGGCGAGGATGAAAGTAATCGAAGAAAAGCTGCGCGCCGGCATGACGCGCAACGGAATCTGCGGCGAAACGCAGGAGCAGATCATCCAGTCGATTACTTCGTTCGCTCTTTACGGATTTCCCGAATCTCATGCCGCCAGCTTTGCCTTGATCGCCTATGCCAGCGCTTATTTGAAATGCCATTACCTGGCGGCGTTCACGGCGGCGCTGCTGAATAATCAGCCGATGGGTTTTTACCATCCCGCGACGATTGTGAAAGATGCGCAGCGGCACGGATTAAAAGTGCTGCCGATGGATGTGACGAGGTCGGATTGGAAGTGCAGGTTAGAGACAGTACTCAGTACCCAGTGGCCAGTAACCAGTAAAAACAATGCTCCGGGCGTCGAACATCTTGCTGTGCGACTCGGTTTGAAATATGCGCGCGGGTTGCGCGAGCCGGCGGGGCAGGCGCTGGTTCGCGAGCGCAGCTTGGCGCCGTTTGCTTCGGTTCAGGATCTGGCTCGTCGCGTGCCCGAGTTGCGCAAGGATGAGTTGACGACGCTGGCGGAAATTGGGGCGCTGAATGCGATTGGGAATTCACCACAGAGGCACCGTTTTGTGGAGCGCCGGGTGTCCCCGCCCGGCCCCGCAGGAATTCCTCTGGCCGGGCGGAGACGCCCGGCGCTCCAAGAAGGATGTCTCTGTGGTGAAAAAGTCTTTCATCGCCGGGATGCGCTTTGGCAGGTGGAGCGCGCGGTGCGCTGGTCGGGGCCGTTACTGGATGAGCTTCCGGAAATTGATGGGGAATCTCCGCTTGCGGCCATGACGCACGAAGAGCGACTGGTGGCGGATTTTCGCGCCACCGGGCTGACGGTTGGGCCTCATCCCATGCAGTATCGCCGGGCGGAGATGAAAAGGATGGGGATTTATCGCGCCTGCGATCTGGCGCACCTTCCGAATGGACGACGATTGCGAATTGGCGGATGCGTGATTGCCCGCCAACGTCCAGGGACGGCCAAGGGAATGATGTTCCTGAGCCTGGAAGATGAAACGGGGATCGCCAATGCGATTGTCGCTCCCGATCTTCTCCAGAAGAATCGGGTTTTGCTGATTTCCGAACGCTTCCTGATGATCGAGGGAATTCTGCAGAATCAGGACAACATGATTCACATCCGGGCGGAAAAAGTTTCGCCGCTCCGCGTGTCGCAGGCGGAGACGACGTCGCACGATTTTCATTGAAGTGGGCGGAGCGCAGCCAATGAAGGGGCATCTGATTTCGAGGGAGTTTCGGCAGCCGCCAAAGCGATGCCCTGATATGAAACTCGCGGCAGGGCTGAAGCCGCGCCCCTTCAAAGGTCAGGCGGTCGAGAGCTTCCTGGCATTGTGCCGCAGCGACCGGCCTTCGGATAAACCGTAGAGTTCCTCTGCCAGATTCTTGGCGTGATCGCCGATGCGCTCCAGCGCCTGGGCGGCGAGAAGGATGTCGAAATTCTTCTGGCCCGTCGGACTGTTCGGCTCGGCCAGATGCCTGTGAAACAAAGAATGGCACAACCGGTCTACTTCCGGATCGGATTGAAGGACGCTCTGTGCGTGCGACACGTCACGCTCGAGGAAGCCCTGATGAACCTGCTCCAGCATTTCGCAAAGCAGAGAAGCCATCTCCACGAGTTGGCGGGAGTCCGCTGCCGGCAATTTTTCGCGGCGCGATTGCAGTTGCATGGCCGCATTGTAGGCGAGGTCTCCGATGCGCTCGAGGTCGGTGATGAACTTCAGACACGCGAGCAACTCACGCGCCTTGGCTTCCCCCACGCGGGTGATGGCTTCGGGCAATTGGTCATCAATCTTGCGCTCGATCTGGTCGAGTTCTTTCTCGCAATCCTTGATCGCGAGAAAAGCCAGGCGCGAACCGTCCTCGAGAAAGTCCCTGACATTGAATACCGCGTCGCGGGCGATCAGGCAGCCGCGCACGACCAAGGCCGACAGTTCATCTCCCGCCAAATCTTCATTGCGGGGCTCAGTCGGATGGGTGCGAGCCTCCGCTGCTCGGGATCGCGTTGAAGGTGGACGCCGCTTCACTCGTGAAGCCGGGGACGGTTGTCTTCGGGTCATTGGAACCTCGCGCAATCCAGACAAACTGCTAACTGTAAAGAAGCTAGCATAAAAGGGGAATGTAAAAGGAATGTGAATCTCAATGTCAATGTCAATGTCAATGACCGGCGCTGCTGTCGCGTGCTGGTCTGCACACACATGCCTCCGTCGCCGAGCCGCGCGCATTTAGCATAGGGATGTGAGAACGCAGAAACGAATTGGACTGGCGCGAGCACTTTCCAAAATGGGCTTTTGCTCGCGCTCGCAGGCGGCTGTTTTGATACGCGCTGGACGTGTCACTCAGAATGGGCAGATCATTCGGGATCCGGAAAACCCGGTGCGAATGCCCGATGGCCGCGTGGACGACCGGATTGAGGTCGATGGATCGCCGCTCGACAGAACGCCGGCGATCTACCTCGTCATGAATAAACCGCGCGGTGTGGTGACTACCGCGTCCGATGAGAAAGGACGCAAGACGGTTTACGATCTACTGGAGCCAGGGTTGCCTTGGGTTGGTCCGGTAGGGCGGTTGGATAAGGCGAGCGAAGGGCTGCTGCTATTAACCAATGATTCGGAGTGGGCGGCGAAGATCACCGATCCAGCCAGTCATTTGGATAAGAAATATCATCTGCAGGTGGACTGCGTTGCGGATGCCGGTCTGCTCGCGAGAATCATTCGTGGGTGTGCGGTTGAGGGCGACTCGTCTGAGGGCGGCTTTTCTAAGCGCAACCCAGGCGAACGTTTACGCGCCAAGGGGGCGCGACTTCTGCGGCACGGCGACAAGAATAGCTGGCTGGAGATTACGCTGGACGAAGGCAAGAACCGGCAGATTCGGCGTCTGCTCGAAGCGCTGGAGGTCCGAGTTTTGCGTCTGGTGCGAGTGTCGATCGGGCCGCTCGAATTGGGCGATCTAAAGAAGGGCTCGGCGCGACGGTTGACGCCGGAAGAAAAGAAGACTATGGATCGGGCGCTGCGAGCGGTGCCGCGGTAGTCTGCGAGTGCGAAGAATTTCCTACGAAGAGAGGCTTCGTGTTTCCAGGTGGTCCTGTGCCTGGCGAAGCACCTTGCGCTCGTTGCTGTAAGCAAGCTGGCTGGCCGCGTCGGCGAGGGGGACCCAGAGAGCCCGCTTGACTTCGATCCGCATGTCGGAAGTGAGGTTGTCGATTTCTCCAGACACATAACGCATCAGGTAGAAGCTCACGATTTTAAGAACGCGTTTGCCATCGCCCCAGGTGCGGACATAGACATACTTATTGTCCGAGAGTTTGGTGACCGGTTCGGCCACGATGCCGGTCTCTTCCCGAACTTCCCGCACGGCGGCCGCCTGCGGTTTTTCGCCCGAATCCACCAGCCCTTTGGGGAGGGCTAGCACGGCACGGCTGCGCTTGCGCGGCGCCTTCGCTGTTGCCGGTTTGGAATTTTCTTTCTGTGGCTCAATCAGGGCGACGTGCCAGACTCCAGAGATCCGCCGAAGCACGACGCCGCCTGCCGAAATTTCCCGCGCCATTGTGGACACCTTAGCGGACACCGTATCAGAGACTCCCAAGGTTCCCAGTCTCTTGCTGGATTCGCTGCCACGCGCGTTCCACATGGCGAGCCTGAGTGTTGGTTTGGCCGACGCAGAGCCGAAGCGTGAGTTTGCCATCGAGCTTGGTATGAGTTAGGTACAGATCGCCGCTGCGATTCAGTCGGTCCATCAGGAGTTGATTGGCTTGATCTTGATTAATATGACCTCCCGCGCGCAACCGGAAGCAGACAAGGTTGAGCTGAGCGGGCGCGGCGAGTTCGAAACGCGAATCGTCGCGCACCCAGGCGGCGAATTGCTGCGCCAGACGCACGTGCTCGCGAATGTGGTGCTGCAGTCCCTCGATGCCGTAATGCCGGATCACAAACCAAAGCTTGAGCGAGCGAAAGCGGCGCCCGAGTTGAATCTGCCAGTCGCGATAATCAATGACGGCGCCGGATTCCGTTGCCTGGTTGCGCAGGTATTCGGGCAGAATCGAAAGCGTTTGGATCAGATGCTTCCGGTCGGCGACGTAGAAACAGTCGCAATCGAAGTTGGTGAACATCCATTTGTGTGGGTTGAAGCAGTAGCTGTCGGCGAATTCGACGCCATCGTGAATGAAGCGGAATTCCGGGCAGAGCGCGGCCGTGCCACTCATGGCGGAGTCCACGTGCAGCCAGAGATTGTGGTCGCGGCAGATGCGGGCAATTTCGCGGACGGGATCGATCGCGTTCGAAGATGTCGTCCCCACGGTTGCGCAGACGAAGCAGGGAATCAGGCCGGCCTTGATGTCTCGCTTGACGTGGCGTGCCAGCGCGTCGGGGCGCATGGCGAATTTCTTGTCCACTTCGACGTGGCGCAGGTTGTCCGAGCCCATGCCGGCGATCTTCATCGCTTTTTCGACGGAAGAATGCGTTTGCGTGGAGCAATAGGCAATCCGACGTCCATCGCAGCCTTTGCGATTGCTGGCGAACTTTGTTGTGCGCTCGCGGGCGGCCAGCAGGGCGCAGAGCGAGGCGCTGGACGCGGTGTCCTGAATCACTCCACCTCCTCCGGCACTGCTGGTGGAAAGAAACTTTTCCGGCAGGCCCAGCATGGGAACGAGCCAGTCGAGCACGTGCGTTTCAAGTTCAGTGCACGCCGGACTGGTGGACCAGAGCATGCCTTGCACGCCCAGTCCGGAGGAAACGAGATCGCCGAGAATGGCAGGACCGGAGGCGTTCGCCGGAAAGTAGGCGTAGAAGTTGGGCGACTGCCAGTGCGTGATCCCGGGAAGGATGACGCGCTCGAGGTCGCCAAGAATCTGGTCGAAGGCTTCGCCTTGCTCCGGCGCGTTTGGTGGCAGCTTTGAGCGAATCTCTCCCGGCTGCACGCGCGACAGAACCGGGAAGCTTTCAATGCGGGATTGGTAGTCGGCGATCCAGTCCACGACGGCGTGGCCCTGGCGGCGGAACTCCTCGGGAGACATGTGAAACGATTTGGGCATAGGAAATTTGGTAATTTTGTAATTTGGTAATTGGTAATTGAAAACCCGGAATGAGGTCGATCACCACCCACAAATTACAAAATTACAAAATTACGAAATTGCCGATTCCAGATCGCTCACTGTAGTTTCCCATAGTACACACGCGTGTTGTATTCGAATTCGACGACGTTATCCGTAGCGTGGGCGCGAAAGATGCGCTGGAGTTCCTGCATCATCGGCGCGTGGCTGGGATGACCCTCGAGCGGCGCGTATGAAGAAGACAGCAGTCGTCCGCCAGTGCCTTCGTAGTCGAACTGCTGGCGCAGGCTGAACACGCGTTCTTGGTGCGAAGTCGGCGTAAAAAATTCGTGGATCATGGCGGTCGTGCGTTCGTGGCGCACTTCCTTATAGTCGGTGCCGTAGGTCAGCAGGAGCTGTTCATATTCACGCAGAAAAGGCGTGGTTGCGGTGCAGCGCTCATTCCATATCAGCACGCACCATCCCTCCGGCTTCAGAATGCGGGCGAACTCCGCGCGGGCGCGAGGCAGGTCGAACCAGTGCGCTGCCTGGGCGGCGGTGACAAAGTCGACGGAAGCGGAGCGCAACGTCGTCTCCTCGGCCGTTCCGGCAACGGACACCAGCCTGCCATTGGATTCGAGGGATTGGAGGGATTCGAGCTGATGGATGCCCATTTCGCGCATTTCCGTGTTGGGTTCGACGGCAAAGACGGAATTTCCGTTTTCCAAAAGGAGGCGGGTAAACACGCCTGTGCCGGAAGCGATGTCGGCGACGATGTGACTCGGCCGCAGTCCGCATCCGGTGCGAAGCAGGTCGAGAACTTCGGGCGGATATCCCGGGCGATAGCGGACGTAATTCTCCACCCGATCGGAGAAACGCGCCGTTGGCGACTTACTCATCGCTCTTTAGTGTAACGCGTTCAAACACGCGGCTCCCTCCGCACGGTACAATCTTTGGTCTAGAAGGAGCTTCATGAAACTTCTCTCGGGTGTTGTTCTGTTCTTCGTGCTGATTGGTTCGAATCTGCAGGCGTTTGATCAGGCCGGCAAGGATAAAGATAAAGAGCAGCCGGAGAGTTGGTCCATCAGTGGTTTCCGCGATGTGGCCGGCGAGCGGGAAATCGAAAAGAAGTTTATGTCTGTGCCCGACCCCAAGCTGGCGGAAGAGCATCTGCGCATTTTGACGCAAGCGCCGCACATTGCCGGATCTCCGGAAGACAAAGCCACCGCCGAGTACGTGGCGAAGAAGTTTCGTGAGGCCGGACTGGACACCAAAATTGTCGAGTACAAAGTGTGGCTTAACTATCCTGCGGAGATCCGGGTGGATCTGACCGCGCCGCCCGGAGTCGAGATGCACGGGCCTCGGCGCGAGCATGTCGACGACGATCCGTTTCAGGACGATCCACGCGTCGTGACCCCTTACAACGGCATGTCGCCCTCGGGCGACGTCGAGGCCGAAGTTGTCTATGCGAACTACGGCTCGCCGGCGGACTTTGACAAGCTGAAAGAGATGAACGTCGATGTGCGCGGCAAGATCGTCATCGTCCGTTACGGGGAGAACTTTCGCGGCGTGAAAGCATTCGTGGCGCAGGAACACGGCGCGGCGGGAGTGATCATCTATTCCGACCCGAAAGACGATGGCTACTATCGCGGCGACGCATATCCGAAAGGGCCGTGGCGCCCGGCGAGCGGAGTGCAGCGCGGATCAGTCGGATTCATGTTCCAGTTTGCCGGAGACCCAACCACACCGGGTGTGGCTTCCATTCCAACTCTGCCGGATTCGAGGCGCATTTCTCCCGCCGACTCCGAGCAGTTGCCGAAAATTCCCGTGACTCCGCTTTCTTACGCCGATACCTCGCCGATTCTCGAGCACCTCGGCGGCTCGCTCTCGCCGCGCGAGTGGCAGGGAGCGCTGCCGTTTACCTACCACGTTGGTCCCGGCCCCGCGAAAGTGAAGATGCACCTTAAGCAGGACTACCAGTTACGCACCATTTGGGATGTCATTGGCAAAGTTCGCGGAGCGTCTTCGCCCGAGGAGTGGGTGGTGGCGGGCAATCATCGCGATGCCTGGGTGTATGGAGCGGTCGATCCAAACAGCGGCACGGCGGCGATGCTGGAGGCGGTGCACGGGTTAGGTGAATTGCTAAAGTCGGGCTGGAAGCCCAAGCGCACGATTGTGATCGGAAGCTGGGACGCGGAAGAGGAAGGACTGATTGGTTCCACCGAGTGGGGCGAAGATCATTCGCAGGAACTGGGGAACGCTGCCGCCTATTTCAACATGGACGTCGCGGTATCCGGCAAGAAGTTCGGAGCTTCTGGGGTGCCCAGCTTGAAAGAGTTTATCCGCGAGATCGCGAAGGCGGTGCCTTCGCCGCAAGGCGGAACCGTGTACGACGCGTGGAAAAAGGCGAGCCAGCCGAACGCGGAGAACAACCGGCCGCAGGAAACCAGCACCTTCCGCCCGCCGCCGGCGGCAATGCAGAACGATGTGCCGGTGGGCGATCTCGGAGGTGGTTCCGACTACTCGGTATTCCTGCAGCATCTGGGCGTGCCTTCCCTCGATATGAGTTCGAGCGGCGATTATGGTGTGTATCACTCGGTGTTCGACAATTTCGCCTGGTTCAAGAAGTTTGGCGATCCCGACTTCCTCTATGAGCAGGAGATGGCGCGTATTTACGGTTTGGAAGTACTGCGCATGTCGAGCGCCGACGTGCTTCCTTACGATTACGAGAACTACGGGAAGGAAATTCTGGTCTACCTCGACGCCGCCAGGAGCAAAAGTAAAGAGCGCTTCGGAGACAAAGCGCCAGACTTCTCGGCAGCCCTGGACGGCGCGCGCCACCTGCAGGAAGTGGGCGCAAAAATGCTCCAAAAGCAGCGGAGAATGCCTGCATCGCCGGATCGCATGAATGTTAAACTACGGGAAGCAGAGCGGGCGCTATTGATTCCAGAGGGGTTACCGAACCGCCCCTGGTTTCACCATGCCATCTACGCTCCAGGACAGTACACAGGATATGCAGCAGTTGTTATTCCTGGGGTGAACGAGGCGATCGATCGAGGTGATTTACGACGGACTGAACAGCAAATCGCTGCTTTGGCGGCCGCTTTGAACCGAGCCGTTCTGGTGCTGGAGCAATACCGGTAACCGAGGGTCTAGGGTGGCTGAAAAACTCAGGTTTTGTATCAGGGCATCGCTTTAGCGATGCCGCAAGTTCTTCGAAATCGGATGCCCCTTTAGGGGCTAGGCAGCGAAATCGACATCTTCCGCAGCTCTGCTAGCGGGCTCCGCATCGACCGTGCGCCTGGATAAACGCCGAGGGCGATACGAGCTATGGCACTGGCAAGGATCATTACGCGTTCTCATGCGTGCTCGCGAGAGCTGGCGCTGGATCTGCTTGCGCGCGGGTACGCCGTCGAAATTGTTTCTCCCGACTCGATCCCGGACAATATCGCCGATCTGGAATTGCGGGTCGATACTGCTCCCGGAGACCAGTTGATCGCGAGCGTGGAAGCACATGATGGCGAGCGGTCAGCTTCGCTTGAATTTTTGCATCAATTGAAAGCACCGATGGTGGACTTCATTCGCCGGCCGCTGGAGCCGTCGGAACTTGGACAAGCGGTTCACTTTCCGGAACAGCCAGTCAGCTTCAACGCCGAGCCGAGCATCGAAGACGTGGAGTTACCTGCGGAAAAGCAACTGGCGGCCAAGATTGTTTCCTCGGCAGCCAAAATTCCGCTCGATCCTGAACTCGACCCCCGATTCGACATCGAAGAAGGCGCGCGTCTGATCTCGCCACTGGATCCATTGCCATCGCTGCCGGTGGAACCGCCAAGCCATTTTGCGGCAGAGGCCTCAACCATTGCCCGGCCGTTGGCCGAACCGGTTGCCCATCCAGCGATGGTCCGGCCAGTGCGGGAGTCGCAGCAGCGCGGTCGCTCCGCGGGATGGTTCTCGCGCGCGGCTCTAATTTTTGCCAGCGTCGTGCTGCTGGCCCTGGTCGTCGGGTTCGGTATGCGCCGGGCCGGCAAAGCTTCCGCTCCGAGTTCCGGAGCAGTGCCGGCGGAGAAAGTCGCTGCAGCGTCGACCGCCAAAGCTTCGACCGATGTGGACATGTTGAGTGCCGCGGATCCGGGAAAAGACCCGGGAAAAGATCTGGGAAAAATCTCGGTCGTGGCAGTGTCGCCGCCAGCCATGAAATCGGAAGGGAATACCGGCCGCGTGCCGAAGGAATCGCCAGTCGCGAAGACCGCCGCCACAGGAACTTCGACCGCCAGCACTGGCACTGGCATCTCACGCAGGCACGGTGATGATTTGATCGCGCGCGACACCGTCACCTATTTCGACAAGCCTAACCCGAAAGCCGAACCGACGAAACGCTTCGCTGACCGGCATCCGAGTTCGCGCAAGCATGACGGCGTGGTCGCAGCGAATACCGTCACCTATCTCAACAACAAGCCAGCTCCGAAAGCGGCAAAGCCGGACTCCGGCGTCAAGCATTACTCTGATCTGAATTAGCAATTCCCAAAGCAGATGCTGCACGACCTGCCCACCGCAGTGTTCGGCATGGACGGGCGAGGCGCCCGTCCCCGCACAAGGACGGCCGAGAGCGGCTGTCCTTACGGGAGTTACTTGATCGTGACCAGCTTCTCCACCAGTTCCGAGTAGTCTTTCTTCTCCAGCCCGTGCACCTGCTTGTTGTATTCGTCCACCTTGCTGGAGTAGTTCATCGAGCAGAATTTCGGGCCGCACATGGAGCAGAAGGCGGCGGATTTGTATTGTTCCTGCGGCAGAGTTTCGTCGTGCATGGAGCGCGCCGTCTCGGGATCGAGGGAGAGTTCGAACTGCTTTTCCCAATCGAATTTGTAGCGGGCATAGCTAAGGGCGTCGTCGCGGTCGCGGGCCCCGGGACGCTGGCGGGCGACGTCGGCGGCGTGGGCTGCGATTTTGTAGGCGATGATTCCGTCTTTCACATCCTTTTCGTTGGGCAGGCCGAGATGTTCTTTCGGCGTGACGTAGCAGAGCATCGAAGCGCCATACCATCCAATCATCGCCGCTCCAATGGCGGACGTGATGTGGTCGTAGCCCGGAGCAATGTCGGTGACCAGCGGCCCCAGCGTGTAGAACGGCGCCTCGTCGCACCACTCGTTTTCGAGATCGACCTGCTCTTTGATCTTGTGCATCGGAATGTGGCCCGGGCCTTCGATCATGACCTGCACGTCATGCTTCCAGGCAATGCGGGTTAGTTCGCCCAGGGTTTTCAGTTCAGCGAACTGCGCTTCGTCGCTCGCGTCGGCCAGGCAGCCGGGACGCAGGCCGTCTCCCAGCGAGAAGCTTACGTCGTACTTCGCGAAAATCTTGCAGATGTCTTCGAAGCATTCGTAGAGGAAGTTCTGCTTGTGGTGGTGAGTCATCCATTGGGCAAGAATTGCGCCGCCGCGGCTCACGATACCGGTGATGCGCTTCGAAACCATGGGCACATATTGAATGAGGACGCCGGCGTGAATCGTCATGTAATCCACGCCCTGCTGCGCCTGCTCTTCGATCACCTCGAGCATCACGCTGGCCGTGAGATCTTCGACGCGCTTGACGCGCGAGATGGCTTCATAAATCGGCACGGTTCCGATGGGGACGGGAGAATGCCGGATGATGGCTTCGCGAATCTGATGAATATCGCCGCCGGTTGAGAGGTCCATCACCGTGTCGGCGCCATAGTGAACGGCCGTGTGCAGTTTCTTGAGCTCTTCTTCAACGTTCGACGTGACGGCCGAATTTCCGATGTTGGCGTTGATCTTGCACAACGATTCGACGCCGATCGCCATCGGCTCCAGTTCGGGATGGTTGATGTTCGCCGGGATGATCATGCGGCCGCGAGCGACTTCATCGCGCACCAATTCCGGCGTGATCTTCTCGCGGTGAGCGATGTATCGCATCTCATCGGTGATCACATTCCGGCGGGCGTAATGCATCTGCGAGAAGTTGCCGTCGGTGTTTTCGGCTTTCCGCTTTGCCAGCCACTCTGCCCGCGGTTTCAGAACCGCATCCAAACTGCCGTTAGCGTCGTTTGTACCGTTGCCTGCGGACATTTTTGTTGTACCATCCTTCACGAAGTCTACTGTTGAAATTATACCCCGCTTCCGGTATGCGCTTATTCTCTCGGGGAAGTCCGGGCGGAATCTCGGTTGGTGAGTTGTGCCGCCGGGGAGAATGAATCCTGGCGCCCGGGAAGGGAATCGAAGTAAGCTATTTGTTATAACGACAATCGCGGGACCATCGTAATTAAGACAGATCCTGCCAGGAGGAAGCAATGATGAAGCGGCTGATGGGTACAAGCAACGACGTGAGTTTTACGATTTTGCGAGTGGTTCTCG
>Ga0208191_1001122_pt1 | contig 14542 bp, 13 predicted proteins | sample June2015DPH_13_5_FD_184709 | JGI IMG/M metagenome (GOLD analysis project Ga0208191, IMG submission 184709) | Peatland microbial communities from SPRUCE experiment site at the Marcell Experimental Forest, Minnesota, USA - June2015DPH_13_40... | ecosystem: Environmental > Terrestrial > Soil >... | reverse complement strand
GGCACACCCTGAGAATGGGCAGAGATTGGCCGGTTAAACGGGCGCACCCGGAAGTAACCTTGGCGGTGCCCGTCCAGCTACGCACAACTTAATGGTCGAACGCGCGTATCCAGAGGTGTGCATCTCCCCACACCCTGTCGGAAATGCCTGCCGGAAGCGGACTCCATGTCTCTTGACAAATGGGGGAGGATAGGCTAGGATAGTATGTGGGGCTGCAGGAATGCTGAATTGTGAATGGTGAATAGTGAATTGCGAATTCATCTCTTCCTCCTCGCGCCCGCAGACTGCCTACTGCATTTGAGGGAGGCGGGATGAAGAGAGCTCTTGGCAGGCATGGCAGCGCTGGACAAGATGTCACCGCCGACACGGAAAGAAAGAAATAGTAACTTTAAAAATTGAACGACCGAAGCGGGAATGTCTATGAAAAAAAAGGACCGGCCTTCAGCGGCCCAGAGCAAAGCGGGAATCTTATAGAAAACACAGGTAGTTACGCGTTGAAAGCGGGAATGTTGGTGAAACTAAAGGTAGTTAGTAGGTGGTAGGTCGTAGGTGGGGGAAGTGCCGGTTCGAGGTGTCAGGTGCCATATCAGGGTTCAGGAGTCGAGATTCAGGAGTCAGGAGTCGGCAGATGGAAGAGCAGGGACAGGTGATAAGGGCTATTCTGAATTGTGAATTGTGAATCGCTCTCTTCCTCCTCGCGCCCGCGGACTGCCTTCTGCTCACTGCCGACTGCGCTAGTCGCTGAAAACGTGGTATCGTAACGCTGGGTAACTGTGCGCCTTCTCGAAACACTCGCGGACGTTGTTAAACCGGCAGCACGACACCCGCAAGGGATCTCGGCGCTCGTGCGGCACTTAGGCGGATTTGGACTTTTCCTTCTCGCGATCGTCGACAGCTCCCCCATCCCAACCTTTGGCGGCCTGGACATTCTCACCGCCATACTCTCTGCCCGGCAGCGCGAACCGTGGTACTACTATGCCGGAGTCGCCACGGCAGGCTCGGTCATCGGCGCCTACTTAACATTCCGAATGGCACGTAAGGCCGGTTTGGACTATCTCAACCGCAAGTTTCGAAAGCGCAAGGTCGCCAAGCTGCTGAAGTACTTCCAGCGGTGGGGTACGGGCGCTCTGGTCGTTTCTACCGCTGTACCTTTGCCCTTCCCTACGAGCACGTTTTTCGCCGTAGCAGGCGCTTTGGACTACCCTCTCCGTACATTCATCGTTATCGTGGCTTTGAGCCGGGCAGTGCGTTACGGAGCGATAGCCGCAATTGCCTCCCACTACGGCCGCCGCTTCGTTGTCGGTCTGCGACATCTAGGGCGACATTCCGGATGGTTGCTAGCGATCGCCGCCGCAGTGGTCATCGCGGTGACAGCGGCGATAGTGCTGAGAAAGCGACTACAATCGAGTCGCCCCGTGGTCAAGACGCATGCAACGTGACATTCCCGCTGCTCTAAGCAGGCTTCTGTGCTATATACCCCATCATTACTGGACAAACTCCGATGCCACAAACACCCCACATCGAGCGCCATTTCACCGGATCCGAAACAGTTCGAGACGTTGTGATTGGAATGTCAGATGGATTGACCGTTCCCTTCGCTCTAGCAGCAGGTCTGTCGGGCGCCATTAATACAACGAGTATCATTGTGACCGCGGGCCTGGCAGAAATCACTGCCGGTTCGATCGCCATGGGGCTGGGCGGTTATCTGGCCGCTAAGAGTGACGCAGAACACTACTTCAGCGAGAGGGCAAGAGAAGAATCGGAAGTCAATGAGAAGCCCGAGGTTGAAGCGGACGAAGTTGCGGAAGTACTCCAATCCTATGGCCTGACCGACGCAGAAAGTAAACCGATTGTGGATGCGCTTAGAAAGCGGCCACAAGCTTGGATTGATTTCATGATGCGATTTGAGCTGGGTCTTGAGAAACCCGATCCCAAGCGAGCGCCAGTCAGTGCAGCAACGATTGCAGGAGCATATATTGCAGGCGGTTTCATCCCGCTAGGTCCGTACATTGTCCTCTCGACGGCCAGCACGGCGCTTAAAATATCGGTAATCATCACTCTTTTCGCGCTGGCTGCTTTTGGCTACGTCAAAGGCCGCTTTACTGGCGCGCCACCGCTCCGCAGTGCAATCCAAACAACGGTCGTGGGTGGGCTAGCTGCAGCCGCAGCATTCATGATAGCGCGGGCAATTTCCTGACAGCCTAAGGGAGCGACTGCATGGGAAAAGCAAAATCGCCTTTAGAGAGTTTCTGGGAGAAGCCGCTGCGCGACTTGCTTCAGCAATTGCAGGCAACTCCGGCGGGGCTGACTGCCGACGAGGCAAAGCGGCGATTGCGCCAGTATGGCCCAAACAGCCTAGTGGAGAAGTCGCGTTTCGCTACGCTATTCAGTGTTTTCCGTCTCTTTGCCAATCCCCTCGTCATCATCCTTCTTGTTGCCAGCGGCATATCTCTCGGGTTGGGTGACCATATTGGCGGGTCGATCATCATCGCCATCGTTCTGCTCAGCGTACTGCTGAACTTCTTCATGGAATTCCAGGCTCGACATGCGGTGGAGGAGATTCAGAAGCAGGTTGCCATTACGGCTGCCGTTCTGCGTGACGGACGAGAACAGGAACTGCCGATAGCAGAGCTGGTCCCGGGAGATATCGTCCACCTCCATGCTGGAGACCTTGTGCCGGCGGACGCCCGTCTACTGGATGTCAAGGACCTGCAAGTGCGCGAGTCAGCGCTCACTGGGGAGTCTCTGCCGGTGGAGAAGGCGGCGGCTGATCTTCCCGCGGGAAAACACGGCGTCGCCGACGCGAGCAACAGTGTTTTCCTGGGCACTGCCGTTCAGACGGGGATCGGCACCGCGGTCATTGTCTGCACCGGGGGAGACACCTCCCTCGGCGAGATTGCCCAGCGGCTCGCTATGCGGCCGCCCGAGACCGAGTTCGGCCGTGGCATACGCCACTTCGGGATAATGCTCACCTACGTGACCATGCTGCTGGTGCTTTTCGTGCTGCTGGTCAACCTCATTTTGCACCGTCCGGTATTGGAGTCTTTCCTTTTCTCCGTCGCGCTTGCAGTAGGGATGACGCCTGAGCTGATGCCCATGATCATCACCGTGACACTGGCCCAAGGCGCCAGGCGGATGACCAAGAAGAAGGTTCTCGTCAAGCAACTTGCGGCCATCGAGGACTTTGGCAGCGTGGAGATTCTGTGCAGCGATAAGACGGGCACGCTTACCGAAGGAGAGATAGTGCTTGACCGGCACGTGGACGTGCAAGGTAAGGAAGACGAGAACGTTCTGCGGCTCATCTACCTGAACAGCTACTTTGAAGCGGGCATCAAGAGCCCCCTTGATGATGCCATCCTGAAGTACAAGCGCCCTAAAATTGCGGAGTATGTCAAGGTGGACGAGATTCCCTTCGACTTCAACCGCAAGCGCCTCTCGGTGGTCGTGCGGCACGGAGACGAGTACCTCCTCATTACCAAGGGCGAGGCAGAAAGTGTTTTTGCCATCTGCAAGACGGTGACCATCGATGGCTCCCCCCAGCCGTTCGACGACAGCCGGCGGGCGCAAGCGGCGGAGACCTTCCAGAAGCTGAGTTCCGACGGTTACCGCGCTCTCGGGGTGGCCGTGCTGAAGGTGGAGAAGCAAGATGTTTACAAGGTGGCGGCCGAGCACGATATGACGCTGGCAGGGTTCGCGGCATTCCTTGACCCGCCCAAGCAAGGGATTGCTCCCGTTCTGGAGGCGTTGAAGCAGAATGGGATTTCCGTGGTCATCATGACCGGCGACAACCAGTATGTGACACAGAAGGTAGCACGTGACGTGGGGCTGGCAGCGGACCGCATTCTCACCGGGAACCAGGTCGACACGATGGACGATGCCGCTCTGGCCGTCCAGGCCGAGAATGGCGCCATCTTCGCCCGTGTGTCTCCCGAACAGAAGAACCGGGTCATCCTCGCTCTGAAGACCCGTGGGCACGTTGTCGGGTACATGGGCGACGGCATCAACGACGCTCCGTCGCTGCACACTGCGGATGTTGGCATTTCAGTTGTGAATGGCGTCGATGTGGCCAAGGACGCTGCCAAGATCATCCTCCTGGAGAAGGATCTTGCGGTCTTGAACGACGGGGTCATGGAGGGGCGGCGCAGCTTCGCCAACATCATGAAATATATCATCATGGGCACGAGCTCGAACTTCGGCAATATGTTCAGCATGGCCGCGGCATCGCTCTTCTTGCCATTCCTGCCCATGCTCCCGACGCAAATACTGCTCAACAACTTTCTTTATGACGCTTCGCAGATCAGCATCCCCAGCGACAATGTTGATCCCGCCCTGCTGCACCGGCCCAAGCGATGGCAGATTGGGTTTATTCGCCAGTTCATGATCATCGTCGGTCCCATCAGCTCGATCTACGATTTCCTCACTTTCGGGGTACTGCTCTGGGTGTTCCACGCTTCCACGAACGCGCCGCTCTTCCATACAGGATGGTTCGTGGAATCCCTGGCAACCCAGACGCTCGTGGTGTTCGTGATCCGGACGGCAGGCAATCCTCTCAAGAGCCGCCCCAGCCTGCCGTTACTGATCAGCGTGTTAGCTATCGTCGCTACCGCCGTTGTCCTGCCCTACGCGCCACTCGCGAGCCTGCTGGGGTTTACCCCGCTACCGCTGTCGTTATTGGGTGCGATTGCGCTTCTTGCCGTGACCTACCTGTTCCTGGTTCAGGCTGTGAAGTCCTGGTTCTACCGCCGACACGGGCTACTTTGATAGGACTCGGTGCCCCTGGGCCGCACGAGAATTTGGATCTGGCTGTCGTCGTGCAGTTTGGTGTAGAGGCGGCTTTACGCCGCCATTTGGCGAATTAAACTCGCCGCTGCCGAATCAATGTGACCCACTGCCGATCTTGGGGGATTCTGCCCGGAGAGATCACTGCTGCGAAATCCCCATCCCACAATCAACGGCTTTCACCTTCGCGGGTGATCGGCCGAGATGTCTTTGGTGGAGAAGGGATTGATGCTTAATGAGCAAGTTGAACCTGAAGCAGATGGAAGCAATAGATGTGGAGCGGGAAGCTCCGCAGCGCAGGGTGCAGGGGGTCAAACAGGATTCGGGACTCAGGATCCAGCGGAGAGGAGGTTCTTTCAGAGTCCTTTCACAGGTTCTAGGTCTTTCAGCAACGTGTTAGGTCTCGAAGGAAAAGCTAAGCTGGAAACAAAGAGGCCGTCCTCCCAGGGGGACGGCCAGAAAAGCGCCAGACTGAAATCCTCGACTCAGCGTTCAAATTCTACGGTCGGCTCTCTACTTGCCTCCAACCGGGGAAACTTCAGCGACGGTAATCGTACTGTCGCTCAGGCTTCCCGTCACCTTCACAGATTTCCCGCCCAGGCCCTGGAACTTGTCCTGAGCATCCACCTGGTACACTTTCCCCTTGCTGACGAGAACGTACTTGGCGCCGCCTGACACGCACTTCTCAACGCAAGTCTCGGCATCCGCGCTGGCCTTGGCGTGCTTGGCCCCGCAATGCTCATCGCTAACCGTCCCCGTCCATGACTTGCTTGCCGCCCAACTCAGACAGCCAAAAGCAAACAGCATCAACACAACCATCGTAATTCTCTTGATCATCGCATTCCTCCTCGTTATTCATTAGGATCTTGGTCAGGCCTGCGGGGGTAGAGTGCTAACCCGAGAGCGGACCGGCAATCCTGGTTACCTTTTGGGGCTGAACCCCTTCACGAAGCAGTTTCACCCCCCAACCCAAGCTATTGGTTCAGTGCCCTGACCGAACCCATTGTACCTGTGAACAAGCCCCAAACACAAGAGATTTTGCGGGGTGGTACTCGTGTCATTTGGAGCGCAGTCATTCCCGCGAAAGCGGGAATCCACTCTGCAAACCTTTGGAAATGTGCTGTGGTCGGACTGGATTCCCGCTTTCGCGGGAATGACGGGCGGCTCGAGTTGATCGCCATTCCAAATGACACCAGTACCTGTGGGGTAGTGTTTGCGGGTAGGCGGCAGAGGACCAGGTGTCAGGTGCCGGGGTTCAATGGCTCAATGAGTCAATCATTCAATGCTCTTGTGCCCTCGCCGTGTTTCTTCAACGGCCCACCGACTCCCCCGGTCCCTTCATTGCAATTTCACCCTTCGGCATCTAGAATCAAATGGAAGGAGCTGAAAAATGGACAAGGACGTTCTACGGATTGCCAGCAGGGAATTCCATTCGCGATTGATCATCGGCACTGGAAAGTACAAGAGCTTTCAAGAAATGGCGAGGGCCCACGAGGCTTCCGGCGCAGAAATAGTGACGGTCGCGGTCCGCCGCGTGAATCTGACTGACCGCAGCAGGGAATCTTTGCTCGATTATGTTGATCGCAAGAAGTTCTTCATTCTGCCCAATACCGCCGGCTGTTACACCGGCGATGAAGCTATCCGCACCGCGCGTTTAGCTCGGGAAGTGGGTCTCTCCAACTGGATCAAGTTGGAAGTCATCGGAGACGAGAAAACGCTCTTCCCCGACAATTTCGAGCTGGTGCGGGCCACGGAAACATTGGTCAAGGAAGGTTTTGTAGTGCTGCCTTATACGAACGACGATTTGATTTCCGCCCGGCGGCTGATCGATGCGGGCGCTGCCGCGGTGATGCCGCTGGGAGCGCCCATCGGCTCCGGGTTGGGAATTCAGAATCCTGCCAATATGCGCATCCTGCGTGAGATGATCACCAGTGTGCCCCTCATCCTTGACGCGGGCGTGGGAACGGCGTCCGATGCGACCATTGCCATGGAGTTGGGCGCCGATGCTGTCCTCATGAATACCGGCATTGCCGGCGCGCAGGACCCCATCTTGATGGCCCAGGCCATGCAGCACGCCGTCATCGCCGGTCGCCAGGCTTACCTCGCCGGCCGCATGCCAAAGAAACTCTACGCCGCTGCATCAAGCCCGCTGGAAGGCGTTGTCCGGTAAGGGCGCCGGTTTTATCTTCGTGCCTCGCTTCGGTACAAGCGTCCGATTAGCTCTAACAAGGCAAGAGCGGTGAATTCCCGCTGGAGGAGAACTATCAGAGTCTACGCGGGGTCGCGTATTGCCCCTCGTACCCGGATCAATGGTGACCTTGAGTCTCAGTTAGAGGAAAGGCGGGTGCTCTGAGTGTCTTTTGCTCAAACTCTGTCACTACCGAATCATTAGGCCTGTGGATAATACGACCAGATAGTTCTAGAATCAGAACACCACGCGTAGTTGAAGGAGGCATGAAATTGGAGCAAAACTATGATCTATCGGAAATCTTAGCCAAGGCCCCTCGGAACTCGTGGGTCGCATTGAACGCGGAAAAGACAAAGGTAGTTGGCACCGGGAAGGACCCGGAAACGGCGGTTTCTGAAGCGCTCTCCAACGGTGCTCATGACCCAGTGCTAATCTGGTGTCCTGCGGCCCGGATACCCCTAGTCGGCTGAGGCGGGAAGAGTGAGGATACCCTACACACGACTTCAGATGGCCGAACCGTGGGTGGCTTTTGGCAACGAAGACTTTGAATGGCTCCCGTTGCTAGACGTACAGCTTGGACAGGGGCGCACCAAGCCGAGTTACTCTCTTGAAGTATTGGTAGACACCGGATCATCCCTATGCCTGTTTCGCGCCGATTTGGGACGCTTGATCGGATTGGATGTCGAAGCTGGGGCTATGCAGGAAATTGGAGGGGTAACAACCAACCAGACGGAACCTGCCTACTTCCACACAGTTAAACTCTATATAGCCAGAAGCTGGACCGTCAGAATCAAGGCGGGAATTGTGGAAACCTTACAATGGGCAGGAATACTCGGGAGAAGAGGATTTTTCGACAAATTCGCAGTACGCTTTGACCATTCCGTTTCGCCGCCTATGTTTGACCTGGAAAGAATCCCTCAGATTCAATGAATCAGGCAACACTCGAATAGCCCATTGCTGAATCTTCCTTTGGGGCGAATGAAGGAGATGCGGGGCTTCCTGCGTGGAATTGATGCCACGGTCGAGCGGGAGCAGGATCGCGTATGAAAGTCGTGGATTCATCGGGGTGGCTCGAATAAGGAGGGAGCTCCGGCATGAAGAATTGAAATATACCGAATGCACTGGTGGGAATATCGGGAGTACACTACGCGACCTTTGAATTGTCGCGCAGGGGATTGGTTGCACTCCCCACAACACGAAATACCGCTGGCTATGACATCGTCGCACTCAGTTCTGACGGTGGGCGGCACGCAAATATACAGGTTAAGACAGCTCAAAGAAGACCCGGGTTCTGGCCGATGCCGCGTTCCGAGAGGATCCGGCGCGGTCCCCATGATTTCTAGGTTCTTGTTCGCGGCCTCGCGCAGGGCGAAATCGAGTGCTTCCTGGTCACTGGGAAGGAAGCATGGGCACGAGTAAGAGAGACCGAGGAAAGAATGCGGAAGAAAAGGGGAACGCGAGGCGTCTTCCCGGTCATCTCCGTCAAGGAAGCGGGAGACCGTTGGAAAAAGGCGTGGAACGCTTGGGGTCTTTAAATGCGCCAGCTAACCATGTGCATACAGCATGGCGCTTTCTGCTTACTGCCGACTGCCTACTGCTTACTGCCGAGGGTTCCTTCGCACCTGCGGTGGAGAATCTGGACGTGCTGCGGGCCCTGCTTTCGAGAGCCGGCCACCTTATTTCGGCGGGCCTTCCTGGGTGGCGGGGGGAGCTTGGTCTTTTTTCGGGTCCTTTTCCGGCGAGGTGTAAATGGTCTCTCCCGGACGCGCCAAACGCAGTTGCTCCCGCGCCAGGCGTTCGATGGCCTTCGGGTCAGACTGTAGTGCCTTGGTGCGCTTATTCAATTGCTCGTTTTCGCGCTGAAGTTGCTGGATCTGTTGGCGGAGACTCTCAACTTGCTTCTTTTCCTGGCGCAGAGCCAGGAAGCCGTGTGTCCCAAATATCTCGTGAACGAGCAAGGCAATGCAAACCAGCACAAGGACGTACGCGGCGTTACGGCGTAGCGTTGCGGCGTCCCAGGAGAGCTTATCCATGGTCCAAGTACAGAGGCGTTCGTGGTTAAAGCCTGCCCACCTGCCCCCTGGCTCGAACGGCGTTTCACATTCGACCCAGACCGCTGCTCCAGTCACGGCAGCCCGATATTCTTACTGCGCGCCAGTCGCCAGCGGCAAAACGAATGGCATTGCCGAACCTGCTGACGATATTGTATCTTTGGCGGATGTTTCGAGCAAGCAGGCAATCCCGCCGTTGTGGGAGGAATTGTGACCGACAAAGTTGTTATATTCGTCACCGCCGCCAGCCGGCGTGAATGCAAGAAAATCGCGCGCCATCTTGTGGAGACTAAACTTGCAGCGTGCGTGAACGTATCGCAGCCCATTGAATCAATCTATCGCTGGGAAGGCAAAATCGCCGATGAGAGGGAGTTCCTGCTGATCATCAAGAGCACCGGGGAATTGTTCCCTGAGATTGAAGCCGAGATCGCAAAGATCCACAGTTATCACACGCCCGAAATCATCTGCCTCCCTGTTGCCGATGGCTCGCGCAACTACTTGCAGTGGGTGTCCGATTCGGTGAAGCCGGCAGCCAGGGAAAACAAGTGACGAGTGACGAGCCGAAGCCAGGAGTCAGAAGTCAGGGGACAGAAGAACAGGGTCCAGGTACCAGGTGACAGGTAGCAGAGGCCGGGAGGTCGGGAGAGCCGTGACCCGCCGTGGCAGGACCACAGCCGACTGATTTCGAAGAGCCGCAGGTCTCCCGCCGGGCGGCACGGGACCTGCACTACGCTTGCTTCTGGGTTGTGTTTCCTGCTCGTCGCGCCACGGCGGGTCACTCGTCACTATTCCAGCCTGTCGAGGGCCTGCTGGAGGTCAGCAATCAGGTCTTCGACATCCTCAATACCCACCGATATACGTAGCAGCCCATCGGTGATCCCTAACCGCCGGCGCTCTTCAGGGGGCAAGCTGGCGTGCGTCATGGAAGCGGGGTGGGCAATGAGGGTCTCTACTCCTCCCAGGCTTTCCGCCAGGGAGCAAAGCCGTAGGGACTTGAGAAAGGTTCGGGCGTTCTCAAGACATCCGGTCTCAAAGGCAAGCATGCCACCGAAGCCCGTCATTTGTTTCTTGGCTAGCTCAAATTGGGGATGGCAGGGCAGACCGGGATAGTAAACCCGCAATACTTTGGGATGTTTCTGCAGGAAGTCCGCCACGGCCATGCCGTTTTCATTGTGCTGGCGCATGCGGACCGCCAGCGTCTTTACACCGCGCAAAACCAACCAGCTATCCATGGGCCCAAGTACCGCCCCAGCGGCATTCTGAATGAACTTCAGCCTCTCCGCCAGTGAGGCGTCGTTCAGGATAACTGCCCCGCCCACTCCGTCGCTGTGGCCGTTCAGATACTTCGTAGTACTGTGGACAACCAGGTCGGCGCCGAGCTCGAGCGGGCGCTGAAAGTACGGGCTCATAAAAGTGTTGTCCACAGCCAGAAGAATCCCCCGGCGATGGGCCAATTCCGCAGCGGCGGCAATGTCAGTTATCTCCATGATGGGATTCGTCGGGGTTTCGACGTAGAGCAGCCGCGTGCTGGGGCGCATGGCGTTGCCAACCTCTTCCAACCTGGTAGTGTTGGCGTAGCTGAAGCTAAGTCCGAAGTCCTTCAGTACTTTGTCGAAGAGTCTGAATGTGCCGCCGTAAAGATTGTGGCCGGCCACCACATGGTCCCCTGACTTCAGAAGGGTCAGCAGGGCATTGATCGCGGCCATGCCGGAAGCAAATGCAAAGCCAAACCGCCCGTGCTCGAGGGAGGCGAGGTTGCGTTCCAAAGCTGCACGAGTGGGGTTTGAAGTGCGGGCGTACTCATAACCCTTGTGCTTGCCAAGTTCCGCCTGGACAAACGTCGAAGTCTGGTAGATTGGAACTATGATTGCCCCGGTGGCTGGGTCGGGTTCTTGGCCAATGTGAATAGCATCGGTTGAAAATCCCATGGCATCTCTCCCCTGAAGCAGTCCTCTCGGACGCACATCCGCCTCGCGGGCGAAGTTATCGGACTCTTGAGTCGAAGTCAATCTTCTAACTTCAGACTCCCGGCTTCGGCCTGCCACTCGTCACTGCCCTTCCCTCGTCGGCGGGTTCTCGGGATCACAATAGGGTGGCTCGTTTCACCGGCCTTTTGGGTAAGCGAGGGTTGTGGATACTTGAAGCATTCAAAACCTGAGTTATCATGTTGGAGTGATCGTTTGTAGGTTTGTTCAACAGGATGCTGGGCAGTGGCGTGATATTCTATGCAAAGTCGTTAGTAGTCGGTTTTCAGTTGCCCTTGGGTTGAAAAAATGGGGCTACGGCAACCCGGAATTATTTTCTTGCTTCATTCTGTTAGGGGATGGATAGGTCAAAGGATATGCGGAAAGGAGTAACGATTCCATGCTTCGTCCCAATCACCTGAGATTTCGAACTTGGGTTCTCGTCGGTGCTGCAATCCTGCTTTCTTGCGTAGCGTTCAAACCCGCGACGCCAGATTCAAGTCAGGAGACCAGTCTCACCATTGTGGTCAAAGAGGCCGACACAGGCGATCCCATCAGTCAAGCACGACTTACGCTCACCTTCCACCAACAGGGCAGGCTTCACCGTTCTATCTCGTACAGCGCCAAAACAAGTGCTCAAGGGCGGTATCGATTCACGAACATTCCAAAAGGAACCGTGGTTTTGCTCGTCACCGCTGAGCGCCACCAAAGTCTGGGCAAGGAAATAGAAGTGGAAGAAGATAATCAGGTTATTGAGGTTAAGCTAAAGAAGCCGCAGCCCCTCCTTTAGTGCCGAACAGGGATATACGGCTCGCTGGTCTGACCTTCAATCCGGCGCCAGAGTTTCTTCGACACAACAAGTACTGACAGGCCGGCACATTTCCCAAGCCGCTAGCGACGAACCGCATGATGATTCCGCCTGCCTAACAAGTGAGGGGAGAATTGTCGGAGTTTGCCCGAGCAGGTTTGGAGATGCTACAGGTTGGTGCAAAGAGTTAAAAGGTCTTCTAATCATTAACCTTTCCTTAACCTTGAGCTGCCTTTTCCACAAGGTTTTCAACAAACCTGTTGAAAAATAAATTTGCTGACAGAGGTGACGGATGTCAGACGCGAGGGAATGGATTGTCAAACCGCTCGGCAATTTCCAGGGTAGTCCAAGGTTTCAATTTCACGGTGAGACTATTTTGGAGTTGTGGGTCCACCGGGCAGCAACGATGGTTTGGCAGCCCCCTGCGCCCCGGGCTGGCTGGGCGCGGGAAAGTAACCGTCATCCAGCCAAACCTTCGCATTTTTCTTGAGTTCGTCTAGAGCGCTATTGACCTTTTGCTGCCGGAGGGTATTCTCAATTTGGGAGGAGACGTCCTTTAATTCCCCCACCTTATGTGAGGCAACTTTAAAGAAGACCAGGGACTGCGGGAGGTCGAACACCTCCGAAACCTGGCCATCTTTGAGTTCATAGGCCGCCTTTTCCATATCCGCGCGCATGGTTCCCCGGCGAACGGCATTGGGTTCGGCATCCACGCGGACAACGTTTGCTACTTGGAATTGCCCAGCCACTTTCTTGGGATCGTCGCCGGAGCTCAAAGCCTTACGGATTTCCTCCGCGCGGGTTTTGGCTTCTTCCGCCGTCAACCCCGGAATTCCTTCCTTCGCTCCCTCCGGTTTCTTGCGAATGACGACTTGGTGGATCCGGACTTCCTCGAACTCGCTTTGGTGCGCCGCAAAATATTTGCCAATTTCTTCGGGTGTCACTGCGGACTGTCGCATTATTTCCTGGTATGCTGTCGTCGCCAGAACTTGACGGGTACGCAGAGCGAGCATCTGACGGAAAGCAGGAGTGGAGTCAAGATGATGCCTGAGGGCATCCTGCGAAAGAACGAGCATCAGTGCGAACTCATCTCCGAGAGCCCGGCGACCCTGGGTGGCCAGAGTCTTTTGAGCCTGGGGACTGAGCCCCTGGATAAACCCATCAACCTCCCCTTGAGTTACCGACTCATCTCCGACCTTCAGGACTATCTTATCGGGGGAGGAAGATTGAGCGGCCGCGGCAGCGCTCGGGGCTGGCCCTGCCGGCGCTTGCCCGCCAGGTGTCTGCCCGTACCCGACACCTACAAGAAGTCCCGCTATCAATAGCCCTCTTGTGAACCAACGCCCCCGCCCCCATTGAATCTGATTCATTGACCCCGCCTCATAATCTGAATTGACAAAAGAAAGACACAACCATCCTAACATAATTCGCCCCCTACCGCAGACCTGTCCTGTGGACGGTTGGGGTATGATAGAGGGAGCGCGCAGGAGGTTCAAAAACGCAGGAGCTAGGGGCTGGGGACTAGGGAAGTAGTGGTGAATTATAAGTGATCAGTGGGGAGCGTGGGAAGGGGTTTCAGGTGTCAGGGGATGCAACATCGGACAACGGACAACGGACTTCTGGCTGCTATAATCAAGTGATGCCAAAAAGCGATTTGGGGCCCAGGAGTTTCAATCTCTCGAGTGACTACGAGCCACGGGGCGACCAGGTGACGGCCATTCAGGAACTGGTGCGGGGGGTTGAGGAAGGCAAGCCCCATCAAGTCTTGCTAGGGGTTACGGGGTCCGGCAAAACCTTCACGGTCGCCAAGGTGATTGAGGCCGTGAACCGCCCTACCCTGATTCTGGCTCACAATAAGACCCTTGCCGCTCAGCTTTACCACGAGTTCCGTTCCTTCTTTCCGCGCCACGCCGTGGAATACTTCGTGAGCTACTACGACTATTACCAGCCGGAAGCTTACATCCCCGCCAGCGACGTTTACATCGAGAAGGAAGCCACCATCAACGATGAGCTGGACAAGCTGCGCATGTCCGCCACCCGCTCGCTCTTCGAGCGTCGCGATTGCGTCATCGTGGCCAGCGTGAGCTGTATTTATGGCTTGGGCTCGCCTGAGGCCTACTATGGAATGCTCCTGCTGCTCGAAAGCGGGCAGAAGATTTCGCGGCGAGACATCCTGCGGCGGCTGGTCGAAATCCAATACGAACGCAACGACGCGGATTTCCGGCGTGGCACCTTCCGCGTGCGCGGCGACGTAATTGAGGTTTTTCCCACCTACGAGGATGTCGCCTACCGGATCGAAATGTGGGGCGAGCAGGTGGAAACTCTGGCCCAGATTGACCCGCTTTTCGGCCAGGTGAAGCAGACTTACTCCCGCCTGCCCATTTATCCTCGAACCCACTACGTTTTGCCTGCCGAGAGGAAAGAGGAAGCGATGCAGCGCATCCTCAGCGAACTGGAGTGGTGGCGGGGCGAACTCGAGAAGCAAGGAAAGCTGGTGGAAGCCCAGCGCGTCCAGCAGCGTACCCTGTTCGATCTGGAAATGATGAGGGAGATCGGCTACTGTCACGGTATTGAAAACTACTCGCGCCACCTTTCCGGACGGCTGCCGGGAGAGCCGCCCCCCACCCTGCTCGACTACCTTCCGCAGGACGCCCTCATCTTCATCGACGAGAGCCACCAGACCGTGCCGCAGTTGCGCGGCATGTACCACGGCGACCGCTCCCGCAAGCAGACTCTTGTAGACTATGGATTT